>JACXTT010010450.1_pt1 | contig 12508 bp, 12 predicted proteins | sample 9270951 | NCBI WGS metagenome assembly JACXTT01 (sample SAMN15532306, study PRJNA645909) | rock metagenome | isolation source: weathered quartz diorite | place: Puerto Rico | collected 2017-06-21 | reverse complement strand
GGGTTCCGGGTCAGGCCGGGGGCCCATGCAGGTTGGCCTGGGCCAGGACTGCCCGGGGGGGCTGCCCGTATCCTTGCACGAGCCCAACGACGCGCTGCGCGACGAGCTGGTCCCGCTGAACAAGAAATACCCCATCGCCGAGTTGTTGGAGACCTGCAAGCGCTATCTGGAGGTGGCGCCGCGCGACTTCATCACCTTTGAATACTGCATGCTGCATAACACCAACGACTCGCCGGCCCATGCCGCCGAATTGGTGAAGCTGGTGCGCCCCCATGCGGGCGAGCGACCCTGGTGCAAGTTCAACCTGATCCCGTTCAATCCATTCCCCGCATCGGGTCTGACCCGCTCAAGCAACGCAGCGGTGTTGGCTTTTTCCAAAATTTTGAGCGACGCCGGCATTGTTACAACCATTCGCAAGACCCGCGGCGACGATATCGACGCTGCTTGTGGTCAACTTGCGGGTGATGTGCAAGATAGAACGAATGTTCAGTCGCGAATCGGTAAACGACGCACTATCATCATCCAGCCAGAAAATAAACTATCTCCACAAGAGAGAGGGGACACTGTCAATGACTGATAAGGTACGGATAGGCGCTTTGGCGCTGTCCTGGGTAATGTGGGCCGCACTGGGCAGCACGACGGCTGTCGTCGTGTCGGGCTGTGCTGGTGGCGCTGCGCGCGGCGGTGCAAACGGTGACAGGGTCACCGAGTCTGATGAGACCGATTCCCACAAGCGCGCACGCCTGCGCCTGGAGTTGGCGGCAGCCTATTTCGAAAAAGGCCAGACCACCGACGCACTGGACCACCTGAAACAATCCATCGCTGCCGACCCCAATTTGTTTGAAGCCTACAACCTGCGTGGGCTGATTTACATGCGTCTCAACGACGCGGGTTTGGCCGAGGAGAGCTTCAAGCGGGCACTGTCCATCAACCCCAAGGCGGCAACAGTTGAGCACAACTACGCATGGTTCTTGTGCCAGCAGTCGCGCTACAGCGAGTCTGAACCTGTGTTCTACAGCGTTCTGAACAACCCTGCCTATGGCGACAAGGCCAAGACCTGGATGGCCTTGGGACTGTGCCAAATGCGCGCCAACCGCATGGCAGACGCGGAGAAAAGCTTCACGCATTCCCTGGAGCTGGATGCCAGCAACCCCATCACCGGCTACAACCTGTCCTTGCTGCTGTTCCAACGCGGTGAGTTTACGCGTGCGCAGTTCTATGTGCGGCGCATCAACAACAGCGAGTACGCCAACGCGGAGTCTTTGTGGCTGGGAATCAAGGTAGAACGACGCATGGACAACCGCGACGCGGCGGCACAGTTGACCGCTCAGTTGAAGAAGCGTTTCCCGGCATCGCGCGAGACGGGTGCCTTGGAGCGGGGTGCGTTCAATGAGTGATTCCGGTTTCTCGGATGTGCAAGGCGTACCGGCGGAGTCTGAGTCGTCACCAGAAATGACCGCCGGCACGATGATCCGCATCGCGCGCGAGGCGGCGGGGCTGCATGTGGCAGCACTGGCGGTTTCCATGAAGATTCCGGTCAAGAAGCTGGAGGCCTTGGAGGCCGACCGGTTGGACCTGCTGCATGACGCTGTGTTTGTGCGTGCGCTGGCCGCCAGCGTTTGCCGCGCGCTGAAAACGGATCCAGCCCCGGTATTGGCCAAGCTGCCGCTGAACAAGGCGCCGCAGCTCAATGGGGACGAGCGTGGCATCAACGCGCCGTTTCAGTCGCAAGGCGGCGGCGCCGGCATGTCACTGAAGGTCGTGCTGACCAATCCCTATGCGCTGCTGTTCGTCGGTTTGATCGTGGCCGGACTGGTCATCAAGTTTGTGCCCGGCATTCGACTGCCCGAATGGTCCACGGAGGACACGGCGCAAGCCACCAAGGCCTCTGACACGCCTGATCAAGCCCAGGTTGAGCATGCCGCGCCGGATGTGGTGGTCGCCAGTACGGAGACCAATTTGGCAACGACGACCGTGCCCAGTTCGACGACCCCTGCAGCGCAGGCGGTGGCCCCAGCTGTGCCGGCGCCTGTCGAGCCCCCACATGTGGACGTGCCGGCACCAAAACCTGCGCCAACGGCAGCGGCCTCTGTGTCGGCGCCAAGCGCGCCCGTTGTGTCCAAACCCGCGGCCTCCACTCCAGCGGCCATGGCGGCCAATGCCAAGGAGCCTGTCAATGCTGCCAGCAAGCCATCGGCGGTTGCCAGCCGACCGGCCAATGTGGCTTCTGCCGCTGCCAGCCAGCCCGGCGCCGGTGCCAGCCGACCCGCAGTTGCCGCCAGCAAGCCGGCCTCAGCGCCTGCTCTGCCGTCCACCGGCCTGGTGGTATTCAGGCCCAAAGGCCCTACATGGGTCAAGGTAACCGATGCCAAGGGTATCGTTCAGCTCAGCAAGATGCTGGCGGGTGGTGAGGTGGTTGGCGTGTCGGGCAACGCACCGCTGGCCGTGGTCATTGGCCGCGCCGACACCACCGAAGTCGAGGTGCGCGGCAAGGCTTTCCCGCTGACCACCACCTCCAAGGACAATGTTGCGCGATTCGAGGTGAAATAGTGGATTCCAATCTAGCCATCGCCCTGGCCACACCGGTCAGGCGCCACTCGCTGCAGGCCCGCGTGGTCTGGGGCGGGCGCATTGTCACCGTGGGCGGCGACGCACCGGTGCGCCTGCAATCCATGACCAATACCGACACGGCAGATGCCATCGGCACGGCCATACAGGTCAAAGAGTTGGCCATTGCGGGGTCTGAGATGGTGCGTATCACGGTGAACACGCCCGAGGCGGCGCAGGCCGTGCCCTATGTGCGCGAGCAGTTGGACCGCATGGGCATTGACGTGCCGCTGATTGGCGATTTCCACTACAACGGCCACCGTTTGTTGACCGACTACCCGGAATGTGCCAAGGCGCTGTCCAAATACCGCATCAACCCCGGCAACGTGGGCAAAGGCGACAAGCGCGACAAACAGTTTTCGCAGATGATTGAAGCCGCCATGCGCTGGGACAAACCGGTTCGCATTGGCGTCAACTGGGGCAGCCTGGACCAGGAGCTGCTGGCCGCGTTGATGGACGAAAACAGCCGCCGCGCCGTACCGTGGGACGCCAAGCCGGTGATGTATGAGGCGCTGATTACCTCGGCCATCGAGTCGGCGCAGCGGGCCGAAGGCCTTGGCATGAACCCCGGCCAAATTATTCTGTCCTGCAAGGTCAGCGGCGTGCAAGACCTGGTGGCGGTGTACCGCGAGCTGGGCCGCCGCTGTGCCTATCCCTTGCATTTGGGCTTGACCGAAGCCGGCATGGGCACCAAGGGCACCGTGGCCTCGTCCGTGGCCTTGGGCGTGCTGCTGCAAGAGGGCATTGGCGACACCGTTCGCGTGTCGCTGACGCCAGCACCGGGCGAATCACGCTCGCAAGAGGTGGTGGTTGCGTCGGAAATCGTACAGGCCCTGGGCCTGCGCAATTTCGTGCCCAGTGTGACGGCATGCCCCGGCTGCGGTCGCACCACCAGCACCACCTTCCAGGAGTTGACGCAGCAAATCGACGATTTCCTGCGCGAGAAAATGCCGGTTTGGCGCGAAAGCTACCCCGGCGTCGAAAACATGAAGGTCGCCGTCATGGGCTGCATCGTCAATGGCCCTGGCGAGAGCAAACACGCCGACATCGGCATCAGCCTGCCCGGAACCGGCGAGGCGCCAGCGGCGCCCGTGTTCATAGACGGCGAAAAGCGCATGACACTGCGCGGTGACGCCATTGCCGCCGAATTTCAGGAAGTCGTCGAGAACTACATCAAAGCGCGCTTCGGTGCGCCGGTTGCCGCTGGCTGAGCCAGCCGGCACGACGGGCCATAGCGCCTACAATCCCCCGCTTAATTGAAAATTGACATGGCAACACATCTAGACCTTGAAGAACAAGAGCAGCTTGACCAACTCAAGCATTTTTGGAACCAATACGGCAACCTGATCTCCTGGGTTCTGATCGTTGTTTTGGGCGCTTTGGCGGCCTGGAATGGCTACCAGTATTGGCAGCGCGACCAAAGTGCGAAGGCCGCTGCCATGTACGAAGAAGTGGACAAGATGGTGCGTAGCGGCGATGTCGCCAAGGCCGAGCGGGCTTTTGCGGACATGAAAGATCGCTATGCCAAGGCTTCCTACACCCAGCAGGCAGCGCTGGTCGTGGCCAAGATGGGCTTTGATGCCGGCAAGACCGACGTTGCCAAGTCCACCTTGACCTGGCTGGTCGATAACGGGTCCGACCCTGGCTATGCGTCCGTGGCCCGCCTGCGGCTGTCTGCGTTGTTGATTGATGCCAAGGCCTACGACGATGCACTAAAACTGTTGGGCACCGGCATGGCCCCGGACTTCGCCATGCTGGCCAATGACCGCATGGGCGACATCTACCAGTTGCAAGGTAAAAAGGCCGAAGCCAAGGCTGTCTACCTGAAGGCCTTCCAGGGGCTGGACGCCGCGTCAGAATACCGCCGCCTGATCAGCGTGAAATTGAACGCTCTGGGCGTCAACCCAGACGCCGACGCCAAACCAGCTGCCACAAAAGAGGGTGCAAAGTGATTTTTTCGCCATTCATACGCAAAACGGCCGTTCAGCTGGCCTTGGGGCTTGGGGTGCTGGGGGCGTTGTCGGCCTGCTCCTGGACCGACAAGAGCAAACAGCTCGATCTGGGCCCCAACACAGCGCTGATCGGCGTGCGTTCGGCCTGGACCGCCAACATTGGTGCGGTTGGCTTTCCGCTGGAAGTTCGGGCCGTTGACAATTTGATCTACGTGGCCAGCTCAGAAGGCAATGTGGCCGCCATCGACGCCCGTACCGGTGGCGACCTGTGGCGCACCGCATTGGGTGTCAAGCTGTCGGCCGGAGTTGGCAGCGATGGCCGCTTCAGCGCCGTGGTCAGCCGTGAGAACGAACTCATTGTGCTCGACAGCGCCAAGGAAATCTGGCGGCAAAAGCTGGGCGCCGTGACGCTGACCGCTCCTCTGGTTGCCGGTGCGCGCGTTTTTACTTTGTCGTCTGACCGTTCGGTGAACGCATTTGATGCATTGACCGGCAACAAACTGTGGCAGCAGCAGCGCACCGGCGAGCCGCTGGTGCTGGGCCGCTCCGGCATCATCATGGCCGTGGGTGACACCTTGGTGGCCGGCTTGAATGGCCGTTTGGTGGGCATGAGCCCGGCCAATGGCAAGATCCGTTGGGAGGCGCCCCTGGCCACCAGCCGTGGCACCAATGAAGTGGAGCGTCTGATCGACACCGTTGCCGGCGTCAGCCGCAAGGGCGACCAGGTCTGCGCCCGAGCCTTTCAATCCGCCGTCGGCTGTGTGGACGCCGGGCAGGGCAGCCTGAGCTGGACCAAGACCGCATCGGGCAGCACCGGTATTGATGGTGACGCCACAGAGTTGTTTGGCACCGAGAGTGACGGCCGGGTTGTCGCCTGGAAGCGCGCGGACGGCGACAAGCTGTGGGTCAACGAGCGTTTGAGCTTTCGCGTACTGACACGCCCGCTGCTGGTCGGTAACTCCTTGGTCATTGGCGACGAAGCAGGAACCCTGCACTTCCTGTCGCGCAAGGATGGCGCACCGCTGAACCGCGTGTCCACCGATGGTTCGCCGATCCAGACCTCGCCCTTGCTGGTCGGTCAAACCGTGGTAGCGGTGACCCAAAAGGGCGGTATTTATGGCTTTAAACCGGAGTGATGGTCTGCACCACGTAGCATGAAACCTGTCATTGCATTGGTTGGTCGGCCCAACGTCGGCAAATCAACCCTTTTCAACCGTCTGACCAAGACGCGTGACGCCATCGTGGCCGACTTCGCGGGGCTGACCCGCGACCGCCACTACGGCAACGGCAAGCAGGGCAAGCACGAATACATCGTCATTGATACCGGTGGGTTTGAGCCTGACGCTACATCGGGCATCTTCAAGGAAATGGCCAAGCAGACACGCCAGGCCGTGGCCGAGGCCGATGTGGTGCTGTTTGTGGTGGATGCCCGGGCCGGCTTGTCGGCACAGGACCACGACATTGGCAAATACCTGCGCAAGCTCAGCAAGCCCTGCGTGCTGGTGGCCAACAAGGCCGAAGGCCTGGCCGCCGGTGGCCATCTGGTCGAGTTTTTCGAGCTGGGTTTGGGCGAAGTGTTTCCCATCTCGGCGGCACATGGCCAGGGCATCAAGCCCTTGCTCGATTTGGCGCTGGAACCCCTGCTGGCCGCTGACGCCGACGTAGACGAGGCGCAGGCCGAAACGGGCGCCATCAAGCTGGCCGTGGCAGGGCGCCCCAACGTGGGCAAGTCGACGCTGATCAACACCTGGCTGGGTGAGGAACGCCTGGTCGCCTTTGACATGCCAGGAACGACCCGCGACGCCATTTCGGTGCCGTTTGAGCGCAAAGGGCAGAAGTTCGAACTGATTGACACAGCCGGTTTGCGCCGCAAAGGCAAGGTTTTTGAGGCCATCGAGAAATTTTCAGTGGTCAAGACCTTGCAGGCCATCGAATCGGCCAGCGTCGTGCTGCTGCTGATCGACGCCACCCAGGGCGTGACCGACCAGGATGCCCACATAGCGGGCTACATTCTGGAGTCAGGCCGCGCCGTGGTGGTGGCAGTCAACAAGTGGGACGCGGTGGACGACTACGCCCGTGAGCTGGTCAAGCGCTCCATTGAAACCCGCCTGCCGTTCCTGCAATTCGCCGCGTTGCATCTGATTTCCGCGGCAAAACGCCAGGGCTTGGGGCCGCTGTGGGACTCCATTGCCCAGGCCCACAAGGCGGCCAACTGCAAAATGTCGACCCCGGTCTTGACGCGTTTGCTGTTGGAGGCCGTGCAGTTCCAGACCCCCAAGAAGACGGGCATGTACCGCCCCAAGCTGCGTTACGCGCACCAAGGGGGCATGAATCCGCCCATCATCATCATCCACGGCAACTCCTTGGAGCAGGTGACGGACGCCTACAAGCGTTATTTGGAGGGCCGGTTCCGCAAAGAATTCAATTTGGTGGGCACGCCACTGCGAATTCAGATGAAATCCTCCGCAAACCCGTATACGGACAAGGACGAATAGCCGGTGTTCGTGGTGCAACACCCACGATTTGTACGCAAGTTTATGTAAGCATTCACGAAGTACCCGCCATCGTGTGGTATCGTCCAATCTTCTTCATTTTTTGAACACGGAGAATATCGTGAGCAACAAAGGGCAGTTACTGCAAGACCCATTCCTCAACGCCTTGCGTCGGGAACACGTGCCGGTATCTATTTATCTGGTCAATGGCATCAAACTGCAGGGGCAAGTGGAATCATTTGACCAATATGTGGTGTTGTTGCGCAATACGGTTACGCAAATGGTGTACAAGCACGCCATTTCCACCATTGTTCCGGGTCGCGCCGTCAATTTTTCTGCGCCAGGTGGCGACGCTGCCGACGCTGCGTAACGACGCGGGCTGCGGCGGCAGCCCTGTTTTTTGAAAAGCCAGCTTTTCTCCAATCAATTTGACAGCAGCGCTTCAAACTGCAAATACACCGACCATTCTGGTGGGGGTGGATCTGGGCGCTCCCAATTTTGACAGCGCGCTGGAAGAGCTGGGCTTGCTGGCCCAATCTGCCGGCATGGCGCCGGTGGCGCGCGTCACCTGCAAACGCCGGGCACCTGACGCCGCGCTGTTCATCGGGTCCGGCAAGGCCGACGAAATCAAGCTGCTGGCCACCCAGGTCGGTGCCAAAGAAGTTCTGTTTGACCAGTCCCTGAGCCCCGGCCAGCAGCGCAACCTGGAGCGGCATCTTGAATTGCCGGTCAATGACCGCACCTTTTTGATACTCGAAATTTTTGCCCAGCGTGCGCGTAGCCACGAAGGCAAGTTACAGGTTGAATTGGCACGTTTGCAATACCTCAGTACCCGCCTGGTGCGCCGTTGGTCTCACTTGGAGCGCCAAAGCGGCGGCATCGGCATGCGTGGTGGCCCCGGCGAGGCGCAGATCGAGCTGGACCGGCGCATGATTGGCGAGACCATCAAACGCACCAAGGAGCGCTTGAGCAAGGTCAAACGCCAACGCCAGACCCAGCGCCGCCAGCGCGAACGGCGCGACGCCTTCAACATCTCGCTGATTGGCTACACCAACGCCGGCAAGTCCACACTGTTCAATGCGCTGGTCAAAGCGCGTGCCTATGCGGCAGACCAGCTGTTTGCCACGCTGGACACCACCACGCGCCAGTTGTACCTGGGCGAGGCCGGCCGTTCGGTCTCGCTGTCCGACACGGTGGGCTTCATCCGTGACCTGCCGCACAGTCTGGTGGACGCCTTCCAAGCCACACTGCAAGAGGCAATAGACGCCGATCTGTTGTTGCACGTGGTCGATGCGGCCAACCCGAACTTCTCGCAGCAAATTGAACAGGTGCAGCGCGTGCTGAAAGAAATCGGTGCGGACGGTGTGCCGCAGCTGCTGGTGTTCAACAAGATTGACGCCTTGGATGCGGAGCACAGCCCGCTGAAAATGGAAGATGAATTCGAAATAGACGGTGTGCAGACACCGCGAATATTTGTCAGCGCCAAGGATTCCACCGGGCTGCAAGCCCTGCGCCAGCGGCTGGCCAGCCTGGCCACTGCGGTTGCGCCGGATCCAATGGCCACAGATATTTCCCCCGAGTCTTTTGGGGATGCGCCCTGAGTTGGCACAATCGGATACTGATCTATGAAAATTGACGACATGAAATCACCCATTCGTGCTTACGCCATGCCATCCTTGGCCGTGCCCCTGCCCAGGTGGCTGCGGGCGCTGTTCAATCTGAACGACTCCCGCTGGGGCCGTGGCGACGACAAGCCGCCAGAGGGCAACAAGCCCGACGGTACGCCACCCGAGGGTGAGCCGCCCGCCAAACCACCAGGGGACAACGGTCGTAACCAACCACCCAATGGCGGCAATGGCGGCCCGCCCGATCTGGATGAACTGTGGCGCGACTTCAACCGCAAGCTAGGCGGCCTGTTTGGTAAGCCGTCACAACCGCCCCGTGGCGGCGGTGGCAACGGTGGTGGCAATTTTGGCGGCGGCATGGGGCCCGACATGCGCAGTGCCAGCATCGTCATCGGCATGGTGCTGGTCGTTGTATTTTTCATCTGGATGGGTACCGGCATGTTTGTGGTACAAGAAGGTGAGCAAGCCGTCATCACCCGATTTGGCAAATACGACCGCATTGCCGGCGCCGGTTTCAATGTGCGTCTGCCAAGCCCGATCGAGCGGCATGAAAAAGTCATGGTGACGCAGATCCGCTCGGTGGATGTGGGTCGCGACAATGTCAACAAGGCCACCGGCTTGAAAGAGTCGGCCATGTTGACGCAGGACGAAAACATTCTGGACGTCAAGTTTGCCGTGCAATACCGGCTCAACGACGCCCGTGCCTTCTTGTTTGAAAGCAAAGACCCCGAGCAGGCCGTGGTGCAGGCGGCAGAAACCTCCGTGCGTGAAGTGGTGGGCAAGATGAAGATGGACGCCGCCATCTCTGAGGAGCGCGACCAGATTGCACCGCGCGTGCGCGCCATGATGCAAAACATTCTGGACCGCTACAAGGTGGGCGTCGAGATTGTCGGCATCAACATGCAACAAGGCGGCGTGCGCCCGCCCGAACAGGTGCAAGCCTCGTTTGACGATGTGCTCAAGGCCGGCCAGGAGCGTGAGCGCTCCAAGAGCGAAGCCGAAGCCTACGCCCGTGACGTGATTCCGCGTGCCGTTGGCTCAGCCTCGCGCCTGAGCCAGGAAGCCGACGCCTACAAAGCCCGCGTGGTGGCCACTGCGTCGGGTGATGCGCAGCGGTTCCGCTCCGTGCTGGCCGAGTACCAAAAGGCGCCGCAGGTAACCCGCGACCGTATGTACCTGGACACCATGCAGCAAATCTATGGCAATGTGACCAAGGTGTTGGTGGATTCGCGCCAAGGCTCCAACCTGTTGTACTTGCCATTGGACAAGATCATGCAGATGAGTGCATCTGCTTCCAGTGACCCAGGCGTCATTACGCTGGCTCCGTCCACTACGACGGCCCCCGCCCATTCGGTGCCGGCCGGCACCGATTCCCGCAGTCGCGATGCTGCACGTACCCGTGACCGCGAATCGCGCTAGGAGCTACCCATGAATCGGATTGGATTGATTATTACTTCGGTGCTGGTGCTGATCGTGCTGGCAAGTTCGACACTGTTCGTCGTGGATCAGCGGCAGTTCGCCGTGGTGTATGCCTTTGGTGAGATCAAAGAGGTCATCACCGAGCCTGGCCTGTATGGCAAGCTGCCGCCACCGCTGCGCAACGTGAGCTATATCGACAAGCGCCTGTTGACGCTGGACAGCACCGACTCCGAGCCCATGCTGACCGCAGAAAAGCAGCGCGTGGTGATTGACTGGTATGTGCGCTGGCGCATCTCGGAGCCAACGCAGTACATTCGCAATGTGGGGCTCAATGAGAACGCAGGCGCCAGCCAGTTGAACCGCGTGGTGCGCAGTGCATTCCAAGAGGCCGTCAACAAACGCACCGTCAAGGAGTTGTTGTCCATCAAGCGCGATGACCTGATGGCGGACGTCAAGGCCGAAGTGCTGGCCACCGTGCGCGGTGAAAAACCCTGGGGGCTGGCTGTGGTCGATGTGCGCATTACCCGTGTGGACTATGTCGAGGCCATCACCGAGTCGGTCTACAAACGCATGGACGCCGAACGCAAGCGCGTGGCCAATGAATTGCGCTCCACCGGTGCCGCCGAGGGCGAGAAAATCCGCGCCGACGCAGACCGCCAGCGCGAAGTGACCATTGCCAATGCCTACCGCGAAGCACAAAAGACCAAGGGCGAGGGCGATGCCGAGGCCGCGCGCCTGTACGCCGAAGCCTTTGGCCGCGACCCGGCATTTGCCCAGTTCTACCGCAGCCTGGACGCCTACAAGGCCAGCTTCGCCAACAAGAGCGATGTCATGGTGCTGGACCCCGCGTCGTCCGAGTTTTTCAAGGTATTCAAGGGCGGCGTTGCGCCCGCCACGCCAGCCAAGAAGTAAGTCTTGAGCAGCGACACGGTCTGGCTGGCCATTGCCCTGGTGCTGGTGATAGAAGGGGTCTACCCCTTTGTCTCGCCAGCCGGGTGGAAGCGCATGTTTGCACAACTGTTGTTGCTCGGTGACGGCCAGATTCGATTCTTTGCCTTAATGAGCGTGATCGCCGGTTTGACGTTGATTTGCTTGCTGCTGCCCTGAAAACTGGGCGACAAGCCCGGTAAAATCACGGTTTTAATAGCCTGCACTTTTCACATGTCAGCCTGGGTCTTGCCAGATCACATTGCCGATGTGCTGCCTTCCGAGGCGCGCCACATCGAAGAAATACGTAGAGACCTGCTGGACATGGCGCGTTGCTATGGCTATGAGCTGGTCATGCCGCCCTTGCTGGAGCACCTGGAGTCCTTGCTCTCAGGCACCGGCGAGGCGCTGGATCTGCAAACCTTCAAACTGGTTGACCAGCTTTCCGGCCGCATGCTGGGCCTGCGCGCCGACAGCACGCCGCAGGTGGCCCGCATTGATGCCCATTTGCTGAACCGTGCCGGCGTGACCCGCCTGTGCTACTGCGGCCCGGTCTTGCACACACGACCCAGCGGCCCCCACGCCACCCGTGAGCCGCTGCAGTTTGGCGCCGAAATCTATGGTCATAGCGGTCTGGAGGCCGACCTGGAGATATTGACGCTGGCGTTGGACTCCCTGAAGGCCGCCCAGATTGGCGCCATCGGGGTCGACATGGCCGATGCGCGCATCGTGCACGCGCTGCTCAAAGGCCTGCCCAAAAGCCGTGCCGAGCTGGTGCAAATCCACGCGGCGCTGGCGGCCAAAGATGCCAGCGAACTCAAAACCCTGCTGCGCGACGCGCCGCAAACAACGGTTGCCGCCATCAACAACTTGCTGCAGCTGTATGGCGATGCCTCCGTGCTGGACGAGGCACGCAAAGCGCTGCCTGACCTGCCCGGCGTGCATGCTGCGCTGGACCATTTGAAATGGCTGTCTGGCCATCTGGAAGGCGCCAGCGTGTCGTTTGACCTGGCCGACCTGCGTGGCTATGCCTACTACAGCGGTGCCATGTTCTCCATGTACGCCCCAGGCGCCAGTGTTGCATTGGCGCTGGGTGGCCGCTATGACGAAGTGGGCATGGTGTTTGGCCGCAAGCGGCCGGCCGTGGGGTTTAGCCTGGATATCAAAGCCTTGTCGTCAGTGGCCCCCGCGCGGCCGTTGCGCGCGGCCATTCGCGCACCGTGGAGCGAGGCGCCCGAGCTGCGCGCAGCCATTGCGGCATTGCGCCGCCAGGGCGAGACCGTGGTCTGCGTATTGCCAGGCCAAGAGAGTCATGTAGATGAGTTCCATTGCGACCGCGAGCTGCAACTCGCCGGGGGGCAATGGTCGGTTCACGTTATCTGAGAAACTTCCAAATGAATACAACCAAAGGGCGCAATGTCGTCGTCGTCGGCACGCAATGGGGCGATGAAGGCAAGGGCAAACTGGTCGACTGGCTGACCGAGAG
>JACXTT010010449.1_pt1 | contig 12509 bp, 13 predicted proteins | sample 9270951 | NCBI WGS metagenome assembly JACXTT01 (sample SAMN15532306, study PRJNA645909) | rock metagenome | isolation source: weathered quartz diorite | place: Puerto Rico | collected 2017-06-21 | reverse complement strand
AGATGAAGTGGAACGCCAAAGCCATCGGCATCGTGGCGGCCGGCATCGTCATCGTGGCCGCCCTGGGGTTTGTCGTCGCCCGGTCGGGCCCGGCCCTCGGCCAGTCCCTGACGATCGGGTACGTGGATATGGTCCGCGCGGTTGACGCGCATCCGCGCAAGGCGAGCGCGGAGGCCGCGCTCAAGGACTACGCGCAGTCGCAGATCGCCGACGCCCAGCAGCGGTCCAAAGGCGCGAACGCCGCGCAGCAGGAAGACATGCGGCGCCAGCTCAACACGCAGCTCCTGAAGAAGCGTCAGGAGTTGATCGGAGGGTTGGAGAAAGACATTCGCGCCGCGGTCGAAAAAGTCGCCAAGGAGCAGGGCATCAGCATCGTGCTCAATCGTGAGGTCGTGCTGTACGGCGGGGTCGACCTCACCGACCAGGTCATCAAGGCGATCGGCGGCAAGTAGCGGCGCCCGGCCATGAAACGCCTGCACCGTCTGATCGCCGCCTCGGCGCTGGTCGCGCTCGCCGCGGGATGCACGTCCCGCGGGCCCGTGTCGCGCCCGCCGGCGGCCCCGCCCAGCCCCGAGACCTCGACCCCCTCCGGGCCGCGTCCTTCCCGGATCGCGGTCGTCGATCTGACGCGGGCCATGCGCGTTCACCCCCGCTGGCCGGAGGTGATCGCCCTGGACCGGCAGATCAGCGTCCTGGAGGCGAAGATCGTCGTGGCCACACAGATCCGCCCCGCCACCGCCGTCCGCCTCAACGTCCCGCGGGTCGACCTGACGCCCGAGATGCGCGCCGCGGTGGAGCGGATACGGCCGGAACTCCAGCAGCAGGCCGACGCGGTGAAGGCCGCCGCCCGTAAAGAGCTCGAAGCCTTCGTGGCGGACCTTCGGGCCGAGCAGCAGAAGAAGGTCGACGCGAAGCGCGGGGAACTGGAGGCCCAGCTGACCAAGGCCATGCAGGACAAGCAGCAGGCGATCAGCAAGGACAACCAGCAGTTTCAACAGCAGACGCTGGCCGAGTATCGCCTCCCGCTGCTGAATCTGAAGCTCAAGATCGAGGACGTGCAGCAGTCGGGGAAGGGCGAGGTCGACAAGCTCCAGGCACAGCAGGCCGCGTTGACCAAGGAGCGGGACGACAAGATCACGTCGCACGAGAAGGCCAACCAGCAGGCACTGGCGGACTTCCAGAAGGCCCAGGTCGAGGCCAGCAACGCGGAGCTCAAAAAGTACGAGGAGGAGCTGACCAAGGAAGGCCAGCGCCGGGTCGATGAGCGCGCGGCGCAACTGACCGCCCAGGTGCGCTCGAAACTGGATGCGATGCAGGCGGAGTTCAACCAGCGGCTGCGACAGCAGCAGACATCGATCGTGTCCACGGCGCGCGATGCCCAGACCCGCGAGGTGGAGCGGGTCAGGGCGCAGGCCGAACAGCAGTTCCGGCAGCTGGCCCAGGCCGAGGTCGCCAAGGTGAGGGCGCTGCAGGAGGAGCTGCTGGCGGCTCAGCGGGGCCGGGCTGGGCTCTACAGGGTGATCCTGGCGGACCTGCGGGTCGAGGCGGCGGCGCTGGCGGTGGAAAAGGGGTGGGACATGGTGCTCACCCAGGCGATCGCGGCGCCCGGCATGATCGACGGGACCGACGAGCTGATCGCCCGCATCCGGCGGTGACGGCGCGATGATGCGGGTGCTGGCGGGGCTTCTGGCGATCGGCGCCGCGTTCACCGCCCAGTGGTGCGGGGGGTCGCCCGTCGGCATCGTGGACACGCAGCGCGTCCTGAACGAGAGCGTCCGCGCGCTGCAGTTTCAAAGGCAACTGGACGACCGCGAGAAGCAGATGGTGGCCGAGCTGGCCGCGATCGCCTCGCAGGTCAGCAAGGCGGACCTGAATGCCCGCCGCGCGCGATACCTCACCGAGCTGTCGCAGATGAAGCGCGACCTCGAGGGCCAGCTCACGCAGCAGCTGGCCCAGGCCGCCACCGAGATCGCGAAGCGCGATCATCTTCGCGCCGTGCTCGTCAAAACCCCGATCTCCTACGGCGGTCGGGACATCACCCAACAGGTCATCGACAGGCTGAAGTAGCCGCGGAGCGGGGGAATGCGGCTGGATGCGCTGGCGCAGCGTATCGGTGGGGAACCGGTAGGCGATTCGAGCGTCGAGGTCGATGCGGTCGTGCCGCCCGAGGAGGCCCGCCCGGGCGCGGTCGTGGTGCTGACCGATCCGCGCCGGCTGGCCGACGTTGAGGCAGGGCGCGCCGCGGTGATCCTCCGACGGGATGCGCCGGCGACCTCGCTCCCGGCGATCCGCGTCGCGGACGTGAGGATGGCGCTGGCCCTGGCCATCCGCGCGCTCGTCCCCACGCCGCCGCTTCGGACCGGCGTTCACCCCACCTGTGTGCTCGGGACCGGGGGCCGCATCGGCGAGGGGGTCTACTTGGGCCCGTACGTCGTCGTCGGCGACGGCGTGACGGTCGGGGACGGCGCCCAGGTCCACGCCCACGCCATCCTCGGGCAGGGGGTCGAGCTCGGCCGCGCGTGCATCCTCCACGCCCGCGTGACGGTTCGGCACGGGTGCAGCCTGGGCGCACGCGTCGTCGTGCAGACCGGAACGGTTATCGGCAGCGATGGGTTCGGGTACGCGCAGGACGCCCGGCGGCGCCACGTGCCCATTCCACAGGTCGGCCGGGTCGTCATCGGCGACGACGTCGAGATCGGCGCCAACGTGACCATCGATCGGGGAACGCTGGGTGCGACGCGGATCGGGCGCGGCACGAAGCTCGACAATCTCGTCCACATCGCCCACAATGTCGAGATCGGCGAGGACTGCGCGCTCGCCGCCGCGGTATTCATCGCCGGCAGCACGCGGATCGGCAACCGCGTGCTCGTCGGGGGTCTCACCGGCATCACGGACCACATCCAGATCGGGGACGACGCGATCGTGATGGGCGACACCGGGGTGGCGCGCGACATCGCCCCCGGCGGCGTCGTGGCCGGCCATCCGGCGCAGCCCCGCCTCGCCGAGCGAAGGTCGGAGGCGATCTACCGGCGTCTCCCGGAGATGGTCAGGCAGCTCCGGGATCTCGTCGCGCGGGTCCGCCGTCTGGAAGGACGGTAGCCTCCGCGAGTGCGTGAGGTCCGTCAGGGCACGATCGCCGGGACGGTCCGGCTCGGCGGGATCGGGCTGCACAGCGGCCGGTTTCAAGAGGTCGTGATTCACCCCGCGCCCGCGCACGCCGGCATCGTGTTCAGACGGTCGTCCCCGTGCGCCGCCGTCGTGCGGGCCACGCCGGACGCCGTGACGGCTACGGCCGGCCGCGTGGTGCTCGGGGGCGAAGACGGCGTGGCGACCGTCGAGCACTTCCTGTCCGCGGCCTGGGCGGCCGGGATCGACAATCTGGACGTGGAGGTCTCGGGGAACGAACTGCCGGGGATGGACGGCAGCGCGCTTCCATTCTTTCAGGCGTTGCAGCGTGCGGGGCTGGAGCGCCTCGACGCGCCGAAGCCGCTGCTTCGGGTGCGCGAGCCGGTTTGGGTAGGAGACGGGCGGTCCTGGGCGGTGGCGCTTCCGGCCCCCCAGTTCGGGGTCGCGTGCGTCGTGACGCTGGATGCGCCGCGGATGGAGGAGCTGGGCGCGACCTTCGACCCGGCCCGGGACCGTTACGAGGAAGTGATCGCGCCGGCGCGAACCTGGGGGTACGAGCGAGACGCGGAAGCGCTGCGCCGCCGGGGATTGGCGCTCGGAGCGTCGCTCGAGAACACGCTGGTGATCGGGGGCGCCGGCTATCTCAACGCGCCCCGCTTTCCGAACGAAGCGGCGCGCCACAAGATCCTCGATCTGTTGGGTGATCTTGCCCTGCTCGGGCAGGACATTCAGGCGTACGTGATCGCGGTGTGCGCGACGCACACGCTTCACGTAGCCTTGGCGAAAGCGCTGCGCGACCGAGCGCGGCGCGATCAGGGGTGAGGTCTGCCGATGGGCATGGAGATGGACATCACACAGATCCTCAGGCACCTGCCCCACCGGTATCCGTTCCTCCTCGTCGACCGGATTCTGGAAGTGGAACCGGGGCGGCGCATCGTCGGGTTGAAGAACGTTTCGGCGAACGAGCCGTACTTTGCCGGGCATTTCCCGGGCCATCCGGTGATGCCCGGCGTGCTGATCCTGGAAGCGATGGCGCAGGTCGGGGGCGTGCTGGCCTCGCTCCTGCCGGGCGCGGAGCGCAAGCTGGCGTACTTCGCGGCGATCGATCGATGCCGGTTCCGGCGACCGGTGAGGCCGGGCGACCAGCTGATCACCGAGGTGGTCGTGCTTCGCCTCCGCGATCGGGTGGTCAGGATGAGCGCGGGCTGCACGGTGAACGGGGAGACCGTGGCGGAGGCCGTCCTCACCGCGTCGATGGTCGACCTGGAGACCGTGAACCAGGGGTTGGTCGCCGGCAAGATCGTCGACCTGGAAGAGGTCGAGTCGTGATTCCGTCCGATCGCCCCGGCGTGGAAGCCCCGGCCGTCACGGAGATCCATCCCACGGCGACGGTCGATCCGGGGGCCGAGCTCTCCCCGGGGGTGCGCGTAGGGCCCCACGCCGTGATCGCGGCGCACACCCGGATCGGGGCGGGCACGCGGATCGGACCACACGCGATCATCGAAGAGTGGACCGCGCTGGGCCGCGACTGCCGTGTGCATCCCGGCGCCGTTCTGGGCGGCGTCCCACAGGACCGCCACTTCAAGGGGGAGCGGAGTTACCTGCGCATCGGCGACCGCGTGGTCTTGCGCGAATACGTGAGCGTGAGCCGCGCGACCGGCGAGGATGAGGAGACGACGATTGGCGACGATACGCAGATGCTCGCGTACTCGCACGCCGGGCACAACTGCCGGATCGGCAGGGCCGTGATCATCACCAACTTCACGCAGCTCTCCGGGCACGTCGTGGTCGAGGACCGGGTGGTGTTCAGCGGCATGGCCGGCGTGATCCAGTTCGCGCGGATCGGGACCCTGGCGATGGTCACCGGCATGACGCGCATCCTCAAAGACGTCCCGCCGTACATGCTCGTGGACGGCGATCCGCTGCGACTCGTCACGATCAACCGGGTCGGCTTGAAGCGGGCGGGTGTGCCGCCGGAAGTCCAGGATCAGCTCCGGCGCGCGCACCGGCTCCTCGCCCGGTCCGGACTCGACGTCTCACACGCGCTGGAGCGGATCGAGCAGGAGTTGGGGGATTGCGGGGAGGTCCGGCATCTCGTCACGTTTATCCGCGAGAGCCCGGCCCGCGGCATGGGGCTCCGGCGTTGACCGGGACGGACGAGCCGATCGGGTTGATCGCCGGGCGCGGCACGCTCCCGGTCGAGGTCGTCGGCGAGGCGCACCGCCGGGGGCGGCGCATCATCTGCGTCGACATCTTCGATGGCGAGCCCCTGCTCCGCGAGCTGGCCGACGCGTATGTCGCCCCCACCTTCGGAGATCTCGGGGCGATCATCGCGGCGCTCAAGCGCCACGGCGTGCGGGAGGTCGTGCTGGCGGGCAAGGTCGATAAGCTTCCCGCGCTGCAACGCGTCCGGCTGGACCGGATCGGGGCGCTCGTGGCGGGCCGCGCGCGCGACCACCGTGATACCAGCATCCTGGGGGCGTTCCTGGCCGCCCTGGAGACGGCTGGGTTCGAGGTGGGCCACCAGACTCGCTATCACGGCCACCTCGTCCCCGAGCCCGGTGTGCTCGGCGGGCGCGCTCCGTCCGAGGCCGAGGCCGCGGACATTCGGGCCGGCCTCCGCGTCGCCTCGGAGATCGCGGCGCTCGACATCGGCCAGGCCGTGGCGATCCGGAACGGCGCCGTCATCGCCGTCGAGGCGGCCGAGGGCACGGACGAGATGATCCGGCGGGCGGGAGCCTTGACCTCCGGCGTGGTCGTCGTCAAGGTCAGCCGTCCGCATCAAGATCCCCGCTACGACCTCCCGGTTGTGGGTCCGCAGACCATCCGGGCACTCGCCGACGCCCGCGCGACCGCCCTTGCGGTGGAGGCAGGCCGAACGTTCCTGCTTGAGCGCGCGGACTCCGTCGCCGCCGCCGCGGCGTCTGGGATCGCGCTCGTCGCGGCCGCCGTCGAGGGCCGGGTGGACTAGCGCGAATGCGCGTGGCGGGCTAGCGCGTGGCCGGTGCGGGCCCACGCCTCCTGATCATCTCGGGTGAAGTCTCGGGCGACCACCAAGGCGGGCTGCTGGCCAGGGCGATCTACGCCCGACGTCCCAATCTCACGATCGCCGGCGTCGGCGGCCCCGAGATGGCCGCGTCCGGCGTGAACGTTTTCATCGAGAGCCTCACCTGGGGGGTCATCGGGTACGCGGAGGCCTACGTTCGCCTGCCCATCTTCGCGCTCCGATTCTGGACGCTGGTTCGCCTCGTCGAACGGTACCGGCCCCACCTGCTCGTGCTGGTGGATTTTCCCGGGATGAACCGTGAGCTGGTCCGTCATTTCTCGGGACGTGTCCCAATGGTCTACTTCATCCCGCCGCAGACGATCTTCCGGCGGGGCGCGTCCGCGGCACGGATGGCCAAGGCCGCGGTCAGGCTGCTGGCCGTGCTGCCGTTTGAAGCCGAGACCTACCGGCGGGCGGGAGCGAACGTGGCGTTTATCGGTCACCCCGCAGTCGACGCCGTCCGGGCACCGGGGCCATCCGCGCAACAACTGCGGGCGGAGTGGGGAATCGCGGGTGGCGTCGTGGCCGGCCTCCTACCCGGCAGCCGCCTTCAGGAGATCCGCCGCCTCCTCCCTCCCATGCTGGACGCGGCGGGCGAGATGCGCGCTTCCCGCTCCGTCTCGTGGGTGCTGCCCGTCGCCTCCCCGTTTCTCCAAAGTCCGGTGGAGCGCGCCGTTTCGCGGTCCCGCGCCGCGGTGCGCGTGATCCGCGGCCGTGCGCTCGATGTGATGCGCGCCGCGGACGTGGTGGTGCTCGCTTCCGGGACGGCCTCCGTCGAGGCCGCCTGCGCCGGCGTGCCCATGGTGGTCGTGTACCGGCTTTCGAGGTTCACCGACTGGATCGCCCGCCGGTTCGTGGTCACCCCGGAGTTCTACCGGATCGGATTCTCCATTCCGAACATCGTGCTCGAGCGGCGGGCCGTCCCCGACCTGCTGAACGAGGAGGCGAGCGGCGCCCGTATTCGGGCCGAGGTAGAGCGATTGCTCGACGATGCGGCGGCCAGGACGCGCATGCGCGAGGACCTCGCGGAGGTCGAGCGCCGGCTGGGGCCGCCCGGCGTGATGGAACGCGCGGCGGACGAAACGCTCCGCATGCTGGACAGCCACGGGCAGGTCACGCTACCATAGGCATCATGGTGGCGCACCACGCGTGGTCCGTCGTCCGCTCGATTCTCTTCTGGGGAATTCCCGCGGTGCTCGTGGCCACGCTCATCTGGACTTTCCTGCCGCATGGGCATGCGCCGTCTCGCGCCAGCGCGCCCGCGACGGCGCCGGGAGCGAGTACGCCGTCGGCCCCGTCGCCGGCGAACGACTCGTCCCATACGAACAACCCGTCCCCTCCGGCGAGCGCTCCGCCCGCGCTGGACCCCGCGCCAGAGTTGGGACCGTCCGCGGAGCCCGAGCCGGGAACGCCGCCGTTAGCGGAGATCCGTCAGGGTGATCTCGAAGGGATCGACGAGACCGGCCGGCAGCAGTGGCGAATCGTCGCCGACGTCGTGACCGTGGTTCACGACAAGAACGCCGTGCTGATGCGGAACGTGCGCGCCACCCTCTACGAGCGGAACGGCGGCACGATTATCGTGACCGGCGTGCGCGGACGGTTCGACACGAAAACCCACGAGGTGGAGATCGAAGGCAACGTCCACGGCACGAGCAGCACGGGGCGCGAGTTGTTCGCCGACCGTCTGCATTGGATGCCGCGGCGGGGAAGAGTCACCGGGATCGGACACATCCGGCTCGTTCAGGAACGCGTCGTGATGTACGCCGACCGGATGACCAGCGACACGACGCTGGGGCAGACCCAGTTCTTTGGTCACGTCCACGCATCCGTGCGCTAGTGGCGTGTTCAAGAATCCTTCCGTCAGAAGGCCCGGGGCCCCCAAGAATTCGCATCACCTCAGCGAATTCTTGGGGTGGGCTAGTGTGACGGCGCAGCGACGCGCCGCCGGAGCGTGTTTCGTCATCGCCGCCGCGGTGCTCGGACGCGTTCCGCTGCCGGCGGCCGGGGCGGCCCAGCCTGCCTCACCGCCAACGGTCGAGGTGACGGGGGCGACGCGGATTGAGTACGAAGACGCCTCGCAACAGTGGACCTTCCGCGGGGCGCCGGTCATCGTCTCCCGAGGCACCACGCGGATCGAGGCGCCGCTGATTCTCTACGCAGAGCGGACGCGCGAGGTGACCTTGCCGGACGGAGGCTTGGTCGCGACGCCGACCCTCGAGGTTCGCGCCGAACGGCTCGCGACCAATCTCGCGAGCCGCCACCTCACCGCGGAAGGCCACGTCGCGGGCCGCTTCACCGACGAGGAAGGGTCGTCCACCGCTCCCGCGGAGTGGGGCACGTTTACCGCCGACCGCGTCGAGCTGGACGACGGCGCGGTGCGCAAGGAGATCGTCGCCACGGGGCAGGTCGTCGTCGTTCGAGGCGACCGGCGGCTCAGCGGGGACCGGATCGTGTACAACCACGTCACCCGGCAGGGCACCATCGAAGGTCACGCAGACATGGCGCAGGGCGCGGACCGGCTGCGCGCCGCGTACGTTTTTGCCGATCTGGGGCGCCACACCGCCGAGGCCAACGGCAACGTCTTGCTCGATCACGGCGATGTGCATGGGTCTGCGGACTTCGCGACCTACAGCGAGCCGGAGCGTCGGGCGTTGCTGTCTGGTCACGTGAAGTTGCTGCAGGGGAGCGACACGATGACCGCCGACCTCGTGACGGTGCTGCTCGACGGGGAAACGGTGATCGCCGAGGGCGACGTTGAGCTCATCTCGTACCCCGAGGGTGGATCGCCATGAGCCGCGTCATCCGGCTGGAGCCCCCCAAGGGGCTGCTGCGCGCCGAGGGGCTCATGAAACGGTACGGCGGCAGGCGCGTGGTCGACAACGTCACGATCGAAGTGTCCCCCAAAGAGATTGTCGGGCTGCTCGGGCACAACGGCGCCGGGAAGACGACGACCTTCTACATGATGGTCGGGCTGGTGCGCCCGGACGCCGGCGAAGTGTGGATCGGCAGCCGGCGCGTGACCGAGGAGCCGGTAGACGCGCGCGTGGGCGCCGGCGTGGGGTACCTGGCTCAGGAGCCGTCGGTGTTCCGCCGGTTGACGGTCGAAGAGAATCTGCTCGTCGTCCTCGAGCAGCGGGAACTGCCGCTCGATGAGCGGCGCCAGCGGAGCGATCGTTTGCTCGAGGAATTCGGGCTGGAGGCGGTCCGCCGTCAGCCCGCGTGGTCGTTGTCGGGCGGCGAGCGCCGGCGCCTGGAGATCGCGCGGGCCCTCTCGCTCGAGCCCACGTTTCTGCTCCTCGACGAGCCGTTCACGGGCATCGACCCGAGGTCCGTGCAGGAGCTGCAGCGCACCGTTCGCTACCTGCGGGAGCGAGGGATCGGGCTCGTCATCACCGATCACAACGTGCGCGATACGCTAGCCATCACCGACCGGGTGGAGATCATCCACGAGGGCCGCATCCTCTTGAGCGGCCGGCCCGGCGATCTGGTGCACGATTCGGAGGCGCGCCGGTTGTACCTGGGCGAAGGGTTCCGGCTGTGAAGGTCTCCTTGCTGGACCGGCTCCTCTCGGTCGAGATCGCCGCCTCCTTTGGGTTTGGGCTGGCGTTCTTTTCCACCCTGCTCGTCATGAACCACGTCTTCTATCTCGCCCGGCTGGCGATCGCGCAGGGGATGCCACTCGGGATCGCGATGCAGCTCTTTGCGTACAAGATCCCCTACCTGGTCGCGTTCAGCGCGCCGATGGGGGTGCTCCTCGCCACCGTCCTCGGCGTCGGGCGGATGACCGACCATAACGAGATCGCCGCCCTCCGCGTGTGCGGCGTCAGCCTCTATCGCATCGCGGCGCCCGTTGTGCTCCTCGGGGTCCTCGCGGCGGCCGGCACGCTGGTGTTCACGGAGGGCGTGGTCAGCGTGGCCAACGACCGGTATCGGTCTGTGTTCAACGACTTCAATACCAAGGCGCCCGAACTGCAGCCCGTCGAGAACGTCTTCTTCCAGGGGCCGAGCCCGGAAGGCACGGCCCTCTACCACGCCCGCCGCTACGACCCGCGGACCCGAGCCCTCCAGGGTGTCACGGTCGTCTACCTGATCCGCGGACAAGCGCTCCGCATCATCCAGGCACAGGAGGCGACCTACCTCTCGGGCGGCGCCTGGCGGTTTCACAGTGGGGAGGTCTACGTCACCGACGCCGGCCAGGTGGTCACGACGAAGTTTGTGGAGATGGACGTCAACGTCCCACGCTCGCCGCAGGATCTGACGCTGCCGCCCAAGGCCACCGCGGACATGAGCCTCCGGGAGCTCTCCCGCGAGGCCTCTGAGGCGCGCCGGCGGGGCGCGGATCCCAGGTCGTTCCAGACCGAGTTCCACAACCGGGTGGCGGGCGCGGCCAGCGGTGCCGTGTTCGCGCTGATCGGGCTCCCCCTGAGCCTCCGCCCGCACCGGTCAGGCCCCAGCATCGGGATGGGGCTCAGCATCCTCGTGCTGTTTGCCTATTACGCCGTCCTGATCCCCTCCCAGCTGGCCGCCGAAGGGCGCGTCCTGGCGCCCGCGCTCGCGGCCTGGCTGCCCAATAGCGTCGTGGGCACGCTGGGAGCGGTGCTGCTCGTCCGCGCTGCCCGGTGAACGTTGCCTGGATCCTGATCCCGACGCTGATCCTGGTCAGCGGCCTGGTTGCGTTCGTCGGCAACCTCGTGGGGCGCGGCATCGGGCGGCGCCGCCTGGCCATCTTCGGGCTGCGGCCCCGCCACACCGCACAACTCGTCACCGTCATCACGGGCATGCTGATCACCGTGGTCACGCTCGCCGTCGTGCTCCTCGTCAACAACGACGCCCGCCAGGCGCTGTTCCACCTGCAAGAGGTCCGCAGGCAGGTCGCGGAGCAGGAAGCGAAGCTGAAGGCGCTCCAAGTGCGCGACGTCCTCTACCTCCACGATCAAGAGGTGCTGCGCACGGTGATCGATGGCCGGGAGCCTGCGGAGGTCGTTCGGAACCGGGTCCAGGCCTTCTTCGACCTCGCCGTGCAGGCGGCCCGCCAGCGCGGCGTGGCGCCGGGGCCCGATGGGACCTCGGTGCGCATGTCTCCGTCCGGACTCACCATGGAAGACGTGGCGCAGGACATCATCGAGCGCCACGCGCTGATGGTGGTGCGCATGATCGCGACGGAGAACACGGTGCGCGGCGAACCCCTGCAGGCCACCGTGATCGGGTTCCCGGACCTCCTTGTCTTCAAGGCGGGAGAGACGATCGCCGCCAGATCGATCGACGGGAAGGGAACCCGGCAGCAGGTTGAAGCCGGACTCCTCGAGCTGACCGGGCAGGTTGGCACCCTGGCCAAGCAGCGCGGGGTCATTTCCCCGGCATTCGCCCTGGTCTCCGGGCCCCCGGACGTCCGGCTGGACCCGGCGGTGCTGCTGAGCACGCTCGAGCGGGTCGAGGCCGCGCGGGGCCCGGCGGAGATCCACGCCGTTGTCTCGACGGACACGTACACCATCGGCCCGGTTGTCGTGACGTTCCGGTAAGCGTGCCGGTGCGGGTCCTGGCTGTCGATCCGGGAAGGGAAAAGTGCGGGGTGGCAGTGTGCGGGCCGGACGGCCCGATCAACCGCCGCGTGATCCGCCTGGAGGCGCTTCGCGACCTCGCGGCGCAGTGGATTCAGTTCTATGGAACCGAGGGCGTGGTAGTAGGAGACGGCACTGGAAGCAAACGTGTGTTCGATATATTGAGGGATCTCCCCGCCCCTGTTAAAGTCGTCACGGAGCGTGGTTCCACGCTGGCCGCCCGCCGGAGATACTTTCGCGACCACCCGCCGCGGGGGTGGAGGCGGCTCCTCCCACTCACCCTGCAGGTGCCGCCCGAGCCTTATGACGATTACGCCGCCGAGGTCCTGGGGGAGGAGTATCTCGGCAGGATTGGGCGAGCTTCGGGAGAACCCTCTGGTAGGCCTTGACACCCGAGGTAACATCCCGGTAAAATGGCGCTGCGTCGAACGACCGAGCATACGCGAGCAACACGTCGCAACCGCGAGCATCATCGAGGTCGGTGAATCGGGTCGCGACCGGATGTCTGTAACGGCGTCTCGCAGTGTATTAACCAATCCGAACTTCATCTCGTTCATCGGGTAACGCATACGCCAGGTAGGGAGCAAGGCGAAAGGCCCCTAACGATCGGCTTTAGTGTTCGCCGCGCTGAGCGGCCTCAGGCCGTGAGTGGGGACTGCCCGGAGAGGAGGGAAGGCGCCGCAGGGCGAGACCCAGGGACCGGCGACACGCGGGCGAGGCAAGGGAATGCCGGGCGAGGAGAAAACACGGACACTCGCGCCCTAACTTCCCCCAATCCG
>JACXTT010010448.1_pt1 | contig 12509 bp, 9 predicted proteins | sample 9270951 | NCBI WGS metagenome assembly JACXTT01 (sample SAMN15532306, study PRJNA645909) | rock metagenome | isolation source: weathered quartz diorite | place: Puerto Rico | collected 2017-06-21 | reverse complement strand
CGTGGCGATGCCGCGCAGCGGGATCGCCACCCAGTCCGGGCGATGGCTCACCTCGTAGGAGAGCTCGTAGAAGGCCTTCTCGATCTCGAACAGGTCGAGCAGCCGCCGCGCGGCCGGCGTGGACTGGGGCAGGAACGACGGCAGGCGCGCGCCGAAGTAGCCGTCGAGGAACGCCTCGCGCGAAGCGTGCTCCCAGTGGACGAGCGCCGCCTCGGCCGGTGGGTCGTGCTCGCGGCCGACGGATGCCGCCGCGTACGAGATCGAGCGCACCATGCCCGCCACGTCACGCAGCGGACAGTGGCGCCGGCGCCGCTCCACGAGCGGGCGCGCGGGCTCGCCCTCGAAGTCGAGGATCACGAAGTCGCCGTCGTCGGTCACCAGCACTTGGCCGAGGTGGTAGTCGCCGTGATGGCGGATCTTCGCGCCCGCCCCCGTGTCGAACGACGCCGCGATCCTGCGGGCACGACCGAGCGCGTCCGGTAGGCTCTCGAGGCAGACGCGCGCCAGTGGCCAGGCGTCGTCGGAGAGATCGCCGTGCGCCGCGCGATCGGCGAGCTGCTCGCCGGCGAGCTCGACCTGCCGCGCGACGCGCTCGCCCCAGTCGAGCGCGTCTTCGCGCGTCGCGGGCTCGGGCGCGAAGTCCGGATCGCCGTCGTCCGCCGCCAGCGCCTCGTGGAGCGCCCGCGTCACCTGCCCGAGGCGGCGCGCGGAGGATGCGAACGATTCGTCGCGCGGAGCGTCCGCGCCCTTCGCTTCCGCGCGCGCCCGCTCCAACGCGAAGGCCCAGGCGTCGCCGCGGCTCGGTACGAACTCCTGGAGCATGCCGGCCACGGTCTCTTCGCCGTCGTCGACGAACCGGATCGTCGCGAGCAGCCGGGGGACGTTTCGAAAGCGGCCCTGGTGGGCGAGGAACTCGCCGATCTCGACGTCCGGATTCTTCCCGGGCGCGAGCCGGCGGTAGAGCTTGAAGATCGAGCGATCGCCGAACGCGACCGAAGTGTTGCTCTGCTCCGCCCGCATCAGGCGCGAGCGCCCGCGCGCTTCGTCGTGCGGGGCGACCGGGTCGATCCGCCAGCGCGCCTTCCCGTTCGCGAACTCGGCGCCGCGGCAGAGCGCGTCGCCGAGGCGCGTGCGCACGTCGTCGTCGTCGAGGCCGTCGACGAGAATTCCCGGCCCTTCCTGCGAATCGACGCTGGCGAGCGAGCCGAGCGGCGTGTCGGCGTCGGCCTCGCCCTCGACGCGCGCGGCGAGTGGAAGCTGATACGTCGCGGTCTGTTCGGGGCCCTCGTCCACTTCGACGCGCGTGATCGCGGCGCCGCCGTCGAAGAGCGGGATCGCGTCGCGGAATCGCACGGCGGTCGGCGCGTGCCCTTTGCCGCCGAACCAGCGGCGTTCGCAGAGGAAGCTCCCGAGCGCGTCTTCGGGAATGCGCGCCAGCACGTCGGGACGGAGCGCGTCGCGGAGCGGTCCGCGCACGCGGAGGCGAGGTCGATGCTTCATGGCGTGACTCCGAGCGGGTATTCGAGCCGGAACCAGAAGAAGCCGTGCGGCCCGAACGTGAGCAGATACGGAAGCTCGCCGATCTGCGGGAACGGCGTGTTGCCGAAGAGCTCCATCGGCACGCGGCCCGCGAAGGCGCGGAGGTCGAGCTCGACGGCCTGCGCGAAGCGCGACAGGTTGTGGGCCGCGAGCAGGATGTGGTCCCCGTGGCGGCGGATGAACGCGAGCACGCGCTGGTTCGCCGGATGGAGGATCTCGAAGCTGCCGCGGCGAAACGTCGGGTTCTGTTTGACGATGCGGATGAGCCGCTTCATCCACGACAGGAACGACGATCCCGAGCGCTCCTGCGCCTCGACGTTCACGCCCTGGTAGCCGTACGGCGGATCGGTGATCACCGGGCTGTAGAGCATCGCCGCATCGGCCTCGGAGAAGCCGGCATTGCGGTCGCCGCTCCACTGCATCGGCGTGCGCACGCCGTTCCTGTCCCCGAGATAGATGTTGTCACCCATCCCGATCTCGTCGCCGTAGTAGATGATCGGCGTTCCCGGCATCGCCATGAGGAGCGCGTTCATGAGCTCCATCTGCCGGCGGCCGCCGCCCATCAGCGGGGCGAGGCGGCGGCGGATGCCGAGGTTCAGCCGCGCCTTCGGATCGGCGGCGTACTCGCCGTACATGTAGTCGCGCTCCTCGTCGGTGACCATCTCGAGCGTGAGCTCGTCGTGGTTGCGTAGGAACGTCGCCCACTGGCAGTTGTCGGGGATGGACGGCGTCTGCGCGAGGATGTCGACGATCGGGCGGCGGTCCTCGCGGCGCAGCGCCATGAACATGCGCGGCATCAGCGGGAAGTGGAACGCCATGTGGCACTCGTCGCCGTCGCCGAAGTAGGGCAGCACGTCGACCGGCCACTGGTTCGCCTCGGCGAGGAAGATGCGGTCCGTGAAGTGCTTGTCGAGCGCGCGGCGCATCTCCTTCAGCACCGCGTGGGTCTCGGCGAGGTTCTCGCAGTTCGTGCCGTCGCGCTCGACGAGGTACGGCACGGCGTCGAGGCGCATGCCGTCGACGCCGAGGTTCATCCAGAAACGCATCACGCGGATCACCGCCTCGCGGACGGTCTTGTTGTCGAAGTTGAGGTCGGGCTGATGTGCGAAGAAGCGGTGCCAGTAGTACGCCTTCGCGATCGGGTCCCACGTCCAGTTCGACGCCTCGTAGTCCTTGAAGATGATGCGCGCGCCTTCCCACTTCCGGTCGGTATCGCTCCACACGTAGTAGTTGCGCTTCGCGCTCCCCCTGCGAGCGCGGCGCGCGGCCTGGAACCAGGCGTGCTGGTCCGACGTGTGATTGACGACGAGCTCGGTGATGACCCGGATGCCGCGGTCATGCGCTTCGTTCACGAACCGCCGGACGTCGCGGAGCGTTCCGTAGCGCGCATCGACGCCCATGTACTGCGAGATGTCGTAGCCGTCGTCGCGCAGCGGCGACGGATAGAACGGCAGGAGCCAGACGCAGTTGACGCCGAGGCTCTCGAGGTAGGGCAGCTTGTCGATCAGTCCGACGAAGTCCCCGTAACCGTCCTTGTTGCCGTCGCGGAATGCCTTGACGTGGAGCTCGTAGATGATTGCGTCCTTGTGCCAGGAGGTCCCGCTCATGCGGCCTCCAGGGCGGGCTCGGCGAGGCGCAGGACGTGCCCGACCTGGTTCGAGGTCGGATCGAGGCGCACGTAGTTCCGCGCGCCGTGCCAGGCGTAGCGCGCCCCGGTGAGTAGATCCTCGACGACGTAGCTCGCGTCGTCCGGCAGGCCGATTTCGTGCAGCGGGACGTGCACCATGGTCTCCTCGGCACGGAACGGATTCAGGTTCACCGCGATCAAGAGCTCGTTCCGCGGCGCGCTCCGCCGGTAGAAGAGGATCTGCTCGTTCTCGGAGAGGTGGAACGTGAGGTTCCGCGGGTGCTGCAGCGCGGGGTTCTCGTGGCGGATGCGGTTCACCAGCCGGATCTCGGCGTTGATGTTGCCCGGCGCGTTCCAGTCGCGCGTACGGATCTCGTACTTCTCGGAATCGAGGTACTCTTCGCTGCCGAGCCGCAGCGCCGCGTTCTCGCAGAGCTCGTAGCCGCTGTAGATGCCGTAGAGCGGTGACAGCGTGGCCGCGAGCAGATGGCGCACGAGGAACGCCGGCCGACCGCCGCGCTGCAGGTACTCGTGCAGGATGTCCGGGGTGTTCGTGAACAGGTTGCCGCGGAAGTACTCGGCCATCTCGGTGTGCGTGAGCTCGGTCAGGTACTCTTCGAGCTCGTGGGCGGAGTTCCGCCACGTGAAGTACGTGTACGACTGCGAGAAGCCGATCTTCGCGAGCCCCTTCATCGGCTTCGGGCGCGTGAACGCCTCGGACAGGAAGACCACGCCGGGGTGATCCTTCTTCACCTCGCCGATCAGCCACTCCCAGAACGCGAACGGCTTGGTGTGCGGGTTGTCGACGCGGAACGTCTTCACGCCGTGCGCGATCCAGAAGTCGACGATGTCCTTGCACGCGTCCCACAGCGCCTGCCGATCGTCCGTCCAGAAGTTGATCGGGACGATGTCCTGGTACTTCTTCGGCGGGTTCTCGGCGTAGGCGATCGTCCCGTCCGGGCGAACGAAGAACCATTCGGGGTGCTCCTTGACCCACGGATGGTCGGGCGAGCATTGCAGCGCGAAGTCGAGTGCGACCTCGAGCCCGTGACGCTCGGCGGTGGCGACGAAGCGGTCGAAATCCTCGATCGTGCCGAGCTTCGGATGCACGGACTTGTGGCAGCCGACCGCGGAGCCGATCGCCCACGGGCTCCCGACCGCATCGGGTGCGCCGCGCGGATCGTTGTTCGGACCCTTGCGGAAGTGCTCGCCGATCGGGTGGATCGGCGGCAGATAGACCACGTCGAAGCCGAGCGCCGAGATCTCCGGCAGCCGCTGCTCGGCGTCGGCGAGCGTGCCGTGCCGGCCTTCTTCTCTCGATTGCGAGCGCGGGAACATCTCGTACCAGGCGGCGAAGCGCGCGCGCTCGCGGTCGACGACGATCGTCAGCGTGCGGTCGTACTTGGTGTCGTGGCGACGGTCCCGGAGACCCGCCATGCGCGTCGCGAGCGGGTCCTCGAGCGCGAGCGCCACACGCTCGGCCTGCGGCACGTCGGTTTGCGCCAGCCGCTCGGCGACGACGCGGAGGTCCGTGCGGTCGCTGCCCCTGGCGCGTTTCGCGGCGGCGGCGACGAGCGTCGCGCCTTCGAGCAGCTCGGAAGCCACGTCGAGCTTGGCGTCGAGCTTCTTCGACAAACCGCGGCGCCAAGTCGCGAACGGGTCGGCCCAGGCCTCGACTCGGAACTCCCAGTCGCCGACGCGATCGACCACGAACGTCGCGCTCCAGCGATCCTCGTCGCGATCGTACGCCATCTCCGCCGCGTGCCAAGTCGACTCCTCGACCGGGCGGTGGACGACCCGCGCGCCGAGCACGTCGTGGCCGTCCTTGTAGATGTCCGCGGAGACTTCGACGCTGTCGCCGACCACGCGCTTCGCCGGGTGGCGGCCCGCGTCGATCTCGGGTTGGACCCGCTCGATGATGACCCGCGGAGGGTTGCGTGATGTCTCGTTCGTCACCACGGTGCACGCCCTTGGTTTCGTTGCATTCACGGTACGCGTCGTGTCGGCGAGCCTCTCCCCTTCGACCCAATAGGGTTCAACGCCGGCTCGCAGATTGAGTCTCGCGCGGAGGCGCACGAGCTGTAAGAAAGAGTCGGCGGACGCGAGCCACGCCGGCTCGCGCGTGACGCATCCATGCGCCCCCGGATCCCCGTCAGCACGTACCGGGTGCAGCTCTCCGGGGCCTTCGGCTTCGCGGATCTGCGCGCCCGGCTTCCGTACCTCTCCCGTCTCGGGGTCGGGGGCCTGTATCTATCGCCCTGCCTCCAGGCCCGGCCGGGAAGCACGCACGGGTACGACATCTGCGATCACGATCGCCTCTCGGACGAGCTCGGTGGCGAAGAAGAGTTCGCCGCACTCGCCGCCGAGGCGAAGCGGGTCGGTCTCGGGCTCGTGCTCGACTTCGTACCGAACCACATGGGCGTCGATCCGAAGACGAACCGCTGGTGGTGGGACGTGCTCGAGAACGGCGAGTGCTCGCCGTTCGCGCGCTTCTTCGACATCGACTGGCGCCCGATCAAGTCCGAGCTCGAGGGCAAGCTGCTGCTCGCGATCCTCGGCCGTCCCTACGGCGAGGTGCTCGAGCACGGCGAGCTGGTGCTCGGCTACGATCGAGGCGGGCTCGTGCTCCGCTACTTCGACCACGTGCTGCCGATCGATCCGCGTCTGACGCCGCGCGTGCTCGAGCACGGCGGCGACGCGCTCCGCGCGGAGCTCGGAGACGACGATTCCGATCTCCGCGAGTTCCTGAGCGTGCTCGCGGCGCTCCGAAACCTTCCGGCGGATCCGGCTCCGCAGAGCATCGAGGAGCGCCGGCGCGAGCGCGAGTTCGCGCACGAGCGGCTCGGCAAGCTCGTCGGGGGCTCGCCACGCATCGCGCGGCACGTCGAAGCCGCGGTCGCTCGCATGAACGGGCGCCGCGGCGATCCGGCGAGCTTCGATGCCTTGCACGAGTTGCTCGAAGGCCAGGCCTACCGGCTCGCCTACTGGCGGACCGCATCGCACGAGATCAACTACCGCCGCTTCTTCGACGTGAACGACCTCGCGGGGCTTCGCATGGAGGATCCCGCGGTCTTCGCGGCCACGCATGCGCGGACCGTCCGGCTGGTGCGCGACGGCGTGATCACGGGTCTGCGCCTCGACCACGTCGACGGGCTCTTCGATCCCGCGGCGTACCTGGCGCGTCTGCGCCAAGCGACGGGCCCTTGCTACATGATCGTCGAAAAGATCCTCACCGACGACGAGCGCCTGCGAGACGACTGGGCTTGCGACGGGACGACCGGATACGAGTTCCTGAACGAGCTGAACGGCCTGTTCGTGGATCCACGCGGCGAGCCGCCGCTGCGGCGCCTGCTCGAGCGCTTCGCGGCGCGCACGGCGCCGTTCTCGATCCTCGCGTACGTCGGCAAGCGGCTCATCCTCGAGACGTCGCTCGCGAGCGAGCTCGCGGTGCTCGCCGACGCGCTGAATCGCATCTCCGAGCGCGACCGTCGCTGGCGGGACTTCACGCTGCAGAGCCTGTCGGACGCGATCCGCGAGGTCGTCGCCTGCTTTCCCGCGTATCGCACGTACGTAGACGGCCGCGGAGCCTGCGAGTTCGACCGCCGGCTGATCGACACCGCGATCCGCGGTGCCCGCAGGCGGAACCCCGCGACCGATGCTTCGATCTTCGCCTTCCTGCGCGCCGCGCTGCTGGCGGAGACGAACGGGGGACGCGTCGTCGAGCGCGATGCGCTGCTCGGCTTCGCGATGAAGTTCCAGCAGTACACGGGCCCGGTGCAGGCGAAGGGCCTCGAAGACACCGCCTTCTATCGCTACCAGCTGTTGGTGTCGCTGAACGAGGTCGGTGGCGCGCCGCAGCGCTTCGGACGATCCGTCGCCGATTTCCACGCCGCGAACCGCTCGCGCCGCGAGCATTGGCCGGCGACGTTGCTCGCGACCTCGACGCACGACACGAAGCGGAGCGAGGACGTGCGCGCGAGGATCGATGCGATCTCCGAGATCGCCGACGGCTGGGCGCGCGCCGTGGCGCGCTGGAGCCGCATCAACGAGCCGAACCGCACGCTCGTGGAAGGCGAGTCGATGCCGGCCCGGAGCGACGAGCTCCTCTTCTACCAGTCGCTCGCCGGCGTGTGGCCGCCCGGAGCCGACCGAGCCGACGACGCACTCGTCGAGCGCCTCGTCCACGCCATGGACAAGTCCGCCAAGGAGGCGAAGCTCCACACCAGCTGGGTGAACGACGACCCGACCTACGACCGGGCGCTCGCGCGCTTCGTCGTCGAAACGCTTCGTGGCAGGCATGCGAAGCGGTTTCTCGCGTCGTTCCTGCCGTTGGCGCACCGGATCGCCGCGATCGGCCGCGTGAGCTCGCTCGCGCAAGTCGTACTGAAGCTCGCGTCCCCGGGCGTGCCGGACTTCTATCAGGGGACGGAGCTCTGGGCTCTCTCGCTCGTCGATCCCGACAACCGCCGCCCGGTCGACTATGCCGCGCGCGAGGCGCTGCTCGACGCGCTCGCACCCGCGCTGGACGATCCCACGCGGCGCGGCGAAGTCGCCTCCCGTCTACTCGTCTCGTCCGAGGACGGCGCTATCAAGCTCTTCGTGACGGCGCTCGGCCTCCGCGCGAGGCGCGAGCAGGCAGCTCTCTTCCACGACGGCGAATACGTCCCGCTGGAGGTACGCGGGCCGCTCGCGGAGCACGTGGTCGCGTTCGCCCGGCGACACGAAGGACGCCTCGCGGTCGCCGTCGCAGCTCGCCTCGCGGGGCGCCTGGTCAGCGCGGGACGGCCGTGGCCGCTCGGCGACGCGACCTGGGCCGACACCACCGTGCAGCTGCCGCGCGAGAGTGCGGTCGGCGAGCTGGCCAGCGTCTTCACCGGTGAGCTCGTGCGAGTCGGCGAGGCCGGCGAGATGGCGGTCGGCCGCGCGCTCGCGATCTTGCCGCTCGCGCTCCTGCTCGGCGCTTGACCCGCCGACACTCGACTATCGTAAGCTCGGTCGATGGCGTAACAAGGCCGGTGAGGAAGGCGACCTTTCCAGGAGGAGACAGGCATGGATTTCGAGCTCGATGCGAAGACCAAGGAGTATCTCGGCCGCGTGCGCGGCTTCATGACCGAGCACATCTATCCGAACGAAGCCGAGTTCTATCGCCAGCTCGACGCCATGCCGGATCGTTGGAACATCCCACCGATCCTCGACGAGCTGAAGGCCAAGGCGCGGAAGGCCGAGCTCTGGAACCTGTTCTTGCCCGAAAGCCGGCGCGGCGGCGGCCTGACGAACCTCCAGTACGGCGTGCTCTGCGAAGAGATGGGCAAGGTCTCGTTCGCCCCGGAGGTCTTCAACTGCTCGGCGCCCGACACCGGCAACATGGAAGTGATCGAGCGCTACGGCAACGAGGACCAGAAGAAGAAGTGGCTCGAGCCGCTGCTCGCGGGCGAGATCCGCTCCGCGTTCGCGATGACCGAGCCCGCGGTCGCCTCGTCCGACGCCACCAACATCGAGACCGAGATCCGGCGCGAGGGCGACGAGTACGTGATCAACGGTCGCAAGTGGTTCACGTCCGGCATTCACGATCCGCGCTGCAAGATCCTCATCTTGATGGGCAAGACCAGCAAGACGGGCGAAGCCCACAGGCAGCAGAGCCAGATCCTCGTGCCGCGCGACACTCCCGGCATCAAGGTGAACCGCTGGCTGCCCGTCTTCGGTTACGACGATGCGCCGCACGGCCATGGCGACGTGACCTTCGAGAACGTCCGCGTGCCGGTCGAGAACCTGCTGCTCGGCGAGGGCCGCGGCTTCGAGATCGCGCAGGGGCGCCTCGGACCCGGGCGTATCCACCACTGCATGCGCACGATCGGCGCCGCGGAGCGCGGGCTGGAGATCATGTGCCGTCGCCTGCTCACACGCACCGCGTTCGGCAAGAAGATCGCCGAGCACTCGGTGTGGGAGGAGCGGGTCGCGAACGCCCGCATCGACATCGAGTCGGCGCGGCTGCTCACGCTGAAGGCCGCGTGGATGATGGACACGGTCGGCAACAAGGTCGCGCAGGGCGAGATCGCGATGATCAAGGTGAAGGCGCCGATCATCGCGGTGCGCATCCTCGACGACGCGATCCAGGCACACGGCGCCGGCGGCGTGACGGAGGACTTCGGCCTCGCCCGCATGTGGGCGCATCAGCGAACGCTGCGTCTCGCCGACGGCCCCGACGAGGTGCACCGCCGGGCGATCGCGCGCATGGAGTTCAAGAAGTACCGCTGATCCCGGGTCGAGCTCGTCATCGGGAACTCCCGGCGCTGTCGCCGGGTTCTCCCGGTGAGGAGTCGAGGAGACGATGGATCGAAGAGGATTCCTGATGGGTACGCTGGCGGCGCTGGCGGCGTCTTGGCTGGGCCTGCGCTCGTCCCGGGCGGAGGACAAGCTGCCGCCGGGGATGAAGGCGGTCGTTCACACGGACGACGAGTGGAAGAAGCTGCTCACGCCCGAGCAATTCCGCATCCTCCGCCACGAGGACACCGAGCCGCCGGGCTCGAGCCCGCTGAACGAGGAGCACCGTGAGGGCACGTTCGCCTGCGCGGGCTGCGATCTCCCGCTCTTCACGTCGAAGATGAAGTTCGACAGCGGCACCGGCTGGCCGAGCTTCTTCGACGCGATCCCGGGGCACGTCGGCACGAAGAGCGACGTCAAGTTGATCGTGCCGCGGATCGAGTATCACTGCATCCGCTGCGGCGGTCATCACGGACACGTCTTCCCCGACGGGCCGCGGCCGACCGGACTTCGCTACTGCAACAACGGCTACGCGCTGAAGTTCACGCCCGGCAAGCCGTCCTGAGCCGCACCGGCCTCGGTGCGCCGGGATTCCAGCAGCGACGGATCGAGGCCGAGGAGACGGCGCACGCGCGCCCACGCATTCTCTTCCGCGATGGCGATCGCGAGCTCGAGGATCGCGCCGTCCGCGAAGCCCGCGCGGCGCAAAGCCTCGACCATTTCGCGCGAGCCTCGACGCGGCGTGCGGGTGCCGACGAAGACGAAGGCTTCCACGGGATCCGCCGGTCGCGTGTGGAATCCGTACGCCTCCTCCGCGGCGCGCGGAAGTGCCGCCTCCACCAGCTCCGCGACCGCTCCGCGCACGTCGCCCGGCAGTGCGGTCGCGTCGGCGCGCTCCTCGCGCTGGATCGCGAGCACCTCGACGAGCTTCGGGCGCGGTGCCAGGACCGCGAGGCGCTCGCGCGCGGCGGTGCCAGGGAAGAAGCGCTGGACCGTCTCGTCGAAGCTCGCGCCGTACGAGCGACTCCGCAGATCCATCTTCGCCATCTCGCGCGTCGCCAGCGCGACGATCACACGCCGCGCGGACTCGATCTTCCGGAGCGTTCCCTGCAACGGCACTTCCTCGCGCACGCCGAGCAGGTCGGCGATGCGGTTCACGAAGTGGAACGCGGCCAGCACGGGGATGTAATCCAGCGCGGCATCGCCGCGCACGGCGCAGAGCGCAGACAGATCGGCCGGCGACAGCGTGGCGGGGCGCTCGTGTGCCGCGCGAACCAAACCGACCAGTGCGGATTCGAGCTCGGTTGGCGCCGCGGCCCGGTCGCCGAGCAGCTCCGCCGCTCGCGTCGCGCTTCCTCCTGCAGCCTGCAGGAACGCCTCGTGGGCGTCCGTTCAATAGTCGCAGTCGTTGAGGCGCGACACCATCGCCGCGACGAGCTCGCGGCGGTCGCGGGGCTCCTCGTCGAACCACATCGCGAGCTCCCAGCGGCGGAGGAAGCGTCGCATCGATGCCGGCTTCAGGCTGAACACCTGGAGGATCTTCGCGGCGCCCGTGGTGCCGGTGACTCGCGGGATGAGCGCGTAGACTCCGGCGAGCGCCACGCCGGCATTGCGCTCTGAGATGACCGGGATCCAAGCCACGCGGCAGTCTCTCCCGGGACCTTCGCGGAGCGCAACCGTCGCGGCCGCTCGCGCGCTATCCTCGTTTCGCGAAGCGTGGCAGAAAAGGCTCGTGCCCGGCAGCGATCTCCGCGAATACCAGGTGCGCGCACGCTCCACGGACGTGTTCGGACGCGTGCTCTGCAGCGCACGCGACCAGCACTTCGTGGTCGACGGCCCGGTACAGAACGGATGTCCGGGCGAGGCGCCGACGCCGGCCGAGTCGTTCCTCGCCGGCGTGGCGACGTGCGGCGTCGAGTTGCTGCAGGTGCTCGCGCGCGGGCAAGGCGTCCCACTGCGCAGCGTTCGTGCGAAGATCGACGGCGTGATCGACCGCGCGAATCCCGCCCGGAGCGACGTGAGCGTCTTCAACTCGGTGACGCTCGACTTCGTGCTCGGCGGCGTCACGCGCGATCAGGCCGCGGAGCTGGTGAGCGCGTTCACCAAGCGTTGACCGCTCTACGGCACGGTCGCGGTCGCGACCCCCGACGTGAAGGTGTCCTTCGAGATCGAATGACGAGGAGACGATGAGCACGATCGAACCCACTTCCGACGGCATTCACGCGCTCGTCGTGCTGGCCCAGGATGCCGCCCCGGTGACGATGCTGAACCTGCTCCGCTACCGAGATCAGGCGGATTATTCCGCGTATCCGGGCGAGACGGCGTGCTCCGGCCGGGAGGCCTATCGCCGTTACTCGGCGGGAGTCGTGCCGTTGCTCGAGAGCCTCGGCGGGAAGGTGCTGTTCCTCGGTGGTGGCCTGAAGACGATCATCGGCCCCGCGGACGAGAGCTGGGACGACGTGCTGATCGTCCGCTATCCGTCCGCGAAGACGCTGCTCGACATGATCACCTCCGAGCGCTACCGCGCGATCGCCCATCACCGCACGGCGGCGCTCGCGGACTCGCGGCTGGTGGCGACGCGTCCGGACGCGCCGCGGTTCATGGAATGAGGAGCGAGTCTCGATGATCGATGCGAAGAAGGCGCTCGGGCGCCTGCGCGAGGGCAACGCACGCTTCGTCTCCGAGGTGCGCCGCTCCGACGCCTACGTCAGCAAGATGCGGCGCGAGGAGCTCCGCAGCACGCAGAACCCGTTCGCGATCGTGCTCGGCTGCTCCGACTCGCGCGTGCCCGCCGAGATCGTCTTCGATCAGGGGCTCGGGGATCTCTTCGTGATCCGCGTCGCCGGCAACATCGTGGCGCCGTCGCAGGTCGGCAGCGTCGAGTTCGCCGCGGCGCGATTCGGAACGCGGCTCGTGGTCGTGCTCGGGCACTCGCGCTGCGGCGCGATCACCGCCACGATCGAGGAGCTGCAGCGGCCGTCCGCGAACCAGTCGCGAAACCTCCAGGCGATCGTCGATCGCGTGCGCCCCTCGGTCGAGACGCTGCTCGAGACCGGCCTGCGCCGCGACCTCGACGAGGTCG
>JACXTT010010447.1_pt1 | contig 12509 bp, 9 predicted proteins | sample 9270951 | NCBI WGS metagenome assembly JACXTT01 (sample SAMN15532306, study PRJNA645909) | rock metagenome | isolation source: weathered quartz diorite | place: Puerto Rico | collected 2017-06-21 | reverse complement strand
TCCAATACTGTGGGCGGCGTGGTTCCCGGGGGAGTGAACGCAAACGCGAGCGCGAAACGAACAGTGGCGGGCTCGATCATTACGTTCAAGGCCACCGACAAAGATACGATCATCCTGGAGCCGTACTATGCGAACGAGGCCAACGCCAATCTCGTTGCAGGACACGCGGGAAAGAATGCGCGCTGGAACGGGCTGGGGGCCTACCTGCTTCACGACTTCGATGACCAATGGAGCGCGCGAATCAGAGGCGAGATTTTCGAAGATGCCGGCGGCGCAAGGACCTGCACGGGATCAGTGACAGGGCAACTAGGAGGGTTCACCGGTGTTCCCGGCGGATGGAACACCTGCGCGGCTCAACCCTCAGGGACTGGCGGGCTTGTCGGCGGGGGAGGGATTCCACAAACACTGTGGGAGACAACCTATACGCTTCAGTACAAGCCGGTCCCGTCTCTGATTACGAGGGCTGAGTTCCGATACGACAAGTCGAATAAGAGCGTGTTCCTTAACGGGAATGATCGGACCAACAATCAAGAAACCCTGTCGTTCCAAGTCATCTATCTGTTCTGAGCGAATTGAGAGGAGGCGATCATGAGGTGGCAATCATGTGTCATGAGAATGATTCTTCCTGTTGCGGCCAGCCTGGCCATCGTGTGTGGGGCAACGGGTGTGCAGGCGCAGGATGCAGGTGCGCCTGCTCCAGCGGTGACGGCTCCGCAGGGCCAAGAAGCTGTACCGGCTCCGGCGGCAGCTGCCGCACCAGCCCCGCCGAAGATCGATACCGGTGATACGGCATGGCTGCTGGTCTCGACCGCGTTGGTGCTCGCCATGACGGCGCCCGGGTTGGCGTTGTTTTACGGCGGAATGGTGCGTTCGAAGAATGCGCTGGGGACGATCATGCAGAGTTTCATTATTCTCTGTCTGATCAGTGTCCAGTGGGTCTTGTGGGGGTACAGCCTGGCGTTCGGGCCGGACAAGGGCCACATTATCGGTGGCCTTGAATGGCTGGGCCTCAACGGGGTGGGTTTGGAGCCTAACGCCGACTATGGGGCCACTGTTCCGCACCAGGCGTTTATGATCTTTCAAATGATGTTTGCCGTGATCACCCCGGCGCTCATCACCGGCGCCTTCGCCGAACGGATGAAGTTCAGCAGCTTCGTGGTGTTTACGCTGCTTTGGGCCACCTTCATCTATGATCCCCTGGCCCATTGGGTCTGGGCGGTCGGAGGTTGGCTCAGGAACCTTGGAGCCTTGGATTTTGCCGGAGGAACGGTGGTGCATATCAGTTCGGGGGTGGCAGGCCTAGCCTGCGCCCTGGTCTTGAATCGCCGGCTAGGATACGGAAAGGAACACATGGCGCCGCACAATCTCCCCATGACCGTGCTGGGAGCCAGTCTGCTCTGGTTCGGGTGGTTCGGCTTCAACGCCGGCAGCGCCGTGGCGTCGGGGGCCCTCGCCACCAGCGCCTTTGTCGCGACGAATACCGCCACAGCGGCGGCGGCGCTCGCCTGGATGGTGGTGGAGTGGGTCTATCGAGGAAAGCCCACCGTCTTGGGAGCAGCCAGCGGAGCCGTGGCTGGGTTGGTCGCCATTACCCCGGCCAGCGGATTTGTGGGTCCGTTGTCCTCGGTCGCTATCGGGGCCGGGGCTGGGATCTTCTGCTACGCGGCGGTTTTGGCAAAATCGAAGCTGGGGTATGATGATGCGCTTGACGCTGTCGGGATTCACGCCATCGGCGGGACGTGGGGCGCGATCGCAACGGGAATCTTTGCCAGTAAGACCATCAATGCGGCAGGGGCCGATGGCCTGCTGTTCGGCAATCCCGGGCAGGTCGCTATCCAGGTGATTGCCGTTCTGGTGTCCTGGGTGTTTGCGTTCGTCGGTACCTACATCCTTCTTAAAATCGTCGACGCGACGATGGGTCTGCGGGTGAGTGAGGAAGAAGAGCGCATGGGCTTGGACCTTAGTCAGCATGAGGAGCGGGCCTATTCGTAAGGCGTGGTGAGCAACGAGTAAAGAGGACGATGGTGATTGACCAGGAACAAGAGCGCAATCGTCAGAACAGATACTATGGGGCGCTAGGTGTCGTTGGCCTGATCATCGTGGCCGTGATGCTGGGGGCTCTAGCCCTGTTCACAGGGTCAGTCGCCATGGCTCAGGGCACGCCGGCTCAAGCGATCGCCGGCGTCGCAGCCCCTGTGCTGAAGATCGATACAGGGGATACCGCTTGGGTCCTTACCTCCACCGCGCTGGTCCTGGCCATGACGATGCCGGGGTTGGCGTTGTTCTATGGCGGACTGGTCCGGAGCAAGAATATCCTGGGGACGATCATGCACAGCGTGATCATTCTCTGCTTGGTCAGTCTGATCTGGATTCTGTTCGGCTACAGTTTGGCATTCGGCCCCGATAAGGGAGGCGTCATCGGAGGCTTGGAGTGGATCGGGCTGAGCGGAGTGGGAAGCGAGCCGCATCCGATCTACGGGCCAACGATTCCCCACCAAGTGTTTATGTTGTTCCAACTCATGTTTGCAGCGATTACGCCGGCACTGATTACCGGTGCCATTGCGGAACGGATGCGGTTTTCTGCCCTGTTGCTGTTTGCGGCCTTGTGGTCCGTGATGATTTACACGCCGGTGGCCCACTGGATCTGGGGCGGCGGATGGTTGGGCAAGATGGGAGCGCTAGACTTTGCCGGCGGCGCAGTGGTGCATATCAGTTCCGGAGTCGGCGCCCTGGTTTGCGCGATCGTCATTGGGCAGCGCAAGGGCTACGGGACTGAGTATATGGCGCCCCACAATCTTCCCTTCACGTTGTTGGGGACCGGCCTGCTGTGGCTCGGCTGGTTTGGATTCAACGCGGGCAGTGCGTTGGGAGCGAATGGCGTGGCCGGGAGCGCATTCCTGGCGACCCACGCGGCCGCAGCGACTGCCGCGTTAGTATGGATGTGGGTGGAATGGATGCATCGAGGTAGACCCACCGTGCTTGGTGTGGCGAGCGGGGCCGTTGCCGGTCTCGCGACGGTGACTCCGGGAGCCGGGTTCGTCGGACCCTTCTCAGCGATCATAATTGGCGGATTTGCTGGGATTCTGTGCTACTTCGCCGTTGTTTGGAAGGGGAGGATGGGCTATGATGACTCGCTCGATGTCGTGGGCATTCACGGCGTGGGTGGCATCGTCGGCATCCTTGCGACGGGATTGTTTGCCTCGAAGGCGATCAATGCCGCGGGGGCTGACGGGCTGTTGTTCGGAAATGGGGCACAGCTCGGAATTCAGGCCATCATGGTAGCTGCGGTGGCGCTGTTTTCCTCGATTGGAACCTGGATCATTCTGAAGTTCGTTGACGCGGTGGTGGGGTTGCGGGTATCGCCTGAGGATGAGGCGACCGGATTGGACCTCAGTGAGCACAATGAGCGCGCGTATTCATGAATGGACGTGACACAATTGACCGAACGATGATGCCGGCGATCCGAGCGACGATGCAGGAGCAGCGTCCCCGGGCTAGTCAGGCAAGGAGGCATGCACATGAAACTGGTTGAAGCCATCGTCAAGCCGTTCAAGTTGGATGAAGTCAAAGATGCCTTGTTAGAAATGGGTGTGCAGGGCATGACCGTGTCGGAAGTCAAAGGGTTCGGCCGCCAGAAGGGCCACAAGGAAACCTATCGAGGACAGGAATACACCATCGAGTTTGTGCCGAAAGTGAAAATCGAGGTGGCCGTGACGGACGCACAGGTGCCGCGAGTCATCGAGACGATCACTCGCGCAGCCAAAACCGGCAGCATCGGAGACGGCAAGATTTTCGTGCGCGACCTGAGCGCGGCTGTCCGTATCAGGACTGGTGAAACCGGAGAGACGGCATTGTGACGACGAGTGCCAAGCCAGACGGAGCCGCCCTGCCAGCGCAGGGAGGCGAAACCGGCCATCTCGGCCTCTTTCTGGCCGAGCAGCGCCGCGTCATCGGTCAGCGGGTCATGGGCGGCGCATCGGGTGCTGAGACCCTCGCCGCCATGACCGAGTTGGTGGACGGCCTCATCGTGGGGCGCTATCGCGAGGCGGTTCGACACGGTGGTGAGGCCTTAGCCAACGCCGGTCTCCGCCAATGTTGTGTCATGGCATTGGGCGGATATGGACGGCGCGAACTGGCTCCCTATTCAGACATCGATCTGATGTTCCTCTTTCGTCCGGGAGCGGAAACGGCGGCGAAATCGTTTGTCCGTGCCGTGCTCCATCCGCTCTGGGATTGCGGGTTCCAGGTCGGGCACAGTGTGCGGACGATCGCCGAGAGCATCGAGCTGGCTCACGTCGACCCCACAGTGAAAACGTCCATGATGGAAGCGCGGTTTCTCGCGGGGAGCGCCGATCTCTTTCAGGAGTTTCATCATCGGTATCTGCGGAAGGTGGTGGTCAAGACAGTAGATGCCTTTCTCGATCAGAAGCTCGAAGAGCGTCGGCGCGAATATGAGAAGTTCGGCGAGACGGTGTATCTCCTGGAGCCGAACGTCAAAAAAAGCAAGGGCGGGCTTCGCGATCTTCATCTCCTCCAGTGGGCCGGCCTGGCGCGCTACCAGGCGCCGACGATTCGCGAACTCTCCGATCGGGGCATCCTCTCGCGGGCCGATTCAATGGCCCTGACGGACGCGCGGGAATTCTTGTGGCGCGTGCGGGCGCTCCTGCACGTTCATGCGGGGACAGCCCAGGAGATTCTCTCGTTCGACGAGCAGGTCTGGCTGGCGCAGCATTTCGGATATCAGGATCAGCCGCACTTGTTGGCCGTCGAGCAATTCATGCAGCGGTACTATCTGCACACGATGGGCTTGCATGAGCGCTGCATGCGATTTGTGGAGCGCTGTCGGAGCGTGCCGCTGTGGCGCCGGCTCTCCCGCTTCCTGCCGGCTCCGCGCGTCGACCAGTACTTTGTGGTTCGGAGCGGCCAGCTCACTGTGGCGGACGAGCACCGCGCGAAAGTCTTGGAGAGCCCGGCCCTTCTGCTTCGTCTCTTCGATCTTGCCCGGGAGAAGAGCCTGACGATTGTGCCGCCGCTGCTGGAAGACATTCATCGTCACGTCGATCACGTGGCGGCGGATGCCTATCAGACGCCGGAAGTCAGTCGCGCATTTCTGCGGATCATGGCCGGTCCGGGCACCACGCCGACGCTGGAGGCCATGCATCGCGCCCACCTGCTCGAAAAGTTGGTTCCGGCGATGGGGACGGTGCGCGGGCTGATGCAGTTCAATCAGTACCACAAGTACACCGTCGACGAGCATAGTTTGCTGGCGGTCGGTCGTGCCGAAGCCTTGGGACAGGAGTCGAGCGTATTGGGAGAGGTGTATCGAAGTATCAAACGGAAGGACATCCTCCATCTGGCCGTGCTGATGCACGATTTGGGCAAAGGACAGGAGGAAGATCACAGCGACGTGGGCAAACGGCTCGCAGAATCCGTCGCCGACCGGCTTGGGTTCGACGAACTCGATACGAGGACACTGGCGTTCCTCGTGCATCGGCATCTGTTGATGGCGCACACCGCGTTTCGCCGGGATCCCAATGACGAAAAAGTGGTGCTCCCGTTCGCGCGTGAAGTCGGCACGCCGGAAGTGTTGAAGAAGCTCCTTGCCCTGACGGCTGCCGATATCGCCGCGGTCGGACCGGGAGTCCTGACCAAATGGAAAGAATCATTGTTGATCGAACTCTATGCCCGCACCATGTCGGAAGTGTCCGGCGACCGAGAAGACCATGGAGCGCCGGAGCGGTTTCTCCAGGTTGTGGAAGAGATCGGCCGCCACCCGGTCCTGGCAGGGCAGGAAGGTGTGGATCGGGCCTGGGTTGAAGGGCAGCTCAAACAATTTCCGGAGCGGTACGTCTACGGAACGGCGCCTGCACGAATCGCCGCGCATCTGGCGGCCGTTCGGCGGCTGCATGCCGGCGATGTCATCGTCGAAGCGGACTTCAATCGAGAGCTGGGAACGTGTGAGTATGCGGTCGTGACCCATAACGACGTGACGCCCGGTATCTTTTCGAAGATCGCCGGCGTCATGGCGGGCAGCGGCTTGCAGATTCTCGACGCCCAGATCCTGACGAGGGCCGACGGCATCGTCGTCGACACCTTCCAAGTGACGGACCCGGACTATCACGGGGAACCGCCGGCCGAGCGCCGACACATTGTCGGGGATCGGATCGCCGCCGTGTTGAAAGGGTGGGAGCACGTGGACGATGTGCTGCGGCGCGGCGCGCGGTTGAAGCTGACGCGTCCGCTGCCGAAAGCGAAGGACGCGACAGAAGTGCGGATCGACAATGAAACATCGGATGGATTCACGATCATCGATGTCTTCGCCGATGACCGGCAGGGCTTGTTGTATGTGATTACCAATGCGATTTTTCAGCTTGGGCTGTCGATCCACGCGGCGCGCATTTCAACCAGGCTGGATCAGGTGGCCGACGTGTTTTATGTCACCGACCAGCGCGGGAAGAAGCTGGACGATCATGGACAACTGGAACGGTTGCGAGCGGGAGTCGAAACGGCCATCGAGAATTTTCTCGATGTCAAAGCGGCCTAGCATCGGCTGCACGGGCGGTCACATCAGGGGAGATCTGAAAGGAGGAGGGGGATGAACGGACGTGAGGTGTTGGAGTTTGCGAAGAAGAACAAGGTCCAGATCGTCGACTTGAAGTTTGTCGATCTCATCGGTACGTGGCAGCATTTCAGCATTCCTGTCAAGGAGCTGACGGAAGATCTCTTCAAAGACGGGTCAGGACTCGACGGGTCCTCCATTCGTGGATGGAAGGCCATCAATAACAGCGACATGTTGGTGGTCCCGGATCCGGCAACAGCCTGTCTCGATCCCTTTTGTGCGGTCCCGACCTTGAGCCTCGTCGGCAACGTCGTCGATCCGATTACACGGGAGACCTATGACCGCGATCCCCGGTACATCGCGCAGAAGGCCGAAAAGTACCTCCAGAGCACGAAGATCGGGGACATCTCCTACTGGGGACCGGAAGCCGAATTCTTTATCTTCGACCATGCCCGTTACGATCAAACGAGCCACAGCGGATATTATTTCATCGACTCCGATGAAGGCGTCTGGAATATGGGGCAGGAGGGCGTCAACTTGGGCGGAAAGATCCGCCACAAGGAAGGCTACTTCCCCGTGCCGCCGACCGATACGCAGCAGGACATTCGCAGCGAAATGATTCTGGAGATGGAGAAGGCCGGTATCGAGATCGAAAAGCACCACCACGAAGTGGCGACGGCCGGCCAGGCGGAAATCGACATCCGCTTCGATTCTCTTGTCAGGACCGCGGACAAAATGCTCATGTACAAGTACATCGTCAAGAATGTCGCGCGCCGGCACGGCAAGACCGCGACCTTCATGCCGAAGCCGATCTTCGGCGATAACGGGTCCGGTATGCATACCCACCAGAGCATCTGGAAGGACGGCAAGCCGCTGTTCGCCGGGAAGGAATATGCGGGCGTGTCGCAGCTCTGCTTGCATTACATCGGCGGGATTCTCAAGCATGCCCCGGCTCTGGCCGCCCTCACGAATCCGTCGACGAACTCCTATAAGCGTCTCACGCCCGGTTTCGAAGCGCCGGTCCTGTTGGCCTATTCCAGCCGGAACCGATCGGCCGGCATCCGTATCCCGATGTATTCCCCGAGCCCGAAAGCCAAGCGGATCGAGGTTCGGTTCCCCGACCCCTCCTGCAATCCGTACCTCGCATTCTCTGCCATGTTGATGGCCGGGTTGGACGGAATTGAGAACAAGATCAATCCGGGCGAGCCGGCCGAAAAGGATCTCTACGATCTCGAGCCCAAGGAGGCCGCCAAGATCCGAACTATGCCCGGCAGCCTCGACGATTCCCTCAGGAATTTGGAGAAGGACCACCAGTTCTTGCTCAAGGGCGGCGTATTTTCCGAGGATCTTATCGAGGCCTGGATCGGGTATAAGCGCAGCAAGGAAGTCGATACGATGCGGTTGCGGCCGCATCCATACGAATACTTCCTGTATTACGACGTGTAGACGTCGCATGATTCATCGGAAGTATGGGTTGACGTGCCACGGAGAGTCATGATACACATTCTCCACTGAGTGAGGTCGAGGCAACGGCGCCTCGGCAGCCTCTCTCTAAATAAGGCATACGGACAACGGCGTCCGTCATTCTGATGAAGAGTGGCGGACGCCGTGTTGTTTCTTACAGTGAGACCGGAGACAGCGATGTCTTCGAGATGGGATGGGCAACATCCTATCGCATGGACGATGGCGTCCTTTCCCACCCAGGCGGGGAAGGACGCTTTTTTGTTTTCGAGACGTGTTCGGTTGATGAGATGAGTCTTTTGCGAGTTCGTTTGATTGTCGCGTGAGGCATCAACTCAGAAGGGAGCCCAGCCATGTCGATCTTACGAAGCAACAATGGGGACGCACTGAATCGGCACGAGTCTGCAACGCCGTCCTCTGAGCAGCATGTCGACCGGACAGTGGAGCGATCCGTCGTTGCGGCCGTCTTGCAGGCCGCTGGGCCGACGCGCCGGCAATTACTGGCTGGGCTCGGTGGAGCCGCCCTGGCTGCGCTGATTGGAGAGGTGCTTCCGTTAGACAGACTCAAGGCCTTCGCCGCCGATCCGGTCGGGAAGCCTGAAAAGAAGGACGTCGTGATCGGTTTCATTCCCATCACGTGCGGAACTCCCATCATTATGGCGGAACCCCTCGGCTTCTATCAGAAGCACGGGCTGAATGCGTCGGTGAAGCGGGCGGCTGGTTGGGCCATGATTCGAGACTGGGCCGTGAACAAGGAAGTGGATGCGGCGCACATGCTGACGCCTATGCCGTTGGCGATCACGCTGGGGGCGGGATCGGTGCCGACCCCCATCTACATGCCCGCGGTGGAGAACATCAACGGGCAGGCGATCACGCTGCATATCAAGCACAAGAGTGTGAAGACAGCGGCGGATATGAAGGGCTTCCGGTTTTGCGTACCATTCGATTTCTCCATGCACAATTACCTGCTCCGGTATTTCCTGGCCGAAGGCGGGGTGCATCCGGACAAGGATGTGCAAATTCGGGTGGTGCCGCCGCCGGAAATGGTGGCGAACCTGAAAGCGGGAAACGTGGACGGGTATCTCGGACCGGATCCCTTCAATCAACGCGCGGTGTACGAGAACGTAGGGTTTCTCTACAAACTCTCCAGAGAGATTTGGGATCGCCATCCCTGCTGCGCCTTTACGGTGACGAAGGAATTCGCCACGACCTATCCCAATACCTTTCTCGCGATGTGGAAAGCGATCGTGGATGCGACCCACTATGCGTCCGATCCGGCCCACCGCAAGGAAATCGCAACGGCCATCGCGCCGACCAACTATCTGAATCAGCCTGTCACGGTCTTGGAGCAGGTCCTGACCGGCACCTATGCCGACGGGCTGGGTAACATCAAAAGGGACCCAAACCGCATCGATTTCGATCCCTATCCCTGGCACTCGATGGCGATCTGGATCATGACCCAAATGAAGCGATGGGGACATCTCAAGGGGGATGTGAATTACAAAGCGGTCGCGGAACAGGTCTATCGAGCCGCCGACTGCGATCGCATTGCGAAGGAGCTCGGCTATCCGACCCATCAAGCGACGAGCATGAAACATACGATCATGGGCAAAGTATTCGACCCTGATCAGGCTGATGCCTATCTAAAAGGGTTTGCGATCCACAGCATGGCGTGACAGACACGCGAGCGTCTGAAGGGAACAGGTAGGGAAAAGATGATGCCGAACGGGGCAAACAGTAATCCATGGTTGATCTCAGGATTTCTCCTTGCGATCTTTCTTGTCACCTGGCATGTGTTTACCATGAGATCGACGTTCGATGCGCGAGGGATGACCGAAGAACAGCTCCAACTCATGGAGTTCAATGGCGACATTGTGCGGATGCCTGACGGCGGGTATGTCTGGAATCCGGAAAAAGAGAAGGTCAAGGGCGTGCCCGGTCCATTGGCGGTGCTGGATAAGGCCAAGAGCGAGCTGGCTGAAGCCTTCGTGAAGAAGGGCACCAATGATCACGGGATTGCGTACTTAGTGATGTACACCGTTTCGCGGTTTGCCGCCGGTTTTCTCGCAGCCTCCGTGGTCGCTATCATGGTGGGGATTCTCCTGGGGTTAAACAAAGTGCTGTTCCGCGCGGTGAACCCCTATATTCAGATTCTGAAGCCGATCTCTCCGTTGGCGTGGATGCCGTTGCTGCTCTACACGGTGAAAGACCCCAAGTGGACGGCGATCCTGGTGGTCTTCATGGCGGCGCTCTGGCCCACGCTGGCGACGACGGCGTTCGGGGTGAATTCACTGCGGAAGGACTATCTGCACGTGGCCGCAATTCTCCAGCTTTCCTGGATCAAGCGGCTCTTCAAAGTCATTCTTCCCGGCGCGGCGCCGACCATCGTCAACGGCCTGCGGATTTCCTTCGGCAGCGCGCTGGTGGCGGTCGTGCCGGCCGAAATGTTGTTGGGAGAACTGGGGGTCGGCTACTTGAGCTGGATCGAGTGGAATAACCTCGACATCGCCGGTGTCATCTTTGCGATTTTGGTGGTCGGAGTCGTCGGTGTAGTCCTGGATTCCGGTTTTAATAAGCTGGCTGGTCTGGTCACGTATCAGGAGTAGAAAGGCGGCTGAAAATGGCTGCCAACTTTGCTCTCGGCTTGTCAAAGTCCTCAACGTAGCCCAGAGGCTGCGCCTCCGGCTTTGACTTCACCTGCGGCCTCGTTGGACAGCCGTTTTGAGCCGCCTTGATCAGGGAGTAATCTATGGCATTCCTTCTCGTCGATCATGCAACCAAGTATTTCCCGAATCCTTCGGGAGAAGGGAGCGTCTGTATCTTCAGGGACGTGACGATCAAGATCGAGAAGGGAGAATTCGTCACAACCATCGGCCATTCCGGATGCGGCAAGAGCACGTTACTGAACATCATTGCCGGCTTGGAGACGATGTCGGAAGGGGGAGTCATCCTCAACGGACGGGAGGCGTCGGGCCCCGGCCTGGACCGCATGGTCGTCTTCCAGAATTTTGCGTTGATGCCGTGGATGACGGTGTTTGAGAATATCGCCTTGGCAGTCCGGTCAGCCTATCCGGACTGGAGCCGCGAGCAAGTGACTGCGCACGTGCATAAGTACATTGCCTTGGTGGGACTCAAGGGGGCGGAAAACAAACGACCGACGGCTCTCTCCGGCGGGATGAAACAACGGGTCGGCCTGGCCAGAGCGTTCTCGATTGAACCAAAGGTCTTGTTACTGGATGAGCCGTTTGCGCAGATCGATGCGTTGACCCGAGGAGTGATCCAGGAGGAATTGATCCAAATGTGGAATTCCTCCAGAAATACGGTGTTCATGGTGACGCATGACGTGGATGAAGCGATCCTCTTGTCCGACCGGATCATGCTGATGACCAACGGCCCGGAGGCGAGGATTGCGGAGATTGTGGAAGTGACGGTTCCGCGGCCACGTTCGCGTGAATCCATCATCGAGCATCCGCATTATTATCGTATTAGAAACCACATCATTCATTTTCTCGTTCGGCACGCGAAGCATGAACCGAGCGTTGACGGAGCACCTGCCGACGACGCCGTGAGCGAAGCTCCGATAGAAGTCAATTTCGAGAAGGAATCACCTCGTGCGCACCTGACCGCGCTGTAGCACATTACGGAAACCAGGAGGACGATCATGGAGAAGGAGGCAGTCAGAAAAGCGATTAAGGCCAAGCGACTCGCCAAGAAAGTCACGATTGCCGAAGTCGCGAAAGTGGTGGGGAAAAACCCGACGTTTGTCGCAGCTGCGCTGCAGGGCAATCATAAATTGACGCCGGACGAAGCCAAGAAGGTCGGCGATCTGTTGGGCTTGGATGCCGAACTCACCGCGTCGCTGAGCAAGTTCCCGGTGCGTGCTGATTTCCCGAATACGGCCGATCCGTTTAAATACCGGTTGATGGAGATCATCGGGGTCTACGGGGACTCGATGCGCGAGCAAGCGAACGAAATGTTTGGCGACGGCATCATGAGCGCCATCGACTTTACGCTCGATATGGAGAAGGTCACGGGCAGCCAAGGCGAAGCGCGGTGCAAGATTACGTTGAACGGCAAGTGGCTGGAGTACAAGACGTTCTAAGTTTGGGCAACAAGTCTGTTGTCGGGTGCGGGAACAACGGCGTTCCCGCCGCGTAGCAAGAGACAACGAGGCAAAGCGGACAACGGCGTCCGTCTTCCCGAATGGGAGACGGGCGCCGTTGCGTTTTACACCGGTGACGGTCAAGGAGGGGTCGATGTACACGACGGATCATGAGCGGATTGCATCGTTGGCGGCGAAGAAAAATCGGTTCCTGGAAGTCTCGTTGTCACGCTACCTCGTGCTCTCAGCCCTGGCGGGCGTCTATGTGGGATTCGGCATCGCGTTGATTTTCAGTCTCGGCGGGCCGCTGGCCGCAGCGGGCTCGCCGATGGTGAAGCTGGTGATGGGCGTCTCATTCGGGATCGCCCTCACGTTGGTGATCTTCGC
>JACXTT010010446.1_pt1 | contig 12509 bp, 11 predicted proteins | sample 9270951 | NCBI WGS metagenome assembly JACXTT01 (sample SAMN15532306, study PRJNA645909) | rock metagenome | isolation source: weathered quartz diorite | place: Puerto Rico | collected 2017-06-21 | reverse complement strand
GATCGGACCGGCGGCGCTCATCGCCTTGTCGCGTGCCTCGGCCTCGCCCAGCGCGGCCTCACCGAGATCATCCACGACTGCATTGATCTGGCCGTTGGTGGCGCGCATGCGGGCCACCGCGCTGCCCACGGCCTCGACGGCGGTCACCCTGCGCGCCGCGATCGCTTCGACCAGCTCGCAGGCGCTCCACTGCCACAGCGGCCTATTCGAGGCTGCCATTGCTCGCTCCTCTCGGCCTCACGTTGCGGCCTCTACACCAGGGGGTCAGCACAGGCCGTAGAAGCCGAGGGCGCCGCCGGCGAGCACCTGGTGCTTCGCCTCCGGGGACAGCGGCCCGAGCCGCTCGCGGAGCATCTGCGGCGCGCCCGGGAAGAAGCCGTCGGAGTGCGGATAGTCGGTGGCCCACATGATCTTGTGCGGGCCGATGTAGTCGGCCAGCACCGCGATGCTGCTCTCGACCGGCTCGAACGAGATCCAGCAGTTGCGCCGGAACAGCTCGCTCGGCCGCATCTTGGGCGCGGACTCGTTGAAGCCCTGGTCGTCGAAGTGGCGGTCCATGCGGTCGAGCCACGGCGCGATCCAGCCGCCGCCCGACTCGAGGAACGCGACGCGCAGGCGCGGGTGACGGTCGACGACACCGCCCCAGATCACGGCGAGCGCGACCAGCATCATCTCCATCGTGTGCGAGACCATGTGGCGCGCCGCGCGGTCGTCCTCGAAGCGGTCGACGCCGACGGTCGGCATCGCGTTGGTCGATCCCTCGTGGAAGCCGATGGAGAAGTCGAGCGCCTCGGCCATCGCCCAGAACGGCTCGTACATGGGGTCGCTGATCATCTTCTTGCCGTGATACGGGTTGGGCCGCAGGAACCCGCCGCGCATCCCGAGCTTCTCGCGGGCGTAGCGCATCTCGTCGATCGCCAGATCGACCGACTGCATCGGTAGCATCGCGATCCCGAAGAGGCGCTCGGGATACGGTGCGCAGTAGTCGACCAGCCAGCGGTTGTAGGCGCGGCACATCGCGGCGGCCAGGCCAGGATCCTCGACCGCGCCGGTGAACAGGCCGAGGCTCGGATAGAGGAAGGCGGCATCGATGCTGTCGGCGTCCATGTCGACGATGCGCGCGTGCGGGTCGAACCCGCCCCGGCGCCCCTCGGCATACTTCAGGGTGCCGGCCTTGACGATCCCCTGCCGGGTTCCGACGGATCCCAGGCTGCCGATGCCCCGCGGGTTGCCCAGCAGCTTGCCCTCGACGCTGAGGCGCTCCTTGCCGTTGTCGTCGATGACGAACCGCGGCCGGCGCTCACGGAACTCGGGATCGATGTACCTGTCCCAGAGATCGAGCGGCTCGAGGATGTGGCCGTCCGCATCGACTGCCTTGTACGCGCGCGCCATTGGCGATCCCTCCGAGTGAAGTCAAGACCGCCCATATGCTATCGCAAGCCGTCACGCCGTGCCCATGCGCTTCGGGCAGGGAAGTGGCTCGGCAATGGGCGGCAGTGCGGTTCGGAGGGTCGGCGGCGCGCTAGGGCACTCCCTCGCCGAATTGGCTTTGACCCATGATCGCTCCCTAGTCAGCTCGAAACGCGTTGCCGCCCGACCATCGGATCGACCACGAGCCGATCCTCGGCGCGCACGCCGGGGTGACGGGATAGCTCCTGGCCGACCACCCGCATCACGGCTTCGCGCTGCTCCGATGTCGGCACATTGCCCCTGATCGTCAGAACCAAGGGTGTGTGGCGCCACATGGATCCGCCCGCGACGGCGGTGATCGGCAAGGTCACGAAGTCGCGCAAGAGCGCATCGGAAATGCGCGCCTGCAGCATCAAGGCGTCGCCCTCTCGCTTCCGTTTGGCATCATAGAGTTTTGCCGCGCCCCCGATGACGGCAATGAGGACGACCAGTACCGCGATCAGTGCGGCGATTCCCCCCCAGGTTGCAGGCGCGGCGTCGCTCACCGCGGTCTGGGCGGATGCATCCACCGGAACGGCCAAGATCGGCAGCAGTCGAGCGAGACGATTTCGGACGTGAATTCGTCGCATGATGACCCTCCCAAGTTCACCGTCGCGTTAGGCGCGGCTGCGCTGGGCCTCGATGGCCCCCTCCTCCCAGATGCTGTGCTTCCGTGTCTCGGGCATCAAAAAGAGCGCAAGTAGGAAGGACACGGCCGGCAGCGCGATCGGATAGGCGAGCGCCCACCCCAGACTGCCGGTGGACAGGTAAGCGGAGGTCGTGATGATGGGCACGAGGCCGCCTCCCCAGCCATTGCCAATGTGGTACGGCACGGAAACGGACGTGTACCGGATGCGGCCCGGGAAGTACTCCGCCAGAAACGCGCCGATCGGGCCGTAGGTCATCCCGACGTAGTTGACGAGGATCACCACGATGAGCACCGCCATGGGGTAGTTGACGGCGCTGGGCTCCGCGTACCGGCCGAGCGCCTGGTAGAGCGGGTAGTACGTCAGGGCGGCGAGGAGCATTCCCCCGAGGATGATGGGCTTTCGCCCGATCTTGTCCGAAAGCCAGCCCCAGAAGATCAGGGTCGGCGTGGCAATCAGGAGCGCGATCCCCACGATTGCGCTCGAGCTCAGGACGTCGAGCTTCTTGACGGTCTGCAGGAAGTACAGGGCCCAGAATTGCCCGCTATACCAGACGCACCCCTGCCCGAGGACAACGATGCTCGCGATCACCACGTACCGGATGTTCCGGCTGAGGAAGGCCTCCCGCCATGGATTGAGGGCGGTCTGCCCCTTGGCTTTGATCTCTTGGAAGATCGGCGTCTCGGCCAGGGAAAGCCGGATGTAGATGGCGATGGCTACGAGGAGCAGGGAAACGATGAATGGAATCCGCCACCCCCACTCGTTGAAGACGTCCACGCCGAGGTACGTCCGGGTGCCGATGATCACGGCCAAGGACACCACGATGCCGAGGGTGGGCGAGGTTTGCAGCCACCCGGTGTAGTAGCCGCGCTTCTCGTCCGCGATGTGCTCGGCGACGTAGGTGATCGCACCGCCATACTCGCCACCGAGGCAAAGGCCCTGAATCAGCCGCAAGGCAAACAGTAGAACCGCCGCGGTCAGGCCGATTTGAGCGTAGGTGGGAATGAAGCCGATGAGGGCCGTCGAAATGCCCATCCCGCTCAGTGTCACGAGGAACGTATACTTGCGCCCGACCTTGTCACCCAGCCACCCGAAGACGAAGGCGCCCAGCGGCCGGATGAGAAACCCGACCGAGAAGAGGGCGACGGTGCTCAGGAAGGCTGCCACGGGGTGGCTCTTCTCGAAAAACTTCACCGCGAGGATCGAGGCCAAACTGCCGAAAATGTAGAAGTCGTACCATTCAATGACGTTCCCCACCGCGGCGGCGACGACCACACGGCGAAGTTCCTTGAGAGGCAGATGCGCTGCCGGCATAGAACCCTCCCCTCGAAGCCTGCGATCAACTGTTGGTTGAGCTTCGGCCTCCTAGCCCAGCACGAAACGCTCGACGGTCACTCGCTCCGCCGCTCGCGCCCGGCCCGCGATGAGCGCCTCGCGGGGCGGCGGCCGCGGCACGGCCCGTGCCCCACCGCACTTGAACCCAACGAAGTGCGCGAGGCTGGCACGTCGGCGGTTCGGCAGTACGAGCACATCGAGCAGGAAGAGCGCGCGACGGTACGGGAGAACCTGACCAGGCAGGAGCTGTGTCACCTCACGATGCCCGCTGGGTGCGGTAGCCACGATCTCTAGTCGACACCCAGCGTGCGGAACGCAGGCGATTTCTCCTCGGTCCCCGAAGAGCGCGGCCCCATAGTAGTCCGACCACAGCACTTCCAAGGTTTCGTCGTCGGTGGCGACATGACGCGGCAGGGGAACTCGACAGTAGGCTCCCATGGCTTCTCCTTTGCGCTTCGGTCGGGCGGCCGTGCGTCGTCGTGCTGGGGCCGCCCACAAACCGGCAATGGGCCTCCGCGCAGACGGACTCGGCGGTGCACGGGCGGTGAGAAGCCAGAGCACACCCTCTACTTGGTGGGCGACCGCGTCAGAAGGAGGTTGTCCAGGGACCCGATTCAGGGGCATCGTCGCCCTCCTGTCAGGGAGAACCCCACAGACGGGCAGACTCTGCGCCGCCGGCCCTAGGTTGTCAAGATCATATATTCATTTTTCTAAGGTCCTATATATTCATATATTAGAGGAGCGACCAAACCCATGAAGCCATCTCCCGGGATTGGGCAACTGCAGCTGTTCAAGGCGGAATTCTTCAAGGCCCTTGCACACCCGCTCCGGATTCGAGTCCTCGAAATCCTCGTCAACGGAGAGCGGAGCGTGCATGAGCTCCAGGAGATCCTCGGGGTCGACCAGCCCGCGGTGTCCCAGCAACTCGCCGTGTTGAGGGCGAAGAATATCGTGGACGCTCGCAAGGAGGGCACGGTGGTGCGCTATGCCGTCCGCGACGCCGCCCTTCGGGACTTGCTCGCGGTCGCCCGACGCATCTTCGACCGCCACCTCATCGGCACGCAGACCATGCTTCGTGAGCTGCGACGAGAGGCTCGACGCCGGTAACGTGCGCCTTCTCTCCAAGATCCTTCAAGTCGGGCTTGCGACCGAGCCCTTGCCGCCGACCGGCAACGACGTGCTCCGCCTACTTCACGAAGTCGACGACCGGGCCCGACGCTTGTTTGGACGGGCCCTTGCGATCAGGGAGGTCGACGCGGGGTCCTGCAACGGCTGCGAGCTGGAGATCACCGGACTCATGAGCCCGGTCTACGACAGCGAGCGTTTCGGCGTCCACTTCGTGGCCTCGCCCCGGCACGCCGACCTGCTGCTGGTCACCGGGCCGGTGACCCGCAACATGGCGGAGCCCCTGCGCAAGACCTACGAGGCCACCCCGGCGCCAAAGCTGGTGGTGGCGGTGGGGGATTGCGCGCGCACCTGCGGCGTCTTCAAGGGCAGCTATGCGGTGGCGGGCAGTGTCGATCAGATCGTCCCGGTGGATGCCTTCGTCGACGGGTGTCCGCCCGACCCGGCCGCCATCCTGCGGGGCATCCTCACCGCGATCGGCCGCCGTCCGTGACGGTGTGGTTCGGCCTCATGGTCGGCGGCTACGCCGTCGGTGCCGTCGGCGCGACGTTCTGGCCGGGCCAGCGCGGGGTGCGCGGCGTGTCCGCGCTCGGGGCCATCGTCGGCGGCGCCGCCGGGCTCGGGCTTGCCCTTCACGTCCTCATCGGCGGTAGCCCCTTCGCGCTCGAAGCGCCAGCGGTGCTCTCGATCTCGGACGGCCTCGCCCTGCGCCTCGACGGCCTGGGCGCCTTCTTCCTCGGCCTGGTCGGCCTGCTCGCGATTCCCTGCGGCCTCTACGGGCTCGCGTACTCCCGGGCATACGAGGGCCGCTACTCGCTGCGCCTCCTCGGCGCCATGCTGAACCTGTTCCTCTTCAGCATGAGCTTGGTCCCCTGTGCCGCCAACGTGTTGACGTTCCTCCTCGCGTGGGAGGGCATGTCGCTGACCTCGTACTTCCTCGTCCTGACAGAGGCGGACGAGCCGGACACCGTCGCCGCCGGCGGGTGGTATCTGGCCATGACGCACGCGGGCCTGGCCCTCGCGCTCGCCGCCTTCCTGATCCTGGGCGCGGGAGCGGCCACCACGGGCTTCGGCGACCTGCGTGGGGCCGCGTCGAACCTCTCCCCGGCCGCACGCAACACGGTGTTCCTGCTCGCGCTCCTCGGGTTCGGCTCCAAGGCGGGGATCGTCCCGCTCCATGTGTGGCTCCCCCGCGCGCATCCGGCGGCACCGAGCCACGTCTCCGCCCTGATGTCGGGGGTGATGATCAAGATGGGCGTGTACGGCCTCCTCCGGGTCACGATCGATCTGCTGGCGGGCGGGCCCGCCTGGTGGGGTGGCCTCATCCTTGCCGTCGGCACCGTCTCGTCGCTCCTCGGCGTGCTCTACGCGCTGATGGAGCACGATCTCAAGCGACTGCTCGCCTATCACTCGGTCGAGAACATCGGGATCATCTTCATGGGGATCGGGGCGGGCCTGATGTTCCAGAGCTACGGGCTGACGACCCTCGCGACCCTGGGCGTCGTCAGCGGCCTCTACCACACGGTCAATCACGCGTGTTTCAAGAGCCTCCTGTTCCTCGGGGCCGGGTCGGTGCTGCACGCGACGAGGACCCGCAACATGGAGGAGATGGGCGGGCTGATCAAGCGGATGCCGCGCACCGCGCTCCTCTTCCTCATCGGGGCGTGCGCGATCTCCGCGCTACCGCCGCTGAACGGGTTCGCCTCCGAATGGCTCGTCTTCCAGACGCTGCTCGGTGGATCGGCGATTCCCCAGCCCGAGGTTGCGGTGATCATGCCGATCGCGGTGGCCATGCTCGCGCTCACCAGCGGGCTCGCCGCCACCTGCTTCGTCAAGGCCTTCGGGATTGCGTTCCTGGCCATCCCGCGATCCCGGGAAGCGCAGCACGCACACGAGGCCCCTCGGTGCATGCAGATTGGGATGGTGACGCTCGCGCTCGCGTGTGTCGCGCTCGGCCTCGCCCCGTTCGTGGTCGTCCCCATCCTCGGCGCGAGCCTGGCGGGGCTCGGGGGCGTCGCGCCGTCCGCGGTCGCGTTCACCCTGGCCCTGCCGCTCCGCGTGGCGGGCACCTCGGGGCAGATGTCGGCGCCCCTCCTCGCGCTCGGGCTGCTCCTGCTGACGGGGCTGGTTCCGGTGGCGCTCTGGATCCTGGGCGCCGACCGGCGGCTGCGTGTGGGCGACACGTGGGGTTGCGGCCGCATCGGGCAGACGCCGCGCATGGAGTACACCGCGACCGCCTTCGCGGAGCCGCTGCGCCGCGTCTTCGCCGAGCTGTACCGGCCGACCCGGGACCTGTCCATCGATTTCCACCCCGAGTCGAAGTACTTCGTACAGTCGATCGAATACCGGAGCGAGATCCACCCGTGGATCGAGAGGCTCCTCTACGACCGGCCCCTGCACGCCCTCCGCCGCGCCGCCACGTGGGTCCGCCGTCTGCAGGGAGGCTCGCTGCACCTCTACCTGCTCTACCTGACGCTGGCGTTCTTGGCCTTGCTCACCGCGACCAGGTGGTGGAGATGATCGTGGGGTCGATCGGATACGTGCTCGAAGCGGCCCAGGCGGTGCTCGCGCTGCTGCTCGCGCCCGGTCTCGTCGGGCTGATCCGCTGGCTGAAGGCCCGGCTGCAGAACCGGCGCGGCGCCCCCGTCTGGCAGCCGTACTGGGAGCTGGCCAAGCTGTTCCAGAAAGAGGTCGTCGTCTCGAGCAACGCATCCTGGCTGTTTCGGGCGGCGCCGTTCATCGTCTTCTCGAGCACGGTGGCGGTCACGTTCCTGGTGCCGATCCTCGCGGTGCCGCTGCCGTTCGACGGGGTCGGGGATCTGCTGGTGGTCGTCTATCTCCTCCTCCTGGGCACCTTCTTCCTCTCGCTCGCGGGCCTCGACCCCGGCTCGCCGTTCGGCGGGATGGGCGCCAGCCGCGAGATGACGGTGGCCGCCCTCGCCGAGCCCACCGCGGCGCTCGCGATTTTCGCCCTAGCCCTGAGTGCCGGCTCCACCAACCTGGGCCAGATCGTGGCGCGGACCATGACGAGCCCGGCGGCTAGCCTGAGCCCGGGACACCTGCTCGCCTTCGGCGCCCTCTTCATCGTGACCCTGGCCGAGACCGGACGCCTCCCGATCGACAACCCGGCCACGCATCTCGAGCTGACGATGATCCACGAGGCGATGATCCTCGAATACTCCGGCCGCTACCTGGCCCTCATCGAGTGGGCCGCGGCCCTGAAGCTGTTCATCTTCTTCTCACTGCTCGGCAATCTCTTCATCCCGTGGGGTGTCTCCGCGCTCCTGACGCCGGCAACGCTCGCCGTCGCGGTGGTGAGCCTGCTGGTGAAGCTCGCGGTCCTAGCCGGGGTGATCGCAGTGCTCGAGACCCGCATCGCGAAGCTTCGCCTCTTTCGCGTGCCCGAGCTGCTGAGCGTGTCCTTCGTGCTGGCCCTACTCGCGGTCACGTCGTCGTTCCTCCTGCGATAGGCGATGGACAGCCTCTTCTCCCAGCTTTGCGTCCTCGGGTCGAGCCTGGTGCTGATCTTCGGGCTCATCCTGCTCTGGCGGCGGCGTGTCACCGCTTACATCAGTGCCTTCACCTGGCAATCCATCGTCCTCTCGGCGGTGACGGTCGTCGTGGCCTACTTCGGGAACGATCACGAGCTGTACTGGGTGGCGGCCGGGCTGCTGCTGCTGAAGGCGCTGGTGATCCCGCGGCTCCTGACCCGAATGGAGCGCCGGTTCCCGGCCGAGCGGGAGCTGGATCCGTACGTGAACACCGCCACGTCCCTGGTGGTGGCCGGCCTGCTCGTGCTGTTCGGGTATGCCGTCACCCGCCCGCTCGTGGCCCTCAGTCAGCTGCCGACGCGGGCGGGCATGCCGCTGGCGATGGGGCTGGTGCTCGTGAGCCTGTTCGTGGTGATCAGCCGGAAGAAGGCCCTGACCCAGGTCGTCGGCTTTCTGATGCTCGAGAACGGGCTCGCCCTGCTCGCCGTCCTCGGGACCTACGGGATCCCGCTGATCGTGGAGCTCGGCGTGTTCCTGGATGTCCTCATGGGCTTTCTTGTCATGCAGATCTTCATCTACCAGATCCACGAGACATTCGAGAGCATCGATGTCGAGCAGCTCAACCGCCTCCGGCACTGAGCGATCGTGAGCACATTCGACCTCCTGCTCGGTCCGCCCCTTCTCGCGGCGTTGCTGGCGGTGGCGGTGAGGCCCTACCGACGCGTCGTCGGATGGGTGAATGCCCTGCTGTCGCTCATGTCCGTCGGAGCCGCGGTCACCCTCTGGGGCCAGGTCCTGGCGGGCGACGTGCCGACCTCGGGCCCCGGCGAGTTCCTGCGCGCCGACGCGCTCTCGACCCTGCTCTCGCTCTGCGTGAGCGCGGTGGGGGCGCTGGCCGCCTGGCTCGGGCCCGGGATGGGTGAGAATGACGGCTACGACGCCGCGCAGACCCGGCGGTTCCGGATCTTCGGCAACCTGTTCACCTTCACGATGCTGTTCGCGGTGACCTCGAACAACGTCGGCTTCATGTGGATCGCCATCGAGGCGACCACCATCACATCGGCCATGCTCATCCCCCTCCACGTGACGAAGGCCTCGGTGGAGGCCTCGTGGAAGTACATCCTGATCGGCTCGATCGGCATCGCGCTGGCCTTCGGGGGCACGGTGCTCGGCTACTTCGACTTCGTCAACCTGGCCGGCCGCCAGGAGGCGGCCCTGAACTGGACGGTGCTGCGGGCCTCGGCGCCCCAGCTTCACCCGGAGGTGATCCAGCTCGCCTTCGTCTTCATCCTCATCGGGTACGGCACGAAGGCCGGTCTCGCGCCCATGCACACCTGGCTCCCGGACGCCCACTCCGAGGCGCCGGCGCCCCTGTCCGCCATGATGTCCGGCGTCCTGCTCGCGGTCGCGCTGTACGCGGTGGTCCGGTGGGAGGCGGTCGTGAACGCGGCGGTCGGCACGGGGTTCACAGACAGCCTCTACATCGCCCTCGGGGTTCTCTCGATCGCCATCGCGGCGTTCAGCCTGGTGACCCAGCGCAACTACAAGCGTATGCTCGCGTACTCGAGCATCGAGCACACCGGCCTGATCTGCGTGGGCCTGGCGCTGGGGCCGCTCGGGACTTTCGCCGCGATGCTGCACTTGCTGAACCACGCGGTCGCGAAGTCGATGATGTTCTTCCTCGCCGGCCGGGTGCTCCAGCGGTATGGCACCACCGAGATCAGCCGGGTGTCGGGGCTCCTGAAGGTGATGCCGGCGACGGGCGGCCTCTTCGCCGCGGGGGTGCTGGCGGTCGTCGGCCTGCCCCCATTCGGCCTCTTCATCTCGGAGTTCGCGCTGTTCCGGGCGGGCTTCGCGATGGGGCGGCCGTGGCTGATGGGGCTCGTCCTGGCCCTGCTCGCGGTGGCCTTCGTTTCGATGATCGGTCACCTCAACCGGATGCTTTACGGCCCGCCCACGGCGGGCGTGCCCGTTGGCGAGAGCAACCTCTGGCCACTGGTCCCGCCGGCCGCCTGCGTGGCGGCCCTTGTCTTGCTCGGCATCACGCTGCCCACGCCGCTGCAGGCGCTCCTGCGTCAGATCGCGGAGATCGTCGGACAATGACCCGTCTCTCCCAGCTCATGAGCCTGCTCACCGAGAAGCACGCCGATCGGGTCGACGGCGTGCGCCTCGTGCGGGGGAACGAGCTCCACTGTTCGGTGCGCCCCTCCGCCGTCCCCGCGTTGGCCACCGCGCTCCGCATGGGGTTCGGCGCCGAGGTCGCGTTCATGGCGGCCGACGACCGTCGAGCCGACCGCGGGACGTTCGGCGTCCACTACCTGTTCGTCCCTGCTCGGGAGGATTGGTTCGTCCATGCCAGCGCCGAGGTGCCCGCCGACACGCCGAGGATTCCCTCACTGGCGACCCTGCACTATCCCGCGTCCCGCTTCGAGCGGGAGATCTACGATCTCTTCGGGATCGTGGCCGAGGGTCACCCGGACCCTCGGCCGCTGGTGCGCCACGGCTTCTGGCCAATCGACTATTTCCCATTGCGGAAAGACGCGGCGCCGCGCGAATTCGAGGACGACGGGCGGGCGTTTCCCTTCACGGAAGTGGGCGGCGAGGGGGTCTACGAGATCCCGGTCGGCCCGGTTCACGCCGGGGTGATCGAGCCGGGGCACTTCCGGTTCAGCGTGGTGGGCGAGACGATCATCGACATGAAGTCGCGTCTCTACTTCACCCACAAGGGGACCGAGAAGCTCTTCGAGGGGCGGCTGCCGCAAGACGGCGTCGAGCTGGCCGAGCGCGTCTCCGGCGACACGACCGTCGGCCACTCGCTCGCGTTCTGCCAGGCACTGGAGGCGGCCGCCGGCACCGAGGTGCCGGCCCGCGCGCGCTGGTTGCGGGTGATCCTGTTGGAGATGGAGCGTCTCTACAATCACGTGGGCGACCTCGGCATGATCGCCAACGATACCGGCTACGCGGTGGCGCACTCGCATTGTTTTCGGATACGGGAACGTCTCCTGCGCCTGAACCGGCGCCTCACCGGCAACCGACTGCTTCGCGGCGGGATCGTGCCCGGCGGTGTCGGCCACGACCTGCCGAGCGATCTGGACCTGCCGGGGGAGCTGGAAGGCGCCCGCCGTGACCTCGACGAGATCATGGGGCTGGCGCTCGACAACACGCTCGTCATGGACCGGCTCGAGGGCACAGGGCGTCTATCCACACGCACCGCCCGCGACCACGGCGTGCTGGGCTTCGTCGCGCGGGCGTCGGGGATCGACGCCGACGTGCGTCGCGATCATCCCTTCGCCGCCTACCGCGAGCTCGAGGTCCGCGTACCCGTCTTCGAGTCGGGTGACGTCAAGGCCCGAACGCTGGTACGCCTCGAGGAGGCCAGAGAATCGGTCAGGCTCATCCGCGAGGCGGTGACGCGGCTGCCCGCTGGACCGCTGGCCGCGCCGCTCGGGCCACTGCCCGCGTTCCGGCCCGCCTTCGCGATGGTCGAGGGCTGGCGGGGCGGCATCGTGCACTGGGTGCTGGCGAACGACAAGGGCCTGCTCCATCGGGTCAAGATCATGGATCCGTCCTTCTTGAACTGGCGTCCGTTGTCCCACGCCTTGCTCACGAACATCGTCCCGGACTTCCCGCTGTGCAACAAGTCCTTCAACCAGTCGTATTCGGGCAACGATCTCTGAGGTCGCCACCGCAAGAAGTGAGCTGAGCGACGTCCCCAGCGATCACGCCTTGTTCGGAGACCAGCGATACGCTTTGGCGCAGGCACCGCCCATCAGCATGGCGCGCTCACTGTCGCTCAGGCGGTCGGTCCGACGGAAGGGCTCGACGGCCTGCTCGTAGTTGACGAGGGCGAAGGCACGGGTCCAGTCGGTGCCCCACAGGCAGCGTTCGAGACCCCAGGCGTCGAACACGCGGGCCAGAGGGTCCCAGATGTCCCGGAACGGATACGGTTCGTGCGATAGCGTGCAGGCGCCGCTGACCTTGATCACCGCGTTCGGGCGCCGGGCGAGGTCCAGCACCTTCGGCAGATCGGCCCAGGGCGCGGGCGGGGCGGGGCGCGTTCGGGGCTGCATGATGGCCAGATGGTCGATGATGAAGCGTGTGTCGGGGTGGCGGTCGATGAGCGCCGCGCCCGCGTCCACGTTGCCCCAGCACAGCATGTTGACCGGAAAGTCGTAGCGAACCGCGGCCTTCAAAATCCGGTCGAGTCCCAGGTCGTTCGGCTCGCGCCCGGCCTCTTTCGTCATCATGATCCGGATGCCGACCGTGCCCGGCGTTTTCTTCCAGTCCGCGATGACGTCGGCCACCGCCGGATCATCGGGATCCACCGGCTTGACGAGGGCGAGGCGGCCGGGATGGGCGCGCTGCACCTCCACCGCATAGCTCGCGTCGTAGCGGTACATGGAGAAGGCGGAGATGAAGATCGCGCCGTCGACGCCGACCGCGTCCATGGCCGCCACCATCT
>JACXTT010010445.1_pt1 | contig 12510 bp, 6 predicted proteins | sample 9270951 | NCBI WGS metagenome assembly JACXTT01 (sample SAMN15532306, study PRJNA645909) | rock metagenome | isolation source: weathered quartz diorite | place: Puerto Rico | collected 2017-06-21 | reverse complement strand
GTCCTGGTCAAAGATGACCAGCACCGGTTCATCGCCGCTAACGTTGCCTTCTGGAGCTTCTTTCGCCGAACCGCCGCACACATCATGGGCAAGGACGACTATGACTTCTTCCAGCCTGAGGACGCTGCGTTCTATCAAGCGACGGACGAGCAGGTGCTGGAGCGGGGAGACGTCGTCGAGTATGAACGCCCTTACACGCTCGATGGAGCAACTCAGTGGATGCTAGTGCGCAAATGCGGACTGGTTGCGCCCGATGGAAGGCAACTGGTCGTACTTCTCTTGCTAGACGTCACGCAGCGCCGCGCCGCGGATGAGGCGTTGCGTCACAGCGAGGCGCGCTTTCGCAGTCTGGCGGAGCTGTCGGCTGACTGGTACTGGGAACAAGACGAAGCGCTTCGGTTCGTTTTCGTTTCCAGCGAGGCGTCCTCGAAGTCCGGGTGGGGAGCCTCCAGTAGTACGGGTCATACGCGTTGGGATCACCCCGGTGTTGACCTATCCTCGGCTGACTGGCAAGCGCACAAGGCCACCTGTGAAGCGCATCGACCGTTCCGGGATTTCATCTACCGCCGCATCAGTGAGAGTGGAGCCGCGCGGTGGCTCGCCATCAGCGGGGAGCCCATGTTTGATGCGGGCGGCCAATTCAAAGGCTACCGGGGCGTGGGCCGCGACCTCACCGAGCAGAAAGGCGCCGAGCAGGAGATCAGCCGACGCCGGGACTTCTATGCGGCGTTGTCTCAGACCAACCGCGCCATCATCCACATCCACGAGCTGATACCGCTGGCCGAGGAGCTGTGCCGCGTCGCCGTGGAGTACGGCCACTTCTGCTTGGTTTGGATGGGGCTGCTGGATGAGACGACCGGTTGGCTTCAGGCGCTCGCCATAGCGGGCCCTGCCAGTTCTGGCTACCCAGGGATCCGCGTGTCCATCGATCCAGGAGTTCCCGAGGGACGGGGTTTCTCCGGCGCCGCGCTGCGCGAGGGCAGGCACTACGTCGTGAACGACTACTTCGCTGATGAACGCGTAGCACCATGGGTCCCGCAAGCGCGGGCGGCCGGCGTGAAATCGATGGCAACCTTCCCTTTGAAGCGGGACGGGCGCTGCGTCGGCTTGCTCAACCTGCACAGCGATGAAGTGGGCTTCTTCACAGATGAGCTGGTGGCTCTCCTCGAGGAAATGGCCGCAAATCTGTCGTTCGCCTTGACTAACATGCAGCGCGAGGCCGAGTGCGAGGCGGCGCAGCGGGCGTTGCGAGACAGCGAGCAGAAGTTCCGTCAGCTGGCCTCGAACATTCCGGAGGTGTTCTGGATCGCTGATCCTGGCCACACGCGCGTGACCTACGTGAGCCTGGCCTATGAGCAAGTCTGGGGACGTAGCGCCCAGCGTCTGCTCGAGGACCCTCGCGACCGCATCGATGCAATTCATCCCGCGGATCGACAACGAGTCGAATCCATGCTGCGCAGCGCACATCAGGGACAGTTCGACCATGAATATCGGATAACGCGTCCGGACGGCGCGGTGCGCTGGATCCACGACCGCGCCTTCCCTCTTCTGGATGAGACTGGCAAAGCGGTGTGCATCACCGGTATCGCCGAAGATATCACTGCGCGCAAGGAAGTCGAGGAGCGGCTGCTGCACTTGGCCCACTACGACAAGCTGACTGAGTTGCCAAATCGAACGTTGTTCTTTGACCGCCTGCAGCACTCCCTGGCACATTCCCGTCGCCAGGGCCGTTCCGCTGCCGTGATATTCATCGATCTGGATGACTTCAAGCTGGTCAACGACACTCTGGGACATGCGGCGGGAGATCAGCTGTTGCAGCAGGCGGCACGTCGCCTCAAAGGGGCGCTGCGCACGGGGGACACGGTAGGTCGCCTGGGCGGCGACGAGTTTGCCGTGATCCTTTCGGACTTGGCCAGCGCCGACGATGCAGGTACGGTGGCCCAACACCTGACGCGCGTGCTGGAGCAGCCCTTCGATCTCGACGGACATGAGATGTTCGTCACGGCCAGCATGGGCATCACGCTGTTCCCGTCTGACAGCGCCGACCCCGATACTCTGCTCAAGAATGCGGACGCCGCGATGTATCGCGCCAAAGAGCAGGGCCGCAACAACTGCCAGTTTTACAGGCCCGAGATGAACGCACGCTCGCTCGAGCGTGTGTCGCTGGGGAGCTATCTGCGCCGAGCGCTCGAGCGCAGCGAGTTCCTGTTGCATTACCAGCCCCAGCTCGAGCTGAAGACGGGCCGGATCATCGGCATGGAAGCGCTGATCCGCTGGCAGCATCCCGATATGGGCATGGTCTCCCCGGCGAAGTTCATCCCGGTTGCCGAAGAGACCGGATTGATCGTGGATATCGGGGCCTGGGTACTTCGCACCGCGTGCGCCCAGAATAAAGCCTTCCAAGACGCGGGGCTGCCAGCGATTACGGTTGCGGTCAATCTGTCCGCGCGTCAGTTCAGGCAGAAGAATCTGGTCAAATCGGTGCGCGCCATACTGGAAGATACGGGGCTCGATCCCCGATACCTCGAGCTGGAAATCACCGAGAGCATGGTGATGCACAATGCCGATGAGGTCATCACAACCTTGAGCGAACTTGAGGGCATGCGGCTGCAGCTCTCAGTAGACGACTTCGGCACTGGCTACTCGAGTCTCAACTACCTCAAGCGCTTCCCTGTCCACCGCCTCAAGATCGACCAATCGTTCGTGCGCGATATCGGGACCGATTCCGATGACACGGCGATCGCACAGTCGATCATTGCCCTGGGACATAGCCTCGATCTCAAAGTCCTTGCGGAAGGCGTGGAGACTGCGGAGCAACTCGCGTTCCTGAAGAACGCCCGCTGTGACGAGGCTCAAGGATATTACTTCAGCAGGCCGGTGCCCGCAGAGGAGATCAAACGGATCATTGCGGGTGGCCTGATTCTCCCCGCGTCGCGGGGTTCGGCATCACGGCCGAACGGCTGAGCTAATCCCTCGACCACCGATACTTCCTCACTCTGAGGACACCCTTCCCTCGCTCCATTGCGGTCCGACGGCGTGTCTCTTCGCTGTCATCCTACTAGCCGGCAAAGCAAGCGTCGCCTAGTCTGACGTTAAGGCTGAAGACGGTCATGACGGACTGCGGTGATCGGCGTGCGAGGACCATTAACGCCTATGACGAAAGTAATATACCCTTTTGGGGTAGAAGAGTCTTACTCTCCTCTCCCAAGCTCGCTGACTTGCCGAGTGCATGGCATCACGAGAACGAAATCCTCACCCGGTCCGGTGAACGGCGCCTCATCGAGTGGCGCAAGACGGTCCTGCGCTCGAGCTCCGGGGGGTGTGATCGGCACGGCGAGCATGGGCGTTGACATTACCGAGCGCAATCGGGTGGAACAGCCATCGCTGGAAAGTGAAGCCAGGTACCGGCAATTGATCGAGCAGGCCACCGACGGCCTGCGCGCAGATATCCAGCAGCGTATCAAAGCCTTTGGCGACCGAGCCTTCGAAATCATCTGTGCGCGGCTATTTCTAGAAAATCCGTACCGGCGTTACGCAGGGCGGAGGCAGCAGAAAACGGATCACCCGATCGGCTCGGTCGAGATCTCTCGACCGATGGCTGAGCGGGTGGCGCAGGCATCGATCGACATGGAGCTCCAGGCCACTGCGTTGATCAGCGAGTGCCTTTCACCTCTGCTCGGCGGTTTCACCCAGGCGGCCCTTGGTGCAGCGGAAAGCAATCCCGGGCGGTACCAGAACGAAGAGGGAAGCATCCAGGAACGACTCGACCACTTGGCTAAGGGTCAACCGGTCTCGATCGTTGAAAGAAGGAGCGACACGGAGCAACACATCGCTGCTTGGTGCCGGGTGGCCAAGGAACGCTTTGGAGCGAACGCAGGGTTGAGCGCGGCCGATATCGCCAGATACATCGCAGAGACCTGGAATCCTGAAAACAATGTCGTCAAGAAGGACGGAACTCCGTACAAGGCGAGCTACCTAGCCAGGATTGTTCGGCAAGCCATATCTTAGTAGCGTGCCGGGGCGGACGTCCGCTTACGACCGACAGACTCAAACCTTCTTGACCGCCCTGGAGACAGCTTTCGGGCCGAAGTCTTAGCCGGCGGACGGCTGGACCGCGAGCGAGCCCTCGCGAGTCACAAAAATAGATGCGGAGGGTTTCTCAGGCTTCGCTTGCCTTCCGTTCAGCCCGGGTCGGCAGGGTGAAGGAAAACGTCGATCCCCTCCCCAGAATCGACTGCACCCAGATTCGTCCCCCATGCATCTCGACGATGCGCTTGGCGATCGATAACCCAAGCCCGGTGCCGCCTTTGGTCTTGGTCGCCGCGCTGCCGCTTTGCTGGAATTCCTCGAATATCCTTTCTTGATCTTCCTGGGGAATTCCAGGGCCAGCGTCGGCCACCGATACCAAGAACTCACCGCCAGCGTTGGTTACTCGCACGGTCACCTCCCCCGCATCGGTGAACTTGATCGCATTGCCGACCAGGTTGAGCAGGACCTGGGTAATGCGGCGCTCATCCCCGTAACCAACCGGCAAATCCGCAGCGATGTCGACGCACAGGCGGAGTTGTTTTTCCGTTGCGAGCGACTCGACCGCGCCTGCCACCGCCTGGACGATGTCATTGAACGAATACTCGCTCTGCGCTAGGACAAGCTGTCCCGCTTCGATCTTCGAGAGGTCGAGCACATCATTGATCAGGGCGAGCAAGTGACGACCGCTTCGCTGCACGCGGTCGAGCACCTCGCCGACCTTTTCGGGCACGTTGCCATAGACGCGATCCACAATCAGCTCGGTATACCCGAGGATCGCGTTGAGCGGCGTCCGCAGTTCGTGGGACATGCCCGCGAGGAAATCCGACTTATGGCGGCTCGCGAGCTCCAGCTGCTGGCTTTTTTCTTCCAGGGCCCGGAACAGGCGCGCGTTCTGCATCGCCAGCGCGGATTGGCTGGCAAAGGTGGCCAGGAGTTCGACTGCCTCGCGCGGGAACTCTCCGGGATGCTTTCGGCCCACGAGAAAGGCGCCGATCACTTGCTGTTCGCGCACCAGCGGCACGGCCAGCAAGGCCCGGTACCCGGCGCGAATCAAGATGTCCCGGATATGAACCCGGTACGCCCCTTCGGCGGTGATGTCCGGAACTTGGAAGGGAGCACGCGTTTCCACCACGCGCCCCCCGACGCCTTCTCCCTTCCGAAGGCGCCGCACGCGCAGCGCACTAACCAGCTCTTCCTCGAAGTTCTGGGCCGCCCGCAGGTGCAGCTCTTCGGCAACGTCGTCGTACTCGTAGAACAGACCCCCTTCGGTTCCGGATAGCTGATTGGCATGCGAGATGATGGTGGCAAGCACGGTGTCGAGGTCGAGTGTCGCACTCACCGCACGGCCAACCTCGCCGAGTGCTTTGAGCTCCTCGACCGATCGCGCGAGATCAGCGGTGCGTACCTGCAGCTCGTTGAACAGCCGCGTGTTCTCGACCGCTATCACCGCTTGGTCGGCGAACGTCTGCAGCATAGCGATCTGTCGTTCGGTGAACATTGCTGGTTCTCCGCCGGCGACGCTTATCGCTCCGATCGGACTGCCGTCGCGGAGCATGGGAACGGCCACGGAGCTGCGAAACCCGGCCATCCGAGCGAAGCTCTGGAAAGCATATTCAGCATCCTCCCGTACATCTGGGATGTAGACGACTGCTCTAGCGAGAACGGCGCGGGCGCTCGCGCCGCCGCGGCTCGGCGGCATCGGGAAGGCTCGCTGGAGCTCTTCGAGCCCTTCGGGGCTGTAGCCCTCGACAGCCGCAACATGGATCAGCTCGCCGTCGAATCTGGAGACCACTGCGAAGCTCGCCTCGCACAGGCTCCGCGCATTGGCCGCAATCGTCTCGAACACCGGCTGCACGTCCCGCTGCGACTGGCTGATCACGCGCAGGATCTCGCTGGTGGCTGTCTGCTGCTCCAGCGCCTCGGTGAGCTCCGCGGTGAGCCTCTTCAGGTTATCTCGCTCGGCCTCCGTCTGCACCAGTGACCGCAGCCGCACGACCGTATCGTTGAAGGTGGCCGTCAGCAGGCCGACCTCGTCGCGCGATGTGATCGGAACCAGCTGTGACAAGTCCCCCCGGCCGACTCGCGTGGCGGCATCGGTGAGGCGCGTCAGCGGCCTGGTCACGCGCCGCGCGAACAACACAGCCGCCGCGGTGGACAACGCAGCGATGGTGGCGAAGAGCAGCAGAAGGGAGTTTCCGGCTCGCGTGGCGGCGGCTGCGATGATCGATTCGTCCATGCCGACGTGGACGATACCCAGCCGGCCGGCGAGCATCGGAACGGCAGCATCGATGATTTGCCGCTCAGCGCCGCTCACCGGATCTACGTATCGAATCTCGCGCACTTGCCGGGATTGCGCTCCCGCTCTGCGATGCTGCCCGATGAGCTCGGGCGGCACGCGAGGAACGAATGTATGAGCGATGATCGCACTGTGGGCGTCGTACACCAGGACGTACGCTACCCCGCTGTTCCCGACGTACTGATCCACGAGCGCCTGGTCGGTGGACGCATCGCGTGACAGGATCGGGTCGACGGCCGAATTCGCCAGGCTCTCGGCGATCGAGACGCCTTTCGAGGTGAACTCCTGCGTCATGTTTCGCCGCAGGCTGTCGACGGCGATGAACCAGCTCAGCGCGGCCAGAGGTATCAGCACCCCCGCCCCGAGCAGGATGATCTTGGCCCCGAGCCCAAAGCGCAGCTGCGGCCCGGCCGAGGCCTTGACGGCGGCCTCGACACGTTCCGTACCGGAGTGATTAGATGTCGGTTCGATCATGCTGGCTCATGCGTCATGCATACGAGCATCAGATGCTCATCGCCGCCTTCCAGTCGGTGATGGGCACCCAGCGGCCGCTCTCGACGTGAGTGAAGTAGACGTTGTCCAGACCCTGGTGCCGGTTCGCCCCAAAGCTCAGCGGCGCGCCGATGCCCAGGTCTAAGTCGCGCAACGATTCCAGACCTTGCCGGAATTCGTGCCTGTTGAGATGGGGACCCGCCCGGCGCAGTCCCTCGACTATGACCTTGGCATTGATGAACCCTTCCAAACCGGCGAAGCTGTAGCTCCGCGGCGTGTAACGGGGATCTCGCAGCGAGTGCGGGATGGCAGGATTGTTCTTGTCCATGAGGGCGCGGTACTCTCTCACCCCAGCCAGTGTCGCGTCGTCGTAGCTCGGGACCACCTGCGAGTTGATGATGGCGCGCGTGTAGTCCCGCCCTGTCTTGCGGCCATGTTCGGTGAGCAGGTCCAGCAGGGTCTCCGAGCCGACGAACGAAAGATTGGAGATAGGAACGTTCCAGCCGAGGTCCCTGGCCGATCGAATGAACGCCGCGCAGCCCTGATAGACGCCGGTGCACAACACGACGTCGACGCCGCCCTCCCGCAAAGTCTTGGCAGCAAGGCTCATGTCCTCTTCGAATCTCGCGCCCCGCGCATAGGTCGCCTCGGCGGCAATGGTGGCGCCCCGCCGGGCGAGTCCGCGTGCTACCCCGTCGGTTCCGCTCCGGCCATAAGCGTCGATCTGGTAGAAGACGCCGAACTCACGCGCACCGGCGCGCCAAAACTGGTCTACCAGCGCCATCATTTCCTGTCGGTAGGAAGCGCGGATGTTGAACACGTATTCGACGTACGGAGGCTCCCGCTGAGGTTGCGCGCCGGTAAAGACACCGACCACCGCCAAGTCTTCGTCGTGCTCCTGAGCGTACTGCTTGATGAACGGCAAGGCGCGCGTCAGAGTTGGCGTTCCCACGTAACCGGAGAGGAGGAACACGCCTTCTTCCTCCAGCAGGCGCAACGTGTTCATGACGCAGGGGAGCGGCTCGTAGCGGTCATCGAGCACCGCCACCGAGATGGGCCGGCCGTGGATGCCGCCGCGGTCGTTGATCTCGTCGTAGTAAGCCTGAGCGCCGCGGTACAGTTCCGTACCCAGGGCGGCGGCCGTCCCGGTGAAGGCGGCGCTCATCCCGATCTTGATTGTCCGGGAGGCGGCGGCGAGCCTGGGGGCGCTGGTCTGGGGTGAGGCTTCGCCCCGCGCCCTGGCAGCTCCCGACTCGCGCGCTAGAACTGCGCCCGCGATGCCCCTGGCCGCCAGGCGAAGGAATCGTCGCCGCGGAAGCTCTTGCTTTCCCTCCATATGCCAGGAATCCTGGGAAGCAACCACAATCCCTACCCACAGGTTAAACCCGGCTTTCCGCTTGCGCAAATGCGAATGGAATTAAGCGCGGCGACGAGGGGGTAGTCTGCAAGACCTGCTCGGCTTTCACGACGATCTTGTTACTCCCCGCTGCGCTCCCGATCGAGTAGATTGGCGTTGCGGCGCCGATCTGAGGCACGCCCCAAGGAGCCAGCGATGACCCGAAAAACAGGCGAAGACAGACCCCAGGCACCGGCGGGCGCGGCCGAGATCGTGCGTGAGTATGGCCCCTTCGCTGGCGCCGACCGCGTAAACGGCGTCACCCACGACGGCCGCTGCGTCTGGGCGGCCACCGGGGCCAGGCTGGTCGCTTTCGATCCCGAGAGCGGCGAGCCCACCCGCACGCTCGAGCGCGCCTGCGACGCCGGCACCGCATTCGACGGCACCTACCTCTATCAGATCGCCGAAGCGCGCATCGACAAGATCGATCCCGCCACCGGCGACGTGGTGGCGTCGATTCCTGCGCCCGGCCACGGTAGCGACTCGGGACTCGCCTGGGCCGAGGGCAGCCTGTGGGTGGGGCAGTACCGCGATCGCAAGATCCACCAGATCGATCCCCAGAGCGGCGCGGTCATGCGCTCCATCGAGTCCAACCGCTTCGTCACCGGCGTGACCTGGGTCGACGGCGAGCTGTGGCACGGGACATGGGAAGGCGACGAGAGCGACATCCGTCGCATCGACCCTGACAGCGGCGCCGTGCTCGAGCGGCTGGAGATGCCGCGCGGCAGCGGCGTCAGCGGGCTGGAGTCCGACGGGGCAGACCTTTTTTATGCCGGCGGCGGCGGGAGCGGAAAGGTCCGCGCCGTGCGACGTCCGAAAGGCACCGGATCGTAGTCATCCACCGCATGCCTTCTTGCTGATGACCCATTCGGTTTGCCGACCGAAGCCGAGCGCACCGGCCGTTGGCAATGCATCTTTGGGTAGGCACACCGTTCCACGGCGGCCGGTCATCTCAACGTACTCCATTCCTTCTCGCGTTCGGCCAAGCCTCATCGCCCGCACGCTTTCAACCCATAGATAGCCCGCCGCCAACGCAAGGGTAAGCTTGGCGTATGCTGTCCAGACGATCGCAGTCCGTTGGGCCGTTTGCCAACCCAATAGCAGCCGGGTTACACCGTCGCGGCTGTGGGGTGTGCGAAATATGGCTAAGGAGACAACCATGGACAAGCCAATGGAAACGTTGGATCGGACGCCCGTGCCGGTGCAAGTCGCACGGGTCGAACCCCTGCGGCCCTTGCTCTGGCTCAAGCTGGGCTGGGGGGACATCAGCCACAACCCCGGTCCGAGCATCGCACACGGGTTGCTCCTGGTCGCGCTGGGATGGATGATCCTGTTGTTGAGTAGCACCCACATCGATTTGTTCGCGGCCGCGGTGTCCGGGTTCCTTCTGGTCGGACCGGTGTTCGGTGCCGGCTTCTACGAGCTTTCCCGGTTGCGGGCCGCCGGGCAGCCTGCCACCTTCGACGCCTCGCTCGATGGCGCCGTGAGAAACGGAAAGTCGCTGGCTTCTCTGGGGTTGGTCCTCGGGATCTTGGCCATCGTCTGGGTGTTGCTGTCGGGGTGGTTATTCGTGCGCGCGTTTGGTGGCGTTCTGCCGTCGGTGTCCGATAGTTCTTACCGGACCATTTTCGAGTGGACCTACGCGGGGTTCTTCGTCACTTACCTGACAACCGGCGCAGTCGTGGCCGCGGTTGCGTTCATTCTGTCAGCGGTCTCCGCGCCGATGATCTCCGATCGCGCGGTGGACACGAACACCGCGATCTCAACGAGCATCAAGGCTGTTGCTGCGAACCCCGCTGCGATGGCGGTGTGGGCGGCGCTGATTGCGGTGCTGACCGCCCTCGGCTTCGCCTCCTTAATGCTCGGTCTGGTGATCGTTTTGCCGCTGTTGGGCCACGCGACGTGGCATGCGTACCGAGACTTAGTTCGCTGAGTGTACGGCTGGCCAGGAGTGCTGCGGGTGACGATCACATCGACCCTGCGCGCGACCACATCGGCCATGCGCATCGGCATATAGGCTGCCGACCGTCAGGGAATCTGGCCGCTCCCCGCGACATCGAAACTCACAGTCTGTGAGGTTTCGTCGTGAGTGTCGGGAGTGTGCTGGATGTTGTTTGGCTCCCCGCGTCCATCCGTAATTCATCTGTAAGCCATCCAATGCTAATTTGTGGGCGCAGTTTGCGCGTCGGGCGACGCAAGAAAGGTTGCTGGTCGAGCAAGCACGATGGTGGAAACACAAGGAGGTCAATATGAAAGATCGTCTCTCAATTTATCGTCTCGCACCGCAAGAAACCAGCGTCAGGCGTCTGGCCGCACTGGGTCACCGAATCTTCGGCCTGCACGATGACTTTACTCTCGACGATACGCGCGACGGTAAGGTGCTGCGCAACGGAAAGCGCGTCGTGGAAATCGCCAGCGCGAGCGGCGCGGTGTGGGCTGCGGATGAATCGCAGATGTGGAAACCGGAGATCAGGGCGGAGCTGCTGGGCGAGGCTGAAGCCATCGCTAAAGCACGGGATTTCCTCAGGCGCAATCAACTGCTCCCCGAGTTGGACACCCCGTTTAGCTACGGCAAGCCGGTAGTGGGCGGCACACACTTTGCGCTGCGGACGGACCGCAAGCGCGAGAACCGCCGCCTCGATGTCCACGTGGTCTTCCCGGTGGAGATCGACAAGATTCCAGTGGTCGGCGGTGGCGGAGACATCTCGGTGACGCTCGGGAACAAGGGGAACATCATTGGGTTCAACGGCGGCTGGCGCAAGGTGACCGGCGTATTCGACGCCAAGATGGTGCAGGCTAACACAGTTGCGGAGCAATTCCGCGCCCTGACGAGCCGCATGAAGATCGAATCATTCGAGACCTCACTGGCCTATTACGCCGCGCCTTCGTTCAATAGCCAGGAATTCCTGTATCCAGTCTATGTGTGCCGCGCCACTGCGCTGTTCGGCAAACAGCGCGTACCGCTACGGCAGATTCTGCTTCCGGCGACCGATTTCGGGCCACCGGTGTACTTCGGCGAACCTCAGCCGCAACGCAAGAAGTCCGAACGGCCGGTCTCCAGGCTGCGCGAGCGCAGCAAGCTCGAGAACGAGAGTGGGGCACGCCGGAGCTTCGGCGCGCGCACACCCACCAGGCCGTGGGAGGCCGGCACCTCATGGATCGGACAGAGCGGTGGCTTGGCCGGGAGTCAGGCCAATGCGCAGGGCTTCGTCGACGAATGGGCGGCCGCTGGGTGGCATATCGACTTCAACTGGGGCGATGCCAACGCGTGGGAATCCGACTGGCGCCGCAATGACGACACCTGGGTGGACAATGCTGACTTCGTCTTCTACACCGGCCACGCCAGCATGAACGGCTGGGTGCTGTCTAACCCGGACGACGGTTTCCTCAGCTTCACGGAAGTGGGCGGCGCACCGGCCAACCCGGGAGACCTATGGGGCAACAGCGACCTGGAGTGGGCGACGATTGCGGCTTGCGGTCCGCTGCAGGACCATCTGCTGGCCGCAGGCGGGGGCGACGTGTTGGCACGCTGGGACGGCGCCTTCGACGGCATGCACATCCTGATGGGCTATGGCGCAATCACGTTCGACAATACCGATGAAGGTCGCAAGCTGGCCCAGTACGCCAAATCGGGCAGCACGCTGATCGACTCGTGGTTCCGCGCAGCCAGGGAAATTCAGCCCGCCACCAACGGCGCGTCAGCACCCGACGGTCCAACCGTCTGGGTCGGTGCAATGTGGGTAGGCAAGAGCGGTGTCGACCCGGTCAACGACCACGCTTGGGATTTCGGCTCCGTGTCATCCGACCCGACTTCACCGACCTGGCTGGCAGCCATGTGGACGACCTGCTGAACCGGATGAATCGCAGTCGCACGAACCGAAGCTTGGCGATGATTGCACGGGAGGCCAACGGGGCGAAGGGTCCCCGCAGGTCCCCGCGCAAATGACAAACGGTTAGTCGCTTCCGCTTCTAACCGTTTGATGTTCTGACGCGCCCCTCAGGATTCCAAGCGGAGTGCACGGAAGCGACTGCTCTGAGAGGCGTGGGTGACTCTGCGCCCCAGCGGTGGTCCTCGCCTGGGCGAGGACCACAAAGAGTAGACAGGTGAGAGTAAGTAAACGCGGGACGGCTACTTTCCGCGTTCAACAGATGCCGCTGCTGGCTTGGAAGTCGCTCAGTTACGGCTTGCAGCTTGAGGGCAGCCACTTTGGAACAAGAGGCGCCGCGATAGCACCGGCCGCCGCCGCAGTAAACCCGTTGGGAACGGTCGCGGTCCCGCAAACCCAAGCGATGTCGC
>JACXTT010010444.1_pt1 | contig 12510 bp, 9 predicted proteins | sample 9270951 | NCBI WGS metagenome assembly JACXTT01 (sample SAMN15532306, study PRJNA645909) | rock metagenome | isolation source: weathered quartz diorite | place: Puerto Rico | collected 2017-06-21 | reverse complement strand
TCGAGATGTTCTACAACGCAAAACGTCGTCATGGTTTCAACAATCAGCTGTCGCCGGTAGAGTTTGAAAAGCGTTACGTAATGAGCTTGCAGGGTGTCTAGAGAATCCGGGGCGATTCACATTGCTGGTGTGGAGTGACCTAAGCCTTCCTAGACCCAGTCACTGCCGATTCGAAAGCTATTAGTAGCGAATCATCACTGACTTCAGTTAGGTGTAGTCATCAATAAACGCACAGCCAAACTCCCGACCTACTCCTGAGCATTTGTTACCTCCGAAGAGCACTGCCGGATCGAACCTCGTGTGCATGTTCACCCACACTGTCTCGGCGTTGATCGCAAGCACCATGCGCATGGCCTTGCTCAGGTCGTTGGTCCACAAACTGGCACTATCGCCGGCCGTCAATCTTCATCGATTTCGCGCTGATTGGCAGGCTGCAACGGGCGATGATTTTCCGGGAACAATGTCCGGAATTCATGAATTTGCGATGTCGACATCGTCACAGGCTGTTCGAACAGCACCCACTGAACACCTTCTGTGCACGGTGGCGTGGTCAAAGAACCTTTGTAGTACAGGTGGTGGCTGGACGCGGGAACCAGTTTGTCGAGCGTTGGTGCCGTTTCCTCTTCGACAGTGATTTCTGCGCCTGCCTGGGCCGGCAGCTGCTTCCACAGCGATGCAAGCTGTTCATTTTGTTCACCTTCCTTGATCAGGATCGCCAGTACCAGGAGTCGACCGTGTGAGTCCTGGTGAACCAGGTGCATCTCCATTGGGTACGGCATTTGATTGATCTGATGCTCGCTCGGGGTGTGGAAGTGATATTGAACCAGTGTGTATTCATCGCCTTTAAAGTTAGCCGTTCCGCCATCGTTTACATTGGCCTGAATGGTGTGACCGTTATTTTGTACGCGAATCGAAGATTTTTTGTAGTTGACAGTAAAGTCGGAAGCGACTCCTTTCTGGAGTTGTACCTGTTTCATTTCAACATCAATAGGGGACTGTTGCGTGCCACTGGAACACAGTGCACTTGCAAATTCGCCCCAGTGCTTTGGGCCGTGATTGCCCTGATAAGCCCAGTGGGTTTCGGCAGCGTCAGCGTAGGCAAGAGGAAGACACAGAGACATTGAAATAAAAAAATACCGCGCAAGGGAATTCATGAAGTGCTCCACACGTAAAGGAATAACGGCGCCTGGCCGTAGACTCACAGGGGCGATGCCGCGTGAATCCTCATGTTATTTACACAGGACTACCTGGGAAATAGGACTGGAACTAAAAAGCAGACAGGGCAGAGTTTTTATAAAAGTTGCGCGACAGTACCGTTTGAGGATTCTGAACAAATACTATTTATTTGGTTTTTCGCTGTCCGTAGCATCACGCATTGATTGATTACTTGGCGGGTGCAGGTCATGCGTAAATTTCAAGATGCAATTCTGATTGTTTGCAAACACCACGGAAGCCTTATTGAGTACTCCAGATTACTGAACAGGCTTGGTTTTTTTGGCCTGGTGCTTTGTTCCGATGAAGAAGAAGCGCTGTCTCGAGTCAACGCAGGTGTGGGTTTTTCTCATCTTGTGTATGACGGATTCAATTTTGATGCGGACGGCTGCGTAATACTCAGGAAGCTGTGCACCCGTGGTCAGGAGATCATTCTGCTTTCAGAGGCGACGCAAACCCAATATTTGGCCATGCGCCAGTGGGCGGCGGAGGGTGATGCGAGTGTCCACATCATGCAGCGACCGATTTCCATCCCCCGGCTGATCAAAATACTGAACGTGAACCTTGATTTTTCAGCGGAGCAGTTTTACAGGGAAAGCTGTGGAATGGCTTATGTGTGGGAGTGTTCAAGCCTTTAGCATTCTAAGGTTTTCAAATGTTACGTCGACGTGGCCTGTTGTGTTTTCGGTGTTTCGAACAAGCCGGGTAATGAAGTCCCGGATTTTTAGCGGGCGACTCAGACCGAAGCCCTGGCCACACCAGCAGCCAATTTTCCGCAGAAACCCCACTTGTTCTCCACTTTCTATGCCCTCGGCCACGACACTCAGGCCGAGTTTCCTGCCCAGTTCCAGTGAAGAAATGACGATTGCACGGGCGCTTGCACAGTCGAGCATCCGGCTGACGAATACCCGATCGATCTTGAGCTGCGAGAAAGGCAGTGAAATAAGCCGTTGCAGTGTCGAGTGACCGGTTCCGAAGTCATCGATACTGATGGCGAAGCCATACTCGCGCAAATGCGTAAGGTTGCTTGCGAGCACCTGGAGATTGGGTGTTTCCTTGTCCTCGGTAATTTCAATATTTACCAGTCGTGGTGCAATGCCAGCCTGTTCCAAGCGTGCAATCAGGTTTTCAGTTACCTTTGGATCGGACATCAGCAAAGTCGATGCGTTGATCGAAATAGGGCATTCGATATTCAAGAGCCTCAAGGTGCAGAGAACATCAAGCACCTTGTTCAGAACGAATTCGAACAGCGCTGACTCCAGGCCCAGGCCATCCAGTACCGGGATGAATTTTTCCGGCGAAATGTTTCCTTTCAAAGGATGGTTCCAGCGTACCAATGCCTCAGCCGCCACAATTTTCCCCGTTCTCAGATCATATTGAGGTTGAATCGCAACACTCAAACCATCGTTCGTAGAGAGGGCGGACGGGAATGCAGTCTTGATGAATTCAAGTGAGATTGTGTCTACGGACTTGCTCGGTTCTAAAAAATTAATTTCTGAGGCTCGCATGGTTATTCTCATCGGGTTTGTGTTTCTGGGGTGAACATTCTGATTCCAACTTCTCGACGAGGTTTTTTCGTGACTTGTGCGAAGCAAGAAGGAACTCGTTCATGCATGAAATGAATTTGCTTTGTTCTCGATCATTAAGTTTTATGAATTTCAGCAGCATTCTTGATACGGATCGATCCTTCGAGTTTTGCATATTTTTTCTCAATGTATGGAGTTTGGTTTTCAATTCCGGCTATCAAGCAATGATTTGATCTGTCTCAAAGGCGAAACGAAACAAGTCGGCGTCGCGGGTAAGGCCGAGTTTTCGCATTGCACTGGCTTTCTGTGAACTTACCGTTTGTTTGGTTCGTTTCAGTTGATGCGCAATGTCATTGACAGAAAGTCCCGATACATAGAGACGTATGACTTCAGTCTCGCGCCGGGTCAGCGCGAGACCTGTTGAACGAGAACTCGATTGTTTGCCGATGTCGTTGATTGCAGATTTAAATTGTGGCGATAAGTAGGTTGCGCCCGCATAAACGGCGTGTACGGCTGAAATCAGGTGCCCTATGTCATCCGCTTTGTTCAAGACCGAACCTACACCGAGCTTCAATATTTCAGAAACGATGGCAGCGTTTTCCATGCTCGTGAAAACGATGATCTTGATGTCGGGATAACGCCTGCGCAAGAAAGACAGCATCGCCATTCCATCACCCGCCGAGCCTCCTGGCATGACATAGTCAGTGATTAAAATGTCGCAGTGCACGTTAAGCAGTAGTTCTATGATCTCCGTTGAATTTTTGGCGGAGCCGACGATGTTCAGAGTTCGAACAGTAGACAGTTCATGGGCTATGCCAGTAATCAGTGTCGGGTGGTCATCGGCAATAATAATATCGATTTTCATAAAATGCTCCGAATACATATTAAATAGTCGTTCGCAGCTGTTTGGGTGTAAATATATGGCTGCTGGCGATAAAAATTAATTTGTTTTTGTCAGTATTTTGAAGGTTTATCGCATTACTCGTACTAAATTCAAATGTGCACAAGTACCGGTAATCTTGATCAGTTGAGCACGTTTTTTCCCTGCAGCCAGCTGGTCAATTGGCCCGCGGAGCCATAGGCCTCCAACACTGACTTGTAACCATCGAAGCGGTTTGCCACTTCATTGACCCGATTGTTGTTGTGATCGCTTTCAGCGATCAGTACGTCCAGCAGCGTACGTCGGCCGAGGTGATACCACTGCTCGAAAAAGGCCTTGCGCACACTGTCCGTTTCGCTGGTGAGGTCGCGATACAGGTCGGCGCGACTCAGCAGGGTTTTCGCATCTTGCTCGGCGGCGCGAGTGGCGAACTCGAAATCCAGGGCTTGCTGGTCTTTCTTCTCGCGACCCGCCTCGGCTCGCAACGACGCTGCCTCGCGGGCCGCACGGGCCGAGCCTCCTCGGAACAACGGCCAGTTGACGGTCATCATGGTTTGCCAGCCTTGTTCGCGCCCCAGTTCATCGCGGGCCGTGGACTTGGACACCACCCAGTTCAGCTGCGGCTTTTCTCCAGCGCGCAGCGATTCGGCATGGCGCTCCGAGGCATTGGCCTCGGCTTCTGCCTGGAGAAGAGAAGGGTGGTTGCGTGCCGCCGCCAGCAACTTGTCCAGGTCGCCTGCCGTGAGTGCCCAGTTGCTGTTATCGGGCATCTGCACCTGTGCATCGCCAATGAGCTTGTGCAGCTTGATGTCCACGTCCCTTTCTTTGGCTTGAGACGCGTCCAGGCTGGCCTGCGCTTCCATGAGCCGCGCTTTGGCCTGAGTCAGTTCGCTGGCACGTCCGCGATCCACCTGGACGATTTGCTGCAGCATGCCGACCAGGGTGCTCATGCGCTCCACGTATTGCTGGCTGATGGCGCTGATCCGACGCGCCTTTTCCCGCTCGACAACGGTGATCGACACATCCTGTGCGAGGGTTTCGAGACTGGCGAAATATTTCTGTCCCGCCGCCGTGCTCAGCTCTTTGCGACTTTCAATCGTGTTGCGGGTGCGTCCCCAGTCAAACACGTTGGTGGTCATGTTCAAGTTGATCGCCTGGGAGTTCATGTTGTCCGAGTTACCGCCACCCAGGGAGGTCGGACGGTTGTTGGCACCCAGGTCGATTTGCGGCCAACGCTCACCCTTGGCTTCGCGAACGTCAGCGTCAGACGCTGCCAGCTCTGCCTGGGACTGGCGCAGCAATGGGCTACGGCCTACGGCCTGTTGCATGGCGGCCGAGAGAATGCTGCGAATTTCGCCTTCCGGTACTTGATCCTTGCTTGCACTGCGAGCGGCCGCCGGGTTGTCCTTCATCCACTCGGAGAACTGCACGACGTTGCGACTCTGATCCACGCTGATGTCGGTGCCCGTTTTGCCTGCAACCACATTTGCGGCCGGCGCAGCGGTTCGCGGCGAGGCCACCGCTGGCAGCCTTTGTTCGCGTTCTTTATTGATCACCGGCTGCGTAGAGACCACGCTGTTCTGCTGGCTTTGTGCGTGCCCGGCTTGCGAGAAAGTGCTCAAGGCAGCGATCAGCGCGAGGGCAAGCAGGTGTGCGGGTGCTTTGCGATGCTCTTTCGAAGCACGCAGGTTGTTGACTGTTTGCATGAAGATTTATCTCTCGCGGAAGGCTTCCTTTGCCTTGAGTTAGTTTGGATTTCGGGAGGGAAGTACCATTGGAAAAGCCCATCACTTCACCCCTTCCGATGGAGAAGAACTTTAATGTTCTGCTGCCTTGAGATCTGTCAGGCCTGTTCGAATAAGCGCGGCAGATATTGGGACGTGTACGAGAGTGAGGGGCTGACTGTATTTGTCTGGCCCGGGACGGGCTGGCGGGAACTCGAAGCAATACGAGAGTGAGTCCGTTCTCTCTCGTTCAGGTCCAGCGCCGTATTGCACGGGAGTGGTGCAGACTTATCGCTCGCGGAAGGCTTCTTTTGCCTTGAAAATCGGTTTCAGCAAGTAGTCCAGGATGGTCTTTTCACCGGTGCGGATCTCGACCGTGGCGGTCATGCCCGGGATGATCGGCAAGCGCTTGCCTCCGGCTTCCAGCCAACTGGTGTCCGTAAGGATCTGCACCCGGTAGTAAATGGCGTCTGGACGCCCGGCCGCGAGTTTCTTTTCGTCCTGCAAGGTGTCTGGACTGATCAGAACGACCGTTCCTTTCAAGCCGCCATAAATGCCGTAGTCATAGGCAGAAATCTTTACGGTCGCCGGCAGTCCCGGGTGCAGGAAGGCGACGTCTTGCGGTTTGATTTGCCCCTCGACAATCAACTGGTCCTCCAGCGGCACGATTTCCATGATGTCTTCGCCCGGTTGAACCACGCCGCCGATGGTGCTCATGCGTACGTTCTTCACGGTGCCGTAGACCGGTGCGGTGATCGTCGTGCGCTCCAGCACATCCTTGCGTCCGACCAGGTTCTCGGCGACTTGAGCCAGTTCAAGTTCGACCTTGACCAACTCCGAGTTCGCTTCGCCCTGATAGCGATTGCGACGTTCAACCATCTGAATCTTCAAATCGTTTGCCTGGCGTTGCATGCGCAGAATTTCTACGTCGGACAGCAGCCCTCGAGCGGCCAATGGTTGCGCCAGCGCCATTTCTTTCATGATCAAGGCGTGGCTGTTCTGCAGGGCCGTGACGCTGTCTTCCAACGCCTTTTTGCGTGCGTGGTAGGCCTGGGTTTCCTGTTCGACCATCACGCGCTCGCCTTTCACGTCTTCCGGAAACTCCAGGGGCACCTGGTAGGCTTCCGCTCGCAAGCGAGCGATCATGGCCTTCATGCCCATGTATTTGGCATGCAGTTCCTGATAGGTCGACTGAGCACGGGTCGGGTTGATTTTGACCAGCGGTTGGCCTTTCTCGACGATGTCGCCCTCACGCACCAGCAGCTCATCGATGATCCCGCCTTCGAGGCTTTCAATCACCTGCTCGCGGCTTTTGGAAATGATCTTGCCTTCACCTTGAGTAATCTCTTCGACGCGGGCGAAGTGAGCCCAGGTCGCTCCCGTGATCAGGATGGTGGCGATCATGTACATCACCACACGAGAGCCGGGTGTGGATTGAGTGAGCAGCGATTCACGCAAATCACTCATGAAAGCGGCGTCGCCTGCTTTCAGTGGTGCAGCCGGGTTCGAGCGCTGGAAGCGGCGCTTCAATGCTTTAAACATTTCAATGTCCTCGGCGGAGCAGGGGGTTGGCCTGCTTCGCCCGATGGGGTCTGGGATCAAGCCTCGACTTTGCGGGCTTGTTGTACGGGTACCGCCTTGTTCTTCACTTCACGCTCGCCGGTGGCCGACAGCGCTGCGATGATTTCGCTCTTGGGGCCATCGGCGACGATGCGTCCCTCATCGACCACCAGGATGCGGTCCACCAGGTTGAGCAAGGTCGTGCGATGCGTGACCAGAATCAGCGTCTGCCCTTCGGTGGCGCGGGTCAGATGCGCCATGAAAACGGCTTCGGTCTGGGTGTCCATGGCGCTGGTGGGCTCGTCCAGCAGCAAGGTCTTTGGACGGGCAATCAGACTGCGTGCCAGGGAGACCAGTTGGCGCTGCCCGCCGGACAACCCTTCACCCATTTCGCCGATGGGCAGGTTGATGCCCATGGGGTGTTTCTGCGCAATGCGATCCAGGCCGGTCAGTTGCAGGACGCGCAGCAGTTCGTCTGCCGAGGCGTCGGGGCGACCTATCATCACGTTTTCACGCAGGGTGCCGTAGAACAGGCGTGCATCCTGGCCGACATAGCCCACGGCACTGCGCCAGTCCGCCGGGTCGATCTGCGCAACATCCAGACCACCGATCAGCATCTGTCCGGCCGTTGGCTGATACAGGCGAGCCATCAAGCGCAACAGTGTCGATTTACCGCTGCCGATCTTGCCCAGGATGGCGACACGTTCACCCGGCTGGATGGCGACGTTGATGTTCTGCAGCGCTGGCGGGTTCGGTTTGTCCGGTGGTGATGGATACGCAAAGTTGACGCCCGAGAGTTCCAGCTTGCCGTCCAGTGGCGGTTGCGGCAGGTAGTGCTTGTCCGCATCGCGATCAACGGGCATGCCCATCAAACGATTCAGACCGGCCAATGCTGCCTTGGCTTGCTGGTAACGCACGGCCAGACCTGCAACCTGGGTCAACGGAGCTGTGGCTCGGCCTGCAAGCATGACGGTGCCGATCAATGCGCCTTGGGACAGATCACCCTTGCCAATCAAGTAGACCCCGACCACGACCAGCACAACGGTCTGGATCTGTTGCAGGAAGGTCACCAGGTTCAACGCGGTGCTGCTGAGCTGACGCGACTTCATCGAAGTGCTGGCCGCGGCAGCGCTGAAAGCCTCCCAGCGGCGCGTCATGTAGCCTTCGCCACCGACGGCCTTGAGGGTTTCCATGCCTTCCACGGACTCCAGCAGAACGCCTTGCTTGAGCGAAGACTCGCGCAGGTTTTCACGCATGGTCCGGGCCAGCGGCCACTGGATCGCAACGCTGATCAGCACGATGCAGGGCACCATCAGTAAACACACCCAACCCAGCGGGCCGCCGATCATGAAGATCACACCCACGAACAGCAGCACGAAGGGCAGGTCGGACAGCGCCGCGAGGGTCGCCGAGGTGAAGAAATCCCGTACCGATTCGAATTCACGTACCTGGTTGGCGAACGCGCCGGCGGAGGCTGGTTTATGCTCCATGCGCACGGCCAGTGCCTGGCGGAACAACCGTGAACCGACGACCAGGTCGGCCTTTTTCGCCGCCACATCCAGCAGGTGTGCTCGCAGGTAACGGGTCGTGGCCTCGAAACCCATGGCGATGACGACACCGATGGCCAGCGACCAGAGGGTCACGTAGGCCTGGTTGGGAACGACGCGGTCGTAGACGTTCATGGTGAAGAAGATGCTGGCCAGGGCCAGCAGGTTAACGATCACGGTCGCCAACGCGGCGCTGCGGTAGTAACGGCGATAGCTCCACAGGGTGCTGAACAGCCAGTGACCGGCAGAGCGGGGCGTTTCTTCGCCGGCGCGGGTATCGATCCGGGCATTGGGCTTGACCAGAATGGCGTGCTCCGAATACCAGGTCGCCAGTTCCTGCTGATCGACTTCCACACGGGTGTCGTTGCCCATCTCGGGCAGCATGACTTGAAAGAGCATCTTCCCGGCTTCGTCACGACGGGAGCCGAACAGGATGGCCGCGCCCTGATCTTTGCGCAGCAGGATGATCGGCATCAGGTGCGAGGAGAACTCATGGGCACGACGGCGCACGATGCCTGCGGTCAGGCCGACATTTTCCATGGCGATCTTCGCCTGCGACGGCGTCAGCAAAATGCCTTTCGGCAGGCCCGAGCACAGGCTTTCGGCGGTGCGTGGCGCGCCTTGGCGTTCACACATCCACAGCGTGCACTGGAGCAGTGTGTCGATGACCCGACTGGAGGGGGGAAGCGTGAACGACGCTTCCTGATTCTGTTCTTGGTTTGCCGATGACATCACTACTTTCCTCAGGGTTTTGGTTGCGGCCGGTGCTGGGGTTCGGGGGAAAGTACGTGTGGAGAAGAACATCACTTCACCCCTTCCGACGGGGAAGAACTTTAATGTTCGGCTACCTGGAGCGTCTGTCAGGCCGGTTCGAATGAGCTCGGCAGAGATTGGGACGAGTACGAGAGTAAAGGGCTGACTGTATTTGTCTGGCCCCGAGACAGGCTGACGGGCGTTTGAAGCAGTACGAGAGTGAGTCCGTTCACTCTCGCTCAAACAGGTGGGAGGTTTGGGAAAAGTCTTTTGATGACACGCAAGGCGTTTGCGAGCGAACGCTAGTCGCAGGCGTCCTGATGCTCGGTGGCGCTTAGCCGGGTTACCGATTGACGCAGGACTGGATCGGCGCGCGTGATACGAACCGCTGTTGCTCATGAAGCTTCTTCAAGCTCGATTCAGCCTCGGCGCGCGGGACCTCGACCGGCATGCCGGAGGCGTCATCGGGAACCTTTACAAAATAGGTTTTCCCGGCTTCGAACAGCATGTGATGGCTGGTCTCGGATTTGCCGGCGTACAGCGGCGCGTCATGTTCATAAGTGCCCAGGACATGTTGACCCGGGGAGACACAGAACAAGGTATAGCGACCTGGCATCAGCGCCGTATGGAAGTGACCATCCACATACACATTGGCGGCCGGCGCCTTTTTCATGTCGTTTTTGGCGCGGTAGTAGACGACCTTGGCCTCGGTTTGGGCCGCCGGTGACGACGATTGATAGCCCTGGAAAAGCAGGTCCGATGTGTTCTGCGGCGCTTCATTCTGCGCCAAGGCAATCGGAGCGAAAAAAATGGACAGTGCAACCGGAACAAAGGCTGCGCGTTTAATGAATTTCATAGTTGTGACAACTCCTCAGGCAAGACCTGAAATGGGATAGTGCGCCCTGTCATTGGATGTAGGGGTGAATTGAAGTGAGTTAAAAAGGGGAGCCCTCCACGGGCCCCCCCCGACAGCGTTAAACGAGTTGTACCGTCACGCCTTGTTGTACAAGGACTTCGGCTTCCATACCGGTGTGGTGGTAAACCTCGTAGGTGATACCGGCGGCGATCACGACGCCGAGGTTTTCCCAGTCGCCGATGTCCATGCCGTTGGGCAGCAGATCGCTCAGTTGCACGACGTCGCCGGCATTGCCCTTGACCGCCAGTTGCACGCTGTCATCGTTGATGAAAGCGCCCAGATGGCCGGTGTCCAGCACATCGCCCAGCGAGACTTTCAGGGTGTTGTCACCCTTGCCGGTGATGTCGATGACTTCGACCGAGCTCAGACGACCCTGCCAGGCCGACAGATCCAGCACCTGATTGGCACCGTTCAGCTTGAGGGTGTCCACGCCGCCGTTGCCTTCGATCACCTTGATCTGATCCAGCACGCTGACATCGTTGATGCTGAAGATGTTGTCGCGCGATTGCCCATAGACCTCGGACACGTCGCCGATCAAGATCGAGTTCACACTCGGCCCGGTGTCGGTGTTGGCGAAGTTCGACAGGTTACCGGCGTGATCCACCATCGCGGCACTGGCACTGCTGATCGAACCCACGTCCAGTTTGACGACGCCGGCAGCGATGTCTTCCTGGGTCAGTGTGTGTTCGAAGCGATGCGCACCACCGTCGGCGATGATCGCGATACGGTCTCCGACGATCACGTCAGCCGTGTTGAAGCCAATCTGCAACTGGTTGCCGTTCAACAGAATCGAAGTCGGCGTACGGGGTGCGATGGTGTCCAGGACCACGTTCTGGGCCATGACGTAACCGGCGTTGCCGGCCTCGTCAACGACACGTGTCTGGATGCTCCAGCTCGATGCATGTCCATTGACGTCCTGAGCGGCCCAGTTGGTGCCGTCGACGATGGCGTTGAACCAGCTCTGACCACCGTCCGTGGAGATCTGCAGGCTCTGGCCAGCCAACAGCTTGCCACTCAGTTCACCCTGCATCAGTCGACCGAAACTGCCGTTGTCGGTGATGTAGTCATGACCGTCCTGGCCGGAGTCCTTGCCCATGTAGCCGACGCGGGCGACTTGAGTCGGGCCGTTGCCGGTGTAGACGATCAGGTCGAACGGTTCCGACGCCGGGCTGCTGTTGCCGGCAGCGTTGACGGCGACAGCGGTGAAGCTGTACTCGCCGTCTGCCAGTGCCGTTTCCGGCGTGAAGGTCCACTTGCCTTGATCGTCGGCTTGAACGCGGCCGATCTCGATACCACGGTCATAAATGACCACGGTGGCATTCGCGTCGCTGGTGCCCGAAATTTCTGGGCGCGCATCGTCCGTCACGTCGCCGGAATGCAAGGCACCGGTCAGATCACCCACGTCGTCATTCACCAGCTCAATGACGGGCTGCTCTGGCAATTGCGTTGCGATGATGACTTCCCAAGGCTCAGACATTGCAGAGGTATTGCCCGCCGCATCGGTGGCACTGACGGTGAAGTCATGTTTGCCTTCGGTCAGCGGTGTGTCCGGGGTGAAAGACCAGTTGCCATTCCCATCGGCACGGGTTTCACCGAGTTTCTGGCCGTTGTCATAGATGACCACGATGGAACCGGCTTCGGCTTGACCATTGAGGGTCGGTTGCTGGTCGTCGGTGATGTCTCCACGCTCCAGTTCACCCACTTTCTCACCGACGTCGTCGTAGACGCTGCCGATGGTCGGTGAGTTTGGCGCTTGGGTGTCGACTTCGAATTCCCATGGCGCGGACGGCTTGGACTGGTTGCCCGCCGGGTCTTGAATGACCACGGTGATTTCGTGACTGCCGTCTTCCAGCTCGGTTTTCGGGGTGAATTCCCAGTTGCCGTCTTTATCGACAGGGGCTTCACCGATTTTCTCGCCCTTGTCGAGAATGATGACGGTGTCGCCCGGCGTGCCGGTGCCCTTGAGGGTCGGCGTGGTGTCGTCGGTGACGCTGCCTTTCTCGATTGGGCCCTGGCTGGCGCCGTGGTCGTCGATGATTTCGCTGAGGCCAGGCCCCTGACCGTCGTTAACCGGGTCAACCGGTGCAGTGATGTCGATCATGATGTCCCATGGCTGCGACAGATCAGACGTATTGCCGGCAGCATCGGTGGCTTGCACGGTGAAGCTGTGTTCGCCTTCGGTCAGTTCTGTAGCAGGAGTGAACGTCCAGTCGCCATTGGTGTCGGCACGAGCTTCACCGATCTTCTGATCGTTGTCGTAGATGACCACGGTCGAACCCGCTTCAGCCTTGCCGCTGAGGGTCGGGGTCGTGTCATCGGTGGTTTTGCCGAAGGCCACTTCGCCGGTGATCACGCCCACGTCGTCGTAGACGCTGCCGATGGTCGGTGCGTC
>JACXTT010010443.1_pt1 | contig 12513 bp, 14 predicted proteins | sample 9270951 | NCBI WGS metagenome assembly JACXTT01 (sample SAMN15532306, study PRJNA645909) | rock metagenome | isolation source: weathered quartz diorite | place: Puerto Rico | collected 2017-06-21 | reverse complement strand
TCGGAGTCTCGGCGGTTTTGCGAGGGGCTGCGGGGGACCTTTCAGGGAGGGGTTGCGGGGCCGGAGTGAAAATTGCTGCCTGACCCACGGCCGGCGCCCGCCTGGCTCACCGGCCGGTATGCGACGCAGCCGTCGGCCGAGGAGCTTGCCCACCGTCCGGAAGATCTCCGGCACACTGTCGAGTCCGATACTGCCGACCAGATGGACCTTGTCTGGGATCATGTGAGAGTCCTGCCATTGTGCCGCCAGCAAGTCAACGCTCGATCTCGTCATCAGTTTTGCCTCCTCGTGACAAAGGCATTCATAATTCGCGACCTGACTCCAATTATTCGGCAAGAGCACCCGAGATTCGACGCTGGCGATCATGTGGTTCATCTCGACACCAGGCGGCTTTAAGGGCATGATCCTTCTTCATTGGCTGGACTCGAACACTTTTGCCGAACACACTGCAAACCAGGCACGCGAGGATGTCCACGACCAACACACATCACTCACATAGAGGTTCTCTATGGCGTCACAGCTCATTGTCCCAGAACCCGACCGTCCACAGGTGGTGATAGCGGCAGAGCTTATTGCACATGCCTACCGAAGGTATGCGCTCGGACTGCTGGTGGTCGTCAACGTTTTCAACTACCTCGACCGCCAGATCCTCTCTATCCTCCTGGAGCCCATTAAGCGAGACCTTCAGCTTTCCGATACCGCCCTTGGGTTTCTCACCGGTATCGCCTTTGCGCTCTTTTACACTTTTGCTGGTATTCCCATCGCACGCTGGGCGGACCGGGGAGTACGTCGAACGATCATGGCGTTCGGTCTCACTGTGTGGAGTGGAATGACAGCACTGACAGGTTTGGCGCAGACCTTTACGCAACTCGCCCTGGCACGGATCGGTGTTGGCATCGGCGAGGCAGCCTGTACACCACCTGCAGTTTCTCTTCTCTCTGACTACTTCCCGCCTGAACGCCGCGGCACTGCGCTCTCTATCCTGGCACTTGGCGTGCCCTTTGGGATCATGATTGGGTACCTCGCCGGCGGCTGGGTCAACCAATATTTTGGCTGGCGCAAGGCGTTCTTCGTCGTGGGTCTTCCTGGCCTTGTCCTCGCTCTCATCCTCCGGCTTACCTTACGAGAACCACCGCGCGGTCACGCGGAGGGATTACCTGCCAGCGGGCGGTCAACCGAAGCGGAACCCCTCAGCGATGTGCTCCGCTTCCTCTGGAAACTGCGCTCCTTCCGCCATCTGTCCTTGGGCGCAGCCTTATACGCGTTCTGTGGCTACGGTTCCCTTGCATTCGTACCGGCCTTTATGATGCGCGTGCACGGAATGACCAACACCGCGGAACTCGGCCTCTGGCTTGGACTGATTTCCGGAGTCTTCTTGGGGGTCGGCACGTTTCTCGGTGGCGTCCTGAGTGACCGCTTGGCCGCACGGAAGAAGGACATGCGCTGGTACATGTGGCTCTCCGCCGGCGCTACGCTGTTGGGCATACCGTTCACCTTTCTGTTCTACCTGTGGCCCGAGGGGCGGACGGCCTTGCTGTTAAGCATTCCCGGCTCGATCCTAGGCCCCATGTGGCTCGGCCCGACGGGTGCTATGACGCAAGGGCTGGTGAAGCTGCGCATGCGTGCGACCGCATACGCCATTTTGCTGTTCATCATCAATCTGATCGGCCTTGGCTTAGGTCCACAAGCTGTCGGCCTGATGAGCGACCTCCTGACACCGGCCTACGGAAAAGAGGCGGTCCGTTACGCTCTGCTCTCCATCGTTGTCACTGGAAGTGTGTGGGGGGCGATCCACTACCTCCTCGCGGCGCGAACGCTGCGCGAGGATCTCACAGCGAAGGAGCGATAAGCGGAGATTCCCTACGACACAACTTTCCATCCTGGAACCCAACCGCTCGCAAATGGTCACAGAGCAAAGAGCGGAGAGGGATCCAGGCATGAAATATAAGGTTTGTAACGGAAAAGGGCATTCATAATTCATACTCTGACCCAAACTACTGCAGAAGACCTTGGTCACACTGTCAAGCCTGATGCTGCCGACTAAATCAGACCATAAGGGATTGGCACGACAAGTCTGTCACCCTCTGAGCGAAGCGAAGGGTGTCACGGTCAGATTCTTTGCTGCGCTCGGAATTGGTCATGCCACTTGTCAGTGGCGCCACAAACGATGAAAATATCTATGCACCGCCTGGTCCCCAAGGTCAGCTGTCATTGGTGCTACCAGCCCGTCTCAGAATTTGACCGGGGCGATCTGCAGGCACCACTAACAGTCCTGCTATGCCAATCTCCTGTGGCTTGGTTTAGCACAGACACCGCAAGAGTCGGGACCCCTGTCCGTGCCCCTTTTCCCCCAGGAGGGAAAGGGTCCCCCCTTATTTATGCGGTTTGTCGCTTCTGTACAAGTTGAGCGCGGTTGAGGGATCAGTTAGAGTCACGCTCAGGACGGAGAGACGCCTCTTTGGGGTACCAGTAGTTTGATAGGGGAATTCCGCTTGAAAAGGAGGGCTGAAACGTGGCGGGAATATTGGACGGCAAAATCGCTTTGATCACCGGCGCTGGCTCCGGTATCGGTCGCGCAACTGCTAAGATTTTTGCTCGCGAGGGCGCGAGCCTGGTTCTGGCTGATATAATGGAAGAGGGTGGCCAGGAGACGTTGCAGATGGTCAAGGAAATCGGTGCGGACGCGATGTTCGTCAGGACCGACGTGTCCAAATCGCAGGAGGTAGATGCGTTGGTGGCCAAGGCGGTAGAGACCTACGGGCGGCTCGATTGTGCGTTCAACAACGCCGGGATCGGCGGCAAGAGCGTCCTCACGCACGAATGCAGCGAAGAAGATTGGAATCGCGTGCTGGCGGTCAATTTGACCGGCGTGTGGCTGTGCATGAAGGCGGAGATCACGCAGATGCTCAAGCAGGGCGGGGGCGCCATCGTCAACACCTCGTCCATCATGGGACTCACCGGCGCCATCCGCGTACCGGCGTACACTGCCGCGAAGCACGGGGTGGCGGGGATCACCAAGGCCGCGGCGCTCGAATATGCACGGCACGGCATCAGGATCAACGCGGTCTGTCCCGCCCCGATTTATACGCCGATGTTAATCAAGGCATTTGAAAAGCGTCCCGACATTGAGCAGCGGTACGCCCGCTCAGAGCCGATGAAACGGATCGGTCAACCAGAGGAAGTGGGCGAAGCGGTGGCATGGCTCTGCTCTGATCGCGCGTCGTACATGACCGGGCTGCCGATGCCAGTGGATGGCGGCTACATGGCGCAATAGCGACCTCCTGGAAGTCCTGAGAGGTTATCTAAGGAAGACAATAAACCTTGGGGAGACACACTATGGACCACGCAACAGGCCAGACCGGCGCGGAAGCGACGCTAGAAATTTTGCGTAACTATCATGTCGAGTACATCTTCGCCTCTCCCGGCTCGGAGTGGCCGCCGCTGTGGGAGCAGCTCGCCAAACAGAAGGCCTTGGGACAGCCGGGCCCCCAATACCTCAACACCCGCCACGAGAACCTCGCCATAGGCATGGCTATGGGCTACGCCAAAGTGACCGGACGTCTACCCGCCGTGTTGCTGCACACCACGGTAGGTACACTACATGGAGCCATGGCGCTGCGGGCAGCGTATCATGAGCAGGTGCCCATGCTGGTCTGTGCTGGCGAATCGGTGGGTTTTGGCGAAGGGGGCGGAGACTACGTTGGATTCCAGTGGCAACGCTTCCTGGCGGATAAGGGAGGTCCAGCCCGCATGGCGGACCCCTACGTGAAGTGGAGCTTCGGCGTGAATACCAAAGTGGTGCTGCCCGGCAGTGTCCACCGTGCCTGTCAGTTAGCCATGGCCTCTCCTAAGGGACCGGTGTTTCTGTCGATTCCCTTTGAGTACATGGTGGAAGAAATGGTCTCCACGGCTCCTGCTTCCTACACCTTGCCGACGCAACCTCGTGCAGACATGCAGAGCCTGGAAGAAGTCGCTCGTTTACTCACAGAAAGTCATAATCCTGCCATTATTACCGAGTATGCAGGACAGCAGGCAGAGGGCTTGCAGAAGCTCGTCGAACTGGCTGAGCTCGTCGGCGCGCCGGTAGTGGAATCGCAAGGTCCTGGTTTTGTGAACTTTCCCCGGACACATCCGCTCCACGGCGGGTATGAGGCCCGGCCGTATCTCAAGGAAGCTGATCTTCTTGTCTTGGTAGCTGCCGTCGGACCGTGGTACCCACCCTCGGCGGGCCCGGAGCCTGGAACCAAGGTGGTTGTCATAGATGACAATCCGCTCCGGGCTGACGCCCCCTATTGGGGGTACCAAACAGACGTGTGTGTAGTGAGCGAGGTAGTGAGTGCCCTGAGCATGCTCGTGAAGTCGGTCAAGGAACGGATCGCCCGCAATGAGGCATTCATCCAGCAGCGCCAGCAGCGAATTGAACGGTGGAGCGTCAGGAACCAGCAACGCCGCCAAGCCTGGCGAGAAGAGGCGCTGGCTCTCAGCGATCACACCCCCATCGACACTCGCTGGTTGTGCCACGAGATCAACCAGGTGCTGTCTAAGGATGCTATCGTAGTGCAAGAAACGATCACCTCCGTTCCTGCAATCCTTCGTCATCTAGAATCTCTCCAGCCAGGGGGCTACGTGAGTGGTCTGAGCGGTGGGTTAGGGCTGGGGCTAGGAATTGCCTTGGGAGTAAAGTGTGCGGCTCCGGACAAGCTGGTGATGACCTTGATTGGCGACGGCTCATTTAACTATAACCCGGTGTTAGCAGCCTTGGGCTGCTCACAAGAATGCCGCCTACCCACGCTGACCGTACTCTTCAACAACCAGAGTTATCTGTCCATGAAGCTGGGTACCCAGCAGCTTTATCCCCAAGGGTGGGCGATGAAGACCGACACTTTTTACGGATCGGCTATTACCCCTCGACCCAACTATGCGGCCCTTGCTTGTGCGTTTGACGGCTACGGAGAGACAGTAGAAGATCCGGAACAGGTTCGTCCGGCGTTACAGCGCGCCCTGGAGGCTGTACAGGGAGGTAGGGCAGCGCTGGTGGATGTTGTTCTGGGGAGTTAGTAAGAAACAGCAGTGTATGTCATTCTGAGCCGAAGCGAGGCGGAGGCGAAGAATCTCCCCCTGGAAGTAACTGAGCGAGAGATTCTTCGGCCTGCGGCCTCAGAATGACAAGTCATACAGACTGATCGAGGGACTTGAGGAAAGGGAAGAACCTCCTATGCCAGAACGCTTTATGACTTTGCCGGAAATCCGGCGAGTGGCCAAACGCTTGCTGCCGCCCGGCTCTTGGGGGTTTGGTGCCGGCGGAGCTGAAACGGAAACGACTTTACGCCGCAATCGCCAGGCGATTCAGCGGCTGGCTATCCGTCAGCGCGTCCTCGTCGATGTGCGCAACGTCGATCTCACCACTACATTTCTCGGCATGGAGTTACCCATGCCTGTCGCCATTGCTCCGATGGGGAGTCTTATCCTTTTTCACCCACAGGGCGACGTAGAAATGGTGCGTGGTGCCGCGCCAAGCGGCAATCTCGCGGTGGTCAGCGGGGTCACCGGCTGGTCAGTGGAAGAAGTTGCGCAAGCGGCAAAAGGGCCGCTGCTGTTTCAGTTGTACTTTTGTGGCCCGCGTTCGTGGGCGCAGGAGCTACTGGGTCGAGTCGAAGTCTCAGGCTATCGTGCGGTTTGTCTGACAGTAGATGTGCAAGTCTACAGCCGACGCGAGCGCGACCTGATTCAGCGGTTCGATCCACGCGCGGCCCGAGAGTTAGCGCCAAACCCATCAACACCTGACATGACTTATCAGGCGCGTCTGACCTGGGATGATGTTGCTTGGCTACGCAGCATCCTGCACATCCCTCTTGGGATTAAAGGCATTCTGACTGCGGAAGACGCTAAACTAGCCGTCGAGGCCGGGGTGAAAATTGTCTGGGTCTCTAACCACGGCGGACGTCAACTGGATTACACCCAGGCTACCATCGACGTGTTGCCGGAAATTGTCGAAGCGGTCGATGGTCGGGCAGAGATCATCATCGACGGCGGCTTCTCGCGCGGCACTGATGTCATCAAAGCTTTGGCTCTTGGAGCGAAGGTCGTAGCGATGGGCCGAACGATGTTGTGGGGCTTAGCAGTGGATGGTGCGACCGGCGTAAATCGGACTTTAGGATTGCTGCGCGAGGAACTCGCCACCAGCCTGGCGCTGTGCGGACAGACCAGCGTGCGGGGGTTAAAGCCGTCGATGATTTGCCGGGCGGAGTGAGCAAGTCGGGTAGGTCGTGGTCTACCCTGACCCACCCTGCCTCTGCTCAGCTACGACAGCAGACAAGTCTTACCAATCTCCAACCCTAGCACGTGAATGAAACGCCCGTAGCCGACAAACATGACAATCCGCCACCCTAGGTCGATGATCTCCGGTTCAGTGAAATGTTCGCGGAGCATGTCGAACAATTCCTGGGACGCCTCGCGGTGGTCTCCTGCTAACACTTCCGCGAAGTGGATCGCCGCCTTCTCGCGAGGCGTCAGCAGCGCACTGTCTCGATAGTGCGGAATCGCCGCGATCAACTCTTCCGTCAGACCTTGTTGCCTTGCCAAGGCAAATCGGGCGTGCAGTCAGAGGTTACACTCATTCTTCTCCGCCACCTTAAGCCGCGCCAGTTCGGTGAGCTTCATATCGACGCTGCCGCGGGTCGTCGTCACCAACGGAAAGTAGAAGTTGATGAACGACTTGAACACCTCCGGTGCATGGGCAAAGACCTGTACGAACTCCGAGCCGCCTAACTCTTTGTCGTACTCGCACATGACGGCCTGCAACTCCGGATCAACCTGGGCAAACGGAACAGCACTGACTCGTGGCATATTATTTCCTCCTTCGTTTGTTCCTCTTCTCTGAACTCTAACAATTTTCCACAGAGCGTATAGGCGCCTTTGAGCAATGTTTTCCAGCTCTACCCCATCCAGTTGGAAAGAAGAGGGCTGAGAAGCGGTTCATTATCGTCCTCTTCAGCCCTTGGGGGAAAACACCGCCAGTCCCTTGCTACCGCGAATGCACCTGTCCTATCCGGCCGGCAGCGATGCCACCGTCCACCGTCACCGCCGCACCAGTCATGAACGAAGCATCCTTGGAGCAAAGGAAGAGGCTGACCCGCGCGATTTCTTCAGGCTCAGCCACTCGCCCTAAGGCGTGCTGCCGAGCAACGCGCTCCACCTGCGCGGGGTCGTGAATGTCGATAACCTCGCCGAGCATCGGGGTCAGCACTCCACCTGGGCAGATGCAGTTGATGCGGATATTTTCCCGGCCGTGATCAAGTGCAAGGGATTTGGTGAAGTGAATCACCCCAGCTTTGGCCGCGCAATAAGCGAAGTGCTGAGGCATGCCGATGAGTCCGGCAACTGAGGCGATATTCACGATGCTGCCACCGCCGCTTCGTCGCATCGCCGGAATCGCATATTTGCAGCCAAGGAAGACGGCCTTGAGGTTTGTGCTCAGGATGCGGTCCCAGTCCTCCTCGGTGGTGTCCTCAATACCTTTAAACAGGGTTGCGCCGGCATTATTGATGAGGATGTCTAGCCTACCGTAATGAGAGAGGGCAGTGTCTACCATGCCACTGGCTTCATCCGCCTTAGTGACATCCACCTTCGCCGCGATAGCCTGCCCGCCTTCTTGGCGGTTAATCAAGCGTGCAGTCTCTGCCGCACCCTTGTCGTTAATGTCCCCGACAACGACCCTGGCTCCTTCCTGAGCAAAGAGCAGCGCCGTCGCCCTCCCCTGGCCTGAGCCGCCACCAGTGACAATTGCCACCTGGCCACTGAGTTTCATGATCTCACCCTCCTTTCGTGCCGTAGCCTTTCAGGAGAAAACAAAAAGGGCCATCCGAGATGAGATGACCCTCTGCGACTGTCGTAGGGGAGGGATTGGCCCCCTTCCCTTTCCGATGGTGCAACACTAGCTGAGGTCGATGCGATAGAGCTTGGCCGCGTTCTCGGCAATGATCTTCCTGGTGATCTGTGCCGGCACGTCGGCAAAGTCTTTCTCGATGACTTTCAGCGAATTGGGCCAGGTCGAGTCAGCGTGTGGGAAGTCTGACGCCCACATGTAATTATCCACGCCAAAGAACTTGTAGTTCGCCGGTCCTACCGGATCGTCCTGGAACGTTGCCCAGATCTGCCGGCGCACGTATTCGCTGGGTTTGATGGGAAGCGGTTCGGCCATCATCGCACCAAACTTGTCGTAGATATGATCCAGGCGGTACATATAGTGAGGAAACCAGCCCGTGTCGTTTTCTGCCGACACGATCAAGAGCTGGGGAAACCGCTCCAGTACTCCACCGAAGATGAGGGTCGTCAGCGACCGCTGTACTTCGTGGAGGACGTTCATACCTGCAACGGCGATCTGATCGAAACTGATCTGGCTCTCCTTACCCTTGCCCGTAATAACGTGCAGTGAAAGCGGCAGGTGCAGCTCCGAGGCCGCCTGCCAGAAGGGATCGTACTCGCGGCTGCTGTACGGCTTGTCCGCCGGCGGCGAGCCCCAGATCATCGCGCCTTTCAGGCCGATCTTGGCGCAACGTTCCAACTCTTTCACTCCATCCTGGATATCTTCCAGGGAGATCAAGCCAATGGCGTGGAGCCGCTTGGGGTCGTGGCTGGCAAACTCCGCTACCCAGTCGTTGTAGACGCGGAAGCAAGCTCGCTGCAGGTCCGCGTCGTCCATCTGGAAGAGCGGCATGCCCAGGGTAGTGTACAGCACCTCGGCCTGCACGCCATCGACGTCCTGGTCCTTGATGCGCTCGGCCGGGTCCCAGCCGCTAGGGCGGGCCGCCTCGTATCCCTTCTCCATGTGCTCTTTGAGTTCCTGCCCGCTCAGACCTCTGGCGAACCCACCGGCCACGGGAAATGGGTTAATGCCCGGGGCAACGAAAAGGTACCCAGGTTTCTTGGGGTGTTTGATAACCTTGGGCGCGCGGTCTTCAAACTTCTTGTCTAACCGCTCGACCCACAGATCAGCCGGCTCCATCATGTGCGAGTCGGCTGAGATCACACGTACTGCCGCCATCTTCTGTTCCTCCTTCTCTCAATGATATCAGGATTCTAGCTCACTCATACCCTTAGAGTAAAGAAAGAGCCAGCAGGAGGGCAAGACCTCAGCGCCGTAGATTGCACCGCGGCAAGTCCCTCGCCTCGACGCCTAAACCAAGAGGCATGAGATTGGCACAGTGAGGACCTCTGTGGTATTGCGGCAGTCACCACACCCCCGCGAGACGGTGGAGGACTCAGCGTGCCTGGTTCGACCATAGTGGATATGCCGCCTGGTTTAGTGCTGGCCTTCATCTCTTATTCCTTTTCCATCTCCGCGATGGCTGCGGCTGTACTTCCACCATAACTCAGGGTCGCATCCTGATCGTACGAGAGCACCATGAGCGCTGCCCCTTCGGGACCACACCTGAGCGGCGCGCTCCGATTGAGTACGAGGGTAGGTGCGTCCCCTCCTGATTTCATTAGAACTGATACCCCTGCTTGACCCAGTAGTGCCAATCCTCAATGGCCTGAACAGTCTCTTCGTCCGCAGCGACTGGCTTTAGCTGTGAGAGCGGGACGCCCAACCTGTCTTTCTCCCAACGGATTATGACAAACATCTCGTGTTCGCATTCCTCCTCTGGGGCCATGTCGATGACTTCGACCTCATTCTTGACCCGCAGCGGGGAAATGGCTCGCTTGGCGATACACTTGGCCGTGAACGGGAACTGGAGTTTGTCTTGGAGGTAGTAGTACCAGCCCATAGCCCGTTCGGATTCGTCGTAGGCATCCACGATGATTTCCATCGTGATACGTTCCTCGCGTTCGGGATCACGCTTCGCTTTTGCCATGAACCACTCCAAAGATTGCTTCCGCCACGCCTAGACATAATGCCGTCCGCTCAGGGAGGCTGACCTGCGGTTCACACCGCGAGTGAGCCTCTTGACGACCAGAGCCGCATAACGGATAGCTTCAGCTGCGCCTGCGAAGCGGGCGTCGGCTGGAAGCCGTAGTTAGACCTGACGTTCGCTCAATGATCTCCGCAAGCGACAGCAAAGCACGGTTTACTGCCTCGGAGTTCGGAAACAGGGCCGCAACCCTCGGGTCCAGCACGACAACATTCGATGCCTGCTGTACGCGAGTGAAATACTTGCCTCTGACCAAACGTTTGAAGTCTGAACGCTGGTATTCAGACCGCAGTTCGTCCGACGAGGGATTAACCTTCTTCATAGAGCCTTCTTTCTGCTGGAGTCGCGGGCCGAGCACTGATGATGCGCATGATCTCCCCTTGCTCCGTGTGCGCCACCACCAGCAAGCGGCCTGCCGATGACATGCCAAAGGTTACGCAGCGACTTTCCTCAGACGAGTGATCAGGATCGTCACCCGTCGCTGCAAGCGGATCGTAAAAAACGCTTGATGCTTCTTCAAAGGTCACGCCGTGCTTCTGAACATTGCTAGCAGCTTTGGCGGGATCCCATTCGAAGCGCATGCAAGAATTGTATGCCTGCCTCCGGAGAAAGTCTAACGCCCGCCGTCACGGGCCGCCGCCCCACCGCGTCCGTTCACGTTCATGCAGAACCGCAAGCGGGAGGCGGACAAGAAAAGGGGTCAGGTCTTGCAATCGCGCATTCGTCGACTCTCCCATCCTTCGGATAGTGTATTAATGCAAGACCTGACCCTAACCCGCGCTAGGTGTCAGCCGCCTCCGGAAGCCGGAGCGAGGTACGAGCGGAGGCTGTAAGCGGTCGGCTGCATACCCTGGTTAGGTGGCGTGCAGGAGTCTCTCCAGTTCGTCGACCGCGGCCTCCCGACCATCTCGAAGTGCGATCGTTGCTGCCATGTGGCGCGCTGCGGTCCGATACTCCGGTGCTGCAAGCATTTCGCGGATTGTTTGGGAGAGTTCACCCATTTCGGCGTCTGGGGTGAGGACGCGCCCCGCGTCACATGCCGCCACACGCGCCGCGTTATCGTGCTGTTCCCGGCCCATCGGCATGCAAAGGAGGGGCACTCCGTGCGCCAAGGCTGCCATGACCACGCCCAAGCCTGCATGTGTTACGACAAGCGCACAGTCCGGTAGGAGCGTACGGTGTGCGATGTAACGGAAAACCGCCACGTTCCGAGCGGGATCGATCGCGCGCAAATCCACGGTAGGACCGGCTGTGATGACGGCTTCGATAGGAAGCGTCGCCAACGCTGCAGCAATCCGGCGAAGCACTTCCTCCTGGTGCTGACAAGTGCTGCTCAATGCAACGAGAACACGTGGCCGCCCATCCGCTATGGGCCACGGGGATTCACTTGGGGCCGTGGGAGGATCCTCGAGAATCGCGCCGACGTAGCGGACATTCTTCGGAAGGACTGGCATCGACGCGTCGAATTCTTGGGGGCATGCGACGAGCACTATGCTCATCGAATCCATCAGAGCCATCGGCGACTCAGCAGGAGGAAGGTCAAAGCCGCTACGCGTCTCGTTGACAACGGGTAGCATCGCAGACCAACGGCGGCCCATGGTCCCGGCGACGAACTGCTCGTACAGGACATGGACAATTGCTGCCGAAGGAATGGACGCGCGTTCAGCTGCAGCGAGCGCTGAGGTGAGCATGCAGTCAACAACGAGAACGTCTGGGGCGTCCCGGGCAATGTTGTCCAGGACCGCCTCACCCACGGCAGGGCCAAAAAGCAGCGCAAAATACGCTTCTGACTCCTCCTCAAGGGACTTGCCGGGTGTCCAGTCAGGTACGCCAAGTGGCACGAACCGTGCCCCGAGGTCGCGCGCCGCCTCGGCTTGCGCCATCTGACCGAGGATCGCGACCTCGTGGCCGCGTGCGACGAGGCGCCGAGCTAGCGCGTAGGTTGGTGTTGTGTTTCCTCCCCCGTTCCACGTCACGACATGGAATCTCCCGCTTATCATGGCGCGCCTCCTTGTTTTGGTGGAATCTCTCTCCGACCACCTAACGTGGCCGTGAGGCGCGCGGCTGACTTCGCTAAGACAAAGCGCCAACTTTTCCTCGCGTCGCCTCAACGGCATGGTTATGACTTGCGCGTCAAAAGTTACTACTACTCCAGCGTAAATACCCTTTGCCCAATTTCGTCTTCTTCCGACAGAAATTCATCCAGAATAAGAAACGCCTTGCCAATATCGTTCAGGGACAATATCAGTCTATATTCCGCGACTTCGCCGCCCTCATAGATAGGCGACATCTCCTCGGGCGGGGTATGCCACTCCTCAAAGGGGGTCGAGAAATAGGTAGTATCAGTTTCTTTGTCATGCCCCGAGTAACATTCATTATACCACACGGATTTCATGCACTCACGATGCGCATCAAGGTCCATTTCGTAGTCCGCCCACGGGATAAGATGCGATATCGCGTCTTCTATCGAAAGCCCGGGACTGTAGGTTGTCGGCCAGCTCTCTTCTGCAATATCGTCACGTGAGTCGCATCCAATACGGATCTGGAACCTGGGTAACGACTTATTTACCCAGTCTTTAAATTCGACATATACATTTTCGCC
>JACXTT010010442.1_pt1 | contig 12513 bp, 12 predicted proteins | sample 9270951 | NCBI WGS metagenome assembly JACXTT01 (sample SAMN15532306, study PRJNA645909) | rock metagenome | isolation source: weathered quartz diorite | place: Puerto Rico | collected 2017-06-21 | reverse complement strand
GACTGAACGCCGTTATGAGCTTTGGTCGAACGGTTACGAGGCCGTTTCTCGAGCTTGCGGCAGAGAGCGACTTCGAGGCGCATCGACTGCTCAACGCTGATCGTGCGACCGGGGTGGTATCAATCGCGCCTTGTCACGCATCATCCCCCCTCAGCAGGTCTGTCCCCGATGTCAGAAGGCTGGACAGCGTTTGGGCCGCAGGTGCCCAAAGTGCGGGCGGCGTTATTGGCGCACCGACTGGCTCCGCTTACTCGGTGGCAGGGGCGGCCCGCCCGTCAAGTACTGATCGCGACGATTCGGGTCCCCATCGGCCAGCCCTTTGTCGAACAGCCGGGGTTGGTCCTCCCGTCTCGAGCCGATATTGACTGCCCAGACAAGGGGATTCCACCGGGCCGGATCACGAGTAGACTCGGGGCTCACGATCCCCTCCGCCGTGGACCTGGGTCAGAGACACGGGTGGGGATCGGAAGACCCCGATCCAAGGGCTGGCAACTCCTCTCGGGGGGCTACTCGTTCGGACCGGCTTTGCGTCGAAGACGAAGGAGGAAGCCCCATGCTCGAAGACGATTGGTCGTCCACACGGCTCGGTCAGCTTTGCTCGATGCGCGTCGAGCGGACTCTCGAGACCGTGCTGATCCGGCTGCATGGCGAGTTCGACCTGGGCTGCGTGGAACGGTTCCGGGAGGAGTTCGTCGGCGTTGTCGAGCCCGAGACGAAGGTGTTGGTCATGGACCTGCGCGGGCTCGAGTTCATCGACTCGACCGGCCTTCAGACGCTCATCACGCTCAACACCAGGACGAGCAAGGTTGGCCTCGATTACAAGGTGCTCTGCGGAGACGGTGCGGTGAGGCGCGTCCTCAGCGAGACGGGGCTCGACCGAGTGCTGCCGGTGGTAAGCCATTTCGGTGCCGTACCCCGCTCCAACTCGCCGATTTAGGACCTATCCCGGTAGGCGGAGTGCTTCCGGGGCAGTCGGCAACCGAGCGGAGCGGTGGCGACGCAGCTTCCGCATGGCAGAAGCCATGTGGGAGTTGCGGCGGTGCCGGGCCCGCGACGCGTTGCCGGCTGTATCCGGGAGTGCTCGGCCTAGTGGGATAGGTCCTTAGTCGAGACCAGCGCGGCCCTGCCGCAGCCTCGCCAGAGGAGAAAGAACCGATAGCCGCCGGTCCCGCCTGGAATGCGGGATACGGGCCGATCGATGGAGCCAGCGGGATACGGGCCGATGGAGCCAGCGGGATTCGAACCCGCGACCTCCCGGATGCAAACCGGACGCTCTCCCAGCTGAGCTATGGCCCCGCGCTGATCGATTGTAGGCGGCTGCACCCCTCGCGCACGCGCACCAAAAACGCAAGCGGGAGGGACTGGACTGCAAGTATCATCGCCTAGTCGGCGGGCGGGGGCCCGTCGAGTGGGAGAACGGATGCTCCGAGCGAGCAGGGGACTCAGGATCGAACGGATTCTTGGCGGCCGCGCGCTGCGCTGTGCGGTCTTCGCGGCTGCGGCGATCGCCGCGGCGGGCGTCATCGCCGGCCTGTCGGTGGCCCCGGCGATCGCGATCTTCAGGGCGTTCTCGCCCAACAGCCCCTGGAACCACACTGCGGTCCCGACCGCGGCGAGCAACCCGTACGCGGGTCAGTTCACGGACCGGCCGGACACGCCCCTCAGACTCTCCGGAACGCCCGACAACATCACATACGGCGCTCCCGTCTTCTTTGCTCAACGGGGTGATCCCACGGCCCCGGTGGTGGTGACACAGCGGGACTGGCTTCCCGAGGGCGACACGGCATGGGACGATCACCCGGTTCCGGTGCCGATCGGAGTTAGGCCCGCTCCCGGGCCCGACGGCCACCTCACGATCGTCTCTGCAGACCGGCGGACGGCGTGGGACTTCCTCGGATGCACTCAGGCGGGGCCGATCGGATACGTGGCACGCGTGATCGTTCAGTGGAACCTGAGTGGTCCCGGCTACTCGACAGAAAGCGACGAGACGTCCGCTAGGGGGTCGGGCGCGCCGCTGATCAGTACATCGCTCCGCGCCGGCGAGGCGGTCAACGGCATCCGGCACGCACTCGGTCTCACGGTGCCGCGCGTCAGCTCGAGCTATGTCTACCCGGCTACGCACTCCGACGGCAGGCAGGGACCGAGCGCACTCAAGTACGGCATGCGCTTCGTGCTGCGCCCCGACTACCCGGTCGCCTGGGACGCGAGCGTCGGGGTGGTGAACCTGATCTATGCGCTCAAGACTTACGGCGTCTACCTGGTCGACCAGGGAGCCGACTTCGAGATCGACGCCGACTTCAGCCGCGCCGACATCTGGCAGCAGGCCGGTCTGACCGAGAAGACACTCGACGTGAGTGCCTCCGACTTCCGGCCCGCGGTGATCGGTACTCCCCCGCCGATCCCAACGATCGTGTCCCAGGCCAGGCGGTCGAACCGGCCTCCTCCTCTTCGGCTCGAGGCGAACAAGCGGACTCTTCGCGCGGGGGCGCGCCTGCACCTGAGCGGGCGGGTTCGCGGGCCCCGCGACGGTGTCACACGCGTCCGCATCGAGGCGATCGCCCGCGGCCGGTGGCGGCTCCTCTTGCGGGCGCAGCTCAGGCGAAGCGGGCGATTTGGCACAGGCTTGCGGCTCAAGACCGTCGTCAACGGAAGCCACTCGGGGCGTCAGGATGCCGGACTTGTCCTGCGTCGCCTGCGCCTCCGAGCGGGAAGCTTGCTGCGTCTTCGCGCCCGGGTGCGCGGTGTCGGTCATTCGAACGTTGTCCATGTTCGGATACGCCGCTAGCAAGCTTTCTTGCCTCGACCCCGCGCGCGTTGGCGCGTTTGCTAGCGTGATCGACGACGGACCCCTCCCCCCTTTGGCACGGAGGCCAGGCTGTCGCTGCGCCCCCGGCCTCCGCCGCGCGGGCGCAGCGGCTTCATCTCAGGCTCCGGGCGGCAGGACCTCTCCGTCCGAGCCGTTTGCCCGCGATATATTTGGGATCCGAGCGTCTCGCTGTAGCCCCCGCGAGGTTTGCCCGGGACGGTTTGTCTGTGGAGGTCAGGATGGCTCGGGCTGCCCATTCGAAGAGGCCGGAATCGGGGATCCGATTCTCGTGAGACGCTGGCTGTTGAGCGTCGCGCCGCTGTTGGCGGCGGTGCTTGCGAGCTGGTCCTCCGCGTGGGCCGATCCAACGTTCACGATCAGCCCTAACCCGGCACTGACGGGATACGAGAACGGCAACGAGCAGGTCAACGTCGTGTCGTTCACCTACCAAGAAGGCCCTTCCCAACAGGAAGCCTGGGACCTCGACGGAGACGGCCTGTTCGACGACCACTACGGCCCGACCGCGTCCCGCACGTATCCGGCACGCGGCACCGTGACGATTGGCCTCCAGGTAACCGACACGAGCGGCGGCACGACGAAGGTCTCCACCGGCTACATGCCGCTGCAGATCAACGGGCCCGCCACCGACTTTCACGTCTTTCCCGCGACGCCTACGACGGGACAGCAGGTTACGTTCGCATACAGCCCCGTCGATCCGGTGGATCCCAGCACCGGAATTCACTGGGACCTGAACGGCGACGGCGTATTCGACGATTCCGCCGGTGCCACGGCCATCGAGACCTTCGCGGTGCCGGGCACCTATCCGGTCAGCCTGCGAGTGACCGATCAGACCACCGGCGCCGTCTCGACTGGAATGCAGCCGATCACCGTTGGCCCGGCCTCTCCACCCGCGAGGAGCACCGGCGGCAAACCTCAGCTCCGGCTCATGAGCCCGTTCCCGATCGTGCGCATCACCGGCAAGGTCACGGGGAAGGGTGCTGTCATCAAACGTCTCACGATCCGCGCGCCGTTCGGTTCGACGGTCGTGATCACGTGCCGCGGCCATGGCTGTCCGTTCCGCCGTTCGAGCCGGACGCTCGCGCTGGCGGGTTCGAAGATGCCGTCGAGGACGGTCAGGGTGAAGAAGCTCGAGCGACGCCTGCTGCGCGCAGGTGCATCCCTGAAGGTTCTGGTGTCACGTGCCGGCGAGATCGGCAAGTACACCCGGTTCAAGATCCGGAAGGGCAAGACTCCGCTGCGCACCGACCTGTGCCTGCTCCCCGGCTCCAACGCGCCGAAGGAGTGTCCGAGCTCGTAATGCGGCGGGATCTCGTCGTGATGGGTGCGATCGCCGGGATCGCGGGGATCGGTCTCGCGGCGGCTCTGAACGCATCGCTCGGTGCGCGCTCCTCCGGGCCCCCTGCCACGCTCAAGCCAGTGGCTGCCGACGCGAAGGTGGCGACGGAGCCTCCGGTGGTTGCGTCGGAGGTGGCGGTGAAGCACGCGCCCCGGAGGCGGGTCGTGAAGCACCAGAGGCATCGCCACCGGCGTCGACACCGGCACCGCGCGCACATCGCCAATTCGGCCCCGGCACCATCGCCGCCGCCGCCTCCTGTGGTTGCCCAGGGGGCACCCGTTGCAAATCCGTCCCCTGCGCCTCCTCCGCCGAGCCTCGTCTCGCCGCCCGTCCCCCGGCCCGCGCCCAAGCCGGCACCTGCCCCAAGGCCGGCACCCAAGCCCCCGAGCCATCCGAAGGCAAAGGGCGGCGGGTCGTTCGACGAATCCGGTTGAGAGCGACCCGGCCGGCGGCTCGGAGTCCTGGCATCCAGCCGTCACGCGGGAAGTCGCGATCAAGCGTCTCGCTTGTTCGGACGATGAATAAGGGACAACTATGGGTTGGCCCACTACCAGTCGCCCCGGAGGCTTCCCCGGCCGCAAGGTAGCCGCGCGGCTAGCGCTCGCCGCGGCCGGGTTGCTGCTTCTCGTTCATGGAGCGAATGCGCTCGCGGGAGGATCCACCGGGCTGGCCAACGCGGTGTTCTGGCCGCTCGGCGTCGGCGTGGTAGCGGCCGTTGTGGCACGCGCGGTCCTGGTCGACAGCGAGCGGGAGGTATGGATCCCGGCTGCGATCGCCTTTGCGGCCTGGCTCGCCGGCTCCGCTTACTACGCGGGCTTGGATCGCAGCATCCACTCGATGTCCGGCTTTCTCCGCGGGGACCTCGTCCTGCTCTGCTTCGGGGCCGCCGCGGTGCTCGCGGCCGGGCGCCTCGTAAAGGCTCGGATAGAGACGTTCACGCCGACGATCCTGCTCGACGCGCTCGTGGTCGCCGTGTCTACCTCCGCCCTGGGCGCGGCTCTCATGGCTCAGACGCTCTCGCGGTTCACGGTCGAGCCTCACCCGGGCGTGATGAAGCTGGCTTATCCGATCGGGGCGCTGGTCTTCCTTGTCTTCGCGGTCTGGATGGTCGCGCTGTCGGACTGGCGGCCGAATCGCTTTTGGGCCCTGCTGATGACCGGCTCGGGTCTGCTGACTGTCTCCAGCACGGCGTTCGTGCTCGCCGCCGGGCGCGGCACGTACACGGCCGGTGGGCCGCTAGACACGCTGTGGCTCGCCGGCGCGGGGACGATCGCCGTCGCCGCCTGGCAACCCGCGGGCGAGAAGCTTCGTGTGAACCTGGGTGCCCTCAAGCGCATCGCGATCACCTCGACGGCGGCGCTCGTCGCGCTCGCGCTGCTCGTGATTGCCCAGTTCGCCACCGTGGCGATGATCGCGATCTGGTTCGCGGTCGCAGCGATCGTGGGCGTGATCGGGCGCGCCGGGCTGTCCTTTGGGGAGAACGTGCGGCTTTTCAGCGACGTTCGCACCCAGGCCCAGACCGATGCGCTCACCGGGCTCGGGAACCGCCGCAAGCTGATGGCGGACCTGCGCCGTGAGATCCAAGAGGCGAGCGTCGAGTCACCGCGGGTGCTCGTGATCTTCGACATGGACGGGTTCAAGCGCTACAACGACACCTACGGGCATCCGGCGGGCGATGCGCTCCTGATGCGGTTGGGGGCCAACCTGACGCGGGCCATCCATCCGTACGGGAGCGCGTACCGGCTCGGCGGCGACGAGTTCTGCGTTCTCGTGGTGACGGGCGCGTCGGGGGCGAAGACGATCATCTCGCTCGCGGCGGGGGCGCTCACCGAGAAAGGAGAGGGGTTCGCCGTGCGAAGCTCCCACGGCGCGGTGATCCTCCCGCACGAGGCCCGCGACGCGACGGTCGCGCTCCGGATCGCCGACCAGCGCATGTACGCGCAGAAGGACAACCGCCGTTCATCCACCACCCGCCAGGCGCGTTAACCCCTGCTCCAGATCCTGCCCGAACGTGAGCCCGGGCTAGGCGAACGAATGCAGGACGTGGCCAGGCTCGCGATGGGCGTTGCGACCCGGCTGAAGCTCGAAGGCGAGGAGCTCGACGAGGTGGTGCGCGCCGCCGAGCTTCACGACGTCGGGAAGATGGCGATCCCGGACGAGGTCCTGGGCAAGCCCGGGCCCCTGACGAAGGAAGAGTGGGCATTCGTCCGCCAGCACACGATCATCGGCGAGCGAATCCTGAGCGCCGCGCCGGCGCTCCTGCCCGTCGCGAAGCTCGTGCGCTCGAGCCACGAGCGCTTCGACGGGTCGGGCTACCCGGACGGCTTGGGAGGCGACGCGATTCCGCTCGGGGCCAGGATCGTCGCCGTTTGCGATGCGTTCCACGCGATGACGAGCGTCCGCGCCTACCGCCCGGCGATCCAGGTCGACGACGCCCTGGCCGAGCTCAGGGCGTGTGCCGGCAGTCAGTTCGACCCCGATGTCGTAACCGCGTTCTGGGAGGAGATCGCCGCCCTCGGTCCTCGGGTCGGCGGCGCCCGCGTGGATCGCGGCGCTACGGCCGAACGTCCTGCCGCATAGCGGCTCTCGTCACAGGCGCTCCGCCGGCTACCGGCCGACGTGCATCACCTGGAAGCCGCGGTCGAGCAGCTGCGCCGCCTGAATTCCCATGTTGTACGTGTGAAGCAGCACGACTCCAAGCTCGACCTTTCCGCGCGCCGCCGTCGCGACGATTGACTGGCCGGCCTTGTCCGTAAAGCCCGTCTTCAGCCCGGTGACGCCGCGATAGCCGGAGCGGATGAGCGGGTTGTTGTTGTAGAGGAAGAGCTTGCCGCCCTTGATCGGGAACCTGAGGACCGCGCGCGAGCGGCGCACGATTCGCCGGAGGCGGGCGACATGCAGGTCCGCCCGTGCGAGGGTCGCCAGATCCGCGGCGGTCGAGTGGTTGCCGCCGTCTTGCAGGCCGTGGGGCGTCGTGAAATGTGTGCCACGGAGGCCGAGCTGCCGGGCCCTCTCGTTCATCATCCGGACGAAGCGGGGCACGCTCCCGCCCGTGTGCTCCGCGAGGGCCACCGCGGCGTCGTTGCCGGATACCAGCAGAAGGCCGTTGAGGAGCGACTCGAGCTGCACCCGGCCGCGCTTCGGCAGAACGCCGACAGCTGATCCGGGCGTATGGCGAGCCCGGGCCGAGATCCGGACACGATCATGCGGGCGACCTCGCTCGACGACGAGGAGCGCGGTCATCATCTTGGTCAGGCTTGCGATCGGCAGCCGCCTGCTTGGATTCAGCCGCCACAGCACGCGCCCGGTGCGCACGTCGAACAAAAGCCCCGCCCGAGGCCTCTGCGCGCCCTTGAAATGAGGGTGGATGACGTCACCCGCTTTCAGGTTGACGGCATACCGTGAGGCATCCTCGCCCCCAGCTGGGCTGTGCCTGGGAGTCGGCGCCTGCGCGGGTCCGCGAGTGAGGTTTTGGGCGCGCAGGTCGGCCTGGCGCTGAGGCCCGCCCCCGCCGGCCGAGCCCAGAATGATCCCGAGCAGCGCCGTGATCCCGATCGCCGGCACGACCATCAGGATGCGGCCGAATCTGGGCCCCTCGCGGCCGGGTGGCCGCCCGGGCGTGCGGCGCCCGTGCCTTCGACGGGATCCGCCGGTCAGGAGCGGCGGAAGGTTTTCAGTCATCGTCAGCCGGCGGCTTGAGCAGGCCGCCCACGACCGGCACGGCGATAACGAGGAGAAAGAACAACGCAAGCACGGTGAGAACGTCGAATCCAGAGCTGACGATCACGCTGATCGTCAGCGACGCGAACAGCACTATGAAGGCAAGAACGGCTACCAACGCGGCCGACTGCACTGGAGCCCTTTTGTAAACGGGACCTGAAGCCCCTTAGTAAACGGGATATCGAGGGCCGGCGCCGACATACGCCGCGCTGCGTCTGGTGGCGAACAGCTTGATCGCCGCCAACCCGAACAGGAAACCGCCAATATGGGCGAAATACGCGACGCCGCCCTGTGAGCCCACGTCAGGCGAAGCCAGCTGTCCGACGGCCGGGAGGAACTGAAGGAAGATCCAGATCCCGAGCATCACCAGCGCCGGGATCTCGACCAGGAATATGAAGAAGACGAATACGGCGCACAACACGCGAGCGCGCGGATACAGCAGCGCGTAGCCGCCCAAGACCCCCGCGATCGCGCCGCTCGCCCCCACGAGCGGGGTCTGCGAATCCGGCGAGACCGCGACCTGCGTGATCCCAGCGACCAGCCCTCCCAGCAGATAGAAGAACACGTAGCGCAGCGGCCCCATGCTGTCCTCGACGTTGTTGCCGAAGATCCACAGGAACAGCATGTTGAAGATGATGTGCAGCCAGCCGCCATGCATGAACATCGACGTGAAGATCGTCAGGTAGGCGGGCGGCTGCTTGAGCGTCTCGGGAGGCGGTGACGCTTGCAACGCTGCGCGGTAGACCGCGGTCCCCTCGCATGCGGGTTGCTCCTCCGGTGTGCCTGGCACCGCGACGACGCACTTCTTCCCAGGGTGGGTGACGCGATACGGGATCGCGCCGAATTCGAGGATCGGCTTCGGATCCACCTCCTGGCCGCCTGAGAGCGAGAACGAGGGCCCCTGGAGAAAGAGGAAGACGAAGAAGTTGATCAGAACGATCGTGAGCGTCACGACCGGGAACCGATCGGTCGGCAGGTTGTCGCGGAGGGGGATCAAAGCCGGAGAAGCGTATACCCGCCCTCACGGCGTCGGGACGCTCTGGAGGCTTGGTCAGCGCGAAGCGAGCCTGCGCAGCGGGACCTGCTCGTCAGCGTGGTAGGAGCTGCGCACGAGCGGCCCTGAGGCGACCGACTCGAAGCCAAGCGCGTAGGCCTCCCGCTCGAGCGCCGCGAACTCATCCGGCTGCCAGTAGCGGACGACGGGCAGGTGATCCTCCGACGGGCGCAGGTACTGCCCGACGGTGAGCACCGCGACCTCGTGCTCGCGCAGGATCGTGAACGCCTCGATCAGCTCCTCGGGCTCCTCGCCGAGCCCGACCATCAGACCCGATTTGGTGACCACGTCCGGGTCCATGCGCCTGGCGTTGAGGAGCACCCGGCAGGAGCGCATGAAGTCGGATCCGCGACGCGCGTTCGGATAGAGGCGGGGCACTGTCTCGACGTTGTGGTTGAAAACGTCCGGCCGCGCGTCGATGACGCGGGCGAGCGGCATCTCCTGGCCGCGGAAGTCCGGGGTCAGCACCTCCACCGCGCACTGTGGCGCGCGTCTCGCGATCGCGCGGATCGTCTCGGCGAACGCGCCCGCCCCTCCGTCCGGGAGATCGTCGCGGTCGACGGACGTCACCACGCAGTGCCTCAGTCCCATTTGCGAGACGGCATACGCGACCCTGAACGGCTCGGCCCGATCGACCGCCCCGGGCACGCCCGACTTGACGTTGCAGAAGCCGCAGCGGCGCGTGCAGACGTCGCCGAGGATCATGAACGTGGCCGTCCCGCGCTCCCAGCACTCGCCGATGTTGGGGCAATTCGCCTCCTGGCAGACCGTGTGGAGGCCCTTGTCGCGCATCAATGCCTGGATCCGGCGGTAGCCCGGGCCGCCAGGAGCCTTCACCTTGAGCCAGGGCGGCTTGCGCTCGCGGAACGAGAGCACCCCGGCGTCGGCCCCGGGACGGCCGCCGGGACGTGCGCGGGAACGGGTGACGTGCTCCTGGCTCATGGAACCGCCGCCCCCGCTGGAGCTCGCGGCACGGGTTCCACGCGGCTCGGTGAAGCGATCGCGACCAGCTGGGACGAAGGCACCGCCACCGGCTCACGCCCGTAGACCCGACCGAAATCCCCGCAGACACGGTCCATGAAGGGGCCAAGGCGCTCCTCGCGGCCCAGCTCGCGTGCCACCGAGGTCATCCGGCAATGCTCGATCCCACAGGGCACGATCCATTCGAACGGCTGCAGGTCGTTGTTCACATTCACGGCGAATCCGTGGGTCGTGACGCCGCGGCTCACGTGGACCCCGATCGAGCCGATCTTGCGCCGATCGGAGGTCCAGACCCCGGTCAGGCCCTCCACCGCCTCGGCCACGATGCCGTACGAGCCAAGCACCGAGACCACGACCTGCTCCATGCGGCGGACGTACTCGTGGACGTCGTCGCCGTAGGGCCGCAGGCTGACGATCGGGTAGACGACCACCTGCCCTGGTCCGTGATAGGTCACGCGGCCGCCGCGGTCAGTGTCGGTTACGGCGATGCCCTGAGCGCGGTACCAGTCCTCGCCCATCGGCAACTCGTCGGCCGTCGAGCGCCGTCCCCGCGTGTAGGTGGGCGGATGCTCGAGCAGCAGGAGCGTGTCCGGGATCCGGCCGTAGAGGCGGGCCGCCTCCACCTGCTTCTGCAGCGCCAAAGCCTCCGAATAGGGCACGAGCCCGATCCGCGCGCACCAGAGCCGGGGGAGTCGAGTCGGCGTCATCCCCCCAATTGTCCTAAATGCGGCCGGACCGCCGAGGCTAAGCCTCGAACGAAATGCCCGGCGTCAGGCATGGCGGGTGTTTCCGTTAGAGGTTCTAAGGCACGTCGCCCGCTTGCGCGACGTCCACATCGGCCTCCAGCCGCGCACCGGGCGAGAGGAACAGCGCGGAATAGACCTTGGTGCAAAACGTTTCGACCAGCTGTGGGTCGAACTGCGTGCCCGCACACGCGCGAAGCTCGGCGAGCGCCTCCTCGTGGCTCAGCGTGGTCCGCCACGGGCGGTGCTGGGTCATCGCCACGAACGCGTCGCAGATGGCGATCACGCGCGAGCCGAGTGGGATCTCCTCGAGCGCGAGGCCGTCCGGATAGCCGGTGCCGTCCCAACGCTCGTGCGTCGACCGGACCAGCCGGGCGACGGGCGCCATCGCCGGCGCCGATGCCAGGATCCGCTCGCCGATCAGGGTGTGCGTCCGCATCAAGCTCCACTCAGCCTGGTTGAGCGGGCCGCGCTTTCGCAGGATCCCGTCCGGGACGCCGATCTTGCCGATGTCGTGCAGCTCCGACGCGCGCGCGATCTCGTCGAGCTCTTCGTGGGTCAGGTGTGCTGCCTGGCCGAGCGCCACCGCGAGCGGGGCGACTCCCTGGAGGTGATCTCCGATCGCCGGCGACCGCTCGTGCAGGGCGCGCAGCAGCACGTTTCGGGTCTGGCGCTCAGGCGATCGCGGGCGGCGGCTCTTCTGGCCGTACATGCGCCGGTCCGCGAGGCTGAGCGCCTCGACGGCGTCGCTCGTCTCTGACGGAAGGAACACCGCGCCCCATGAGCTGCGGACCGCGAAGCCCGCTCCCTGCTCCGAAAGCGCGGCCGACGCGGCCGCGATCGGCTCACCGCCCCCGGCCTTCACCGGCGTGAGGATGCAGAACTCGTCGCCGCCGAGCCGGTAGGCGAGCCCATCTCGCGCGACCGCCGCTTCGAGGTTCTGGGCGAGCCTGCGCAGAAGAGAGTCGCCGGCGGTGTGACCGAAGCTGTCGTTGTAGGCCTTGAAGCCGTCGAGGTCGAAGAGCGCGAGCACGTGAGCGCGGCTGCCGAGGGCGAGCATGTCCGTGAGGTCTTCCAGCAGCCGGCGGCGATTGCCGAGTCCGGTGAGAGGGTCGGTCCGGCTCTCGACTCTGCTGTCTGCGACGAGCTGCCGGTTCTGCCGCACCACGACGGCGCAGGCGCCTGCTGCACTGACGACGAGGCCGATGGGAAGGATGTCGAGCAGCCAGTCCAGACCTGAGCTGCCCACCCCGAGCACGAGGTTCGAAACGTGAACGATCAGGCCGGCGAGAGCAGCGCCGAGCAGTACCTTGGCGAGGACGGGCATTCGAATGGGGCTTGGGGCGGACGGAAGGTAGACACGGGAGCCCTTGAGAGACTCGCCTGGCAAGTATCGACTGGGCGCCCCGCGCGCTTGAGCGTGCTGGACACGCGTCGGAAGCGAGGCCTCGGAATCGGTCCGGTCAGAGAGCCATCGAGAGCGGCCGCTCCAGCAGCTCCCGGATCCGGGCAAGAAACCGCGCCCCGTCCGCCCCGTACAGGATGCGGTGGTCGCACGCGAGCGTGACTCCCATCGAGTCGCGCACCGTCACCCGGCGCGTCTCGGGGTCGGCGGCGGGTTTGGGCCGAAGGGCCCCGACCGCAAGCAGCGCGGCCTGGGGCGGGTTGATCACCGCCGAGAAGTTGGTCACTCCGAACATCCCCAGATTGGAGACGGAGAACGTTCCGCCCGATAGCTCGGGAGGCGTGATCGTGCCGTCGGGCACTCTCTGCGCAAGCGTGCGCGTCGCCGCCGCTTACCCCCCGAGGGCCCTGCGTTCGGGCTCGAAAACGGGTGGCACCCCGCGCGCCG
>JACXTT010010441.1_pt1 | contig 12513 bp, 12 predicted proteins | sample 9270951 | NCBI WGS metagenome assembly JACXTT01 (sample SAMN15532306, study PRJNA645909) | rock metagenome | isolation source: weathered quartz diorite | place: Puerto Rico | collected 2017-06-21 | reverse complement strand
TTCAGAAATCTCTAATACAATGAAATTTAAGCGCATACTCGTCAAGGTGAGAGGCGAAGCTGTAATGGGAGGAAGGGAGTTCGGGATCGACCCCGAAGTTCTGAGGCGTTATGCGGTTGAGGTCTCGGAAGTGCACCGTAAGGGCATTCAGGTCGGTATCGTGATCGGGGGGGGAAATATCTACCGCGGCGTCGAAAACTCATCCGACGGCGTCGAGAAGGTGACCGGCGATCAGATGGGGATGCTCGCGACGATCATCAACGGCCTCGCGCTCCAGGGCGCTCTCGAGCACCAGGGCGTTTTCACCCGCCTGCTGAGCCCCATCAAGATGGAAGAGATCGCGGAGCCCTTTATCCGGCGCCGCGCCATCCGCCACCGCGAGAAAGGGAGGGTGGTCATATTCGGAGGGGGGACAGGAAACCCCTACTTCACGACCGACACGGCGGCCGCGCTGCGGGCCATCGAGATCAGCGCCGACGTCATAATCAAGGGGACCCGGGTCGATGGAGTCTATGACGCCGATCCGGAGAAACATCCCAACGCCTCATTCTTCCGCCAGATTTCCTACCAGGATGTACTGGAAAAAGACCTGAAGGTCATGGATCTTACCGCTATCACCCTCTGCAAAGAGAACAAGATGCCCATCGTCGTCTTCAATATGAACGCCTCCGGGAGTCTGAAGAAACTGGTGTCGGGCAAGAAGATCGGCACCGTCGTCTCCGCGTTTTCGAAGACGCGATGACTTTCCCCCACCACTGAAGGATCACGATGACGAAGGAAATTCTGAAACAGACCGACGAGAAAATGCACAAGGCTGTCGAGGTTGTCAGGCAGGAGTTCGCCAAGATCCGGACGGGCAAGGCGACTACCGCGCTCCTCGATGCAGTCCGCGTGGAGTACTACGGCTCCCCCATGGCTCTCAATCAGGTCGCCAACGTGAGCGTCCATGACGTGCATACCATCGCGGTCCAGCCCTGGGATAAGAATATGGTCTCACCGATAGAAAAGGCCATTCAGGCCGCCAACCTCGGCTTGAATCCGATCGCCGACGGTCAGCTCGTGCGAGTCCCCATTCCCCCTCTCAACGAGGAACGCAGGAAAGAGCTGGTCAGGCTCGTGAAGAAATTCGCCGAGGAAGGAAAGATTTCGGTGCGGAATATCCGCCGGGATTCCATCGAGCATTTGAAAAAGTCGGAAAAGGCGGAACATTTTTCGGAAGATGAACGGAAACGCGCGGAGGCCGAAGTGCAGAAGATGACGGATAAGTTCATCAAAGACATCGACGCACACGTCGTTCTTAAGGAAAAAGAGATAATGGAGGTGTAAATCCTGCCCCCCCGGCCCCCGTCACGCGTTTAATGATATTCTGAAACAATTAGGGGCCTTCCCACGTATTCGCAGGTAGTATGGATGCCGAAACACCCAGAAAACTCTACAAATCCAGGCGCAACCGCTTCATTGACGGGATTTGCGGCGGGATAGCCGAGTATTTTGAGGTCGACCCGACTATCGTAAGGCTCCTTTGGGTCCTGGTGACACTCCTCGGCGGTTCCGGGATCATTCTCTATATAATCGGGATGATCGTGATCCCGGTGAATCCCGAGCATCTGGGGGGTTTTCAAACTGCCCCCAAGGGGAGGAACGGTGACCGGCGGCGTTTCTTCGGGGTCGTGTTGATGCTCGTCGGAGCGCTGGTTCTTATTATTAACCTGGGATGGTTCTCCGGACTGAGCTGGTGGTCTTTCTCCGGTAATTTTATGCTTCCCGCCCTGCTGATTATTATCGGCGGGCTCTTTATTTACCTTCATGCAACCGGCAAGAAACAGGCCCCGGCCGCCGATCCGACCGCCGCGGCCGCTCCCCCAAAGGAACTCAAGAGATCGATAAGCGACCGCAAACTGCTCGGCGTCTGCGGCGGCATCGCCCGGTATTTCGACATCGACTCGACGATCGTCCGGTTCCTCTTCGTCTTTATGGTGCTCGGCTCTTTCGGGTGGGCACTGCTTCTCTACATCCTCATGGCGATCATCGTCCCGGAGGATAAGCCAACCGTTAGTTCAGCATAAATCCCGTGAAAGATTTTAGAAAAATCCCCTGGTTCGGCGTTGCATTAATCATCTTCGGCATCGCCATTCTGGTGCAAAAACTTCATATCGTTGAGCTCGATTTCGCTAACGTGTTCTGGCCGGTGATGATGCTCCTGGCCGTGATCAACGTCGGCCGGGGATTTTCTCAGGAACGACGGGGAAGGATTTTCGGGGGGACGGTCTGGTTTCTCTACTCGCTTTTCTTCTTTCTACGCTCCGCGGATTTCATCGACATGCGCCCCCACATGTTCGTCCCGGCAACGTTTATTACGCTGGGGATCGGGTTTCTCATGATCTATGTCAACAATTTCCGCGATTGGTTCGCCGTCATTCCTGCGATCATCCTCGGCGGCACCGGTGCGGTCTTTCTGCTCGCCGATTACGGATACCTGTACTACTGGGATGTGTGGTATGCCATCCGTCTTTACTGGCCGATCGTCCTGATCGCCCTCGGAGTCATTGTCATGCTCCGTCGCCGGCCCCATCCCCCCCCCGCCGAGCCCCCAAAAGCCTAACTGTCGAGCGCCTTCACGAGGCGCGAAATCCCCTCGGGAAACTCAGTCACCCCCAGCCCTATCCGGATATTCCGAGTCATCTCGAAGAATTTTCCGGGCACGACGAGCGTCTCATAATCCCGGAGAAGCGTTTCGCAGAATTTTTCCGCATCCCGTTTGAGGAGCTTCGGGAACACAACATTCCCGAACCCCGGCGTCACTGCCGCGAGATCATCCCTCGTTGAAAGGATTTTGCCGATAATCCGCTGGTTCGGCTCGAGGATGGACCGAGTACGGGCCAGTATCTTCGGCAAATTATTGAGCGCAATGACGCTCAAAATTTCCGACGTGTGGGAGGGGATGACGTTGAACAGGTCGTTGAGCCGCCACAGTTTCTCGATGAAAGCGGGATTCCCCAGGACCCACCCGCACCTGAGTCCGCTCAGACCGTAAACTTTCGTCAGGCTGTTCGTCGAGATGAACTGATCCCCGAGGTGAACAGCGGATCTCACTCCGCGGTCAAATGCCGCGTCGAGATAGACCTCATCGACGAGGACGGAAGCTCCGACAGAGCCGGCGAGCTTCCCGAGCTCGCGCAAGGTATCCTCTTCGGTGAGGACGCTCGACGGATTGTGCAGGTTGGTGAGGACAATGAGTTTTGTTTTCGGACCCAGGTGGCGCCTCACCTCGTCCGGATCGATCTGAAAATCTTCCTCCCTCCGGGGGAATCTCTTGACGACAGCCCCAAGATACTGCGCCGTCGAGACGAGCAACTCATAGGTCGGCTGTTCGATCAGGATTTCATCCCCGGCCTCAACCGCTGCCGCCATGGCGAGGTGATTCGCCATCGATGTCCCCACCGTCGTGAATATTTTTCCCGCCGGCACGCCGCATTTTTGCGAAAGCGCCTCGACGAGGGGCGCATAGCCGTAATAGCTGTCCCCGGTGATTTCCAGATCCCCAAGCGTCACGGGCAATTCCCTCAAAGGGTAATTGAGAATTCCGCTGATCCCGAGATTAAAGCGCGCATGGACCCGGGTCTTGGCCCAGTGCATGTAGTTGGAACTCATGATTCTGGGACGCGAGGTCATCGGTTTTTCCAGAATAGATAGACCGGGATCCCGGTGAGCATGATTCCGATCCCGATGAGGCTGTTGGCAGGGAAGGTGTAAATCGTGTTCGCCACCACCAGCCAGCAGACCGCAATAAAAAAAAGCGTGGTGAAGGGGTGCCCGGGCGACCGCGTGAGGTTTTCTCCGGCCTCCATCGTGGCCGCGCGGCGGCGGAAGAAAAAGAGGGTCGTCGCGCTCAGCCCGAAGAAGATGAAGTCGGTGGAGACGACATAATTCAGAATCTGTCCATAACTTCCCGAAATGGCGATGACGATCGCCATGATCCCCTGTATCGCGATCGCCACCACTGGCACCCTCGTCCGCGGATGGATCCACGCCACCTTGCGGAAAAATAGCTTGTCGTCCGCCATGGCAAAATAGACCCGCGGCGCCGTGAGCATTCACTGGCTCAGGAATCCGAGCGTTGAAATGGTTATCCCCAGCGCGATCAGGGTGACCCCGCGGTCCCCCAGCACCCGGCGCATGACTTCCGTGGCCGGTGTCGCTGTGGCGGCGAGGCCGTCGGTGCCGAGCACCAGTATGCAGACAACATTTACTGCAAGATAGAGCGTGATGACGCCCGCAACCCCGTAGAGAAGTCCCCGCGGGAGGTTTCTCCTCGGATCCTGAATTTCCCCCGCGATGAAGTTTGTGGTCTGCCATCCTCCGTACGCGAAGAGGACGGGGATCATCGCCGCCCCTATCGCTGATATCAGGCTGAAGGAAAATGGCTGATCAACCAGGGGGAGGATTGTTGCCGGGCTGCTCCCGGAGAAGAGAAATCCGACGCCCACCAAGAGGGCTATGGCGAGGATTTTCAATAGCATCAGAATGTTTTGAAACGTGCTCCCGGCTCTCACCCCGAGGCAATTCACGACGGTGAGAATCCCGAGGGCAGCAGTGGCAAGCGTCCAGTCGGGGAGCGGGACGCGGGTGAGCGCGATGAAGTATCTCGCGAAAGTTATCGCTACGGCGGCCATTCCCCCGGTCTGGGTGACGAGGAGCAATGCCCAACCGTAGACGAACGCAACCGCCGGATGATATGCTTCCCTGATGTAGGCGTACTGTCCCCCGACGCGCGGTCTGAGCGAGGCGAGTTCCGAATAGATGAAGGCGCCGATGAGTGCGGTGATGCCGCCGAGGAGCCAGACGAAAAGGATGAGAAACGGAGTATGGACCTGCTTTGCAACGACCGAGGGATTCATGAAAATCCCCGAGCCGATGATGCCTCCCATGACGATCATTGTCGCGTCAAAGGGTCCCAGCCTGCGGGCCAGCTGTCCTGAAGGCGCCGCGGGCGTTCCGGTATGCTCATTCTCCATCAAAGGTGGGGAAATATAGATAATAGAGGCAGGATTATCAAGAGAAGGCGGCGCGCCCTGATGAAGCGAGTGCTACCTGACGATGATCATTTTGCGTATGCCCTGGTTTGTCCCGGCACTCAGCAGGTAAATGTACACGCCTCCTGGCAATTCTCCCGCATGAAATGTTACGGACTTCGTCCCCGGTCCCTGGATTCCGTCGACGAGTGTCCGGATTTTTTCGCCGAGTAGATTGAAGACAGTCAACCGGACATGCTCCGTGCGGGGCAGGGTATAGGAGATCCGGGTGTCAGGGTTGAATGGGTTCGGAAAGTTCTGAGCGAGCGAGAACTCTACCGGATTTCCATGAGGATCCTCAATTCCGCTGACCAAGCCGGTTGTGAACTGATAAGGCGGGTTTTGGTAATAACTCATCCCGTACGGGGTGAAGGCTGCGGCGTGCCAGAAATACGTGCTGACGGGTTGAAGGGTGGCAGTCTGCTTCGAAAGGGAAGTGACTGTGTTTTCCTCGACGATGGAGGTAAACGCCGGGTCGGTTGCGACCTGGTATTTGTATGAAAAAGCCTGCGGAACGCTGTCCCATGAAAGGATAGGGCGAAGCGCCCGGTTGGTTGCCCCGTCGATGGGGGAGAGGAGGTTTACGGTCGGCGGGATGGGAGGACCGACTTTAGGATGGTAGAGAAAAAGCTTGAATATTCTCAATTGGTCGAAGGCGGCCGTCGGGCGGGCCGCATAACGGCCGCTGGTTTTGGCAAGGTCTACCCTGACGTTTACTGAAATGAGGTTACCGAACTGATCGAGGTCGACCACCTTCCCCACCATGACGAGGCTGTCGCAGTATTGACCAATGACGGAGGGAACCGTGTAAATGAGCGTGTTGAGGGACTCGGGACTCGCTCCCTGAGCATGGATGCCAAACGTATCGACCTGGGACGAGCTCGCAAATCTCTGAATGTTCAGTTCATAATCCTGCACGCACGCAGGGGGGCTCAGACTCCGGATGCGACACTCGGTGGAAAAACCAAACGGAACCGCGTCATATTCAATGCAGTCCGGGGTGTACGGCTGGCCAAAGACGAAAACATCGGACCAGTGATCCGTAAAACCTCGCATGGTATCGGAATCGATACAGTTCGTGGCGTTCGGATGAACCCCGAAATACGCCGTGGCTGGCGTGAGCGTACCTGTCATGGAGCTGTCGGTACAGGTTATCGGCATTCGCCATTTGGCCTGGGGTTGGACCACCGAGACCAGAGACCCGGCAAGGAAGGCGACGGTGAGCGTCTTTGCGAGAGGTTGCTTCACATAGGTATCAACAAGCAAACTAGCGGTATCAATTCCCTTTCGGATGAAACCCGGCTTTTGAGGGCTTAGGGCACTATCTGAGGACTGCCATTTTTCCACTGGCCTTGTATGGGCCTGCAGTCAGCTGATAGAAATAAATGCCGCTCGCAAGTCTCGAAGCGTCGAAGGGGACGATCTTATGGCCGGGAGTCTCAACCCCGTCAACGAGCCTTTTAACCTCCTCGCCGAGGAGGTTGTAGACGCTGAGCCGGAGATGTTCCTGGCGAGGAAGGATGTATTCGATCCATGTTGAAGGGTTGGATGGGTTCGGAAAATTCTGAAAAAGTCGGAATTCGTTGAGCACTCCTCGAGCAAGACCATCCGCTGCATCCGCTCCGCCTGTTGTGAAGTGTCCCGGCGGATTCTGATAGTAACTTATACCGTAGGGCGTGGTGACCGAGACACGCCAGTAATAGGTTGTGAGAGGCTGCAGCCCTATTGTCTGGTGAGAAGTTAAGGCGATAATGGCGTCCTCGACAATGGCGCTAAATCCCGGATCGAGGGCGAGCTCAAATCTGTACGACCGTGCCTGAGGCACGCTGTCCCATCCCAGCGTCGGTTGAAGGATCTGGATCGTATCGCCGACTGCCGGGAAAGTCAGATTGACTGGTTCCGGGATCGGTGGACCGACTTTAGGATGGTATAGGAATAGAGTAAAGCTTTTGAGGATATCGTGTGTTCCGGTCTGGTGGGCAAGGTATCGGTGGGTCTTGACCAGGTCTACCCTGATCTCTCCGACCTTGATGTTGCCGTACTGGTCCACATCAGTTACGCTTCCAGCAATGATAAGGCTTTCACAGTATTCTCCAACCACTGAAGGGACCTCGTAGAGCAGGGTCTTGACAGAGTCTGAAGCTAAACCGAGGGCAACGACCGTGAATGTATCTATCTGCGAGGAGGATGTGAATTTCTGGATGTTCAGCTCATAGATGTCATTGCACGCGGGTGGGGTAAGGCTTTTTATCCGGCAACTCAGACAGCAGGAGGCCGGAGGGGCGTCATACTCGATACAATCCGGGCCATAGGGTTGGCCAAAGACGAAGATGTCAGACCAGTGGTCCGTGAACCCTCTCATCGTATCCGAGTCTACGCAATTCGTGGCATTCGGGTGGACGCCGAAATATCCGGTTCCGGTGGCGACCACCCCATTGGAACTGTCAGTGACCGTGATGGGCAAGCGCCATTTTGCCTGGGCCAGGAGATCCGGGCTCGCGGGTATAATGACGATCTCCAGCATCAGCAAAAAACCTGTTACGTAGGCTGACGAATGCTTGAGGAATGGTGTTACGGCCTTGAAATTCATGCCACTAATTCTTTGGAATGATACCCTACTTGGTGAGCAAGAGTTTTATTGTCGATGAAAAAGACTCCCGCCTTGCCTCGAGCGTCGCGGCGCTCATGCGGATAAAATATATCCCGCTCCCTGCCTCCCGGCCCTGCTGGGTGTTCCCGTTCCAGACTTCCGAGTACGTACCGGGGGATAATTCCCCCGAGACGAGCGTTGCGACTTTCTGTCCCAGCAGGTTATAGACTGAGATATCGGTTATTGATCTTTTTGAAATATCGAATTTCAGGGTCGTCGAGGGATTGAATGGGTTTGGGAAATTCTGATTTAGCCTGAACGCTTCCGGGATAGGGCTGCGGTTGTCTCTTACCGCCAGAATACCTGTCGGGGCCGGAAATGTGGTGTCGGTCAGATTCTCGACGAATTTTACCCCATACTTAATGATCCTGAATTTAAAAGGCTGCGAAACCAGCAGGGGCTGCGTTAACGAGAGATTATTGGTGGTCGTCATGTCGAGAGAGGCCGGGACCGGATTTCCGACGAGATCCGTGAGTCCGGCGGTCAGAGGGACGAGGAACATGCTGTCGCAGTGAGCCTCAATATACGTCTTGTCCGGCCAATAGAGAATGAAATTGGCGTAGTCGCCACGCCATTCCAGGTAGTCGAATAGTATATCGAATGTATCCCTGACTTCTGGATTTGAAGGAATTCCCCGCAAGTCAATTGGGTATCCGCTGTAATCTGCGCAACCTCTGAATCTAGTGAACGAAACTTCTAATGCGGGTGGGGGAACCGGAGGGGGTATATACTCCTGGTACAATGGTGAGAGACTATCTATCCCGTAACTGGCCCCTGTCGCGTTGGCAAAGTAGAGGAGCGCACATTCCCTGTAATTGAAATCATCCTTGACCAGGAACCATAATGTGGATACATCCTGAGCTTTGGCATCTCCGTCCAGGAACACGATCGTTATACAAAGCGCAATCGCGAATCTGAAGGAAATCTTATCAACTCTTGGCTTCGATGGAGGCACAGGCTGCTTTACGTCATCGGAACTGTTGCCGCCAAGAAGGTGATCTACCTCTCTGAGGTAAGCGGAGCGCCCTCCGCAGGCACGGCTGACTGATAATGAGCAACGCATGAATCTAGCTACCTCGCCAGCACAATCTTCCGGACCGACGAGTAAACGTCCCGATTGCGGTCAACCGTCACAGCAGACATCCGCACGAAATACACCCCGCTCCCCGCCGATTGTCCGCGCTGAGTTTTCCCGGTCCACCTTGTCGAGTATGACCCTGCGAGCAATTCTTCGGAAGCCAGGCGGGCAACCTCCTGCCCCAGGAGATTGAATACAGATATGTTGACGAAGGATTTTTTGGGAATATCGAAGCGGATCGTGGTCGAAGGATTGAAAGGGTTCGGGTAATTCTGATTCAGCTTAAAGGACGATGATATGGGCGCACGGTCGTCCCTGATGGCGGAAAAATCCGGGACCGGGTATGAATGGTCAGAGAGATGTTCGACGAATTTCACCCCATACTTGATGATCCTGAATTTAAACGGCTCCGAGACCTGGATCGGCCGCAGCAGATCGAGCGTATTGGTAGTCGTCATGTCGAGAGAGTTCGGAATCGGATTTCCGCCGAGATCGGTAAGCCCGGCGGTCCTCGGGATCAGGAACATGCTGTCGCAGTGGGCGTGGATGTACTGAGCGTTTGGCCAGAAGAACGTATAATTTGCGAATTGGCCGCCCGTTTCCGTGTGGTCAATTTTTATGTCGAACGTGTCCCTTAGTGTCGGATTCAACTGGATGCCGCGAAGATCTATGGGGTATCCGCCGTAGGGAGCGACTCCCCGAAACCCGACGAACGACACCTGAAGTCCGGGAAGGGGAGGGTCTAGAAACTCGTTGTAAAGCGGGGAAAGGCTGTCTACGCCGTAGGAGGCACCGGCAGCATTGGCGAAGTAGATAAGCGCGCTATCGTTTACTGAAAAATCATCTTTAACAAGAAACCAGAGTGTGGAGACATCTTGAGCGTTGGCACCTCCATCCAGGAACCCGATCGCTATACAAAGCGCAATCGCCAATCTGATGGAACTCATATAAACATTTGGGTTCGAAGGAGGCCAAGGCCATTGTACGACGTCGGGACTGCGGCCGCCAAGAAGGTCGCGTCCCTATCTGATGGAACCAGAGCTGGCGGCCCTGGCCCCGCTGCCTGAGAATGAGCAAACCATGAATTCAGCTATCTCGACAGCACTATCTTCCGGACCGACGAGTAAACGTCCCGATTGGGGTCAACCGTCACAGCAGACATCCTCACGAAATACACCCCGCTCCCCGCCAATTGTCCGTGCTGAGTTTTCCCGTTCCACTTTGTCGCGTACGACCCCGCGAGTAATTCTTCGGATGCCAAGCGGGCAACCTCTTGCCCCAGGAGATTGAAGACGGATATGTTGACGAAGGATTTTTTTGGAATATCGAAGGGGATCGTCGTCGAAGGATTGAACGGGTTCGGGTAATTCTGATTCAGCCTAAAAGACGGCGGTATGGGCGCCCGGTCGTCCCTGACGGCCAAAAAATAACGGTTGTCATAAAAAATAAAAGGGTCGGAGAGATGTTCGACGAATTTCACCCCGTACTTGATGATCCTGAACTTGAACGGCCCCGAAACCTGCATCGGCATCTGCAGCGACATCGTATTGGTTGTTGTCATATCGAGAGAGTTCGGAATCGGATTTCCGCCGAGATCGGTAAGCCCGGCGGTCCTCGGGATCAGGAACATGCTGTCGCAATGCTCGTGGATGAACCACTCGTCCGGCCAGTAGAACCTATAATTTGCGAACTGGCCGCCCGTTTCCGTGTGGTCGAGCAGTATGTCGAAAGTGTCCCTGCGTGTCGGATTCGAGGGGATGCCGCGGAGATCCATGGGGTATCCGCCGAAGGTAGCCGCTCCCCGAAACGCTCCGAATGACACCTGCATTCCCGGTGGAGGCGGAGGGGGTTCATATTCGTAGTAAAGCGGGGAAAGGCTGTCTATGCCGTAGGAGGCTCCGGAGGAATTGGCAAAGATCATGAGAGCCGAATCGTTTACTGCAAAATCATTTCTAACCAAGAACCAGAGCGTGGAGACGTCTTGAGCGTTGGCACCTCCGTCCAGGAATCCAATCGACATGCACAGCGCAATCAGCAAACTAGAGCGATGGGAATTCATAGCAACCCCCTTGGATTCAAAGCGGGCCGAGGCTAGCGTATGTCATCGGAACTCCTGGCACCAAGAAGGTCGCCTACCTCTCTGATGGAAGGAGAGCGGCCGTCCCTGGCACGGCTGCCTGAGAATGTGCAGCGTATGAGGCTAGCTACCTCGACAACACGATCTTCCGGACCGACGAGTAAACGTCCCGATTGCGGTCGGTCGTCACGGCGGACATCCGCACGAAATACACCCCGCTACCCGCCGATTGTCCCTGCTGAGTTTTCCCGTTCCACTTTGTCGAGTACGACCCTGCGAGCAATTCTTCGGAAGCCAAGCGCGCAACCTCCTGCCCGAGGAGATTGAAGACGGATATGTTGATGAAGGATTTTTTGGGAATATCGAACCGGATCGTGGTCGAAGGATTGAACGGATTTGGATAATTCTGCTGCAGTGTGAATCGAAGGGGAACCTGCCCTCCCTCTTCTCTGACCGCATCAAATATGAGTGGAGGCAAGGTTTCGGCATTCAAGTTCTCGACAAATTTGACTCCATATTTGATGATCCGGAATTTGAAGGGTTCGGAGATCTGGATCGGCTGTAAAAGGTCCAGGCGATTGACCGTGGTCATGTCGAGCCTGTTTGGAATTGGATTTCCATTCGTGTCTGTAAGCCCAGCGCTTCGAGGAATCAGGAACATGCTGTCGCAATGAGCGCGCGTGTAAGCTGCGTTCGGCCAGAGGAAGGTATAATTCGCAAACTGGCCAGCAGTTTCCGTGTGATCAACCTTGATGTCGAACGTGTCCCTTTGCAACGCATCGGGTGGTATGCCGCGCACATCAATCGGGTAACCTCCGTAGGGCGCGGCTCCCCTGAATAGGGCGAATGAGACCTGGAGACCGGGAGGTGACGGAGGGGGTTCATATTCGTAGTAGTTGGGCGCGAGACTATCCTTGTCATAGCTAGCACCGACCGCGTTCGCAAAATACAGGGCGAAGGTGTCAGGGGGATTAAGATTGTTCCTCACTTCGATATAATAGGTAGAGACGTTTTGGGCGACCACCGTCGATGATGAGACCAGTGCCAAAACGGAGAAAAGGGCGAGGGTATTCAAGAATCTCGGTGTCATTTCAGCTCTCCACGGCGAAGTTATTGGTGAAGTGGATTGTATGAGAGCAGGTTATCTGATCCGCCAGGGCGGATTCTCGACGTCCATGGGTGATGGTTGTCTTCGTGTCTTTTGATTCTCGGCAGACACTGGCAAAATCGTGAGGGTGAGTTATCCGGTTTCTGCGAGAACCTGTCGCTCTTGTGTAGATTGGCGAGATTGGGATGGGGATGGAACGAAGTGATAGAGAATGACGATGCTGGCGTCAAGCTCGAATGAGGAGAGAGGAGGCGAACATCCACAACCACTCCTTGGCCGTCGTTAAACTGCTTCCCGACGGCCAATGATAGGAAACTTCCTTCCCAATGTCAATCGCTCCAGACTCCCCCCCGCGTGCCTTCGATTGGCTTTGGCCTCGGCGAGCCAGTTTGCACGGGATTGGAGGGTTTTACTTCACCAGGACCATCTTCTTCACTTGCGTGAAGGTCTTACCCGTCTCAACTCCGTCGTTATCGAGACTCTTGGCGGTCATGCGGTAGAGATACACGCCTGATGCGAAGTTGCTCG
>JACXTT010010440.1_pt1 | contig 12514 bp, 4 predicted proteins | sample 9270951 | NCBI WGS metagenome assembly JACXTT01 (sample SAMN15532306, study PRJNA645909) | rock metagenome | isolation source: weathered quartz diorite | place: Puerto Rico | collected 2017-06-21 | reverse complement strand
CGATTTCGCCGACCTGCCGCGTCACGGGGGGCATTGGGATCGGCTGCCACATTTTCCGTTCGTGTTCTCGCGGGAGCATCTCGACCGCGAAAAAATCAAGCCACCCATCGCGATCAATATCGGCGAAGTCCACTCCCATGGAGGAGTAGCTCATTTTTCGCCAGGCCGGCGGCGCCACAGCGCGGAAATGCCCATGCCCGTCGTTGAGCCAGAAGCGGTCCGGCGTCTGAAAATCGTTGCAAACGTAAATGTCCGGAAAGCCGTCCCCGTTTATATCGCGGATTTGAACGCTCAGACCGAAGTCCAGTGGCGCTGCCACGGGGCGGCCGGCTTCGTCGCGAAACGTGGCCTTCCAGTCAGCCGGCGTAAAGTGGGCCTTGCCGTCGTTGAGATACAGTATATCCGGCTCACCCAGTTCGACCCATCGTCCCGAGACGAATTGTAACCGCTGCGCATGACGCCCGGTTACGACCTCTTTGCCATTGACCATCTTTACCGAAATGCTTGCGCCACCGTCCCGGGCGAGCGATTTAATGCCGAAATACGCGACATACAGATCCAGCGTGCCGTTCCCATCGACGTCGCCCAGTGCGAGGGAGGTTGTTCCGCCGTGGGAGACCAGTCCGGCCGAGGCGGTGATATCGGTGAAGCGTCCATCGCCAGTGTTCCGAAAGCACGCGTTCGGTCCCATGAATGAATTGACGAGTAAATCGAGCCGGCCATCGCCATCCAGGTCTGCGAAGGCGGCGCCAGTGGAGATTTGGTTCGTGCAGGCCACACCCGCTTTCGAGGCGACATTTTCAAACCTCCAGCCGCCGAGATTTTGGAACAGCGCGTTAGCGCCACCGTTATTGCAGAAATAAAGGTCACAGCGTCCATCCCCATCAAAATCGCCGGCGGCTACTCCTGCGCCACTCATTAGGTTCTGGTACTCCATGATGCGCTGTCCCGAGAGTGAGTTCGTCCAGAGGATTCCCGTCTCTTTCGGCCCTAGCAACGTGAAGCCGGTCTTTCCTCTGGAGGGTACTTCCAACTCGGCCCACCGTCCTCCCGGCACGGCGTGCCAAAGGACGTCTTTCCCGCCTGAAGTCTGAGCCGCGTTGCCGGCGATTCCGGCAACGATGAAAACGAGTAGGCTTGCTCGATTCATATTGAACAGGAACTCATTGAACAGGAACTCATGTGATTGGTTGCATCCTACCAGCCTTGGGTTCGGACAAAAGCGCAAATCTGCTCGGAGCGACAAGCCGGGCGTATCTAGTGCCACGATCCAGGAGGAGGACGTCTTCTCTCCTCCCTCACAGGAGGAGAAGGGCAGGGGGCGTTGCCATTGAATTGGGCGAGACCAGAACTCGAACTTGTCCCTCTCCCTGCGAAGCGGGGAGAGGCGCATTCCCGCCAAGCCCTCCTCTCCCCGACCCTCTCCTCCCTTCTGGGAGGAAGGGCGTGCCGTGGAGACTCTCGAAGATCCTTAATTCAAGGGAAGGGCAGAGGAGGCCGACTCATTGAATGGGTAATCGCCACCACCGGTTAAACTACCGCAAGCGCTTGAGCGCTCCTGCCGGGTCCACAGAGACTTCTTTAGCGCCGGGCGGCAGCGTGACGACGATTTCTTTCCCGCCTGGCCAACGGATCCAAACCCCGTCGGGCGGATCGACGAAACCCATCACTGGCACAGCGCTGTCCTGTGACCAATAACCGGCACCTGCGTGAATCTCACGTGCCGGGCCGAAACGCTCGCCAAACCTCAATCGCACACTCGCGCCAATCCCTTGCGGATTCCCAGGCGGCCCCACCAGGCGCACGCGCAATCCTGGTTTGGCGCCAACGTTGTGATAAAGCCGGGTCTCGGCGCCATTCTGCGTCACTACCAGATCGACGCGGCCGTCGCCGTCATAATCGGCCAGAGCGCAGCCGCGTTGTTCCCCGTAGACTTCGACGCCGCTCTGTTGCCCCGGGAGAGACGCAAATCCGCCCTGGCCATCGCCTTTGAGCAACAAACCGCGCCCGGCGTCATAACGCGAAGTTTCCCCGTCCGTCGCGAAGAAATTCTGGCTCAGAAAAATGTCTTCCTTCCCGTCCCCATCCACATCCGCCACGCTGACCCCAAACGCCGGAGCGAACTGGGCTTCGCCCGGCAGCACGACCGCCGTAAAGGAGTCGCCTCGGTTGAGAAAGACGGTGGACTCCAGCCAAGCGGCTTCCAAAACCTGGACCCGTCTGCCGGGCTCGCCGAGCAACTCGGCCATGCTCGCGGCGCCGTAGGCGGCATGGGTCCCAAACCGCTCGTGCAGCCACGGCAACGCCTTGACGGCCGTCGCCATTCCGCACCAGGGAACGATCTTCCTCGTGGCCGGATCGAAATAGGACTCCAGCGCCGCGAACGGTCCCGCGCCGCCCAGATCGCTGCAAAATAAACGGAGCGGTCGACTGCGATAACTCTGGTATTTGCTGTTGCGCCCCCAGTTGGAAGCAACCAGGTCCATTCTGCCGTCTCCGTCGAAATCGCCTGCCGTTACACCGTTCCAGAAGCCCGTGAATCGGGCCAAGCCGACTTGTTGGGTGACTTCAATCAAGGTGCCATGATTGTTGTGGAAGCAGCGCAGCGGTCCCCAATCGTACGCCAAGACCAGATCGGGCCACCCATCGCCGTCGAGATCGCTGAAGACCGCGCCACTGACCATGCCCACGTTTGCCAATCGCTGTGTATTGGCCTCGTCCAGGATGAATCCTTGCTTTCCACCGTGAAAGATTCTCGACGCAGCCGGTTCCCCGTAGCGACCCGGCACAACCCGGCCGCCGGCGAATAAATCCAAATCACCGTCTCCATCGACGTCTGCCAATGCGAGCGGGCCAATGCTCGAAAGTTGTCCGAGCAAACCGTCATCGACGGTCCTTCTCGAAAAATCCAGTTGCCGGATCAGCGCACTGTTGGTCGAGCCGTCCTCGTAATTGGCCGAGCCGACGAGGACCACAGTTTGTCCGGCACGGTTTCTATGCCCTAAAACCGTGGTTTGATCCCAGCTCGCGGCCAACAATGCGGCGGGCTCATCCCATCGGGTGAACCCGCCGCGTCCATCGTTCCGGTAGACGCTCAACTCGCCGCCTTTGCCGCTGCCGATGATCAGGTCATCCCAGCCGTCGCCATCCAGATCGAACCAACTGACGCCCGGCCCCAATTGACTGAGTTTCCGCGCCAACGATGGTTGCCTCTCGAAATCGTCATACCACTCATCATGGTGCGTGTGGCGCAGGAGAGCGCTGACGTCGGTGAGCAACGTTTTCGCCGCTCGGTTGCGAGTTCCGGAAGACTGCGCGGCCAGGCCAGCCACGGCGCCGGCCTCATCGATCTCATAAAGGCGGTTGGCCTTGGCATGACGCACCATGCTCACGGCGCCGCTGCGCCAGGTGACTTCAAGCGTCAGATCGTTCGAACCCGTGCCAGCGGCAAACGTTCGCATCGAGTCGTCCCCGGACAGATACCGGCCGCCACAAATCATCTCCTGACTTTGCGGCACCGGCCCGCCGAGGACTCTTATTTTCGCGCCAATCCCGCGGGTGTTCGGCGCGCGGCCCTTGAGCCGCACGGCCACGCGCGGCGCGATTGTTTCATTGCGATAGATGCCCGGCCCGGCATAAAGCCGGTTCACCACCACGTCGAGATCGCCATCGTTGTCGAGATCCGCCAGGCACATTCCTTGCGAAATGCCGACGTAATCGAACCCCCATTCGTGCGCCTTGTCTTCGAACGTTAAATCGCCGCGATTGCGGAAGGCTTGCGTGGCGGTGAGTTCACGAGGAAAGAGCTTCTTGAGTTCGCGGTATTCAGCGTCGGACAGTTTGCGGTTGGCGCGTCGACGCGTCATTTCGGCGATCGCGTCAGCGTTGAGTGAATCGCGCGTGTAACCGGTGGTCACCAGAAGATCCTCGAAGCCGTCCAGATCCACGTCCAAAAAAATCGGCGTCCACGACCAGCCCGTGGCTTCGAGTCCGCTCAACTGGGCGATTTCGGCGTAAGTGCCGTCGCCTCGATTCAGAAAGACGGTGTTGCGCTTGTATTGAGGCCGGTTGTCGATTTTGCCGATGGGCAGGAAGAGCGGTCGGACGCCCACCACCTGTGTTTTGCGTTCCTGATGATCGCGACTGAGCATGTCCACGACCATGAAGTCGTCGTAGCCGTCGCGATTCAGGTCGGCAAAATCGACGCCCATCGAGAAAAGGCTGGTGCTGCGGACCGCCAAATTGGCTTGGGCGCGGAAGTGGCCGTCGCCGTCGTTGACCCAAATGCGGTCCGGCGGGAACAGGTCGTTGCAAACGTAAAGGTCCGGCGCCAGATCGCCGTTCATGTCGCGGAACATCGCCGTCAAGCCCCAATCATATGGCGGCAACTCCAACGGCTTGCCGTCCTCGTCCAGAAAGGTTCCGCCCGTCCAGGACACCGGCGAGAAATTTCCGCGGCCATCGTTGAGATAGAGAAGATCCGCTTCACCGCGCTCTCGAATCACGCGATCCGTGGGATCGATGAAATAGCGGTTGGCGAGTTCGGGCGAACTGGTCGGCACACCATCCAAAGCCGTGACCACCAAGTTTCCGTCGATCATTTTCGTGCCGATCCGGACGTTGGGCCGGTCCTCAATTTTGACGGCAGCAAAATTGGCGACGTACAAATCCAGGGTGCCGTTTCCATCGACGTCCGCCAACGCCAACGACGTGCTGCCGAATTTCCGGATCAGACCGCAATTGGCGGCCTCCGTGAACCGCCCCTTGCCGTCATTGAGAAACAACCGCGTTCCGCCTCCGAGCCAGTTCACCAGCAAATCGAGATCGCCATCGCCATCCACGTCGGCGAACACCGCGCCCGTCGAGTAGCGCGCCGCCAAGGCCAGACCCGAAGATTCCGTTACGTCTTCGAATTGCCAACCCCCGCGATTGCGGTAAAGCGCACAGGGCCCCTCAGTCGCGCAAAAGAACAAGTCACACCACCCGTCGCCGTCCACGTCTCCGGCGGCCACACCGGAGCCACCCAGCCGCAGGGAATTCTCCAATCCTTTTTCCTCGGACAAGAAATTGGTGAATGTGATTCCGATTGCGGCGGGCGGCAACTCTTGCAAATAGGTTTTCCCGAACGCCGGCACATCGAGTTCGCGGTAACGGCAGCCTGGCGCGGATACCCAGTCGGAGTCCGCCCGGGAAGTAACCGCGGAGGCACAGACGAGAACGGCTTGCAGGACAAGGCCGACGCAAACGCGCCTCGCTAGGCCCGAACGGTGGTTGTAGCAAGATGCACGGCCCCTCGAGCGGGCGCCCCTTGTTTGGCTGTCGTGGTTCACTGATATGCAAGCCGAGTCCGGCGTGCCGAGCGATCCGGCTCACACACGCCGGCTGGTGCTCCGGTTGATGACGCTTGCTTTAGCACAAACGCTTTGCTTTTCGAACGAAAATTGCGACGATCCGGCCATGCATCAGGCGAATACCCAACTCGCTCGCGTGTTCCTGAGTGGGGGTCTGGTTTGGCTTCTCAATTCAGCGGGAGCGTTGCGCGCCGCGGAACCTGCGAAGCTAACTTTTGATCCTTTCAAACCCAACCCGAATACCTTGCGCCTGCTGGCGCAGGCGAAGGAGAAGCAGCTTGAGGCCGCAAAGAGCTGGGATGTCTTTCACGATTTTCAATTTGAAGATCATTACGAGAGCAGCGGCATCCGCTTCGAGCATCATGTCGTCGACGATGCGGGGAAAAATTACAAGGCGGTGCATTACGATCATGGCACCGGGTTGGCGGTGGCGGACGTGGACGGCGACGGTCTGTTGGACATCTATTTTGTCAATCAGCTCGGGGGCAACCAGCTCTGGCGGAACCTCGGCCACGGCCGGTTCGAGAATATCACTCAAACCGCCGGAGTCGGACTGGACGATAAGATCAGTGTGACCGCTTCGTTTGCCGACATTGACAACGACGGATTGCCGGATCTGTTTGTCACGACGGTACGAATGGGGAATGTCCTGTTCAAGAACCTGGGCCACGGCAAGTTTCAGGACATCACCCGGGAATCGGGCCTGGGTTATGTCGGCCATTCCTCGGGCGCGGTTTTCTTTGATTTCAACAACGACGGGCTGCTGGACCTGTTTCTGTGCAACGTGGGGATTTACACTTCGGACGAAAAAGGCCGCGGCGGTTATTACGTGGCCTACGCGGATGCGTTCACGCGTTACCGAAACCCCGCCTACAGCGAGCAAAGCATTTTATACCAGAACCTGGGCGGCGGCCGATTCAAAGACGTGTCCAAGGAAATGGGACTGCAACACCGTGGCTGGAGCGGCGACGCCACGTTCTGCGACCTGAACCGGGACGGGTATCCGGATCTCTACGTGCTCAGCATGTCGGGTGACGATAAATACTACGAAAATGATCACGGCAAACGCTTCGTGGAAAAGACCGCGGACTATTTTCCCAAAACTCCCTGGGGCGCGATGGGAGTCAAGTTTTTCGACTACGACCTGGACGGCTTGATCGATCTGTTCGTCACGGACATGCATTCGGACATGACTCGTCTCCAGATCAAAGCCGCCGAAAAGGACTTCAGCGCCGCCTTCGCCAAACAGAAGAGCGAGCAGTGGTGTTCCATCGAATGGTCGGCTGACGCGTTGCGGAGCGCCTCGAACAGCATTTTCGGGAATGCCTTCTACCGGAACCTGGGCCACGGCCCGTTCGCCGAAGTCTCGGACCAACTCGGCGCGGAGACGTTCTGGCCGTGGGGCATCAGCGTCGCGGACTTCAATGCCGACGGTTACGAAGATGTTTTCGTCACCGCCGGCATGGGATATCCCCTTCGCTACTCAATTAATTCATTGTTGTTGAACGACGCCGGTCGCCGGTTTGTGGACGCCGAATTTGTTCTGGGAGTGGAACCGCCCAAAGACAACCGAATTGAAAAGGTCTATTTCACGCTCGATTGCGACGGCGAAGACAAGAACCACCCCATAGCCCGCTACACCAACGGTATCGTCCATGTGATCGGCTCCACCAGTTCGCGGTCCTCCGCCGCTTTTGATCTGGATGACGACGGTGACCTGGACCTTGTCACGAACGACTTCAACGACCATCCCCGCGTTCTGGTCAGCAACCTCGCCCAGAAAAAGTCGATCCATTTTCTGAAAATCAAATTGGCTGGCACGGTTTCCAATCGCGACGGACTCGGCGCCACGGTCAAGGTTTACTCCGGTTCCAGGACTTATACGCGTTATCACGACGGGAAGTCGGGGTACCTCTCGCAGAGTTCCATGCCGCTCTATTTCGGCTTAGGCGACGCCGCCAAAATCGATCGGATCGAAGTCACCTGGCCGTCGGGCAAGAAGCAAACGCTCACCGAAAACATCCCGGTCAACACCCTGTTGACGATCAGAGAATCTCAGTAATCGGACGCGAGCAGCACTCCCGTTTCTGCAAAAGCGAACTCCAGCCATTCGAAAGAGGAAGCAAGCCGCACCTCAGCGCCCCGCGAATGGCGGTAATGCAAATCTCCCGCCACCTCCAGCCAGCCAATGGGAACTCTTCAAATCAATGCTGGCAAGACCCGTCAGTGGCGCTTCGCTGGCTGCGTTTCGTGTTTCCGTCGGGTTGGTCATGGCCCTGGAGGCCTATGGGCTTTGCCGACCGTACCTGTCGGCGGTCCGCACGGCAGCGACACCGTTGCAAGCGTATTACACCGGGTCGGCCATCGAGTTTAACTTTCCGTACGAGGGATTCCAATGGCTGCCATTGTTGCCGCCCTGGGGCATTCACGTGGTGGTCGGTTTGTTGGCCTTCTCGGGTCTGACCATGGCGTTGGGCTTTTGCTATCGCGCGTCGGTAGTCGTGGTGTTCCTGACCTGGGGCTACCTGTTCGCGGTGGAGTCCACGAGGACCTATTGGCAGAGCCACTTTTACCTGGAATTGTTGCTCGCCTTCCTTCTCATTTGGATGCCGGCGGCGAGGACCTACAGCGTCGATGCGTGGCTTGCGCGCCGTCAAAACCTTCCGCGAACTGTTCCTTATTGGACAGTCTGGTTGTTGCGCGGCCAGTTAGTTATTGGCTACTTTTACGCCGGCCTCGCGAAGGTCAATCTGGACTGGCTGCTGGATGCCGTACCCGTGCGCTGGTACCTTCAACGCGCACACGTCACTGCGCCATACGAGCCGTACCTGACCACGGCGCAGCTTGAGACCTTCACGCGATTCTTGCATAGCACCGTCTTCGCCTATTTCATCAGCTACACGGGTTTGGCCTTTGATCTCACCATTGGTTTTGTTCTGTTGATCCCGCGGACTCGGGCGTTCGGCCTGATTCTGATGGTGCTGTTCCACGCGACCAACCATCTGCTCATTTTCGATGACATTGGCTTTTTTCCGCTGGTAGGCATCCTCACGGCGTTGATTTTTCTGAATCCGGATTGGCCCGAGCGCTGTTGGCGTTGGCTGCGCCGGCCGCGTTTGGTCAAGCCGGATTGGGGTTGGTCGGTCGCTGGAGGCATCGTCTTCCCGATGGTGGGCGCTGCGTTGGGTTGGAAAGCGAGGACCAGCGCTCCCCCGAGCGATGCGAAGGCATCTTTTCAACTCGGTGGGTGCACCGTTCCGTTCGTGATTGTCTGGATGGTTTGGCAAGCGCTGCTGCCGTTGCGCCACTACTTGATACCAGGCGATGCCCGCATGACCTACGAGGGACTGAGCTTCAGTTGGCGATTGAAAACGGAGGTGCACAGCGCCCGCTACGTTCAAATCTCCATTCAAGATCCGATGATCGTGTCGGCTGGCGATACGAACCGCATCCGGATCAACTGGAACGAATGGCACGGCGAGAAGGTCATTTACCGTACCATTGCGCCGGGTCGGATCAATTGGCCGGCCCTTCCGGAAATCGTGGTCCTGCTCGAACCGCTCGTCGGCGAACGGGTCCTTTACAATCCTTATGCCGCTTCGACCGGCGTTCGGACGGAAACCGAGGCGCGCGAACGCGTGAATGTGATTTGGCAGCAATCGTACGGACGGAGTCCAGCAGAGGTTCGCCGCACCCTGCCGCTTTCTCACGTCCTCGATTCGATCTCGGCAGCATTACGGATCGGAGGCGGCACTCAGGAAGCCGCATCCCTTGCCGCATTGGCTTCTCGAACGAAACAGATCGAACGCGATCAATCGGATCCGCAGGAGGCGATGAACACGCGCAACGAAGTCCTCACGATCCTCACAGCACTTCAAGCTCGCGATCAGCACGGCGAGATGACGCCGTTCCTGCGGCCGATGGACCCCTTCACGCTCGAAGGAGAGCGGCACTCCGCGGCGCCCTTCCTGCTGATTGAAGATCCCATGCTCTTCGAGAAGTCCCCCGGGCAACAAGCATTCAAGGTCGCTCGTGCGCTCTTTAAACATGGCGAGCACACGCGCGGAAAGAGAAACGGCTCGGACGTGGACTTGGGCGGCGAGCCGTTAGTGATCTACACCGGCAACGTCGGCAAGACGGGCATACAACCCTGGAGCCTGCTGCCGCAGGCGTGCATTTTCGAATCGGGGGAGATCCCCGACCAGCTCCCGCACATCTACTGGAACAGCCTCAAAGACCTTCCCATTTCGAAAATGGTGCACATCAGCAATCAGGCGTTCTATCTCCGCAGATACGCCCGACGCGTGGCCGATCTGTGGGAGACGGAATACGGTCGGCGGCCCGTCGTGAATGCCTTGACCGCGGTATCGCTCAACGGTCGGCCGTATCAGTTCCTCGTCGATCCCGACACCGACCTGGCGAGCGTGTCCGTGAAGTGGTTCGGACATAACGAATGGGTCAAAGACCTCGAAACACCGCGGATTCCGCCGGACGCGATCGCGAAAGGCAAAGCGCTCATGGGGCGCTAAAGCGCGTCGTGAAAAGGCGGTTGCGTTTCTGAGGCCATTGGAGCCCGAACGCCACTTGGTTCGCGCATTGGGACCATGAACCGGTAAGGACGGCGCGCTGCGCTGTCCGCGCCGCGTGCAGTGGCGCAACAATTCCGCCCGCTGCTTCGCGGGCGGTGACATCGCAGCGCGATGTCCCTACCAACATGAGGTTCATGGAGAACCCTCTTTCGTTTGTTCGAATGCATTGGGACCATGAACTTCCGACCGCATGGAGTTCCGGTTTCAGCCGGTCTGGGCGAGCGCGGTCGGGTAAAGGCGGAACTCCATATTAATCTTCGGTCGCCAACACCGCGCTGGACATCGAACATCTTGCCGACAAGAGTATACCGACCAATGCCCGGCATATCTTTGGAATTTATCGATCACAGGCCGCGCGCGGCCGGGCGACGCCCAGGGACCGCGCGCCACCTGCTCCGTACCGCCTTGCTGGTGTTTTGGCTTGTGGCACCGCACGGATCGAGTTGCGCTCAAGCTGATTCCCCCCGTCGCCCGCCGCGCCCCGTCACTTTCAATCGCGACATCGCTCCGATCATCTTCAACCACTGCGCTCCCTGTCACCGGGTTGGGCAGCCGGGGCCATTTGATCTTATCAGCTATGCCGACGTCCGGAAGCGCATGAAGGAAATCGCGAAGGTGACCACCGAGCGGACCATGCCGCCCTGGTTGCCCGAGCCGGGTTATGGCGAGTTCAAAGAGGAACGTCGGTTGAGCACAGAAGAAATTCGCCGGATTCAGGAGTGGATCGACGGAGGCGCCGTTGAAGGTCAGGCGGCTGATTTGCCGGCGTTGCCTCGGTGGTCGGAAGGCTGGCAATTGGGCGAGCCAGACCTCGTGTTGCGAATTCCCGAACCGTTCACGATGCCGGAGTCCGGACCGGACATCTGGCGCGCGTTTGTCATCCCCGCACCGCTCCAGACGTCGCGCTACGTGCGGGCCTTGGAATTTCGCCCCGGCAACAAGTGCGTGCATCACGCCGTGATGCGATTGGACCGCACGCCGCAGTCCAGGCTGCGCGATGAAAGTGATCCCGGCCCGGGATTTGCCGCCATGACCTTGCCGGAGACGGCCAAACCCCCGGCTGGTCACGTGTTGAACTGGCTACCGGGCCGGTCCGCTTACAAATCCCCAAATGGCTTGGCCTGGCCATTCGAGAAAGGCGCCGACTTCGTCGTTCAACTGCACATGCCCACCACCGGCAAACCCGAAACGGTTCAGCCGATGATCGGGCTGTATTTTACGGACCGGCCGCCGACGAATCAGCCTTTTGTCTTCCCTTTGGCAGTTCGGACGATTGACATCCCGGCGGGCGCCTCCGACTACAAAGTCCACGACTCGTACAAGCTGCCGGTGGATGTCGATGTCCTCTGGATCAATCCGCACGCGCATTATCTCGGGAAAGAAATGAAAGGCTACGCCCGCTTGCCTGATGGCACGCAAAAGTGGCTTTTTTTTATTCAGGAATGGGATTTCAATTGGAAGGGTGATTACAGCTACCGCGAGCCGCTCTTTTTTCCCAAAGGAACTGAAGTGCACATGGAATTCAGCTACGACAATTCCGACGCCAATCCACGCAACCCGAGTCACCCGCCGCGCCGGGTGCGTTTCGGCCAGCAATCCAGCGACGAGATGGGCGAGTTGTGGATTCAAGTGTTGCCGCGCAATGCGCAGGATCGGCTCGTGCTGGAACGAGATGCGCAAGTCAAAACGCTCACTGAAATCGCGAGTTACTGCAAATTCCAACTTCAGTTCAACCCCAACGACGCCAAGGCCCGCTGCCGATTGGGTTTCGCTTTGTCGTCTCTCGGAAAACGGGACGAAGCCATCGAACAGTTGCGGCGCGCGGTTGAATTGGATCCCCTCTATGACGAGCCGCACGTGCACTTGGGCATCCTCTCGCTTAATCAGCAGCGTTACGCGCAGGCCCAAGCTGAATTCGAGACGGCCGAACGGCTCAATCCGAACAGCTACCTGGCCCACGGTTATCTGGGATTGGTGCACATGAATCAAGGGCACCTGCAAGCGGCGGAAGACCATCTGCGAACCGCCTTGCGACTCAACCCCAATGACGCCGTCGCTCGGGATAATCTCCAGCGCGTCTTGCAGGCCGCCTCGTCAACCGGCATAAAGAGGCGGGACTGACCCACTCTGGATCCGACATGAACCGGACACGCAGGCGCTGGTCGAGGTTTTCCAAGCCTTGCCATACTTCGGAGTTGGCCGGTGGGAGGCGTGCCGGCAGAAGTTCAGTCATGTTGGCCCTGTCGATCCTTGCACCGGGACTTGCCGCGGGGGTTTTGATCGGGGCTGATCCACCGAACGCATTGGATAACCACGCCGCACGACCTCCAAGGAGGTTCACCTTCAACAAGGAAGTTGCGCCCATCCTGTTTGATCACTGCAGCATCTGTCATCGCCCGGGACAGGCCGCCCCTTTTAGCTTATTGGCCTACTTAGAGGTGAAGAAACACGCTCAGCAGATTGCTGAAGTCACTGCCCGCCGTTCGATGCCACCCTGGCTGCCCGAACCCGGCTACGGCCAGTTCAGTGGGGAACGACGGCTGGCCGCGGAGCAGATTCAAGTGATTCAGCAAT
>JACXTT010010439.1_pt1 | contig 12515 bp, 7 predicted proteins | sample 9270951 | NCBI WGS metagenome assembly JACXTT01 (sample SAMN15532306, study PRJNA645909) | rock metagenome | isolation source: weathered quartz diorite | place: Puerto Rico | collected 2017-06-21 | reverse complement strand
CCGGGGTTTTCCAGCCTGACGTGAGTGACCGCCTCTTCGCCCTTGTGCTCGGTGTGGTTCGCGACATTCAGTTTGACCTTGGGCAATTGGGAAAGCGCTGTGTAGTCCGCGTAGGATGCGGTCGGAGTCGTATACCAGTTTGATTTTTCCCAATCCAGCGTCTCCGGTTTGCTGGAGAGCCAGTAGAAATTTGATCCCGCCAGCTTTCCGCCGGCGTCTTCCAGCCGCAAGACAAGAAAGTAAGTCGAGCTGAGGCCGTCGATCTCGGGCAGCGACAGAACTTTATTTGTGCTGTCTGCCGCGGCATCGAGTGTAGTCTGCTGCGAATATTTTTCGCTCATGTCGAGATTGAGAACTCGAGTAGTGAGCTTCAGCCCCCTGGCGTCCGCATACTGGCTGCTCACGATCCAGATCGAACGATCGTCGTAGCCGTAAACGGGATGCAACGCTTCCATCGATTTCTTTGCCCCGAAATAACCGCCGCCGGGCCGCAGATAAAAGTCGTAAAGATGCCAGATCATCGAAGGCCAGGCGTTATTCAGCATCCACTGAATCACGCCCGTCGAAACATATTTGTTCCGGCTGTAAGCCTCATACATCGCGCGCACGCCTTCGTAAGTTTGAAGCTGCGCCTTGAGCGCGTAGTCCTCGGCGCTGGTCGCGGGGCCGAAGCGGGCGTTCAGCGCGTCCGTAAAGACGTGGATGTCTTTGAACGCGCCGCCGCCCGCGTGATAATTCCAGGTGTCATCCATAGGCCAGAGATGGTCTTTTCCTACCATGGCGCGAATGCTCTCGATGGGTGGCACGGCTGGCCCCATGCTGGTTTCACTATTGAAGCCGTATGCTCCGCCGCATCCGCCCGCGTTGCACTGGCGGGCCGAGTCGGTCTTGTCGGTTTGCCAGTACGAAGGCGCGACATACTCATACGGTCCCGTCATCTTTACGCCGCTCTCGCCGGAGTAGCCCGCGAGTTTTGCGGTAGCGGAGGAGACCACCGGATTCGGCCACAGCAGCTCCTTTTCAACCTTGAGATAGGTTTGTTCCACATCCGGTGGCGGTGGATTGTCGCTGCCATTCAGCCATGCCACCAGGCTGGGATGTCCGCGCAGCCGGTACATCTGGTCGCGTAACGATTGTTCCGCGATCGTGAAATCCCGCGGCTTCCAGTTGGGCCAATGTTCCCAATGATCGCAGCAACACCATCCGGCGATGAGCAAAATGCCGCGCTCGTCAGCCAGATCAAAGAATTCTTTCGACTCCAGCTTGCCTTCGAGGCGGATCGTATTCAATCCCATGTCCTGCACATAGCGGAGCTCGTCGTGCAGGCGCTCGGAGTCGTCGCGCAGCATCATGTCGGGTGACCACCCGCCGCCGCGGATCAGGATGTTCTTGCCATTAACCGAAAACAACCGCCGGTTAGCTGCCAGCACTTCAGATTTGACTTCGCGAACGCCAAATCTCGTTTCTGCCTGGTCGGAAATCTTGCCCGCGGTGATGAACTCCAGACTGAGGTTGTACAGTTCTGGTTTGCCCATTTGCGCCGGCCACCACAGACGCGAATGCTCGAGGTTCAATTGGGAGAATTGTTCCGGAGTGAAAGTCACATCCTTCGATTCGCCCGCCGCGAGTTCCACCTCCTGGGAAAATTCGATTTTCTCGATCCGGCCTTTAAGCGTTCCTTTCACCGAATGGTTGGCGGCATTCTTAAGCAATGCCGTCACAGTGAGGTGAGCTTTGTCGTTTTCCGGCGACTCCACCGTCGATGCGACAGCGGGATAGCGAAGCGCCACCGGCCCGCTGGTTGAGATATCGACGTCGCGGAACAAACCCATGTTCTTATCCGGGGGCGCAGGGTTCCAATCCACGAACGTGATGGCCAGGTCCGAATCGGTCGGTGAGAATACCTGCACCGCAAGCACATTCGTCTTTCCCACGACGGCGGCGTCCGTGATGTTGAACTCGTAGGTGCGCCACGCGCCGGTCACATCGTCAGCTTTGGCGATCTGCTTGCCATTCAGCCAAATGTTGGCACAGTAGTTGATCCCGTGAAAATTCAGCCAGATGTTCTTTCCCTTGAAGCCGGTGGGCAGCACAAATTCCTTGCGATACCACCAGGGGATGATGAATGGGCTATCCTGCCGCATCGGGATGTTGGAAAAATTAGCCCCGATGGGATAGGTGACACCGGGGAATGTTCGTAAGTTCGTTCCAAAAAAAGGATCGGGATACACTTTGTGCTTGACCAACGCCGCAACCACGGTCGTAGGCACCGTGACCGTATACCAGTTCTTCGGCTGGAACCCTGGGTTGGAGAGCGTGTCACCCTTCTCGTCGACTTTGCCGGAAGATTGCAGAGTCCAACCCTCACGGAGGGTGAGTGTGCCTTCGGCTCGGTGGCCGGCCTTCGCGTCCTGCGAAAAGGCCGCGCCAGTGAGAGAAAACAGGATCAGGCACAGCAAGCTGCTCTGGCGAATCTTCATCGATAGATCCTTTGCATAAGAATCAGTTTTCAAGGCCTCAAGTTAATATCATGCCTTATTAATACGTTTCAATGGCGGATATTTCAAATATGGACGCGGCGTCCCATCTCATGCCTATTCGGCCTGTCGGGACACCGCCGCCTGCCCACGGGACGCTCGCGCCCACACTGGCGTAGTCTATAATCAAAGATTCCGCCTTACATTCTGGAGTGACAAGAAAATGATTCGATTCCTGCAAACCCCTGGCCCCATCAAGAAAATTGTTCTGGGAGGCCTGTTGACCGTTATTTGCGCTGCCATGGCAATTACGCTGATTCCAGGCGGTCTGGGTTCAGACGTGATCGGCGCCGGAACCCCTGGCCAGGGCGTCCTCGCCAACGTGGCGGGCCAGCCGGTCACCACTGCTGAAGTCCAGCGCGAAGCCCGGCAGATGTTGCGACAGCAATTTCCTCGCGGCGGTGAGCAGATGGCGATGCTGCTGCCTTATTTTACTGAGCGCGCCGCCCAGAACCTGATCAGCAAGCAAGCCATCATCGCGGAAGCGCAGCGAGTCGGACTGCGCGTCACCGATGACGAGGTTCGCGATGAGCTCGAGCACGGGCGCTATGCAGCCACGTTCTTCCCTGGTGGAAATTTTGTGGGACAGCAAAAGTACGAAGCCATCCTGCAGGGTGCTGACCTCAGCGTGCCATTATTCGAGCAAGCCATCAAGAATGAAATCCTGTTGGACAAATTTCGTAACCTGATTACTGGAAGCGTATTGGTCTCCGATGCCGAAGTGCAGCAGGAGTTTGAGAAGCAGAACGTCAAAATCAAGTTTGAGTACGCGGTGCTCCGAAAAGACGATTTGCTGAAACAGATTCAGCCCAACGAGGCGGAATTGAAGGCATTCTACGAGCGCAACAAAGCCACTTACAACAATTCAATTCCGGAGAAACGCAAAGTCCGATACGTGGTGCTCGACATGGCCAAGATCGAGGCCGGGACATCTGTTTCCCGCGAGGAACGGCAGGGCTACTACGACCAGCATAAGGATGACTACCGCGTCCCGGAGCAGGTCAGTGTCAGCCACATTCTGATCAAGACTCCGCTCCCCGGTACGGACGGGAAAGTCGATCCCAAGGGCGTGGAAGAAGCCCGCAAGAAGGCAGAAGATGTTTTGAAGCAAGTGAAGTCGGGCGGAAACTTCGCCGAGTTGGCAAAGAAATATTCTGAAGATCCAGGCAGCGGTAAGAACGGCGGTTCTCTCGGATTCATCGGCAGAGGCCGTACTGTTCCGGAATTCGAGAAGGCGGCATTCTCTCTCGCCAAAGGTTCCACCAGCGACTTGGTGCAGAGCAGCTACGGTTTTCATATCATGCGCGTCGACGACAAGCAGGCCGCTCACGTGAAGACCCTGGACGAAGTCAAAGACCAGATCGAGGAAAGCCTCAAGCAGCAGAAAGCCGCCCAGGCGGTAACCAACCAGGTCAACGCTTTGCTCGCGCAGGCTCGCAGCGGGGGCCTGGACAGGGCAGCTGCGGCCAAAGGCCTGCAGGTCGTGCACACCGACTTCGTTAGCCGCACCGATAACTTGCCGGGCACCGGCAATTCGCCCCAATTCATGAGCGCGGTATTCAGCCAAGCCGAAAAGTCTCCGCCGGACCAGGTGCAGTTGGCGCAGGGTTATGCAATATTCGAGGTCGAAGCCATCACGCCGGCCGCAACCCCGACCTTCGACGAGATTCGCAGCCGGGTGGAAGGCGAATTCAAGAATGAACGGGTCGCCGCCCTGCTCTTGAACAAAACTCAGGAGCTCTCCGATCGTGCCAAGGCCAGTCACGACCTTAAGAAGGCCGCCAAAGAGGCCGGAGCAGCGATCAAGACCAGTGATCTGGTTCAACCCGACGGTCAGGTTCCGGACATCGGATCGATGGCGGGTCCCGCTGCCGTGGCCTTCAGCCTGAAACGGGGCGACATCAGCGGCCCCATCAGCAACGGCAACACGGGTGTGGTGCTCACGATCCTGGACCGGCAGGAACCGTCTCAGCAGGATTTTGAGGCCAGGAAAGATCAGGTCCGTGATTCGCTTCTCTCGAACAAGCAGCAGGAAATGTTCGGTATTTTTCTCGCCAATCTGCGCGGCCAGTTGGAGAAGACTGGAAAGATCAAGATCAATCAGGACGAGATGAAAAATCTGACCCGCGCGCAGGCTCAGGAACAGGGAGAGTAAAGCCAGGGGGCAGCCCTGATTCGCCATTTGCTGGTAGCATCGGGAGTAGTTCAGAGCGATGTTATTTCCCCGCGCTACCGGCATCCTGCTGCACCCGACCTCGCTTCCGTCCCAGGGTGGCATTGGAGATTTTGGCCCGGCCGCGTATGAATTCGTGGAATTTCTTGCCTCTGCCCGCCAGGGCCTCTGGCAGGTTCTGCCGCTCGGTCCGCCGGCCAACGGGAACTCGCCTTACTCGTCCACTTCAGCATTCGCCGGAAGCCCGCTGCTGATCAGCCTGGAGCGCCTGGCAGACCGTGGCTGGATCGAACCTTCGAGTCTTGCCAGCCTCAACCCGAAGCCCGACGCCATAGATTATGAAGGCGTCTATCAGACCAAGCTCCCGCTGATTGTCGAAGCTGCCCGGACCTTCCTTCAGAAGGCCCCGCCCGCGCCTTGGCATCGTTTCGAGAGCTTTTGTGCGGCGAACTCCTGGTGGTTGGAAGACTTTGTACTCTTCGATGTTCTGCGTGAGCGTAATGCCAGGCGGTGCTGGAAAGAATGGCCTCGCGAACTGGCCGGCCGCCAGAGTGCGGCTCTGCAGGCCGTGCGCAATGAATTGGCCTCAGAGATCAACCTGCGCCGCGTTATTCAGTTTTTCTTTTTCGAACAGTGGCATGCCCTGCGCCTGTACTGCGCCCAGCGCTCCATCCGGGTGGTGGGCGATATCGCGATCTTTGTGGACCATGACAGCGCCGACGTGTGGTCGCACCGCGATTTTTTTCGTCTGAGAAAAGACAATTTTGAGCCCGAAGCAGTGGCGGGTGTTCCGCCCGATGCTTTCAGCGCCACCGGCCAGCGCTGGGGCAGTCCGCTCTACGATTGGGGCGTAATGAAGGCGCGAGGCTACGATTGGTGGATAGATCGCTTGCGCTGGGCCACCCAGACCTGCGACTACATTCGCCTCGATCACTTCCGTGGATTCGAGCAGTTCTGGGAAATTCCCGCGGCTGAGCTAACCGCGGTGAACGGCCATTGGGTGGATGGCCCGAAGGATGAACTGTTCAACAAGCTTCGGGAGGCCCTCGGCGGCCTTCCCTTCTTCGCCGAGGATCTGGGTTACATTACGCCCGAGGTCCACGCCTTGCGTGAGCGTCACCAGATTCCGGGAATCGCCGTGCTGCAATTCGGCTTTGGCGACACCGGCGCCCATATGTATCTGCCGCACCGCCTCACGTCGGACCGCGTGGTCTACACCGGCACCCACGATAATGACACCACTAGGGGCTGGTGGATGTCTGGGGTATCAGGAAGTGAACGTCAGGCGATTCGAGCCTATGTCGGGGACGCTGACGATGGCATTCACTGGGCTTTCATCCGTCTGGCGCAAGCATCGGTGGCCAGCCTGTCCGTGGTACCTCTGCAGGATGTGCTCGGACTGGGCAGTGAAGCCCGCCTGAACACGCCTAGCGTCTCCGAAGGAAACTTCCGCTGGCGGTACCAGCCGGGATCACTGACCAGCGCCCTGGCCGAGAAACTGGCTACACTGGCCGCAGTCACGGACCGCCTGCCGCCGCACGTCCTCCCACCCCCTAGCGAAGACTTCGTCGCTTAGGACTGTGTTGGGCGGCCACTCCTGTCCGCCGATTTTGTCAAAAGCAATCCCTGTCTTGGCGCGGAAACCAACACTTGCAAACTCGAAAAAAAACCCAACTTTAAGACCGGCAGACAGGAGGGTCCGCCCCACATCAACACAAAAAACAACCGGGACCTTGCGGTCCCGGCTTTGGTTGGTGGTGCCCGGAGAAACTCTGAATTTTCAAGACGCACGCTGTCGCTCGTCTGGCCTCGGTCGCCGCCCCTCCAGCACGAGCGTGACGCTCGCGCCCACATTAACTCCTACGCGCTTCGCCTTGGCCTTAGCGTCAGATCGCGCACTTGTGCCAGTACGCTAGATAGCTGCATTCCGTTCAACTGCGACACGAAAGGCAGCAGTTCCGAGATAAACTGGTCTTTCATCAACTCGCCGATTTCTTCCTGTCGGTTGCGTTCGCCGCCAGAAAGGAGATCGGGCACGGTGACTTCCAGCGCCCGCGCCAGCCGTTCCAGTGAAGAAAGGGTCGGAGTAGCTTTTTCGTTTTCGATCTTCGACACGTAGGTCCGTGGAACGGACATGCGCGCTGCCAATTGACGCTGGCTAAGCCCGTTACGCAGGCGCAGGGAACGTATCGAGGTTGCCAGGTTCAGATGTCCGCGGCCATTGCCATTCGCCGGCATCATCGTCGGCGGTGGCGGGGTCATTACGACTTCCGGCTCTTCCTCGTCTAACGAGGCGTGGCAACGGCGGCAAAGATCATTGGAAGTTCGAAATTGGACCAGCAGGCAGTGATCGCAACGAACGACTTCCCTTGAATCTACAGGTGCAAGGGTAGTGGCCATCTAAGGTTGGGAGTTGCCAGAGCGGGGGCGTCTCCAGGAACGAAAAAAAGCAAACAAGAACTCTCGTTCCAACCTGCAGCGTAATTTGAGGTACAACACCTGTGGATGTCAAGAACAATCCGGGGTCAAACACAGAACACTGTGGCGTAAAACCTGAATCATCCGGAGAAAACACGGAGAAAATAGGTAAGAAAACATGAACACTCGAGAGCAGGCATGGGGGTTACTAACTGAGTTCACCCAGTCGGAAAGTTTGCGTCGCCACGCGCTGGCCGTCGAAGCCTGTATGCGCGCCTATGCTCTCAAGTTTCATACTGGCTCAGCCTCTGAAGAAGAGTTGTGGGGCGTCGTCGGCCTGCTGCATGACTTCGATTACGAGAAGTATCCCAGTCTCGACGACCATCCTTACAAGGGAAACGAAATCTTGAAAGAGCGCGGCTATTCGGACGAAATTCGCCGCGCCATCATGTCCCACGCCGAATATTCCGGCGTGACTCGGGACACGCCGATGGAGAAAGCTCTCTTCGCCCGAACTGGCGGGATTCATTACCGCCTGCGCTCTGGTCAAGCCCGGCAAGTCGCTGGCGGAGGTAGAGGCCAAGTCCGTCCGAAAAAAGATGAAAGACAAAGCTTTCGCCCGCAGCGTAAAACGCGAAGACATCGTAAACGGCGCTGCCGACCTGGGAGTAGATCTGGAAGAACACATTGCCTTCTGCATCGAAGCGCTCAAGGGGATCGCCGACAAACTGGGTCTGGCTTAGTGTAGGCGCAAGCATCCAGGCTCGTGGCACCGCAGACCATGTGGAGCCGGGTCTTGGACCCGGCCAGGCCGAGCAAAGCGCGGCCGATTCGGGTAGCCCAGACACCCATACAGCGGGGCTGCCGCAATCCAGCCCGGAAATCACAAACCAACCCCTATCTGTTATGTGCGTCATGATCCTCATAAACTGACTGCTGCACCACAAACCTTGCTATCCAGTTGCACCTAACAAACGTCTAGCCACACAAGGCTGTTCGAAGTGTCCAGTGTCGAGACCCGTTATACCTGATCGATGCCGGTAGGGGCGTGGACGCGCTGGTGCCACGCAAAATCCGAAGGAGACAACCCAATGCGCCCAAGCAATGCAGTGCGTTTAGCCTTAGCCGTAATCCTCGCATTTGCCACCACCGTATGGAACGCCTGTAGCAATGCCAATACCGGGTCAACGTCCCCCAATGTAGCCACCGGCAAAATTCCCATCACCACCAAGTCCGAACAGGCCCGAAAAGAATTTCTCACGGGACGCGACCTCTCGGAGAAGCTCCTGGGGCAGGAATCTCTTGAGCACTTTGACAAAGCGCTCGCGCTCGACTCGGACTTCGCAGCCGCCGAGTTGGTCCGCGCGAACAATTCCCCGACGGCAAAGGAATTCTTCGATCATCTGAACAAGGCGGTCAGCCTGGCGGACAGAGTTTCCGACGGCGAGAAGCTTCTCATCCTCGCCAACCAGGCTGGAACCAACGGCGACGTAACCAAGCAGAAGGACAATCTCGAGAGACTGGTCGCAGCCTACCCCAATGACGAACGAGCGCAATTTGCGCTGGGCAACTATTATTTCGGTCAGCAGGAATACGGCCCAGCCCTCGAGCACTACAAGAAAGCCACGGAACTGGCTCCCAACTATTCGCCTGCTTACAACATTCTGGGATACACCTATCGCCAACAGGGCGACTACGCCAACGCGGAACAGGCCTTCAAGAAGTACGTCGAGCTGATTCCCGACGATCCCAATCCCTATGATTCTTACGCTGAGTTACTACTGAAAATGGGACGGTTCGACGAATCGATTGTCCAGTATCGCAAAGCTCTAAGCATTGATCCTCATTTCGTGCCCTCGTACTTCGGAATTTCCGCGGACCTGACCTACATGGGAAAGCCGCAGGAAGCAGAAGCCGAGCTGGGAAAAATGGCCGATCAGGCCCGCAACGACGGTGAACTCCGTACCGCACTCTTCGGCCTGGCTGTAGTTGCCGCCGACAGCGGCAAACTGGACAAAGCGCTACAACGTATGGATAAGGAATATGCCGTCGCAGAAAAGAAGAATGACGTAGCTGCCATGGCCGCGGATCTTCAGGCCAAGGGCAACATTCTTGCGGAAATGCAAAAGTATGACCTGGCCAATCAGCAATTCGATCGTTCTCTGAAGTTTATCCAGGATTCAAGCCTGTCGCCGGAGATCAAAAACAACGCAACCCTGCTGCATCATTTCAACCTGGCCGGCTTGGCGATCGGCACGAAAGATTATGCGGCGGCAAAGACTCATGCCGAGGAATACCGTAAGGGGGCAGAGGCCTCAAAGAACCCCGCACAGGTTAAGCTGGCCCATGAACTGGCCGGAAGAATCGCGCTTGCACAGAAGGACTACGACAAGACGATCACGGAGCTCGAACAGGCAAACCTGCAAGACCCGCGCAACCCGTACCGCCTGGGACAGGCCTATGACGGCAAAGGTGACCACGCAAAAGCCCAGGAGTTCTACAGCAACGCGGCAAAGTTCAATTCACTGCCGGCACTGAACTACGCCTTCATCCGCGCCAAAGCCGAAAAGCTGGTAAAGAAAGCCTGAGAAGCCAGAAGTCACGCAGGGGCGGGTGTCGGCACCCGCCCGGCTTGTAGCGCCGGCGTCCCGCCGGCTATCGTGAGGACGTCTTGCCCGCGCAGCGCTTACCGCAGCACATCCGCCACTCGCCCACTGGCAATCAACTCCGCGATCCGCGCGAAATCCTGATACATTACCCGATCCTTATCCATGGTCGCGCACACCGTGCGGATGGCCGCATGCGCCGTTTGTCCACGCTTCGACGTCTTCAGCGGCGCCAGAAAATCCAGCGCTTGGGCCGCAGCCATGGCTTCAATCGCAATCGCGTTGCGCGTGTTCTCGACAATCTTCTTCAGCTTTAACGCCGCCGTCATGCCCATGGAAACGTAATCTTCCTTGTTGCCGGAAGTCGTGATCGAATCCACCGATGCCGGATGCGCCAGCACCTTGTTTCCGCTGACCAGCGACGCGGCCGCTACCTGCGGCATCATGAACCCGGAATTCAATCCCGCGCCGGCGGCGAGAAACGGCGGCAGTCCCTCGCTTAGCGCCGGATTAACCATGCGTTCCAGCCTGCGTTCTGAAATTCCGGCCAGTGCACTCAGTGCGATGCCCATGAAATCCAAAACAAAAGCCACCGGCTGTCCGTGAAAGTTCCCTCCGGAGATGACGTCGGCTTCTGATGCGGCACTGCGCTCCGCCGGGTGAACGAAAGCGCCCTGGTTTGCTTGGCCTTTCAGAAATACTAGCGGATTATCTACCGCTGAGTTGACTTCAATCTCCATGACCTCGCGGCAGTGCGCCAGCGTATTGCGTACTGCGCCATGCACCTGCGGCATGCAGCGCAGGGAATATGCGTCCTGCACCCGGTCGCAGTCGCGATGCGACTCGCACAGTTGGCTGCCTTCCAGCATCTTGCGCAGATTTGCAGCCGTCTGCAGTTGGCCGTTGTGCGGTCGGGCCTTGTGAATACGCTCGTCGAATGCGACATCAGTGCCGCGCAATGCGTCCAGAGCCATCGCGCCAATTACATCAGCTGTATCCGCCAGCGTCTCGGCCGCCAGCAGCGCCAGAACTCCTACCCCCAGCATGGCCTGCGTGCCATTGATCAGCGAGACGGCCTCTTTGGCCTCCAATACCAGCGGTTTTACTTGCGCGCGCCGCATCGCGTCGGCGGCGGGAATGCGCGTGCCTCTTTCGTCCAGACACTCGCCCTCGCCGATCAATGCCAGCGCCAGGTGCGCAAGCGGAGCCAGGTCGCCACTCGCACCCACGCTTCCTTGTGACGGAACCATCGGAGTGACACCACGATTCAGCATGTCGCAAATCGTGTCGATGACCGCGCTTCGTACGCCGGAATGTCCTTTGGAAAGCGAATTAGCGCGCAAGAGCATCATGGCACGAGTCTCGCCGACGGAGAGTGGTTCGCCCACTCCCACCGCGTGCGAGCGCACCAGGTTGACTTGCAGCTCGCGAATCTGCTCGCCCACAATCCGCACGTCGCTCAGCTTTCCCACGCCCGTAGTAATCGCATAAGACACGCGGTTTTCCGCCACCAGCGCGTCCACCACTGCACGGGCGCGGTTCACGGCCTCGCGGGCCTCGGCGAGGAGAAGGACAGGACGTCGCTCAACCGCGACTTCGCGCACCGCCTCCAGAGTAAGATCGTTGCCGTTGATGTGAAGAGCGTTCAAGAAAGTTTCCGGTGTCTAGTTTCTGGTTCCAATCCGCGAAAACGGTAATTGTCATTCCGAGCGGGCACAGCCCCGAGGAATCCTCCGGCTCATCCCATCGCGCCAGATTCCTCACGGCTAAAGCCGGTTGCGAGCACGCGGCCTATTTCCCCGCTGCCTCCCGGAACACCTTCAGAATACTTGCCGGCAGCGAAACGGTTTTCATCTTCGCGTCAAGAATCATGTGCGTGGTCTCGCCTTCCGCCAGCACTTCACCATCGCCTGCCCGCACCAGCTCGTATCCAAAGTGAATTATCGACTCGCGGACATTCTTCAGATGCGTGCGCACGATGATCTCGTCGTCATAGCGCGCCGGAGCTTTGTAGCGGCAGCGCGCGTCCACCACCGGAATGAAGCATCCGTGTTCCTGCTCCATGTCACGGTAGGCAAATCCTAGTTGACGCATCAACTCCACGCGCCCGATTTCGAACCAGATGAAGTGATTGGCATGATAGACCACCCCCATCTGGTCGGTCTCGGCGTAGCGCACACGTACCCGGCTCTCGCAGACTACACCCGAATTGTTGCCCCGAGCGCTCACCTGCCGCTCCAGCGCGGTTTTCGCTTTTCGAGAAATGAAGTGATGCCTTCGCGGAAGTCGGCGGTAGTGCGAATACGCGCGTTGTCCCGCACCGCCTGACCAATCTGCTGATCCAGCTGTCCGGCAATGAATCCATTGATCAGCCGCTTGGTGGCTCGCAATGACGATGGGCTATTTTCCAGAAGCTGCGTCGCCAATTCGCGTGCCCGCGTCAGCAGTCGCTCCGGTTCCACCACCTCATTGACCAAGCCGTAACGATGCGCCTCGGCTGCGTCGAACAACCGTCCGGTCAGAAGCAGGTCGCGTGCAATCTTGTGCCCAACTTGCCACACCAGCATCGAAGAAACGATGGCGGGCACAAATCCGATACGCACTTCCGTATAACCAAACTTGGCTTCGGGCACCGCCAGCGTGAAGTCGCACATGGTGGCAAAACCCGTTCCACCTGCAATGGCAGCCCCGTTCACGGCGGCGATGGTAGGCAGGGGAAAATCATAAATTCGGCGGAAGATGCGGCCCATGCGCGACGAGTCTTCGGCATTTTCCTCGTTG
>JACXTT010010438.1_pt1 | contig 12516 bp, 11 predicted proteins | sample 9270951 | NCBI WGS metagenome assembly JACXTT01 (sample SAMN15532306, study PRJNA645909) | rock metagenome | isolation source: weathered quartz diorite | place: Puerto Rico | collected 2017-06-21 | reverse complement strand
GTACCGGCTCCGGTGCATCGCTTCTTATGCCATTGAGCACTGTCTCTTTTGTAGCATAAACAGGCCTGTAGAAGGTGTAATGTGTGATGGCCTTGTCTTTGGTGCAGGAAGCAAACAGCCCCATGCATATGGTCAATACCAGCAGCAGTTTTTTCATAAACGGTCATTTGCTATACTGACAACGCCCTGTTGTTTACCGTTGCATTAATGCTTTTTCTACGGGAGTTGATAAACCGCTCTCATAGAAGGTTGCAGTAAATACTGTCGGGTTCCTTCTTGTTCCGATAGGTTAGTGATGAAGAATTTGATCTGAGGTCCTATATAAAGAGAGGGCCGCTTCCCGATACCTATGTCTAATCCCGTCGATAATTGCCAGTTCAGTTTGCGCAAGAGCTCATTGTTGTGGAATAGAAGGTTGTCCTTCTGGTCATAATGCAGCCCATTGCTGCCCAGCAATATGCCGGCACCAGCACCCAATTCCCATCGGAACGGCAGTACCCGAAACAGCCTGAACGGCGTGTAGAGATGAACAGCAGCTTCGAGGAAATGATAGTGGTTGGTGTACCCTATACTATCCGTATTCTTATAGTAGTATCCGCCTGTATTGGAATAACGTCCATTCTGAGCCGACTTGATGGTGCTGTCTTTCCGCATACCTATATCCAAGCGGTCCTGGTACAATCCATAACCTATAGAAATCCCAAGTTGATTTTTATGGCCGATCGCTTTATTGAATTCAACACCCAGGTTAAATGAAAAAGCATCATGAAATAAAGGAGGTGCAGGCGTGGCCGATCCATTGGCAACACTACCCGAAGAAGACTGGTTGTAATACATGTCGGCACTGGCAGCATGGGTTCTCAGGATTGAATTACGTACCCCGCTGCTTCCTGCATTTACGAACAGGTTTACCTGCCATTTTTTGTTCGCTTTTGTCAGCAGTTTTTCTTTTGCAGCCGTTGGTGTTATTGTTGCAGTATGTTTCTGTTGCTGTGAAGAATCGATAACTGTCTCCGGTAAAACGGTAGCAGTCAGGGTTACCTGTTTTTCCATTTCCGAACCATGTTCTGCCTGTCCGTTTACAGGCGACTCTTTCGATACTGTCGCTGGCCCTTCTTCTTTTACAGGCATATGAGCCTGACCAACCCTGTTAGTTGCAACAACCAGCCTGGCACTTTCCTGTTGCATATTGGATACTTCCTGAGATGCTTCTTTTGCTTCATCAGCCCTTTTATTCACCGTCACTTCTTCTTTACCTGATCGCTGTTCATGCACTATCTCATGTTGCTTATTAGTCATTGAAAGGTGATGCGGTCTTTTCGTTTGTAACTCCCACCATAACCCACTCCCGCCACAACAGATCACCAATATCAGCAGCCAAAGTATCCACCGGCGTTTCCGCTCCTTTTGCAGAGAAGCAACCACGACCTCCCAGGACGCAGCATCGGGCTGCATCTGCAGATCAGCCAGTTCTTCGCGTACCTGTTGTTCAAATGATCTATCGGGCATACCTGTCTTTTTTTCCGTGAACAGTATTTTTTTCCATCCAGCTGATCAATAAGGCCCTGGCCCTTGAATACTGAGAACGGCTGGTGCCTTCACTGATGCCGAGTATTTTTCCAATTTCAACATGCGTGTATCCTTCTACTGCATGCAGGTTGAAAATGGTCTGGTAACCAGGGGGTAATTGCCTCACCAGCATCAGCAGGTCTTTCATCTCCAGCTTCCATTCCGGCTCTGCCTGTGTAACGGGATGCAGATGACTGTCTTCGAAAGACAGGTCGAGCTGGTATTGCGGTTTCCGCTTCAGATAGTTGATGGCTGTATTGACCATGATGCGCCTGATCCAGGCGCCCAGTTCCCCTTCGGCCTTGTATTGATGCAGGTTTTGGAACACTTTGATAAACCCTTGTTGCAACACTTCTTCGGCATCGTGCATGCTTTTGGTATAGCGGTAACAGACTCCCAGCATAGACGCCGCAAACAGGTCATACAGCTGCTTCTGTGCAGCGGCATGATGCCTGAGACAGTCTTTTACCAGTTTCTGCTGATCAACCATTGGCTCTTGTTCAGTAAGGTGACACCCACTATACCACATAACGTTGCATCCCCGATAAAAATAAGGTTTCCCGTTTCAACAGTACATTTGCTGCATGAGTTTAGCAGCAAGAGACCAGCAGGTGATCTGGCACCCGTTTACCAGGCAGAAAAACATGCTTCCGCCCATTCCCATTGTAAAAGGAGAAGGCACCATTTTGTGGGATGAAGACGGTAAGGCCTATATCGATGCCATCAGCAGCTGGTGGGTCACCCTCCATGGTCATGCGCATCCCTATATCGCAGAATGTTTATACAAGCAGGCTTTGCTGTTGGAGCAGGTAATATTTGCCGGTTTCACACACCAGCCTGCTGTGGAACTGGCAGAACGATTACTACCGCTTCTGCCCGGAAAATTTGTACGGGTCTTTTATAGTGATAACGGCTCTACCGCTACAGAAGTAGCATTAAAAATGGCCATTCAATTCTGGTGGAACAAAGGTGAGAAACAGCGAAAAAAAATACTGGCTTTCAACAACGCTTATCATGGAGACACTTTTGGCGCCATGAGTGTAAGTGACAGAAGCGTTTTCACACTTGCTTTTCACGAACTGCTATTTGAAGTCATATTCATTGACACGCCTACAGCAGAGAACATAGAATCGTTGAAGGAAAAGGTGCATGCCCATGCCGCGGATACCGCCGCCTTTATCTATGAACCATTGGTACAGGGCGCCGGTGGCATGAAAATGTATGATCCATCATTGATGGATGTGTTATTGCATACGGTAAAAAATGAACACATCATTTGTATTGCCGACGAAGTGATGACCGGCTTTGGCAGAACAGGTAAACATTTTGCTTCTCAACACCTCGATACTAAACCCGATATCATTTGCCTGAGCAAGGGTTTAACTGGTGGCACCATGGCGCTGGGTGTAACAGCATGTACCGCTGAAATATACGATGCCTATATAACAGATGATGCACTCAAAACATTTTTCCACGGCCATTCCTTTACGGCCAACCCGCTGGCCTGTACCGCTGCACTCGCCAGCCTGGATCTTTTGCAGCAAGCCGCCTGCCAGCAACAGATTCAGATGATCTGTGAGGAGAACCAACGGTTTTCTGTACAGCTCATGAATAGCGGACTTCCGTACAAGAACATCCGGGTAAGGGGAACCATACTCGCATTTGAAATTGAGCAGGGAAAAGATGAATACCTGAATAATATCAGCAGTGTAATTACCAGTCAGGCGCTGAGCAAAGGCATCTACATACGACCATTGGGCAACACCGTGTATATCATGCCTCCATACTGTATCACCAGAGAAGAATTGCAGCAGGTATATGACTGCTTGCTTTCTATTGGGTTATAAAAGTTGCGCTACTGTATTTTTATCGAAGGAGGTTCATAATCATATGGAAGCATGGTGGCCAGTTTCTCCCACCAACCCCAATAGCCAGATGTAAGAATAGCCAGGCTGGGCCAGTAGTTGCCAGTGGCCGACACAGCGATTTCTGTTTTAGCAGGCATTGATATTTCTGAAACCTGCGGACTTTTTTTATTCGTACCAAAATTCCTTCTCACAAATTCATCCGCTACTGTTTTATGTATGTACGTTATCTGCAAATGATCATCAAAGCTGAATCCTGCCGTAACACTATCTATGGCATAAGCAATACTGTCGCCGGTTAACAAAGTGTTGATCAATATGTCCGGACCTTGCTTCTTTTTCCTGATCAGCTTCCTGATTTCAAATCCTTCTTCCATTATCCGGTTCATGAAAAGGCTCCGCATGAAATGCATTACAGAACCATAATAAGCTTCGGCTCTGTTTCTTTCCCATCGTATCATTTGCCTTTTGTTTTTGCTCTCCATCGCTTCAAACAAAGGGTATCCCTGGTAATAGTTAATGCGTGTATTATGATTGAATTCGCAAAAGACCAGCGTATATTTCAGCATATAACCCAGTGCCCTGTTCTCCAGCAACAGCGGCTCATCGGCATACACTTTCAGAGTGTTTTGTTTTTTATCGAACCTGAATTTCAGCACTTCATGGTTTTTGAGTTTGCAATCGGCGGCCATTCCAGATGTGCCGATCACGTTCTCCATGAAATAAACTCCCCATTTTTCCCAGCCATCTTTAAGGTAGGGTTCCACGATCACTTCCTGTAATTCATTGACTTTGGGCTTCAGTGAAACAAGCAAATCCAGTGGCAATTGTCCACTTTGCAGTACAGCAGTATGCGTTTCATAACCAATACAAGAGACTACTATTTCATATCGTCCCGAAGGAAACCTGTCGATAACAAATTCACCTGCATCATTGGTCAGCGTACCTACAGATGTATTACTAAGATATACATTGACTACCGGCAGTGGCTTCTTTGAATCTGCTGCAATCACTTTCCCTTTCAAAACTGATTGCGCAAAAGAACCGGAAACAGCCATCAGCAAAAAAATAACAAGCCAGTTTCTCATACGGGCACTTTCATATATTGAAAGATAAGCATACTTCTTGTTTATCCGATACAAAAAAAGCCACCGGTAATATCCCGATGGCTTTCTCTATTAAAGTCGTGTTTAACAATCAAAGGCCGAACAATCCCGCATTCAGTAATTGCAGGGTTTTTGTTTTATGATCGCTGGGTACCAACAGTGAAATGTTGTGCGGACTACCACCATAACTCACCATCGTAACCGGTATCTCTTTAATCGCATCAAAGAGTTTCTTCAATACATCTTCTGTTTGCGCAATTTCATTACCAACGATGGATACAATGGTTTGCCCTTTTTCTACTTCCACAGAGCCAAAGGGTTCCAATTCTTTGATGATCGAAGCTAGCGCCGCATCACTGTCAATGGTTACGGAAACCGCCACTTCAGAAGTGGTGATCATATCAATGGAGGTCTTGTATTTTTCAAACACTTCAAACACTTTTCTCAAAAAGCCATACGCCAGCAGCATACGACTGCTCTTGATCTTAATGGCCGTGATGCCATCTTTGGCAGCCACTGCTTTCACACCTACACTGCCGGCTTCTTTGGTGATCACCGTACCTGCCGCATCTGGCTGCATGGTATTGAGCAGTTTCACTGGCACATTTTCCTGTTGTGCAGGCCAGATACAAGTGGGATGCAGGATCTTGGCCCCGAAATAAGCAAGTTCCGCAGCTTCGTCGAAACTCAGTTGTTCAATGGCTACTGTTTTATTAACGATGCGTGGATCGTTGTTGTGCATACCATCGATATCAGTCCATATTTCACATACGGTGGCATGTGCAGCTGCTGCAACCAGTGAAGCAGTATAATCACTTCCGCCACGTTTCAGGTTGTCTACCTCTCCTCTTGCATTGCGGCAGATATATCCCTGTGTGATGAATATTTTTTTATCAGCATGTTGTTTCAGCAGATCATTCAATTTGGATCGGATGCTGCCCAGTTGTGGTTCTTCGTTGACATCGATACTCATGAACTCCAGTGCGGGCAACAGCAAGTGATCCACACCCTGCTCATCAAGGAACACACTGAACAGTTTGGTGCTCATCAATTCTCCCTGCGCGAGAATGTCTTTATTCAATGCTTCGCTGAAAGAGATGCGTAAAATAATATTCAGGAATTCAAAATGTTCAGTAACGATCCCATTGGCTTTGGCGCGGTTCTCTTCTTTCTGAACAAGATCCAGTACAAAGCTCCTGTAATGTTTCTCCAGTGTATCGATCTTCTGTTTGGCCGCTACACGATCACTTGCTGCTAAACTGCTGCTGATCTCAACCAGGGCATTGGTTGTTCCGCTCAATGCACTCAATACCACGATCTTGGCTTCTGCATCTTTTGTGATCAGTTCATATACCTGGCGCATGCGTTCCGGCTTACCCACACTGGTGCCGCCAAACTTCATAATCTTCATAAAAAAACCACTGGTTTAATTGTAAAATGAGTGGCAAAGGTAAAGTGGAACCGTCAAAATAGGCGCAAGATTTTAACGTACAATTGTTAGCTATTAAAGCACCAGGGAGAACCGCGCTCCCAGCTCCTTCAATTCATTGGCAACGCTGTCTACCAGGGGAATTCCTTCTGTTTTCCGCACCTGTTCCATTTCCCTTTCCGGGTCGCCGGGTATCAGCACCTTCTCGTGCCCCGGAGCGGGCTTGGCTGCACGGAACCGTTGTATCCAGTTGTCCATATGTTGTTTGAACTCCGATGCAGGTCTGAAAGCATCTACCCGCATGGCTCCGAAGAAATGCCCCAATCCTTTGCCCGGCATATTCTCGGGCATGGCCACATAAGCAGGAAAAGGCGGCACCCAGGGACCATAACTGGCTCCGCTGAGTACGGCAGAAAATATATCCACTACCGAACCCAGTGCATATCCTTTATGGCTACCGTGGTCACGGTCACTACCCAGCGGAAGCAAAGCGCCCTGCTTTTTCAATATGTTGGCATCGGTAGAGGCTTGTCCGTCTTTATCCTGCACCCATCCCAACGGCGTATCGGCATTTTTCCTTTGCAATATTTCCAGCTTGCCATTCGCGGCTGTTGTAGTAGCCAGGTCAGCCACAAAAGGCGGTTCTTCACCCGCCGGTATTGCTACGGCAATGGGATTGGTTCCCAGCATCCGTTCAATGGAAAAAGTAGGTGCTACCAGCGCGCTCGCATTGGTCATGGCCATGCCGATCATATCCTGCTCAAGGGCCATCATGGCATGATACCCTGCAATGCCAAAATGATTGGAATTGCGCACGCTTACCCATCCCGTGCCCGCCTGCCGCGCTTTATCAATCGCCACCTGCATGGCAAAGGGCGCCACTACTAATCCCAGGCCGGCATCTCCATCTACAACAGCAGTAGAAGGCGTTTCGTGTACAATCTTTATATCCGGCGTTGCATTCACCCTTCCTGCTTCCCACAGCCTTACATAACCTGTAAGCCTGGCTACACCGTGACTATCAATTCCCCGCATATCGGCCGACAACAATGTCTGTGTAGCAGTTGCGGCATGTGCATCGGAACATCCAATGGCTTTGAATACAGCTTGTGTAAATTGATACAGATGATCGTAGGAATATGTTTGCATGGGGTGCAAGGTAAAGAACCTGCCTGATTTCTTAATTTCACACCATGAAATTAGTTACACCCTTATTGTTGCTTTTCTGCCTCTCGCTGCAGGCACAATATTCTCGCGATAGTATTCATTCTGATTTTGTGCTGTACAACCAAAGAGTGAAATTCGATCAATACCTGCGTGAACAAACGATCAAGGTAACTTTTGAAAAGCCGTTGAACAGTGAAACAGAAGATTATTACCGTGAAGCATGCTGGGCCGTATCGCAATATGTTTTGCAGTCTCCGGTCATCGAAAAAGGATTACGTAACCTGTTCAATGGGTATACTACACTGGAACTGTCTACCAGGCGTGCATTGCTGGAAGCTGCTTATGCCAGCTATCCGGATATTTTTCAAAAAGAAATGACGCGATTGCTGCAACTGGAAAAAACACCCAGGTTATTTGCGATGCAAACAGCCTATCTCTATCGAATAGATCACGGCAATAAAAGAAAAACTGCATTGAGAGAACAACTGCACAATCAATTCCCCGGATATGATACATTGCCGGTGTTGAAAGAACTGGATCATTATCTGCTCACCCATGATTCGCTGGTACACAGTGCAACGCCACGGCTGGATGTATTGTTTGCGCAACAGAAAGTAACAGGACAAAAAATCATTTATTCTTTCCAGCGATGGAACCGTGATTATGCAGGATTGGCCATTATACAGAATGCCGACGGACATTTTTGCCGGGATGCATCGGGCAGATTACTGGTATTCCGGCAATTGGCGCGCTCTGCATCCAATCTTCCTTATTTCATTACCAACGGCAGCACACCGCAAGGTATTTACAGCATACAGGGTACAGCCATTTCACATAATAACCTGATCGGTCCTACGCCCAACATACAATTGGTAATGCCCTTTGAAGCCGACAGCGTTTACTGGCATCATACGGTTGATTCCACAAAGCCTGCACTGGATAATTACCTAGGCATGCTGCCCGCTTCCTGGCAATTGTATGATCCCATGACCGAGGCTTTTTATGCCGGCAAGGTCGGACGCACAGAAGTCATCGCACATGGCACCACCATTGATCCGGATTATTTTAAAGACAAGCCGTATTATCCTCTCACGCCTACTATGGGCTGCCTCTGTGCACAGGAAAACTGGAATATGTTTACGGGGAAGATCAACAGCAGTGAACAACTCAACCTCGTATCAACTTTCCTCTCCACCCCCGGCGATACCGGCTACCTCATGGTCATCAACATCAATGACCTGTCACAACCGGTAAGTACAGAAGAAATTGAACAATGGATAAATGCATTTGAACATAATAATAAAGGATGAACCTATACGTGTTCATCCTTTATAAATATTTGATCATGGTATCCGGTTAGAACGGCAGGTCATCGATCGGTTCGGTGATATCACCGGCCGAAGGCGGGGCTGGTTGATTATAAGCAGGTGTATACGCAGGCGCACCAGGTGACGCAGCTCCTTCATTTGAACGACCACCAAGCAACTGTACACTCAGCACACGCATGGTGAGCGAAGCGCCGCTACGACCATCCTGGGTAGTATAGGTCCTTACATCCGGTGTTCCCTCCACATATACCTGTGTTCCCTTTTTTAAATAAGGAGAGATACCCGTCCTGTCAGTCCAATAAGCACAATCTACCCAGGTAGTCCTGTCTTTCTGGTTACCCTGCGCGTCTTTAAAACGCTCCGTATGCGCCACGGTAAAATTGATGACGTTTTTCCCGTTCACATTGTTCAGGATCGCATCCTTACCCAGGTTACCAATCACTTGAAGTTTTATCATAATAGATCTGTTTTAGTAAATATCGTTAAAAGCGTCCAACAACCCTTCAGGTAGATGTCGCAAATCTTTTCCGCTATTCGAAACCCACTGTGTATCAGTGGATAGCATCCTTCACATCCCTTTCGCTTTAGTTTTTCTAATTTTGCACGAAATTAAGTCAATTCATCATGAGCCGTAAAGGAAAGGTTTTAGTGGCGATGAGTGGCGGTATTGATAGTACCGTTACGGCTCTCATGTTGCATCATGAGGGATATGAAGTCGTGGGCATTACCATGAAAACATGGGATTATGCCAGTAGTGGCAGCAGTTCGAAAGAGACCGGCTGCTGTAATATCGATTCTTTCAACGATGCGCGACAGGCAGCGGTGCATCATGGTTTCCCGCATTTCATTTTAGACATCCGCGAAGAGTTCGGCGATTTCGTGATCGAAAACTTTGTGGAAGAATACCTGGCCGGTCGCACACCCAACCCCTGTGTGATGTGCAATACCCACATTAAATGGCGGGCGCTGTTGAAACGCGCCAATGCACTGGATTGTGATTTCATTGCAACAGGTCACTATGCGGAAATACGCCAGCACACGAATGACCGCTATGTGATCAGCAAAGGAAAAGACGAGACCAAAGACCAGAGTTATGTGTTGTGGGGGCTCGACCAGGAGCTCCTGAGTCGTACCATCATGCCCCTCGGCAAGTATCATAAAACAGAAATCCGCCAGATGGCCATGGATATGGGCTACCCGGAGCTGGCCAAAAAAAGTGAGAGTTACGAGATCTGCTTTGTGCCGGATAATGATTATCGCGGTTTCCTGAAAAGACGGGTAGACGGACTGGAAGAGAGTGTAGCAGGTGGTTGGTTTGTAGACAAAGACGGTAAAAAACTGGGGCAACACAAAGGGTATCCTTTCTATACCATCGGACAACGCAAAGGACTGGATATTGCATTAGGAAAGCCCACTTATGTAACGGCCATCCATCCCGGCAGCAATACGGTGGTACTGGGCGATGAAGCTGATCTGGAACAAAACGATATGATCGTTGGCAAACTCAACTGGATCAAATACGAGGGCATCACCGATGGTATGGAGGCCATGACGCGCATTCGTTATAAAGACAAAGGAGCACTGAGCAATTTGTACAATGATGACAAAGGCATTCGTGCACGTTTTTATGAGAATGTAAAAAGCATTGCACCCGGACAAAGCGCTGTATTCTATGAAGGCAATGATGTGATTGGTGGGGGTATCATCCAGCGGGGTGAGCTCGTTTTTTAAACAGCACTGTAAACAGAGAGTCCGCTTTTTGATCGTATCCTTTCAGTACTTCCGTGCTGACCAGTTCCAATGGAAAATTTTGTTGAATGAAGGACACCTGTTCTTCATTCTCTTTTTTGAATACTGAGCAGGTAATGTATAAAAAATATCCATTTTCTTCCAGGTGATATTGTGCCGTGCGAACAATCCTTTGTTGCAAGGATGCATACTGATCGATCTCTTCTTTTTCGAAATAATACAACTGTTCCGGTGTCCTGCCCCAGGTACCACTACCGCTGCAGGGAACATCACAAATGATCAGATCATATTTTTTTGCAGCGCTACAAGGTTTCCCCGATGATAGGTCTGCCACAAAAGCCTGGTACTGCTGAATCCCTGCCCGCACGAATCGTTGTTTCAGATTCTGCAGGATAGAAGTCCGGATATCGGATACCGTAAGGTTGATCTTCCTCAACATGTCTTTCACCAGGATGGATTTGCCGCCGCTTGCCGCACAGCAATCCCATACAGTGGATGCATTTGCCGGAAGTTTATCGCCTACCCTTTGTGAATTGTAATCCTGCACAACGACTTCCTGGTCGATGGCAAGGATGGTATCGATTTTGCTGGCATTGGCAAGTCCAAGGCAGTGTTCGTTCAAAGACTGAAATGCAATGGTTGCCTGGTTGAGTTTCTGCGGAACGATCGTTTCATAGCCTGGTCGTATTCTTAAAAAAAGCAATGGTTGTATGAAATGAGAACGGGCAAAACTATTTGCTTCGATAGAAGAACTCAACGCTTCCTGCCAGGGAAAAACACTATTCAATGAGAACGATGGCTCTGCTGATTGCAGGTATTGTATACGAACAGATAATTCATCGCTCCAGTTTTCCAGCCAGGATGCTTCAAAAACATCCTTCCATACACCTGGCGATGACTCACAAAGGAATAAAGCTATTTGTATCCGTTTATTGACCGGCAAATGCAGGCAGGCGTGTCCCATACGATAATAGCAATAGCAAAGATGGCTGATGCATTTACGATCGCGGGAACCGAATTTTTTCTGAATGGCGAAATGCTGCTTTAAAAAAACAGCTAGCGGCACCGTACCATCGTAAAGGCCAATGATTGCTTCCGCAGACCTGATATATTGATTCGCATATTGCATTTGGCTGTAAAAATAATGCCGCTGTTACAACCAGCGGCATAAACACATAAAGAAAACAGGAAAGAGATTATTTGTAATAATATTTGAGCGTCTTGCTGCCTTCTACCGGATTTACAAAATCTCCCGAAACAGGCTTATTTGCCGAGTTATACTGATAAGCAATCGTAGTAACCTGAGTGGGATAAGAAGTCAGTATGGCATTTGCATCCACCGCTATCCGGGTAATATTATTCCTTCCTGTACCCTGCCCATCTCCGCCCTCTATCAACGCTTCATTACCTAATTGGAACGGACTGGATTTGTCGTCTACTGTGAAAGTAAATGTGAGTACCTGGCTCATACTGCCTGAACCTGAAGGATCGGGCACAAAAGTTTTCAGTTGCGTTACATTGCCATTGGTATCGTAACTATAGGCTATTTGGGCGGTTAACACATTCATAATGCCTCCCAACGACAAATAGGTACTCATTTCAGTAATTCTGCCATCTGTATACTTATAAGCACTGCTATCGGTAGTGGTTACGCCCTGTACGGTAAGGCTTGAAAAGGTATAGTCGAATTGAGTTGCTGTAGTTGTCGGATAGTGCACATTGATAATGGTACTGTCCTGGCCGTTCAGTGTAGGCCCGCTTCCCAGGTTACCCCATTTAAAATTAGCCACTATTTTTACGACCCTGCCAAGACTGTCGCGTATCATCCGCCGCACCTGCATACCTCCATCGGGTTCTGCATGATCAATCGCTAATTTAATGAGTCGGCCATTGGCATCGTACTCATAATGCCGGGTAGTAGTGCCTTTGCTTCCTATACTTTCCACTTTGGTCAAAATGCCTGTTGCCGAGCCTGTGCTACCTGAAGTAGAATCGGTCCCCTTTGACATTTTCAGTTCAAATTTTTTTTCGCAGGAACTAAGTATAAGGCATAAGAACAAGCCGTAGGTGAGTAACGGTAGTTTCATAGAATAGGATTTATCTAATGCAATTTATATAATAATCAATCAAATATTTGTAGGTGAAAAACTACAAAAAAGAGGATCCTCTCGGAGCCTCTTTTCGAGCTATCATATTGATTATCTTACTATTATATCCTGAGCGATATTTTTACCGATAATAGTACCAGGTAACCGAACTGGTATTCCTTGATGGTTCCGTCATTATAATGATTACCGGATGGT
>JACXTT010010437.1_pt1 | contig 12516 bp, 11 predicted proteins | sample 9270951 | NCBI WGS metagenome assembly JACXTT01 (sample SAMN15532306, study PRJNA645909) | rock metagenome | isolation source: weathered quartz diorite | place: Puerto Rico | collected 2017-06-21 | reverse complement strand
TTCCGTAGCGCGCCGCTCGCGTCCGAAGGACCTCGTCCGTCCAGATCGCGGTGTCGAAGACGGCATTCGGATGGATCACGTTCACGCGGATGCCGTCGCCACCCCATTCCAGGGCGGCGACGCGTGCGAGCTGCGTGAGCGCGGCCTTCGAAGCGGAGTAGGCGGCTGCGGCGGGGCCGGGCGCCGGCACGTTCTTCGAGCCGATGACGACGACGCGGCCACCGCGCGGAGCTTGCTTCAGATACGGGTGAACCAGCCGCAGCAGATCGAGGTTCGCGTCGAGGTTCACGGCCATCGTCCGGCGCCATTCCGGAGAATCGAGCTCCGCGATGGGGCGGCTGGCGGCGAAGATGCCAGCGTTCAAGACCGCCATGTCGAGGCCGCCGAAACGCTCGGCCGTTCGTTCGAGGGCTTCGGAGAGTGACTGCGGCCGCCGCACGTCGCAGGGGAGGCCCAGGAACTCGGCCTTCGACGACACGTCGACGACCTTCCGATCGAGATCGAGCCCGACGACCGCGGCACCGCGCGCGAGCAGCGCGTCCACGCAGGCGCGCCCGATGCCGGAGGCCGCGCCCGTGACGAGCGCGATCTCGCCCTGGAAACGCGGCGGCGCGCCGCCCTTGCGGAGCTTCGCCTGTTCCAGGTCCCAGTATTCGACCGCGAACAGCGATCGTTCGTCGAGCGCGCGATAGCCGCCGAGTGCGGTCGCACGCAGGATCACGTCGATCGTCTGGCGGTAGATGTCGAGCACGATCCCGGCATCACGCACCGAGGCTCCGGCGGCGCAGAGCCCGAGCGTGCCGTCGAGGATCACGCGCGGCGCGGGATCGAGCATGGTGAGGCCGGGCAATCGCCGTGCGTGCTTCCGGAAGGACTGCTCGTAGGTGCGGCCGTACGCTTCGACGTCGCGGCCGAGCATCGGCAGGCGCTTGGTGCGGATCACGTGATCCGGCGTGACCGGGCCCTGCGTGGCGATCGTGGCGAGATCGTCGCGTCGGATGAACGCTATTTCGGAGGGCGTTCGGCTCGAGGTGACGATCATCGGACGCCCGGCGGCTCGTGCCAGCGCACCGCGGAGCGCCGCGATGCGTGTCCCGATTGGCTCGCGAGCACGCCCCGCACGCGGGCGCGGCAGCGACCAGGCACGTGCGCGCGCGAGCGCACGCTCGGCGCGGCTCACGAGCTGGATCATCCGTTCGTAGGACGTCCGCGCGTCGTCGCCGAACGAGAACATGCCGTGGTTCAAGAGCAGCATGCCGATCGTGCGCGCGGTCGCGTCCTTCGCGAACCGCCGTGCGCACTCGCGCGCGAGATCGAAGCCCGGCATCACGTACGGCACGTAGACCACGTCGTCGCCGTAGATCTCATGAGCGCGGGCCTCGCCGCCGACAGAGTTGGTCACGGTCAGCACCGCGTCCGCGTGGGTATGATCGACGAACTTGTAGGGCAGGATCGCGTGCAGGATCGTCTCGACCGACGGCGCGGCAGCACCCGGCCGCGTGATCTGGATCGCGAGCTCGCTGACCATGCGTGCGTCGCTCAGCGCGGGCAACGACGCGAGGCGGGCGACCGGCGGCAGCCGAACGGGGGTGAACCCCGACGCGTCGATGGTCGCCAGGTCCGAGCCGCTGCCTTTCACGTAGAGAAGCGGCTGGGGCTCGCCGAACGCGTCGGCCTCGTCGGTTTTCACCGACGTATTGCCGCCGCCGTGGAGCACGAGCGAGCGTTCCGCGCCGAGCAGACGCGAGCTGTAGACGCGGACGCCGAGGTCTCCCTCGAACGCGGCGGCCTCTCGTTCGTCCCAACGACTGCGCATCGCGCCCTCCTAGCGAGTCTTCGGCTCGCGTTCCAGGCGACTCGCTCTCGTGGTTCGTCAAGGCTTGGATTGTCCGCCTCGGCTCGAGTTGATATTTTGGCTGCGGCGTACGGCTGGCGCATGCGAGGAGAGGGACGGAATGAGCCGACGGAGTGATCTGCTACGACCCTCCGTCGCACGATCGGAACGGTCGGGCCCGACGATCTGCATCCTGGCCGGCGACGTCTCCGGTGATCAGAACGGTGGTCGCCTCGCGCGTGCGCTGAAGCGCGCCGATCCGGGCGTACGATTGATCGGCGCGGGCGGAGCGTCGATGCGGGATGCGGGGGTCGACGTTCGGGTCAGCACCACGGAGTATTCCTTCGTCGGCGTGCTCTCGTCGCTGCCCTTCCTGCCGCGCCTGTGGTCGCAGTTCCGCGCCGGTCAACGCATGATCCTCGAAGACCGTCCCGACGTCGTCGTGCTGATCGACAGCGAAGCAGCCGCCGTGCGCATGGCGCGCTGGCTGCGCCGCCAGGAGATCCCGGCGGTGTTCTTCTTCCCGCCGCAAGTCTGGTTCTGGGGACGCTGGCGCCTGCGCTACGTCGTGCCGCTCGCGCGCCGCGTGCTCTCGGCGTTCCGAGCCGAGGCTGCGATCTACCGCGCCGCGGGCGCCGACGTGCGCTTCGTCGGGCATCCGTTGCTCGACGTGGTGTCCGCGAATCCCGATCGCGTCGGCGCGCTCCGCGAAACCGGCCTCGACCCGGCGCGGCCGATCGTCGGCCTCATGCCGGGGAGCCGACGCCAGGAGATCCGCATGCTCGCGCGCATCATCTTCGATGCCGCGCGGAAGCTTCAGCAGCGCGACCCGAGCCTGCAGTTCGCGATCCCGCTGGCCGCCGAATCGCTGCGGGAAGACCTCGAGCGCGCCATCGCGGCGAGCGGACTCGGTTCGGCGAAGCTCTACCGACCGACTTCGTACGCGCCGCTGTCGCAGGCGCGTGTCGTCATCCAAGGCTCGGGGACGGGTACGCTCGAGACCGCACTGCTCGGCATACCCTCGGTGATCGCGTACCGCTGCATCCCGCTCGAGTACTGGGTCGGGCGCTGGCTGATGCGCGTTCCGTACATCGGCATGGTCAACATCCTGCTCGGCGAGATGGTGCAGCCCGAGTTCTTCAACGAGAACGTCGACGCCGATCACCTCGCGGACGAGGCCTGGTCGCTGCTCACCGACGATGCACGCCGCCGCCGCATCCAGCAGCGGCTCGCGGCGCTGCCGAAGATCCTCGGCGAGCACGGGGTGATGGACCGCGCGGCGCACGCCGTGCTCGACCTCACCGCGAGCGAGGCCCGCGAAGCGGTCGAGCTGCTGCCCGCGGCGACCGGCACACCGTAGCCTTCGCGACCACTGCGCACGGGGGCTTGTTTCAAGCGCGCCCCGCTCCCCAAGATCGGCCCGCCCGCACGACCGCGGGATCCAAGCGAGGAGGTCTCCCGTGCGCGCGAAGAATCCCGTCTGTGCCATCGTCGGAGCCGGAGAAGGTCTCGGAGCGTCGCTCGCCCGCGTGTTCGCGGCGGACGGCGCGGATGTGGCATTGCTGTCACGCAGCGAAGCGGGCTCCGCGAAGGCGAAGGAAGCCGCGCTGGGCGCGAACCCGTCGGGGAAGACCGTGTTCTTCGCGACCGATGCGGCCCGACCCGAGGCCGTCGAGGCTTCGCTCGCGCGCGTCGCGAGCGAGCTCGGCGCGGTCGACATCCTGATCTACAACGCGCGCGGCAATCTTTCCTTCAAGCCGCCGCTCGAGATCGGCTACGACGCACTCCGCGAGGCGATCGACCTCGAAGTGATGGGCGCGTTCGCCGCGGCCAAGGCCGTGCTGCCGTCCATGATCGAGCGCGGCCGCGGCACGATCCTCTACTCGAGCGCGACCGCAGCGCTGCGCGGCTCTGCGAACGGCCTCGTCTACGCGACCGCGAAGTTCGGCCTGCGCGGCCTTTCGCAATCGCTCGCCAAGGCCTACTCCGCGAAGGGCGTGCACGTCGTCCACGTACGACTCGATTGCGAGCTCGACGTGCCGATCGTCCGCCAGATGATGGGCGCGAAGTTCGACCAGGAGCACGCCGCCAATACCGACGACGTTGCGCGCTCCTATCTCTGGGTGCACAAGCAGCCGCGGTCGGCGTGGAGCAACGAGGTCGAGCTTCGGCCCTACACCGAGACCTGGACCTGCTGATCGCGCCGCTGCGGGTTCAGCGCGCTTCGTAGGCCGCGAGCACCCGGTCGACCGGCCCGGCCGCGGCGAGTCGGCCGTGGTCGAGCCAGATCGCGTCGTCGCAGAGCGAGCGGAGCGTCCCGAGGTCGTGCGAGGCACAGACGAGCGTCTTCCCCGAGGCGCGGAGCTCGAGGATCTTTCCGAGGCAGCTCTCTTGGAACGCGGCGTCGCCGACGGAGAGCAGCTCGTCGACGACGAGCACGTCGGGATCGACGTGGATCGCGACCGAGAACGCGAGCCGCAACACCATGCCGCTGGAGTACGTGCGGAGCGGCTCTTCGATGAACGGCTCGATGCCCGAGAACTCGACGATCTGCCCGCGGAGCTCCTCCAACCGCGAGCGGCCGAGGCCGAGCAGCGCGCCGTTCAAGGTCACGTTCTCCGACCCGCTGAGGTCGGGATGAAAGCCCGCGCCCAGCTGGAGCAACGCACAGACTTGGCCGTGAACGGCGATGCGGCCCGCATCCGGCACGCAGAGGCCCGCGATCAGGCTGAGCAGCGTGCTCTTGCCGGCCCCGTTCGCGCCGACGACGGCGAGGCTCCGTCCCGCGGGGAGCGCGAACGACACGTCGTGCAGTGCATAGAAGAGCGGCGCCGGCTCGCGCCGCAGCGCCCGCGCGACGCGCTCGCGGAGCAGCTCGCGCCCGACCTGACGGTAGGCTTTCGAGAGCCCGTCACAGGTGATGGTGCTCGCGCTCATCGAATCACAGCCGATCGTGGAATCCGCTCTCGAGGCGCTGGAAGACGATCCGCCCGAGCAGCAGCGTGAGCAGCGATCCGATCGTCAGCCGGAGCATCAAATCCGGCGCCGGCGCGGCCGCGTCGATCAGGATCGACCGCACCGCCAGCACCACCGAGACGAGTGGGTTCAGCAGATATGGACCGCGGAATTCGTCCGGCACCAACGTCAGCGGATAGAAGATCGGCACCAGCCAGAAGAGCATCGTGTTGCCCGATTCGACGACGTAGCGCGTGTCGCGGATGTAGACGTCGATCGCCGCCGTCGCGAGCGCGAGGCCGCACACGAACACGACCTCGAGGCCGCAGACCAGCGGTAGCCATAACCACGGCAGCGAGACGCGGCCGCCGAACGCGAGCACGATCGCGAGCAGCAGACCGAGCTGGATCGCGAGGTGAACGCAGTTGCTGAGCACCGCCGCGACGGGGACGATCGCGCGCGGCGCCATCACTTTCTTCACGAGCGGGGCGTTGTCGAGCAACGAGGTCGTGGCGTTCGACAGCGCCACGCTGAAGAAGTTGAACGGGATGATCCCGCAGAGCACGAAGACCGGGAAGTGCTCGGTCGTCGGATTCGGGAAGATCCGCGTGAACACGAACGTGAGCAGCCCCATCATCACGAGCGGGTTCAGCAGCGACCAGAGGACGCCGAGCGACATGTTGCGGTAGCGGACGCGGAAGTCCTTCAGCACGAGGTTCCGCAGCAGGAAGCCGTAGTCGCCGTTCCACATCGCCGGTTGCGCGAGTCCTTACTCCACGACGCCGCGGGGCTTTGCAACGCCGCCGCGCGGGCGCCCGGACGGCGTTCCGGACGGCCCGGTTGACAGCCTCGGAACGGCTGGGCAAGCATTTCCGCTCCGTGCAAAGCCGTCGTCACGCCGTGCTGCACCGTCCGGAACCGTGGCACGCCTGCGTCGGCCGGGACATCCGCGAGATCCCCGGAGATCCGTCGAGGCGCTTCGGTTCGTGATGCCGCTCGCCGGCAAGGTGGCGCTGGTGACCGGCGCCGCGCGCGGCATCGGTCGCGAGACGGCGCGCAAGCTCGCGCGCTCGGGCTGCGACGTGATCGTGAATTACTACAACAGCCACGACGAGGCCGAGGCGCTGGCCGAGGAGATCCGCGCGCTCGGCCGCCGCGCGCTCGTGGTGCAGGCGAGCGTGGCCAGCCCCGAGGCGATCGACGAGCTGTTCGCGCGGGCGCGGGCCGAATTCGCGCGGCTCGACATCGTCGTCAGCAACGCGGCGAGCGGAGTGCTCCGCCCCACGCTCGAGATGACCCTGAAGCACTGGCGATGGTGCCTCGAGACGAACGCACTGGCCCTTCCACTGCTGGCACGCCATGCGGCCGAGATGATGCCCGCGGGTGGGCGCATGATCGCGCTCTCGAGCCTCGGCGCGGTGCGGTCGCTGCCGCACTACGGGTTCGTCGGTGCGTCGAAGGCGGCCCTCGAGGCGCTGGTTCGCTCGCTCGCCGACGAGCTCGGTCCGCGCGGCATCACCGTCAATACGGTGAGCGCGGGCCTGGTCGACGGCGATGCGCTGAAGGCCTTCCCGGCGCGCGAGGCGATGCTCGCGGAGTTCGCGGCGCGCGCTCCACTCGGCCGATGGCTCACGGCCGCCGAGGTCGCCGACGCGGTGTATCTGTTGAGTCTACCCGAAGCGCGGATGATCACCGGGCAGACGGTCGTCGTGGATGGAGGGTACTCGATCCGTGGCTGACGTGCCCGTGCAGAAGCTCTTCGTCGACTCCGGGCTCGCCGGACGGATCGTGCTCGTGAGCGGAGGCAGCCGCGGCATAGGGCGGGCGATCGTCGAGCAGTTCGCGGCCGAGGGTGCGGACGTGACGTTCCTCTACCGCGAGCGCACCGCGGCGGCCTGCGCCCTCGCCGACTCCGCGCGCGCCCGGAACCTGAAGGTGCATGCGGAGCGCGCCGACGTGACCGATCCCGAGCGCGTCGCCGCGGTCGTCGAGGCGCTGATCGATCGCACCGGCCGGATCGACGTCCTCGTCAACAACGCCGGGATCGTCCGCGACCAGATCCTCGGCCTGCAAGAGCCGTCGGACGTGCGCGCGGTGCTCGAGACGAACGTGCTCGGCGCATTCCATCTCACCCGTGCGGTCGTCGCACAGATGATCGGGCAGCGCTCCGGACGGATCGTCAACGTGAGCTCGGTCGCGGGCGAGAAGGGCGGCCGCGGCCAGACGAGCTATGCCGCGAGCAAGGGCGCGTTGAACGCGCTGACGCGAGCGCTCGCGGCGGAGCTTGCGCCGCGCGGGATCACCGTGAACGCGGTGGCACCGGGTGTGATCGAGACGGAGATGTCCGCCGACGTGCGCGAGCGGGCGGCGGAGCACGTGCAGTCGCGGATCCTGCTCCGGCGAATCGGTCGCCCCGAAGAAGTCGCGGCCGCGGTCGTCTATCTGGCGTCGCGACACGCCGCCTACGTGACGGGCGAGATCCTGCACGTCGACGGCGGTTTCAAGATGGAGTGATGGGGATGGCTTACGCGGATCCGGTCGCGGCGAACGAAGTCGCGGAAGTGTACCCGAAGGTGGCGGCGATCATCGCCGACTCGCTCGGGCGTGACGTCGAGGATCTCGCGCCCGACAAGGCGTTGATCGGTGATCTCGGTGCCGAGTCGATCGACTTCCTCGACATCGTCTATCGCCTCGAGCGCGCGTTCCACGTGAAGATCCCGCGCGGGCAGATCGAGGCGCAGGCGCGCGGCGGGCTCTCCGAGGCCGAGTTCGAGAGCCAGGGCGTGCTCACCGCGGCGGGTGTCGCGCGCCTGCGCGAATTCCTGAGCGAGGTGCCGGCGAGCCGCTTCCGCGACCGCATGAAGCTCGTCGACCTCCCGTCGTTGTTCACCGTGGAGACGTTCTGCAAGATCGTCGCGCGCGCGCGGCGCCGCTAGGAAAGACACTCATGGCGTTTCGCTTCGTCGATCGCATCTCCACGCTGGAGCCGGGTAAGCGTGCCGTCGGGCACTTCGAGGTCCCGCCGGACGGCCCCCTGGTCCCGTTCCTGACGGCCGAAGCCGTCGGCCAGCTCGCGGGCTGGGTCGCCATCGCGGCGCGCGACTTCACGCGCCGGCCCGTCGCCGCGATCGCCGGGCGCGCGTCCTTCAAGCGCCTGGCGCACGCCGGCAGCGCGGTCGACCTCGAGGTCCACGTCGACTCGGTGGACGATTCCGCCGTCACCTACTCCGGCCAAGCGAGCTGCCAGGGCGAGACGATCCTCTCGCTCGAGCGTTGCCTGGGTCCCATGATGCCGATCGAGGAGTTCGAGGACCCGGCCGAATGCCGCGCGACGTTCGCCAGGCTCTGCGGCGAGGGCGAGCGCGCCGGCGGGCTCGAGGGACCGGTCGGGATCGAGTGCTCGCCATTGCCGCCGATCAAGGAGAAGCCGCGTTGGCGCATGGCGCTGCCCGGGGAGGCACGCTTCCTCGCCGACCACTTCCCCAGGAAGCCCGTCATTCCCGGCACGCTGTTCCTCGAGGCGCAGATGGGACTCGCCGTGCGCCACGCCGCCGAGGTGCTCGAGAAGCCGCTGCAGGACCTTCGCGTGATGAAGGTGCAGGACGTGAAGCTTCGCCGCTTCCTCGATCCCGGCGACGTCGTCGAGCTCGAGATCGCCGTACGCTCCCGCGACGCCGAATCGCTCGCCGTCCGCCTGACGACGGTCCGGGACGGCACGAAGATCTCCACGGCGAACGCCGAGGTGGTGCTGAGGAGGCGTCCGTGAGCACCGCGCGTCGCCGGGTCGCCGTCACGGGGATCGGCCTGGTGACGCCTCTCGGCAACGATCGCGAGTCGACCTGGAGCGCGCTGGTCGAGGGCAAGAGCGGCATCGGCCCGATCGCGACGTTCGACGCCAGCGGATTTCCCGTGCGGATCGCGGCCGAGGTTCGTGGCTTCGATGCCGCCGCCGCGATCGGCGATCGGAAGCTCGCGAAGTACGCCGGCCGCTACCAGGCCTTCGGCCTCGGTGCGGCCGCCGAGGCTCTCGACGACGCCGGAATCCGACCCGGGCCCGAGACCGCGGAGCGCTGGGCGTGCGTGGTCGGCAGCGGCATGCTCGGCGTCGCGTTCGAGGATCTCCGGCGCCTCGGCCGCGCGCATGCGCCGCGGGGACACATCGACCCTGCGTCGCTGTTCGCCGACGACGCGGCGTTCGATCCCGTCGCGTTCTGCCGGAGCCACGGCAGCAACGGCCTCGCGTTGTTGCAGCGCCGATTCGGCATTCGCGGACCGGCGGCGATCGTGCACACCGCGTGCGCTTCGGGCGGTCAGGCGGTCGGCATGGCGATGAAGCTCGTGCGCCGCGGCACCGTCGATTGGGCACTCACCGGCGGTCTCGACTCGATGATCGGGCCCACGGGGTTGAGCGGCTTCTGCCTGCTGTCCGCACTGTCCACGGACAACGAGGCTCCCGAGCGCGCGAGCCGTCCGTTCGATCGCACGCGAAACGGTTTCGTGCTCGGCGAGGGCGCGGGCTTCCTCGTGCTGGAGGAATGGGAGCGTGCGCGCTCGCGTGGCGCGCGGATCTACGCTGAGCTCGCGGGCGAGGGGACCTCGCTCAGCAGCTACCGCATCACCGACTCGCACCCGTCCGGCGACGGGCCGATCCAGGCGATTCGCCGTGCGCTCCGCGACGCGGAGGTCGCCGCGGACGAGATCGACTACGTGAACGCGCACGGCACCTCGACCGCGATGAACGATCGCAGCGAATGCGCGGCGATTCGGCGCGTGTTCGGATCGCACGCCGACGCTCTCCGCGTGAGCTCCACGAAGAGCTCCATGGGTCATCTGATCGCCGCCGCCGGAGCGGTCGAGGCCGCGATCAGCGCGCTCGCGGTGCACACGCGGACGTTGCCCGCGAACCGGAACCTCGAAGATCCGGATCCCGAGTGCGACCTGCCGTTCGTGCGCGTGGCCGAGCGTCGGGCGCGCGTACGTGCCGCACTGTCGAACTCGTTCGGGTTCGGGGGCTCGAACAGCGCGCTCGTGCTCCGCGCGGCGGACGGCGGCGCATGAGGGGCCGCGCCTGGATCACCGGCACGGGAGCAATCGCGGCCTCGGGACGGTCTCCCGGGGCGATCCTCGATCAGGTGCTCGGCGGGCGCTCGGCGATCGCGACACTCGCCGAAGAGGGCGGCGAGGCGTGGCCGGTCCGCGTCGCCGGTGCGATCCGGGACTTCGATCCGCGTCTGCTCGTCGCCGATCGCAAACGCCACAAGCTCCTCCGCCGGACCGACTTCCTCGGTCTCTTCGCGGCGTCGGAAGCGGTCCGCGCGAGCGCCGTCGCGGAGGCTCGCCGCGCGCTCGCCGCCGATGCCGCGGAGGTCTTCGACGACGAGACCGCGGTCTACGTCGGCTCGGGCGGCGGCGCGTACCGCAGCCAATACGAATTCCTCGACCCGCTCGCCGCGGCCGGAGACGACTCCGGCGCGTTCGCACGCCTCGCGCTCGATTCGGTCTCGCCGATGTGGCTGCTGCAGAGCCTGCCGAACAACGTGCTCTGCCACGTCGGCATCGAACACGGCTTCAAGGGACCGAACGCCTGCTTCACCACTCACACGGTGAGCGGCTTCGTCGCGCTCGGGGAAGCGCTTTCGGTGCTGCGTGCCGGAGAAGCGGAGCGGGCGCTCGTCGTGGCGCACGACGCGCCGATCGAGCCGGAATCCGTCGGGCACCTGCATCGACTCGGACTGCTCGGCGGCGACGCGATTCGTCCGTTCGACGCGGAGCACGGAAGGACCCTGCTCGGCGAGGGCGCGGCCGCGCTGTTCCTCGAGAGCGAAGCGTCGGCGGCGGCCCGCGGCGCGCCCGTGCTCGGCGAGTTGCTCGGCGTCGGCCTGGCGTGCGAGGACGGCGGCCTCTTGCCGGTCGGAGAGGACGGCGCGGCGCTGCGACGAGCGATCGAGCAGGCGCTCGAGGACGCCGGCGTGGCGCCCGAAGATCTCGGGCTGGTCGTTGCTCACGGCAACGGTCTCCCGGCCTCCGACGACTCCGAGGCCAAGGCGATGCACGTCGCGCTCGGCTCCGCGTGCCCGCCGATCAGCGCGTTCAAGTGGGCACATGGTCATCCGATGGCGGCTTCGCTGCTCGACGCCGTGATCGGCCTGGAGGCGAGCCGCCGCGGCGTGGCACCCGGAATCGCGACCCTGCGCTCTCCGTCCGCCGCCGCCGCCGGACTCCCGCTCTCCGCCGCCCACCGTCCGACGCGCGGGCCGCTCGTGCTGGCGCTGGCGCGGGGATTCGCCGGCACGAACGCGGCACTCGTGTTCCGCACCGCCGGCGCCGGGGAAAGCTGAATGCCGGCAGGGCCCGTGGGCCGCGTGGCCATCGACACCGTGGAGATCGCACGGGTCGAGCGCATGCTGCGCGATCCCGCGGCGGTCGAGGGCGGGCTCTTCTCCGCGGACGAGCTCGCCGACGCCGGCTCGGGCGAGCGGCGCGCCGCCACGCTGGCAGCGCGGCTGGCGGGCAAGGAGGCCTGCCTCAAGCTCTTTCCGCGCGAGGCCGCGCTCGGCCGCATCGAGCCGGCGGATTTCCGGTTCGCGCGCTCGGGTTACGGCGCCCCCGAGCTCCGCGAGTCGGAGCGGGTGCTCGATCTCTTCGGCCGTTACCGGATCGCCCGGATCGCGGTCTCGTTCACGCACGAGGGCCCGCACGCGTCCGCCGTGGCGACGGCCGAGCCACTGGCGACCGACCCCCCGGCGCTCGGGCGCTGGATCTATCGCTGGCTGCCGATCCGGCGCGCGGTGATCCTCGACAACCTCCGCCGCGCGTTCGGCGCCGTGACGACCGAAGCGGAGATCCGCCGGCTCGCCGAGGCGCACTACGCGCACGTCGCGCGGACGATCGGCGAGACGCTCCGCTTTCCGTTCCTTTCGGACGCAAAGCGGACGGCGCTCACGCGTGCCGAGAACCTCGAGGTGATCCGCGGCGCCGCCGCGAAGGGCAAGGGCGTGCTGATCGTCACCGGCCACTTCGGGAATTGGGAGGTCGCGACCGTTTCTGGCATCCGCAGCTTCCCCGAGTACCGCGGCCGCTTCCACTTCGTGCGCCGGCCCTTGCGGCCCGCCTGGCTCGATCGCCTGGCGACCGTGCGCTTCCGCCGAGCCGGGCTCGGCGTGTTGCCGAAGCGCGGCGCGCTCGACGCCATCCTCGAGCGGCTGGCCGCGGGGGACGTGGTCGTCTTCGTGCTCGACCAGCACGCCGGAGGCCGGGATGGCGTGCCCGTCGAGTTCTTCGGCGCGCGCGCACACACGTTCCGGAGCCTGGCGACGATCGCGCTCGCCTCCGGCGCTCCGGTCGTCTCCGCGACCACGTGGCGCGAGCCCGACGGACGGCACGTGCTGCACTTCGAGCGCGAGCTTCCGCGGATCGAGGACGAGGACCCGGGACGCGAGGTTCGCCGCAACACGCAGGCGTACAACGACGAGCTCGAGCGCCTCGTCGTGCGCCGGCCGGAGCAGTGGTTCTGGATCCACCGGCGCTGGAAGGACGAGTGAGCGCCGGGTCGCGCTCGCTGCTGGTCCTGGTCGGCGATCCCGCCGACGCGAGCGTTCGCTTCCGGGTGTCGCAATTCCTGCCACGGCTGCGGGAGAGCGGCTTCCGCGTGGACGTGCAGAGCGTCGCCGGTCCGCTCGGCGCGCGCCTGCGCCGGCTTCGCGCCGCCGGCGGGTACGACCGCGTGC
>JACXTT010010436.1_pt1 | contig 12518 bp, 15 predicted proteins | sample 9270951 | NCBI WGS metagenome assembly JACXTT01 (sample SAMN15532306, study PRJNA645909) | rock metagenome | isolation source: weathered quartz diorite | place: Puerto Rico | collected 2017-06-21 | reverse complement strand
GCCGTCGGGTTGTCGAGCTGCGAGGCCGCGGCGAGGGTGACGCTCGGCAGCTGGATCGAGGCGAAGCGCGGCGAACCGGAAAGCCAGAGGTCGCCGACGTCCCCCCGGTACGGGTCCGCGCCGGAAGCGGACCAGCCGTATGGATCAACCGGACACGAGTTGCAGTTGGTGCGGTAGACGCCGAAGTGCAGGTGCGGCCCGGTGGCGGTGCCCGTCATGCCGGAGATCCCGATCACCTGGCCGCGCGCGACGCGTTGGCCTTTCGAGACCTTGATCTGCGACAGGTGGCCGTAAAAGGTCAGCAGGCCGTTGCCGTGGTCGATCTCGATTGTCTTCCCGCTCAGGCATGTTTCGCAGCCTGGGACTAGCCAGTCCGCCAGCATCACGCGACCCGGCGCCGCAGCGGCAACCGGCTCGTACCACAGGCCGTAATCCCAGCCATCGTGTCCGGAGTAGTAGAGATAGTCGTGGCCGCCGGGCGTCTGGGCGAATCCTCCGTTCAGGTCCGGGTCGGGTCCGCCGACGCTTGCTGAGGCGATGGTCCCGTCGTACCGGCAGACCTGGGAGTAGTTGCCGTAGTCGGGATAGCAGTGGGAGAACACGGACGTGATGTAGTGCGGGCCCATGAAGGGGAGGGTGAGAAACGCGCCTCGGGCAGGTGACATGCCCGTATCACCGTTCCCGTCCTCGAGCGGACCGTACGAGACCTGGCTCGGATAGAACCAGCGCGAGTACTTGCCCGGCTGGTGCCCCGGCGGCAGCGCGGAGGCGGCCTGCGCCGGCGGCGCCGACCAAAGCAGAAAGCCGAGGGTGAGGATGAGACCGATAGCCCGCATAGCCTTTGAAACGAGGATGTTGACGGTAGGGTTGCGCCCCGAGCGACCTTCCTCGCTTTTGGTTAAGTTTCGCAAATGACCTCCGCCCCGGCAAGTCAGCTCGCTGTCTTGAGCCAGGGCCGGGCGGCAGTTTACGAGGAGCCGATCGGGCCCCCTGGCGTCCGGATGCGGGAGCGCCCGAGGACCAAGCCCGCCGTCGGGACGGTCGCGGTCGAGATCCGCGCCACCTCGATCAATCACCTCGATCTCTTCCTGGCGCACGGCGCCCAGCGGGTGACCCCGCCCAGGGTCATCGCCGCCGACGGGGCCGGCGTGATCAGCGCCTCGGCCGATCCAGCCTGGCGCCCGGGCGACGAGGTCGTGATCTACCCCGTCGTCTGCGATTGGGAGTGCCAGTGGTGCCGCGCCGGCCAAAACGTGCGCTGCCCCCGCTTCGGAGTCGTGGGCGAGCACACGGACGGCACCGCTTGCGAGCTGTTCCACATCGACGCCCGCAACGTCTTTCCAAAACCCAGTGCCCTGAGTTGGGAGGAGGCGGCGGCCTTCCCTCTCACGTTTCTCACCGCATGGCGGATGCTCACGACGCGTGCGCGTCTGCGCGCGGGCGAGAAAGTATTGGTCGTCGGCGCGAGCGCCGGCGTCGCGGTGGCCGCGATCCGCATCGCGAAGCACCTCGGCGCCCGCGTCTTCGCCACGAGCCGCTCGGAAGCCAAGAGGAAGCGGGCGGTCGAGATTGGTGCGGAGGCCGCCTTCGACTCGACCGATTTCAGCAAGTCGGTGCGCGCGGCGCTCGGCGACGGGGTCGACGTGGTGTTCGAGCACGTCGGGGCGGCGACCCTCGCCGAGTCGATGCGGTCGGCCGCGCAGGGTGGCCGCATCGTGACATGCGGTTCGACCTCGGGCGTGAAAGCCGAGATCACGATGCCCCGACTCTTCTGGGGTCAGCTGGACCTGCTTGGCTCGACCATGGGCAACGTCGATGAGTTCAAGGCGGTGCTCGGCGCGATGGAGGACGGTCTGCGACCAGTAGTCGACAGTGTCTATCCGTTGGCCGATGTGGAGGCTGCGCTCACGCGACTGGACGCGGCTGAACAGTTCGGGAAAGTCGTCTTGTCGGTGGCGTAGGTGAGGAGAGCATGAGAGGCTTCAAGACGTTTCTGCTGCGGGGCAACGTGGTGGACCTTGCGATCGCCGTCGTGATCGGTGTCGCCTTCAGCGCGGTGGTGACGGCCTTCGTCAAGGACCTGGTGACCCCGCTGATCGCCGCGATAGGCGGCAAGCCTGATTTCGCAAGCCTTTCCTTCACGATCAATCACAGCCGGTTTCTGTACGGCGAGTTCATCAACGCTGTCGTCTCCTTCTTGATCATCGCCGCGGTCATCTACTTCTTCGTGGTCGTGCCCTACACGGAGTTGGTGGCACGCTCGCGCAAGGAGCCACCGGCGGATCCCACGACCAAGAAGTGCCCCGAGTGCCTGAGCGAGATCCCGATCGGGGCGAAGCGCTGCGCGTTCTGCACCTCGCCGCAACCGGCCTAAGGACGCAACGGCCGAACGGCCCAAACCTTGGAGGCCGTATCGTGGCTCAAGGTCACCTCGCGATCGGCGACACGAACACGCAGCGTCTTGCCCACGTCGTCGGTTTCGAGCACTGTCACCTCGCGTCCCGGCGTCAGGTCGCGCTCGTGGAGGTAACCGAGCAGCAGCGGAGCCTCGCGCTCGGCCACCTCGGACACGCGGGTGATGCCGGCCCGGTCACCGGTCCGGAGGGAGGCGAGTGTCACCTCGCTGGGCGAGGCCTGCGAGTGGCCCGGGATGGGATTGCCGTGCGGGCAGGTCGCCGGCCGGCCCAGGACGTCGTAGAGACGCTGTTCGACCACCTCCGAAACGGCGTGCTCGAGACGCGCGGCCTCCGCGTCGGCGGTGACCCAGTCCAGGCCCAGCCCGTCGGTCAGCCAGCGCTCCATGATCCGGTGCCGGCGGACGATCGACTCCGCTGCGCGCATGCCGTCGGGCGTGAGCTCGATCTCCTTGCGGCCGGTCATCCGGACGAGACCGTCGCGGGCCATGCGGCGGAGGCCAACCGCGACGGTGGGCCGGCTGACACCGAGCCAGTCGGCCAGCCGGGCGCTGCGCAGCGGCTCCTTCTCGGCCCACATGTAGTAGATGGCTTCGAGGTAGCGCGACACGACCTCGGAGGGCTCCGGCCTGGCGTTGTTAGACTGATCTAACTGCATCTTTTGTGCGTACTAACCCTATAGAACCAGAATGAGCCAAGCCGCGGCCGTCGCCCTGGGCGCCATCGCGGGTGGGACGGTGTTTCTCGGCCTCCCGGTCGCGCGGATGCACGGGCTGCCCAAGCCGGTCCAGGGCTTTCTCAACGCTTTCGCGACGGGGATCCTCGTCTTCCTGCTGTGGGACATCCTGACTCACGCCACCGGGCCGGTCGAGGCGGCGATCCAGCAGGGCCAGCGTGGACCTTTCGCCGCCATGGCGGTGATCTTCGCGGCCGGGATTGCGGCGGGCCTGCTTGGACTCGTGTACTTCAACCGGAGCATCTTCGGCCACCTCAGGCACGGGGCGGCTGCTCCGAGCCCGCGCTCGCTCACCCTCGCCATCGCCACCGGGCTTGGCCTGCACAACCTCTCGGAGGGATTGGCCATCGGCGAGTCGGCGCACGTGGGCGCCATCGCCTTCACCGGTGTGCTCGCGGTGGGATTTGCGCTGCACAACATCACAGAAGGGTTCGGGATCGCGGCCCCGATGACCACCGACTCCAACAAGGCCTCGTGGACGTTTCTCGGCCTGGCCGGCCTGATCGGTGGCGGTCCGACCTTCCTCGGCACCTGGATCGGCTATCTCGCCAGCTCTTCTTACTTCTCGATCGCGTTCCTCGCGGTTGCGGCCGGAGCGCTGCTCTACGTGCTCAACGAGCTGTTCCATCTCGGGCGACGGGTCAGCACGCCTACCACCTTTGCGTGGGGCCTCCTCTTCGGGTTCCTCGTCGCCTACGCCACCGACCTCTTCCTGACGATTGTGAGCGGAGCCTGAGCGCCTACGACGCTACGAAGTCATACTCCTCGCCTTCGGGGTCGAAGTCATGCCAGTCCGGGTAGCGCCACCTGAAGAGCCGCTCCTGGACCTCGAAGATGCTGTCCAGCGTGTCCTGGACCAGTCCTTTGTCGCGCAGCGGCTCGCGCACGTGATCCGGCATGGTGCCGACGACCGCGCGAAGCTCAGCCCGCACCCTCCTGGGCACGGTTCTGATGCCGTCTCGGTTCATGTCCTCCAGGCGCCAGAGCACGCGGTCGGTCGCCTCCAGCATGCGCTGGAAGGCGTAGCGGCGCCGGTTCGCGCGGCGCAGCGCCGTCTGGTGCTGTTCGATCCGGCTGCTCGTGTGGTCGATCATCGCAAGCTACCTTTCCAAGCTTACCGGCTGGATGCTGCCACGCCGGGCGCGCGCAGGGCGCATTTCTCAATTTGACAGACCGCTACCTGCAGCGTCTCGAACAGCTGTTCAGGCCGATCGACGGCTGGGGCGCCTTCCGCAGAGGCGCTCGCCGGGCGGCGGTCGTATTTATCCTCTACCGCCACGCCGGTCGCTGGATGGTGCCGTTCGTCAGGCGGCGGGCTGACCTCAGGGATCACCCGGGCCAGGTCGCGCTGCCCGGCGGCGGGGTGGAGCAGGGCGAGTCGGCGTGGGAGGCGGCTCAGCGCGAGGTGGCCGAGGAGATCGGCGTCCCCGCCGGCCGGCTGGAGCCGCTCGGCGCAGGCGAACCGATCTACGCAGCGGTCACGAACTTCTCGGTGGTGCCGTTCGTGGCCTACCTGCCCGAGCCGGTCGAGTCGTTCGTCCACGACGTCCGCGAGCTCGACGGCGTGCTCGCCATCCCACTCGACCGGCTGCTCGACGACAGCGCGTGGCTGGAGTCAGAGGAACCCTGGCGCTTTCGCTACCTGGCCCATGAGCAGAGCGTCGTCTGGGGCCTGACCGAGCGCATCGTCTACGGACTCGCCCCGAAGCTCAGGCAAGCGCTCGACGAAGGTCAAAGTTCGGATCCTCCAGCTGCCAAGAGCTGAGTGACTTGCGCGCCTCCATGACGCGGCGAGCCCTGGCCACCGTGTGGTGGTCGTTGAAACCGACCACCGTTTGAATCCGGCCGCCGCGCAGCCGAAAGACGGTGAACGGCGGCTTGCCTATCTCGCCTCGAACAATCGCCTCATCGCCTGGCAGACCCGCCCCGACGTACTGAATGTTCAGGTCGTACTGATCCGACCAGAACCAGGGCGCTTCGTCATAAACCTCGGTCGCGCCGGCCATCGCTCGCCCGACCGCGAATCCCTGGCGCTGCGCGGTCTGGAAGTGCTCGACGCGGATGTGCGTTTCGAAAAGCGGGCTGAAGTGCTTCGTCCCGTCCCCGGCCGCAAAGACGTCGGGCACCGAGGTCCGGCCTACCTCGTCGACCACAATCCCGCCATCGACCTGCAGACCCGGATGCGTTCGAGGCACCGAACCGACCGCCACCAACTGCCTGGCGCTCGGCGGCGGAGTTGACGTGGCGTTGAGGCGGAGTTCCACGCCGTGCGCCACATGAACGCTCTTCAGATACCTGCCCAGGGCGGTTCCGAGGATCAGAAACATGGGTTCTTGGGCCCTTTCGTAAACCGTCACCGCGCATCCCTGCTGCACGGCGGCTGCGGCGACCTCGCAGCCGATGAAACCGGCGCCGATTATCTGCAGCGGTTCACCACGCTCGATGAGCGCCCGAATTCGGTCGGCCTGGGGCAGCTCGCGCAGGTAAAGCGCTTCCTCGTAACCCTGCAGGCGGCGCGCATCTGATCCCGTCGCGATACACAGGCGATCCCACGCAAACCTCTTGCCGGTCCGCGTCTCGACCGCGCGGCGCTCGAGCCCGAGATCGACGACGGATTCGCCCAGCACAAGTTCGACCTGCAGGTCCCGATACTGCTGCGCCGGCCGCAGTGGGAGCCGTTCCCGAGGCGCGGTGCCGAGCAGATAGCCCTTAGAGAGATGCGGGCGCTCATAAGGTGCCCGAGGTTCGGCGCCGATCAGCACGATCGATCCATCGAACCCCGCGTCCCGAAGCCCCGCCGCGACAGCGTCGCCGGCCGGCCCGGCGCCGACGATTACCGCTTGTTGAGCCGTTCTTTAACGGGGCCCCCGCGAACTCACGGCGTCAGCCTCCGAGTTCGTCGGGTGCTCAAGCTCGCGCAGCTGACGCAGCGACAGGAAGAGGTAGCCACCGAGGAGGGCAACCGCGAACGCGTAGGCGGTGACCAGGTAGGTCATCGCACGGCTTCTGGGTCGCGAGCGATCACCACGTGGACCGGGCCCGGGATGAGCTGCTTCAGGTCCATCAGCGTCTCGATGCGGAAGCGGATCGCGATCATCACCGCGGCGAGCACGAGCGTGCAGAACATAGTGAATAGAAACGTCGCCAGCATCTGCGGTGGCAGGGCGTCATTGACGACCACCGGGCCCGGGTGCTGGGTCACCCACCACGTAACGCTGAAGTGCACCACCGGTACGTCCACGAATCCGAATATGCCGACCACCGCCGCCAGGCGCGCGGACTGGCGACCGGGTTCGGACAGCCTGCGGACGAGCAGGTATCCGGCGTAGATGATCCACAGCACCAGCGTCGAGGTGAGGCGCGCGTCCCACACCCAGAATGCGCCCCAGACCTTTTTTGCCCACAGCATGCCCATGACGAGCGTGACCGTCGTGAACACCACGCCCACGAGTGCTCCCGCGCGCGCCCAGCGATCGGCGGCGTAGTTCTCGGTGCGTAAGAAGATCGCGCCGCCGAGCAGCACGACTGCAAAGCACCCGTAAGCGGCGATGGCCGAGCTGACGTGGAGATAGAAGATGCGCTGCACCGGGCCCTGCAGCCAGTCGGTGGGCGGGTAGAAAAAGATCGCGGCGCCCGCGACCAGCATCAGCGCCACCGCCCCGATCGAGGCCTTCTCGAACCTATTCATCGAGCACGAATCGCGCGGCGAGCGAGGTGAGCACGACAAAAAGTATGTCCAAGTCGATGAGCAGGCCGACGGCTTCGTCGTAGCGGCCCGGCAGTCCCATTGCCGATTGCACGGCCTGGCCGCCTGCGACGATGAAGGGAATCCACAGCGGAAGCGTGAGCAGCGGTAGCAGCAGCTCTCGCGCACGGACGCGGGCGACGATTGCCGCGAAGAGGCAGCCAAGCGCGGCCATGCCGACCGTCGCGAGGAGCACGGCGATCACCACGTCGCCGGAGAACGGCGTGCCGAAGAACAGCGACAGCGCCGGCAAAAGGACGGCCTCGCAGATGATCAGCAGCGCCGACGCAGCGAGGGCTTTGCCGGCGAAGATGGCGACCGGCGACGCCGGCGTCATCAGCATCGCCTCGAGGGAAGACTGCTCGCGTTCCGCGGCGAACGTGCGGCCGAATGCGACCAGGCCGGCAAACACCAGCGCAAGCCACAGGATTCCGGGCGCGATGGACGGCGCGTTGCGAAAGTCGATCTGGAATGCGAAGTTGCCGATGAGAAGCGCGAGGACGATGAACTGGGCCAGCGCGGGCACCATCTCCCTCGTGCGCCACTCCGACCTCAGGTCCTTGCGTGCCACGGCGATGGCGACCCGGAACGGGTTCATCGGACGACGCGCAGGTGGGCCGGCGTTCCGAGCGAGCGACCATGACGCAGGACCAGCGTGCGCGGGCACAGGCGGTTCGCGAGCGCGTGATCGTGGGTGGCCATGACCGCCGTCCTGCCCCGCATCACCCCTCCGAGCAGGTCCGCTGCGTCCGCGTCAAGGCTGGCGTCGGGCTCGTCGAGGATGAGAAGACGCGGATCGTGGAGGATCGCGCGCGCAATGGCCAGCCGCTGCTGCTCCCCTCGCGAAAGCTGGCTTGCCCGGCGGTGTGCGACCGAGATGAGCCCAACCGTCTCGAGCACTTCAGCGATCCGTGTCCGGCTCACGTCCTGCAGGTCGCAGAAGAACTCGATGTTCTCCCTGGCCGACAGCGCCGGGTAAAGGCCCGGGGCGTGGGCGACGTAGCCGATGTAATGGCGCAGCCGGCGGCGCTCCCGAAACGCGTCGAGGCCGGCGATCTCGAGCCGGCCCAGGGTCGGACGCAGGGCGGTGGCGAGGACTCGCAGCAGCGTCGTCTTGCCGGCGCCGTTGTCGCCCAGCACCGCAATGTGCTCGCCGGTGTCCAGGACTAGGTCGACGCTGTCGAGGGCAAGCTCGCTGCCGAAGCGGTGCGTCAGGCCGTTGGCCACGACCATGCTCATGGTCTTGTGGCCTCGTCCGGGGTTCGCAGCAGTGGCCAGAGCACGAAGGGCCCGGCCAGGAACAGCAGCAGCGTCGCGACGATGATCGCCATCGCTACGCTGGGAGCGTAATCGGAATTCGGCGTCTTGCCAACTCCGGTGCCCCCTCGCGTTGCCCGACATTGCCCAGCGCGACGCCGAGGATCAGGACAAAGCCGCCGGCCCAGATCCAGGTCACCAGCGGGTTGACGAACACCCGGAACGTGGCCGAGCCGTCGCTGCTGGCGGCGGCAAGGACGACGTAGACATCAGCCGTCGGAGTCGTCGTGATGGCGACGTGGGTCAGGGCCTGGCCGCCCAGCCCTGCGTACGTCGCGCGCGACGGTTCCAGAGTCCTGTCGCCGAACCGCATGCCCGCGATGAAGTCGGTGTGGTCCTGGAGCTGCCGCTGCTCCGATCCGGTGTAGGTCAGCGTGTATCCGGCGACGGTCACCTGCCCGCCAGGTAGGAGGGTCACGTCCTTCTCCTGCTGGCCGAAATGGGAAGCCGCGATGCCGGCCACCACCACGAGAAGGCCGAGGTGGGCCAGGTATGCGCCGTACCGGCGCCGCCTGCGAAGGATGGATTGCGGGTTCTTGATCACGGCGCGGCCGTACTCGGTGACGACAGTGGTTGCGGCCGCGGCGGCGAGTGGGAAGGCAATAAGGCCGGGGGCCGCGCGGAAGCCCGCGAGCAGCAGGCCGCCCAGCACAACGCATGCGATCGCCACCGGCCACCGCAGAGCTTTCAGTACGGGGCGCCCGATGTGCCGCCACGGCAGCAGCGGTCCGACGGCCATCAGGGCAAGGATCACGACGAGGATCGGCCCCGCAGCCCGTTCGTAGTACGGGGCGCCGACCACCCGCTCGGCGCCGAGCATTCCGGAGACGAGTGGCAGGACCGTGCCCCAGAGCACGACCGCGATGACGCCGATCAGAAGGAGGTTTTGCAGCACGAACGCTCCCTCGCGCGAAACGGCAGGCGCGGGATCGACCCTGCCACCGAGGTTGCCTGCACGGAATGCAAGCAGTGCACCGGAAAAAACGATGCAGGCGAACAGGAAGGCAAAGAACCAGGGACCGATGTCGCTGATCGCGAACGTGTGAACCGACGGCACGACGCCGCTGCGCACGATAAACGTGCCGAACACGACGAGCAGGAAAGCGATGATGACCAACCCGAAGTTCCACGCGCGCAGCCGGCCGCGTCTCTCCTGCACCTGCGACGAGTGCAGGTACGCAGTTGTCGCGAGCCACGGCATGAGCGCGACGTTCTCGACCGGGTCCCAGCTCCAGTAGCCGCCCCAGCCGAGCACGTGATAGGCCCACCACATGCCTAGCAGCAGACCCGCCGACTGCAGGCTCCACGCGAAGAGCGCGAACCGGCGGGTGTGCCTGATCCATGCCGCGTCGGCGCGGCCGGCCAGCAGCGCCGCGCACGCGAAGGCGAACGGGATGGCGAACGAGGCGAACCCGGCGAGCACGACCGGCGGATGGATCAGCATGCCCCCGTCCCTCAGCACGGGGTTGAGGCCGAGGCCGTCGGGCGGCGCGATCGACAGCAGATCGAAGGGGCTCGCCACGACCGCCAGGACGAACAGGAAGAAGCTGAGGATGGCGGCGAGGATTCCCGCCGCATAGGCGGCGACGCGGGCGCCGATCCGCGCGCTGGCGACGAGCGAGGCGCTGCCGAGCACGCCGAGGATGAGCGTCCAGTAGAGCAGCGATCCTTCCTGCCCGCCGTAGAACCCGGCGGCCACCAGCGGCATCGGCGTCGACAGGTCGGTGTGCTCCGCCACGTAGGCGAGCGAGAAGTCGTGCGTCAGAAGCGCCACCTCGAGCAGCACCGCCGCGAGGGCGGTCATCGCCGCGGCCGCGTAGAAGGCACGGCGCCCGACCTGGACGAAGACATCGGTCTCGCGCCATCCGGCCCAGAACGAGAGCAGCGAGGAGAAGCCGGCCATCACCAGGCCCGCGAGCAGAGCCCCTGCTCCGAGGTAACCGAGGATCAAGACGTGTACGGTCTGGTCGAGAAGCGGGACGGACATTTCGCGAGCAGCGTGCGGGCGTGAAACACGCCGTCGCCGCCAAGCCGTCCCTCGGCCACGACAGTGATGCCCGGCTGGAAGATGTCGGGCAGCGTGCCCGTGTACTCCACAGGCATCGACGCCGTGCCGTCCTTCTCGGTGAATGTCACATGCAGTCCGTTCTCACTTTTCTGCACGTCGCTCTGCACCACGCCCGCGACGCGCACATCGCCCGCGGGCCCATGCGCGCGCAGCTGCGAAACGGTGAGGTAGTACTCGCCTGCCGCGCCAGAGGCGGAGTAGATCAGGTAGCCGACGCATGCCGCGACGACCAGCCCCGGCAGGCCCCATCGCAGTGCCACGCTCATGACCTGACCAGACCCAGGTAGTGGTCCAGGGTTGTTGCATCGAGCGGGCCGGTGAAGGCGGCCACGACTATGCCCTGTGCGTCGACGAAGAAGGTCGCCGGCAGGCCGGCCACGCCGAAGTCCTGGTACGAGCCAGTCACGATGGGACCGGCTGGATACGGATGGGGATGGCGCTGTTCGAAAGCCTGAAAACCAGACGACGTGTCCCGGTTGTCGGCGCCGACGAACGCGACCTGCGGATTCGCTCCCGCCCCGTCCGCGAGCACGGCTCCTTCCTCCACGCACGGGCCGCACCACGAGGCCCAGAAGTTCAGCACGACGGGCTTCCCCCGCAGCTCCCAGACTCGGACCTGCTCACCGCCGGCGGTCTGGATTGCCAGCCTGGGCGCCATCCTGCCGAGCACAGGTGGGTTCGACAGCGCGGCGTGACGCAGGCCCCAGGCCAGCGAGAGCATCAGGACGGCGCCGAGTCCGATTGCCACCGCCCCGATCGCCACCCCTCGGCGACTCATCCGGCTGAGTCTAGTGAAGCGCGTTCGCGGTCGCGATCCGACCGTACAGCCGCCCGCTCGGCTTCACGGTGCGCTCGAGCGTCTTGCGGTCCACGGCGATCAGGCCGAAATGCGCGCCATAACCGCGAGCCCACTCGAAATTGTCGAGGTTTGTCCAGTGGAAGTACCCACGGACGTCGACGCCGTCCTCGATCGCGAGGTGGACGTTCGTCAACAGGTCGGTGAGGTACCGCTCACGAGCGCTGTCGTCGGCGGTGGCGATTCCGTTTTCCGTGACGTACACCGGCTTGCCGTAGGGCTTCAGCTCGTTCAGCACTTCGCGCATCCACGCCGGCCTGGAGACCCAACCCATCTCGGTGACCTCGGCACCGGGCGGATTGAAACGGCGCACGAACTGGTCCTTCGGCCGGCGCGGATCGAACGCACACATCTGGCCCCAGTAATGCGCGACGCCGATGTAGTCGCTCGACGCTTCGACGATGCGGCGAAGGTTTCCCGGTCCGACCGGCCACCGATCCGTGACCAGCTGCGCGGCGGCCGCCGCCAGGTGATCCCGCCGCCTTCCGCTTGCCGGCATGAACACGAATTTGTGGTGGGAGAGGCCCGCGGGCGTGTCGGGCCAGCGCCGCTTGAGCGCGGCGTACGCGAGCTCGTGGGCTCGCTGCAGGTTGCGGGTGACGCGATACTGGCCGACCAGGTCGCCGTGACGGCCGGGCGGAAATTCGCCTGCGATCCAGCCCTGCGCGCCGTAGATGCTCGGCTCGTTGATGGTGCACCACATACCGACCAGGTCTCCCAGGTCGTCTGCGACCCGGTTGACGAACGGCATGAACGCTCGATGTGAGCCGGACGCGGTCCAGCCGCCCTTGCGGATGAACCACAGCGGGCTCGTGAAGTGGTGCAGGGTGACCATCGGCAGCAGGCCGCGCTCTCGCATCTCGCCGAGCACGTCGCGGTAGTGGCGGATCTGCCGCGTGTCAAAGACGCCTTCCGAAGGCTCGATTCGAGACCACTCGACGGAGAGCCTGTGCGCGTTCTGGTTGAGCTCGCTCAGAAGTGCGAAGTCCTCACGGTACCGGTGGTAGTGATCGCACGCCACCGCCGCGGAATCACCGTTCGCGATGCGGCCAGGCTGCTGCTCCCACTCCCACCAATCGCAGTTGCGGTTGTCGCCTTCGACCTGGTACGCCGCGGCGGACGTCCCCCACAAGAAACCGTTAGGGAACTTCCGGCTCACTCTAGGCGGCGGCGCTCTCAGGCTTGCCGACCTGCGGCGGCGGGATGTAATCCCACGACTTCGGAGTCTCGCCGTCGACGTCCAGCTGCAGCATGCCCGCCTTGTGGATGCTCTTGCGGTGCATCTCGCGCTCGTTCTGAGGCCGGCCGTCGAGCAGGATCCAGGCCGCGTTGAGCGGATCGGCGTGGCTGACTACTGCGATCGTCTCGCCGGCGTGCTCCCG
>JACXTT010010435.1_pt1 | contig 12518 bp, 11 predicted proteins | sample 9270951 | NCBI WGS metagenome assembly JACXTT01 (sample SAMN15532306, study PRJNA645909) | rock metagenome | isolation source: weathered quartz diorite | place: Puerto Rico | collected 2017-06-21 | reverse complement strand
AGACACAATGATTTTCTGAAAGTTATCTTTGAACCCTGTAAGCGTCATAGACTAAATTAAATTGATGTTGTCACCAGAGCACTCGTCACTCGTAACCTTTGGTCGTTAGTTCCAACTGGTGTTCTACAGGTGACAGGTGTCTGGTGCACAGGTGACCTTTTAGTTTTTATCCTTACTTTTAAGCCAAATCTTCTCAAACTCCGACGTGATCTTAAACTCTAGCGTTTTAGAAATATTTTTATTGTCCTTGCCCGATGATTTCTTCTGCGTTTGCGATTCTTTCGGCTCTTCACCCGGCTTACTAAAAAATGTCTGGACGCTTAACGTCTTCGCACCTTGAGAGCGCACGTTATATTGGATGTCCCGATCATTAGTGACGACGGTGATATTGGCTTTATTAGAACTGTTAGCCACAATGCGTTTAATTTTCTCGTCAGCGCTTTCTTCTTTAGAGAAAACAACCTTCACCTCCGATGGCTCGTAATCGCCAAACACATCCGCGCGCCCGTCGAAAACAATCGTGACACTATTCTTAACGCTTCCCTGCGGGCGGTTCGCCGTCAGATGACGGATAAGTTTCTTTCGCTGCTCTTCCAAAGAGCCCGAGGCAAACGCATCGTATTGATGGATAATATTATACCCGTCGAGAATATAGTGTAACGACATAATAAAGCCCGCCCAAAATCCCGACAATGATCATAAACAGAAAATTGATCAGCGACATGCTGACCGCAATGCCTGTGGACATGCCGGCCTTAGAGAACAGATAGGCTGCGCCGGCCTCGCGCGCGCCAAGCCCGCCGATGGATGGGACAGAGGCCGTCACGCACAATAGCGGCACAAAGATAAGAAAATAAACAAACGAAAGCTCATGATGAAGCCCTTTAGCGATGAAATAAAAAACAATGGCCAGGGTCACTTGGGTCAGACAAGATAAACCAATCGCCTTCCACCCTTGCTCTTTGCGGCCTTTCAGGAGCATCACGTCATAGTGCATCTGCATTAAGCTCTCTTTGAATTTGGGGAAAACGGCAAAAATCTGGATCATGGTTTTATAAATCTTTTCATTAAATAAAATAAGTACGACGGCAATCGAGCCCATGGTCAGAATAATCATAGAGACAAGCAAAGCAAAATCATTGATCATCTGATATCCGAAAGTAAAAGCCGTGAGGCCAATAATCACGATGCCGGCAAACCCGCTTAAACGATCTAGAAGAATTGAGGCGACGACCTTTGGTTTCTGGTCGCTGTTTCGACACAACCCGATAATCTTGATGATATCCCCGCCGATAGCGCTCGGCAAAAATAAATTCCCGAACAGCCCGGCGAAAAATAAACGTACGACGTCGAAATTTTTGACTTTTAAATCGAGTGCGTTAATTAAGACCATCCAACGCAATAGAAGAATAAAATAAATACCGATAAACACGCACAAACTGTAAAAAAGCCATGTCAAATCTGCAGATTTAACCGCCCCAACCGTTTTCCTGATATCAATCTTAGAAAAAACATACGCCAACAAAATAAAACTTAATCCAAAACGAAGAAAAAAAGAAAGGACGGCCTTAAATCCCGTTGGCTGCTCTGTATTTATTTTTTCTTTTTCCATAATTAAGCACTGTGCGCTAGCTTCGCGAAACATTCTTTGTAACCTTCCTCAGCGATATAGGAACTTCTCACCAAAGGCGCGCTCATGACATGTTTAAAGCCAATGTCTGAACCGATTGTCTGAAAACGCTTGAACTCTTCCGGCGTATAGAACTTTTTGACGCGCACATGACGTTTAAGCGTCGTCGGAGCGAGGTATTGGCCGATGGTCAAAATATCACAACCCACGGCATGAAGGTCCTTCATCACCTGGATAATCTCTTCTTCATTTTCCCCGAGGCCGACCATAAAACTTGATTTTGTGAAGATCGTTTCATCCAGGCGTTTAAAATTTTTTAACACTTCAAGAGACCGATCATAATCAGCTTGTGGGCGGATGTCCGGCGAAAGCCGTCGCACCGTTTCAATATTATGGCTGACAACTTCGGGTTTGGCCTCGACCAACTTTTGAAGGTTCGACAATTTGTTTGAAAAATCTGGAATGAGAACTTCCACTTTTGTTTGTGGCGTGATCTGGCGAATCTCTGCGATTGTTCGCGCGAAATGTTGAGCGCCTTCATCTTCTAAATCATCGCGAGCAACAGAGGTGATGACAACGTATCTTAACTTTAATTGTTGAACGGCTTCGGCGACCTTGCGCGGCTCATCGATGTCGACCTCCATCGCCCGTCCGGCCTTGACCGCGCAAAACCGGCAGGCGCGCGTGCAAATCTCGCCGAGGATCATAAACGTGGCTACCCCTTGGCCCCAGCATTTGCCGATGTTAGGGCAATGAGCGCTTTCGCAAACCGTATGAAGCCCCGAGGAGCGAAACATTTCTTTCATCGTCCGGATTTTATCCATGTCCGGGATCGGCTGGCGAAACCAGGAGGGTAAACGCTGATCGTTTAGTGGCTCTGAATCAATGATAGGCATAAGGGTATTTAATATCGAATATCGAAATCCGAAACAAATTATAATTTTTAAATGACCAAAATATCTAAAGCGCTTTTGGTCATTAGAAAGTTTTGAAATTAGGTATTATTTCGTATTTCGGATTTCAAATTTTAAGTTAGCGATAACTAAAATTTTTAATTAATGCCTAAGCAGCGACTTTTGAATGGTTTGAAATGGACGCCGTGGCACCGCTTAACTGCTCTTCTTGAATTTTCTTGAGCTGATTTTTGAGTTTTCTTTTCTGGACAAGTGTTGCATGATCGATGATCAATTTCCCGTCTAAGTGGTCCGTTTCATGCAAAATGACGCGCGCCATCAAATCGACAAAAATGTTTTCGATCTCTTTGTTGTTCTCATCGCGGTAACGCACCAAAACTTCCTGTGCCCGACGGATGTTGACGGTAATGCCGGGGATGCTTAAACAGCCTTCCTCCATGTAACTTGCGCCGTAGCGTTTAAGGATTTCGGGATTGATAACCACAACCGGCCCCTTGCCATCGCCTGTGTCGGCAACAAAAATGCGTTGGTTGATGCCAACTTGCGGCGCGGCCAAACCAACTCCCTTATATTCATGCATCGTGGCGAGCATGGCTTTGATAAGAAGTCTTTCGGCAGGGCCGATAGAAGTAACACGGGTGGATTTTTTTCTAAGACACGGGTCTCCGAAGAGTCTAACTTTTAGGGTCGTGGCAAGCATCTAGATAGGTAAAAACGTATTAGGGTCAAGTAGCAAGGGTCAAGTAGCAAAAACCTTGCCTTGACCCCTGACCCTTGCTACTTATTATTTATTTCTTTTTGATAATTTTATTCTTCTCGTCTAAAAACACAATCTTCGTTTTAATACTCTTCGCTTCTTGCGGTTCAGCGAGCGCATAACTTAACACAATGATCTCATCGCCGACCAAACCTAACCGCGCCGCCGGGCCGTTTAAACAAAATTCGCCCGAACCGCGTTTACCAGCGATCGCATACGTTTCAAAACGGTTCCCGTTATTTAAATTCAAAACGTCGACCTTTTCAAAAGGGATAATCTCGACGGCATCAAGGATATCGGCGTCAACCGTGATACTTCCCTCATAACGCAAATCAGCTTCCGTAATTCGCGCGTGCCCTATCTTTGATTTGCAAATCTGGATTAACATTTAATTTCTCCTGGGGTCACCAGACACCAGTCACCCGTCACCTGTAGTTTTAAGTCTCAAAGGCTTTGATATAATCTCCAAAGTAAATTTCCGATATCTTGTCTCAAACTTTGTAGCCTTTGGTAAGTTTCAACAGTTAAATATTTCATGCTTTGGGAAAACTCTAACAAATATTCTGTTTCAGCTAAAGAACCTAAGGCAATATTACAATAATTTTTTAATTCTCTTTTACCTTGCCTACCGCAGCCTTCAACAATATTTGTCGGTACCGATAATGCAGCGCGTCGCAATTGATTAGTAACACCATAAAGTTCATCCGAAGGAAATAATTTTGTTGCTAAATATATCTCCTGTGCCAACTCATTTGCTTTCTGCCATGCAATCAATTTTTTATAACCTTTATCCATAAATAAGAACCTCCTTTCTTACATGCTTCTCATACAATCAATCTTATCTGGTAACCACAGGTGACTGGTGACAAGTGACAGGTGACTTATAAATTCGGCTTTATTTTAGCAAGTAACTGGTCCTTGGACATAGCGCCAACGATCTGATTGACTGGTTTGCCGCCCTTAAAGACGATTAACGTCGGAATAGAAAGCACGTTAAATTTCATCGCCAAATCCTGTTCATCATCGACGTTGACTTTAGCGATCTTTAGATTCCCTTCCAAATCTTTAGACATCTCTTCAAGGACAGGGGCGATCATCCGGCATGGCCCGCACCATTCTGCCCAAAAATCAACCAACACAGGTGTGGCTGACTTAATGACTTCATTGTCAAAATTTTGTCCGGTAACCTTTAAAGTGCTCATGGCATCCTCCCGTTAAAATAATGTGTGAAAGCTGCGGTATTATATAGAGTATGATTTTTAATATCAAGATATTTAATGAGCCCGCCACTTACGGAGATTTTGTCGAACGTAAGTGGCGAGGCGAACCTGCCTGCCGGCAGGCAGGTTAAACCCAGCACTTAGCTAGTTGCTATCGCGATTCTAAGTGCTGGGAGATTTCATCTATATAATAACATGAAATGATAGACGGAGGAAAGGTAGCAGAATCCTAAGTAAAAGATATAGTAGGACTTAAAGAACAAATAGAGGTAGGAAACCCTTTTTAAATCTTCAATCGCTTTGAGGATCAGATAGAACACAAACGGGGCAAAGAACAGCGTAATTCTGTCCCCTGTAAAGGGGTAATGACCTAAGAAACTAAAGACAACAAGTTCTAAAAAAAGCACCCCGAAAATGTTTTCTAGGGTAAAAATGCGAAACCCGTTTTGTTTCCACGTCCCCCAGCCGTAACGGACCAAAGAATAAAACAAAAACGGCAAGAAAACCATCCCCAGTTTCTTGCATAAACGGCTTTCCCCGAACCACCACGTCCCGATTTCTACATATCCTTCGCCAAAAGGCGTAAAGAAACCTTTCAAGGTGTGTCCCAGGAAATAATTTTTCCAATAGGAATAATAGCCGCTCACGTACATAAAATGTTTAAGATCGATTTGGTACAAAACAAAATAGCAAATGACAGATGTCACCGCGTTTAAAAAAAACGGTTTAAGTAAAGCCTTGTTTCGTTTTAGCATCCATAAAAAATTGAAACCTATCATCCAAAAGACAAATAAAGAAGCGTAGGAAAAGAATAAAAGAAACGGCATCAACATGCTTATAAGATTAAACCAACGCGTCGATTTCTTTTCTAAAAATTGGTTCTGATAATAAAAATAAAGGACAAATAGCCCGACGGAAAGAACGTCCATCGAATACGGCTTTAATTCCGCCGCATAATACGCCATCCGAAAGCTTGCCGCGAAACCGACGATGCTTAACAGCCAAACGCCGGCTTCTTTAATGTTTAACCGATAATTTTTTTGCCAAACGTAAAAGGCCAGAAACATGGCGACCAGCGGGAAAAACCGAAGCGCCAAAAGATGCAGATTAAAAATGTCTGACAAAAATTTGATGAGGACAAGATAAACACGCGGGAAGGCTTGCTCTGTTTTAAGCGGGCCGAAGATCTGGCCATAATGATACCCTTCTATGCTTGCAAAAACATATTGCTCATCCATCCACAGTGGGCGCTGGGAAAAATAATGAAGAAGGGCGATAAAAACGAAAGCGATGATGCTAGCGACAAAGACTTTATGATGGATGGATTTTGTTTCCACGTCTTGGATTGTAACAACCGTCACTGAAAAGTAAATTTTTTATTTTTAAATTGAGTGAAACTCTTTAAAAAGTAAAATATAAATACCGTTATGGCAACTGCTAAGAAAAATCAGACAGAACGCGAAAATGCCCTGGCCTCGATGGCCGGCCTCTCCTCACGTTCTAATCTTCTGCCAAAAAAATTTGTCGGTGATGCCGGAGTCTCAGAAAAAGTGCCGGCCGCGCCGTCACAAATTTCGGTCAACAGCAGCTTAGATGAAATCCTCACCTTCGCCCGGCACTTTGAAGTCTCCGACGTGCACCTTTCGGCCAACAATCCAATTGTTTTTCGTAAATATTCTGTCCTGTCGCCTCAAACGAAAGAACCTCTTTTAAGTTCATCCCTAGAACAGCTCATACGCAAAAGCATTCCTGAAGAAACGTTAAAAGAATTTCTTGAGACCGGCGATCTTGAATTTGTTTACGTCGTCAAAGGCGCCGGCCGGTTCCGCGTGACGTTGATGAAACAGCGTCAAGGATGGGATTTGACCGCACGCGTTATCCCAATGACGATTTTAAGCGCTGAAAAATTGGGACTGCCGCCTTCTTGCAAAGGCTTGACCAAATGGGCACAAGGGCTTGTTTTGGTCGTCGGTCCCGTCGGATGCGGGAAAACGACGACGCTGGCTACACTCGTAGAAATGGTCAACCAGGAACGCCACGATCATGTGATCACCATCGAATCGCCGGTGGAAATTGTTTACAACCAAAAAAAATGCCAGATCACGCAGCGCGAAATTGATACGCACACGCTTTCGCAGGCCAACGCCCTGCGCGCTGCACTTCGCGAAGACCCGGACATTATCGTCGTCAGTGAACTAAGAGATTTAGACAGCATTCAACTAGCCGTCACGGCCGCTGAGACCGGGCACTTGGTTTTCGGGACGATGAACACTAACTATTCCGCTCAGACACTTTTAACGATCCTTGATTCTTTTCCGGCCGACGAGCAAGCCGTCATCGCTAACATGATTTCAGAGTCCTTGCGCGGTATTATTTGTCAGCAGTTAATCCCCAAGAAAGACGGCAGCGGGGTTGCGGCTGCTTATGAAGTCTTGATCGTTAATCCGGCGATCGCCAACATGATCAGAGAACGAAAGTTCCAGCAAATCCCAAATGCAATTGCCGTTGGACGGGCCGCCGGCATGGTGCTTTTGGATAATTCCTTAAAAGATTTGGTCACCAAAGATATTGTTTCTCTAGAAGAAGCCAAAAAGCGCGCTACCAATCCAAATATTTTTACCAATGGCTAAGATCGACGAACTTTTCAAAAAATTAATTGAGCTTAACGGCTCCGACTTGCATTTAAAGCAAGGTCACAAACCAAAGGTCCGTGTGCAAGGTCACTTGGCTGATATCGAATCCCACGATGTTTTAACGGAAAATAATCTGACCGATTTGATGAAAGAAATTGCTGAGACGAGTGATTGGCAGTCATTTGATGAAACGGGTGATCTTGATTTTGCTTATGCGCTGGGAAGCCAAGCGCGTTTTCGCGCCAATTATTTTCGTCATTTTAATGGTATCGGCGCGATCTTTCGTTTAATCCCGTCAAACATTCAAACCATCGATGCGCTGGGCATGCCCGCTGTCATTAAAAATTTTGCTGAATTAAACTCAGGGCTCGTTTTGGTGACGGGCCCGACGGGAAGCGGGAAATCAACGACGTTGGCGGCCATCATCGACCACGTCAATGCCAACAAAAATAAAAAGATCATCACCATCGAAGAGCCGGTTGAATTTATCCACAAAAATAAAAGTTGTATCATTACACATCGGGAAGTTGGGCTTGACACGAAATCATTTGCCAAAGGGTTACGCGGCGCGCTTAAAAGCGATGCCAACGTTATCCTCGTTGGTGAAATGCGCGACCGCGAGACAATTGAGCTTGCGCTCACGGCCGCTAAAATGGGCATCCTTGTTTTCGGAACACTTCATACCAACTCCGCATCAAAAACCATCGACCGTATCATCGACGTTTTCCCGTCGAACAAAAGAAACCAGATCCGTTCGGTGTTGGCCGGCGCTCTGCGCGGGATCATCGCCCAACAATTGGTACGTTCTACCGATGGAAAACGCCGCTACTGCGCTTACGAAATCCTACTTAAAACCCCGGCGCTGCCAGCGCTCATCGCATCAGGGGATACCAACAAACTTATTTCTGAAATTCAGCTCGGCGGACAACTGGGAATGGTTTTGATGGATGATTGTTTGATGAAGTTTGTTAATGAAGGAAAGATCACCAACGACGAAGCGCTGCTTAAGGCGATTGATAAGTCAAGATTTACATCTTATCAATGACAGAGTTCAGAGCATCAGATTATCAGAAGGAGATTTCAGAAACCAGAATTCAGATTAAAGATGGGATGATTTAGAACCTTTTTTAGAAGAAGTAGTTTTCTTATCCGCAATTGCCCGTACAAGCCCATTAATTCCACGTTTAATTTGTTCGTATTCATCAATTATTCGCTGAACCTCTATAGTATTTAAATACTTCTTATCTTGAAAATCTCTTAAATGACTCTGTGTTTCACCTGCTTCTCTGCGAGCGATATACAAACCTTTTCTTTTTTCATCAAAATAAAAGCTTTCATTCGCTTCAGCGATATTATCTTTAACGGATTTTGAAGAACGTTCAATTTGATCAATTAATTTATATTGCTCTGTTTTGGGAAGGTTCTTACAGATTTGACAAATATAAATGTGCATTTGATGCGCTTTTTGCCAAATCCGTAACCGCTCATGGGCAGGTCTAATATTTTTCCATTCAACTTTTTCTACTCTTGCAATCTGATCCTCTCTGACATTCTGACAATCTGAATTCTCCTTCTGGTTCTCTGATAATCTGAACTCTTTCTTATTAAAATCTTTAAATGTAGGCATAGTCTCCCCCTTATTTTTTAACGATTGATTGTTTGAGGCTGGGAGATATTACTTGGGGGAAACCTCTGGTGTATTTATAACAAATGAATCTAAACTTTGCTACCTAATTTCCTAATCACCTAACTCCTAATAACCTGTCCCTATTTACCTAATTACCAAATCACCTTATGCTTATTTTCCAACCAGTTCTTCTTCTTTTGTCGCTTTGAGCGAACTCAAATTAAGACTCAAATCCGAATCTTTGTCTGAGGGTTTATTGGGAAAAAGCCCTAGCAACAGGGGAAGATTCTGGATCGGCGTAATATTAAAGATGATCGGCATGAAGCCCTCGATATGGATATTTTGCAGCGGCTGCTGGTTTAACGGAAGCGGCACGCCGTTGCCGTCGCGCTTGATCTGAAGGTCCAACAGTGACGGATTTAAGTTGATACCACCGTACTCAGCTTTCTTTCGGTCACCGACATTTGCTGTTCCCAACATAGCATCATCCCCATGTTTAGAAGTGACTTGCCTAAAAGTTTTTTCATCCAATAGGCCCATTTCCCTATAATGAGCTAATTGAGCCAATATTTCAGTTAACTTACTTATTCTGTTCCTAAAAATCTCAATTAGCCTTTCCTTTGAATCTGGGATATCAGAATATGTTCTTAATGCAGCCAACAATGTGGATCTTTTTTCTTTGTCATACCAAGCTCCGATAACATGTAATAACTTCGGATCGACCAGCCATTCCGGCAATTTCTGTTCTTTAACAATTTTAATATGCTCTGTAATCTCCGACAGTGCCATCATCGCTTCATCCGCTTTGGCCTTTTCCGGATTTAAAATGACAAACCCATTCCCTATATAAAGCTGGGCATCTTGATCAACGAGCCCGACGGCGGCGATCTTTGAAACAATCCCTAATGCGACATCAAACACAATTGTTCGAACATCCAAAGCTATTATTTTACTTTTAATGGCTTCAGCGCCGATGACCGTTTTTGTTGTATCGACATTCCATGCACTCAAAACTTCTTTTAATGGCTTTGTCCTTAAATCCGCCGCCAACTTTTCTTGATCTGTCTTTGCCATCATGGCTCCATCTGACCCAGCGGCATACAAAAGTTTAGTAACTTTGATTTTGTCAGGCTCGATCGTTCGCTCCTGCGTTTCTCCATCAACCAGGATTACAATAGTCGTCAGTTTTGGTCCCATCGGAGAAAAGGATTTTTGGACCGTTGCCAATTTATAACCAACATCGGGGAGAGAAACCCCGACCCTTTCTCCACCATTATAAATATGACCGGGCAATTCTGGTCTTGCCGTTAATGCTTCAGGTCCTGGCTCAGAAATTTTTCGGGAAAATCTTTTTATCCTTCCTTGATATAAAGACGAATCAACCGTTCTATAGCCTCCATCATCCAGATGACCAGCAACTAAGGTCCCATGTTGTCCATTAGGTCTTGTCACTTTTTCTACAGTCATTCTTCCAATGCCATCAATTTCAAGATAATCCCCGACGTTATAAATGGCCAGCATCGCACCGTCGGCTTGACCCGTGATTTGCGCGACAAAGATCTTCTGCGCCAATAAAACTAATCTAGCTAAGTCTGTTTCCATGGTAACGAGATCGTTTTGACGGGCATTAGCTTCAATCGTTGCCCATAACTCATCCATAGCTGTTAGCATCTCTCTATAATCATATAAAGATGCATAACCCGTTCTCTCCAAATTGCCCACAAAGCTCTCATAAGCCTTTGTTCTGCCCATTTTTCGGACATACGCTGGGATAAGATCATCGATGAATCGATAAGCGGCTCTGGACTTACTTCTATCTTTTAATTCACGAACGGCCGTCTTTAAGTGGGGATCTTCAACGAGCTTTTCATAAGGAGGTCGCACGGGTGTTTCTGCCAAAATCGCGCCGTCGGAAGGCTTTTTCCCTAGCTCACCACTTTTGTAAGCCTTGGCAGCATTCTCCAAAAATCGCCAATAATCGACCACGTATGGCACGAAATTACCTTTTCCAATCTCCTTTTTACTGCGGGAAGAATATAAATTCTCTCTCTGGGAGTACTGTGTATATGCATAATTTAATTCTTCACGGGTCATATTCTTCAATTGTGTCTGGCTATAAATGTCTAAAATCTTTGCTCCGGCGGCTAAAGCATAATACTTCATTGAATCTATCAAAATCTTTTCAACCTTTTGTGGAGTCAAATCTATGCCCGGTTTCTTGAAATATTTTCTAAGAGCTTCACAAAGCGCTTTTAAAACATCTTGATCCAGATACGTTTTTGAGAAATCATACATTCCATAAAATCTACCTTTTTCAGTTTTCTCCAAGAATCCGACATCATTCATTGTCTGTATGATCTCTATGATTTGTTCCCGTTTCAAATCATCCAAGCTACCGTCCTTTTCCAAAATACTTGTGGCTCTAAATAAATCCTCAACAAATTGGGCGGAAAAACTCAATTGACTAAATATCCTTCGGGCTAAATCCTGTTCAATATGTAACTCCTTTGTGATTTGAGTTATTTGATCGCTCACCATCGCGCCGTCGGAGGCTGATTTCTTGGCCTTAGCGTCACGAACGAATTTCAAATCATCGCTTAATTGAATTCTCCGATTTAAAATTTCTCCATCCTTTTCTAAATGTACCGTTGTTAATTGCTCCGTCGTTGCATGGATGGCTTGTAATAAAGCCGTTTCTAACGCCGTTAACTCAACAAAGGAAACTTCTCCTTTGTTAATCGATGTTCGTTGTTCATCGGTTAAGCCCTGCATAATCATTGGAGCTGCAGCTTCGTGGCCCGTTGTTTGGGGTGTAATGAGCATCGCGCGGTCAGATGAAAAAAGCGGTAAAAATAATTTCTCGCTCTTTAATTTTGTTTCAACCTCATCTTTACTGAGTCCGGTCAAATTGGCCATAGCCTTTAAGAAATCGTCTGGATCCATCATTTGATAAATCAAATTATTGACGCTCGTTTCAACACTGTGCCGTTTTTGCACCAACGCGTCCATCTCTCCAGGGATATGCATCTTAAGGAACAGATTTAAGCTAAACAATGCATGTTGCTGTAGTAACATTCTAATGATATCGTCTCCGTAAAAATATATGTCATTTTGTAACGCAATGCGGCGCAATCCACCCTCCATTTTTCTGCGATTCTTTTCAGGAATGCTTGAAAAAATAATCGGCGGGACAGCTTGGCGCCAATCGACCTTTACCTCAGGAAAAACGTCTTTTAATTTGTCTATATCGTCTGTTAACCTTAATCTTCGATCTCTTTCTTGTTCAATCAAACGTAGGTCCTTCTGTACTGCAATGAGTTCTTTATCTGATTTAGAGGATTTTCTTAAACGAACGTTTCTAGTCTCCCTTCTCGTTTTGGCAAATTTTAATCTTCTCATTATTTTTAAAAGATCGGGCATTGATATATCTCTAATTTTAGCGCGCTCATCTTCGCTTAAGACCAACATCGCCCGGTCGCCGCCTTGACCCTTGCCCCTTGCTACTTGACCCTTTTGATCCGCCGTCATCGCGGCGTCTGGCAAAAAGAATTTTGTGGTCCCGCTGCTATTATCAAATTTTAATTTCTTATCTAATCTCATTGAATTCAAAACAAAATCGATGCGCTTATATGTTAGCCCTGTTGCAAAAGCCACCTCAGCCGCTGACACGCCATTTTTCTTTCGTTCAGGATCTGAATCCACAAATTGTTTTATTGTGTCAATCATTAAAGCTTCTT
>JACXTT010010434.1_pt1 | contig 12520 bp, 11 predicted proteins | sample 9270951 | NCBI WGS metagenome assembly JACXTT01 (sample SAMN15532306, study PRJNA645909) | rock metagenome | isolation source: weathered quartz diorite | place: Puerto Rico | collected 2017-06-21 | reverse complement strand
TTTGGACGGGAAGGCCCGTGCTCAATCGTATGCCGTCGGCTGGAACGATCGGCACGTGGCAGGCGCGCGTGCTCGGTCGCCTCAGCAGCACCAACGCGCACGGGTATCGCTACGGGAGCGTAGCGCTATACAACGTCGGACTAACATCCCGAACCTGGAATGGTGTCCGGTTCCTCGTGCAACTCAATGGTCGCAGCGCAGCCAAGGACCAATTGGAGGACGGCACGCTCGGAGAAAACACCGGCGGGACGGTCCTCTACGCAGCGCCGGGGGTCCGCTGGATCACCGGCGTCGGCCTCGGGCTTGAAGCGGCGATTCAAGTCCCGATCGCGCAGGCGCTTTACGGGGTCCAGACCGAGCACGCGACAGCACGATTGTCTGTCGCCATCGGTCGATGAAAGCTACGGCGACGATGGAGGTTTCGCCGCCTCGGCCTCGATGGCCGTGCGGATCCCGGCAGCCTGGTTCGGGTCCATGCCCAGCCGAGCTGGGGGCGTGTGGACCTCCATGAACCGCAACGTCGCTCGTGCGGCGTCTGCTCGGCCGCGTCTGGCCTCCGCCAGTGCGAGCTGGATCAGCCCGGCCGAGTAGTTGCGGAACAGCCCGCGGGAATCCACGTCCATGGCGATCGTCGTGTCGGCGATGCCCGCGTAGCTCACGCGCTCGAAGAGCTGCTGGTGCAAGTGATCCACGTCCCACACCGCCGGGTCGTCCGAGGGGACGATCCTGAACGCGAGCCCGTCGAGGCGCGCGAATGGGCGGAGCCAGCTCAAGTAGTCGAGCTGCACGGTGCACGCAAGGAGCACGGGCCGGTTCCAGCGCGTGAGGCGCAGGATGTCCAGAACCACGCGGTCCGGGCCGAACAGCATGCCGGTGGGGTGGAAGCGGACCGAGCCGGGAGGCGCCACTCCGGCCGGCAAGCCGAGACCGGTCCGTGGCTCGACCACCGTGGTCACCGAGTCGCCAGCGGCAAACCGTGGCCCCAGCACCAGGGGCAGCGGCTCGCCGTGGAGTAGCCGCGCCAGGTCCGGGTCGATGCGGCGCAGCTGAGCGATGTACGGACCGGTGCCGGCGAGCGGCAGGTTGATGACGCGCACGTCGCGGCGGAAGCCTTCGACTTCCTGCATGTACCAGAGCGGGACACTGTCGTTGTCGCCGTTCGTGAACAGGATGGCGCGCTCGGGCAGCGTCGCGAGCATGTCGCGCGCGAAGGTCTCGGCGAAGCGGTTGCGAGAGAGATCACAGGCCCGATGGTTCACGCGCCATGCCAGGATCGGCACCAGCGCCATCACGAGCGCAAGGCCCGGCACGAGCGCCGCGCGGCCGGGCAGGCGCGCAGCTCCGCGCAGCAGAGCCGCCCCACCCACGGCCAGCCACGGCGCCAGGATCACGAGCGACGGCAGGTAGTGCCGGTCGATCGGGCGGATGTAGTGCTGCGGAAGGTTGAAGTAGAGGACCGCCCCCGGTCCCGCGCACAGGAAGAAGGTCATCAGCCCCAGCGCGCGACGGGGGTGGTGTCGCAGGATCAGGATCCAGCCCAGGGCGGCGAGGATGGCAGGCAGGAAGAAGCCGAGAGAGAGATTCCGGACGAGGAACGCCACGAAGTCCGCCACCTGGACCGAGAAGAAGCTCGCGGTCCGCGGGAAGAGCTTCACCAAGAAACCGCCGCCCTTCTGCGCGATGGTGACGTAGGACCAGAAACCGGCCCAGGTGCTCGTGTCCTCCACGAGGTACGCGGGCCTCCTCGCCGCGATCGGGATCAGCAGCAGATGGAAGGAGAGCCCGAGGCCGAATCCCCCGACGGCCGCCGCGCCGTCGCGCAGACGAGCCCGGCTCGCCGGGTGACGGATTCCGATCCACACCAGCGCAGCGGGCAGGAGCAGGACATTTGTGCGGTGAACGCTCAGGTCGAGGCCGAACAACAGGAAAAGCAAGAACAGCAGCACGCGACCGCTCGAAGTCTCGGGTCGCCGCCACCAGGCCAGCGCCACCGTCAAGATGAGCGCCGTCCAGAGCGCGCTCAGCACATAGGGCGTGAACTGGGTCGCGTAGGTCCAGGGCGTGACGCCGAATCCGAACCCGAGGCCCGCGATCGTACCGGCAAAGTGCTCGGCGACGCCGGGCTCGCGGTCCTCCGGCGTCGCCAGGCGCGCCCCTAGCCAGCTCACGACACCCACCAGGATCGCGGCCAGGAGCCCCGCGAAGAGATTGAGGCGGAATGCTACGGGCTGGACGACCGGGATCCGGCTAACGACCCAGCCAAGCAGCGTGAGCAGCAGGGACCCGGGCGCTCCGGGAATACCGAGCGTGACCGCAGCGAGCGGGTAGCTGCTGCCGTCCCACCAAGTGATCGTGCGCGCGGCGCTCCCGGCGTAGGCAATGAATGCGATCGCGGCGCTCGCGAACGGCATGGATCGCATCGCCCGATCGCGGAGCGATCGAGAGACATGCCTGGACGATGCGCCGCTGACATCCACGGGGGCAGGGTAGCACCGGTGAGCGAACCTGGCCGCGGACCACGGCCCCCATCCCCGACTGGCCCAAAGGCCTTACGGGCCCGGCGAAGATGGCTACTCTCCGGCGTCTCCTTCGGCGGTCTCCGCAGACTCTGCCGAGGCATCCGGATCCGATGCCCTCTCGAGCGCCCGGTGCTTGCGCGCCAAGCGCTCCTCGCGCTTCCTCGCAGCGCGATCGCGGCGCTGAACTTCCTTCTGCTTCTTCAGAAACGATGGTCGATTGCGTCCCGCCAAGGGATCCTCCTACGAAGTGGTTCGCGGAGTGGATCAGGCCTTGCGCACGTTCGCTGCTTGCAGACCCTTGGGCCCGCGGGTCACGTCGAACTCGAGCGACTCTCCTTCGGCGAGCGTCTTGAAACCCTCACCCTGGATGGCCGAGAAGTGGACGAACACGTCCTCGCCACCCTCCTGGGAGATGAAACCGAAACCCTTCGCTTCGTTGAACCACTTCACTGTGCCACGCGCCACTTGCAAACTCCTTGAGAACGGGTCCAAGGACCCTGTGCTGTGCCGCCGGTACCCGGGGCGGCGACGGCCGGTCACCCTGACCGGAGCCTCGGCGAGGAGCGAACGCCAAACAAAAGCGCCAGGGGGTTGTCCCTGGCGGAATCGAAACGTCTGGCTCACATCCCAATCGACCGAAGACGCGCGGAGTCTGGCCCATGGGAACCGGAAATGCAAGCAAGGGGGGCGAACGCCGCCAAGACTCGGCCGGAGGCTCCCCGCCCTCCCCCCGGCTGACTTTGTCGGGCCCGGGGCCCACCCTCCCCTGCAACATCGGCGCTCCCCTCGCGTATTGAAGGGCACTCTTCGTGGAGGTCCCTTGCTGTCAATTCTGCTCATTGTCTCCTTTTGCGCGACGGCCACGACCGCATCGTCCGCCCCGGACACGATCTCGGCACGAGCGGAGATCGCTGCCATCGAACGCAACGCCAATGTCGGGAGGCTGATGAAGGAGCACGAAGTTCCCGGAATGAGTGTCGCCGTGGTTCGGAACTTCCGGCTCGGTTGGGCGAAGGGCTACGGCACTACAGAGCTGGGCGGCGTTCGGCCAGTAACGCCGCGAACCCTGTTCCTCGCTGGTTCGATCAGCAAGCCCGTGACGGCGTTGGGTGCGCTCGCGCTCGTCGACGCGGGGAAGCTCTCGCTCGACGACGACGTCAACAACAAGCTGACGAGATGGCACATTCCTCGGAACGTCTACACGTCACAGAAGGTGACCCTCGCCCGGCTCCTAGATCACACGGCGGGGTTCACGGGCGGAGAGTTCTTCCCCGGCTACACCGTCGACCAGCCCCTCCCGACGTTGCCGCAGGTGCTCGAGGGCCGGAAGCCGGCCAATAATCCGCCCGTGCGCGTCGGGTACGTCCCCGGATCCCGGTGGCAGTACTCCGGCGACGGCTACCTCGTCATCCAGCAGCTGATGATGGACGTGACCGGAGAGCCCTTCCCTCAGTTGATGCGTAACTTGGTGTTCGACAAGCTCCAGATGCGAAGCACGACTTTCGCGCAGCCGCTCCCGCACGGCCCTGATTCACTCGCCGCGAGCGGAACGCTTGCCAGCGGGGCCCCGGTTCGCGGCAAGTGGCATGTCAGCCCGGAAGCGGCGGCGTGCGGGCTGTGGACCACGCCCTCGGACCTCGCCGCTCTGGCGATCGCACTCGCGCGAGCCGCCCGCGAGGATCGTCCCAGCCCCCTGCTATCCCACCGCCTCGCGGCGGACATGCTCGAACCACACGTCAAGGAAGGGGTCGTCAACATTCTCGGAACACCGGACGATGTCGATGCGATGGGGTACGGCTTCTTCGTCGGCAGGACGAACCATCGGTTCGGACACATCGGGGGCCATGTCGGCTACCAGGCGACGCTCGTGTTCTTCGGAGACACCGGCAATGGCGTGGTGATCATGACGAACTCCGATGTCGGCCTGCAAGCCGGCAATGCGTTGCTCAACGCGATCGCCAAGTACTATCACTGGGACTACGTAGCGCCCCCGCCACCGTAGCCCAATCGGCTGAGACGCTGCGTTCCTCGGTAGCGCGACGAACGGTACCCATGGTCCCGTTTTTCGCTGCTTTGCGTACCCTTCCGTATCCTCTAGTCCCTGCTGGCGGCCCACATCCGTCAGGGGTTCATGGTGAGGACCATGCGAAAGCGCGCCTTCCCTTCCATCATGCGAGCAAAGGCGTCGGCGGCTTGTTCGAGGGGTCGAGTCTCGATCATGGGGCGGACATTCTCCAGGACGCTGAATGCGAGAGCATCCTCGGTATCGATCGCGGTCCCGGCGAGGGAGCCGAAGATCCCCCGCGCACCGAAAATGAGTGGGACCGCGCTGACTTGAAGGGGATCGGGCGGCACGGCCACCACGATGAGCCTGCCCCGCGTCGCCAGACCGGACACCAGCGGTCCAATAGCGCTCCCGCTGGGAGCCGTGGCGAGAATCGCTCTGGCTCCGCCCATCTGCCGTAGCACCGATCCCGCGTCCTCCCGGGCGACGTCGATGTACACGTGTGCTCCCAGGTTCTTTGCGAGGGTCGCCTTCTCGGCGCCACGTCCGATCGCGACGGTGTGGAATCCCATCCGGCGCGCGAATTGAATGCCAAGATGCCCCAAGCCGCCGATCCCCTGCACCGCGACGAGATCGCCGCCGCGCAGCCCGGCGTTGCGAAGGGCGTTGTATGTCGTGGTGCCCGCGCACAACAGCGGGGCGGCCTCCGTCGACCTGAGGTCATCGGGGATGGCCGAGATGCCGCGCGCCTCGGCGATCATTACCTCGGCATAGCCACCATCGACGGTCACGCCCGGCGTCACCGGGTTCAGGCAATTCACGAAATCGCCACGTCGGCACGGTTCGCAGACCCGGTCCTCACCGCCGAAGAATCCCACGCCGACGCGCTGCCCCAATTGCCACCGGGACACATCCGAGCCCAGCGCCTCGATGACGCCGACGACCTCATGACCGGGAACGCGGGGCAATGTCAGGCCCGGATAGCTGCCGCTGACGGTTGCGGCATCGGTGTGGCACACGCCGCATGCCTCCACCCGGATGCGGACCTGCGCCGGCCCGGGCTCGGGGATGAGGCGGTCCACCCATCGAAGAACGCCGGGTGCAGTGACTTCGACGGCCCTGTAGGTGGTCTTCGTCGCCGTGCGCCCTCCAGGCAGTCCCACGGCGGCGCTCGGCGAAGCTGTCGCGTCTCTCATCTTGATTCTCCCTTCGCAACCTCCAGAACGGCGTCGGCGAAGACCTGCGGTGCTTCCTGCGGCAGGTTGTGGCCCACGCCGCCCGGAATCAGCCGGTGCGCGTACGGCCCCGTGAACTTCTTCGCGTAGGAGCTGGGATCGGGATGCGGCGCCCCGTTGGCGTCACCCTCGAGCGTGAGGGTGGGAACCGTGATGACCGGAGACTGGGCGAGCCGTCGCTCCAGATCCGCGTACTTCGCTTCGCCCTCGACGAGCCCGAGCCGCCAGCGATAATTGTGGATCACGACGTCGACGTGATCGGGGTTGTCGAGGGACTTAGCGCTGCGGGCAAACGTCGCGTCGTCGAAGTGCCACTTCGGCGAGGCGATCTGCCAGATCAGCTTCGCGAAGTCGTCGCGGTACTTCTCGTAGCCGGCTCGACCCCGATCCGTGGCGAAGTAGAACTGGTACCACCACTGCAGCTCGGCCGAAGGCGGCAACGGCACCTTCCCCGCCTGCTGGTTGCCGATGAGGTAGCCGCTGACCGCGACCAGCGCCTTGCATCGCTCCGGCCAGAGCGCCGCGACGATGTCGGCCGAGCGCGCGCCCCAGTCGAAGCCGCCGAGAACGGCCTGCCGAATCCGCAGCGCATCCATCAGGTCGATGACATCGGAGGCCAACGCCGAGGGTTGGCCGTTCCGAAGCGCTGCGCCGGAGAGGAAGCGAGTCGTGCCGTAGCCACGCAGATGCGGGACAATCACTCGGCAACCGGCCGACGCCAGCAACGGGGCGACCTGCACGAAGCTGTGGATGTCGTACGGCCAGCCGTGCAACAGGATCACCACGGGCCCGCCCGCTGGCCCTGCCTCGGCATATCCGACGTTGAGCACACCGGCCTCGACCTGCTTCAGTTGGCCAAAGGATCCGCCGCCTCCCGCCGGAGCGACTCGCGGTCGGCTCGCGCCGGTCGCCAGTGGTTGGCCGTGCGCGAGGTCGATCATTCCAAGCCGCGATGCGGCGACGGCGGTTGTCATCCCGGCCAGGAAGCGCCGGCGGCCGAGCATCACCATCCGGAACGCGTGGCCGGAAGCCGGATCAAGACGCGCGTGTAGAGCGTGAGCCACGCCAAGCCGACGATCGGCCAGATGAACCGTGAATACAGCCCATCCGGTGCCCAGAATCCTCCGCTCACCAACGTCGTGCAGCCCGCAACGCCGAGCACGACGGCCGCGACCCCGGCCGCGAAGAGCGCATTCGAGATCAGTCCCCCCCGCCAGAGGCCGAACGAGCACGACATGATGAGCATCGCGCGCGGGAGCGAGTCGAACACGCCGCTTGCCCAGGCGAGATCGTTCATGCCCGAGGTGAAGGCGAGACTTCCCGAGCCGGCGACCGAGTAGGCAAGCGCCGCACCGACCGCGATTCTCAGGAAGAGTAGTGCTCCAACGGCAGCGCTGGACGCGGTCGCCGCGGCACCCCACCCCTCCTGTCCCACCTCCGCCAATTTGGTCCTGAGGGCGGCGGCAAACCACATGAGGTAGAGGACTGCCTGACACGAGAAGACCGTAGCAATCAGGATCCGCGTGCCATGCCCGTGGTAGAACGCGACGAGTGCGTCTGGCGACGCACCAACCCGTGGCTGATTGCCATAGATGAGGTACGCGATGACGAAGAAGAGGACGGCGTTGAGACCGGCCGCCCGCCAAAGGCGTTCCCAGAACTCCCGGGCACCTACGCTGGCGGTGGGGGCCGCGGCCGTCGTGATCGCGCTCATGAGGATCTCCTTTCGAACGGAGACTGCAGTCGGACGCCTCGCTCCCGGACTCGAGCGCTCAGTGGACCGCGGTGCTTCCCCCGCCCTGGCTCTTCGCCGCTGCATCCATGATCACGGCGGTGACGGCCTTCGGCTGCGAGAGCAGCGAGACGTGGCTTGATTTGAGCTCGGTCGTCGTCGCGTTCATGCGCTTCGCGAAGAAACGTTCCTCGTCGGGTGCGATTGCCTGGTCGAGAGTCGAGACGATGTACCACGACGGCTTCGTCTTCCACGCGACTCCCGAGACCTGCGCGCCGAACGAGGCCGCATTGATCGGCCCCTGGGTGGCGGCCGCTACGTACGCCTGGTTTTCCGGCAGGTCCGAGCCGAACTTCTTGAAGGCCTCGGCCGACAGCGTGAGAAAGCCCTTCTCGTCAACGCTGGGTGACGCAAGCGCGGGAGGCTGTGGATATTTCTTCCCCAGCTCTCCGACTTGCTCGCCTTGATCGGGAGCAAAGGCCGCGATGTACACGAGGCCGACGACCTTGGGATCCACGCCTGCCTCGGTGATGACCACGCCGCCCCAGGAATGTCCGACGAGGATCACCGGACCGCTCAGCCGCGCAAGCGCGCGCTGTGTCGCCGCGACATCATCGGCGAGCGATGTCAGCGGCATCTGGACGGCCGTCACGTTGTACCCCTTGGCCTGCAGAATCGGGATTACCTTGGACCAGCTCGATCCGTCGACGAAGGCGCCGTGGACCAGCACGATGTTGTGGACCGGTTGCGCGAAGCCAGAGCTTGCCCCTGTCACGAGCGAAGCGACTGCGACCAACCCAGCGAGGATCCGCTGAAGTTCCCTGCTGCTCGGAACGCCCTTCATCGAACACTCCTCTCCTGCGTTGAGTGTCTACCTCCGGCCGCTCGCTTCCACCTGAGCCGCCTCGTGAGCTCGCCGCTGCCATCCACCCGTGCGCTCGGCGAGCGACACGAGATAGGCTCCACGCCGCGCGGCGATGATCTGATCTTCAGGCGAGACCTCGATCCCGTCCGTGACCTGCGTCGGGTCGTGCATCATCGGCAGCTCACCCAGGTCCTCCTGGGGGATCGGTCGCGATAGCTCGAGCCGCCCCACGACGACGCGCTCCCGACCCTCCGGCCAGAGAGCCGACGGATCATCGACCGGATCCCCCTCCTGGGCGAGTTCCAGCTCGAGCCGGAACAGGACCGGTTTCAAGTGCATGCGTCGCTCGAACTCTTCGTACAAGTAGGTATTCGGCTGCTTCGCCAGCTCCTCCAACGACTGCGTGGCAATGCCCGCTTCCGGTTCCCAGTGGTACCGCGCCCAGCGCCCCACGCCAGCAGCGTTCACGAACCGAAACGTGTGAAGGGGGCGGTAGCTGATCTGGGCGAAGCTCACCACGGCGGGTTGCTTCGACATCAACAGAAGGAATCGCCCGCCATTCGGGTGTGCGACCGCGTACGCCTTGAGCTTGGCGAGATTGGGCTGGCCGGTCGCCGGATCCGCCGTGTGCGCTTCGGTAAACGCGAGGAATTCCTCCGGCGTTCGCGCAAAGAAGCATGGCAGGGTGATCCCGATCAGGTCTGTGACCGTACCATCCGGCAAAAGGAACTTCGTCGCCATCGCCACGATGTTCGATGGCTTCAGGCCCGGGTCGCCGGCCGCGCCGGAGAGTCGCACGCTCACGGGGACCTCACCCTGGAAGTGCGCCGCGCGCGAGAGCGTCTTCGCCGCGGCGGTCGGGGTGAACGTGCCCGCGTAGAAGCGTCCGTAGGCATGCGCGGCGCGAAAACCAGCGAAGATCCCGCCGGCGTCCTTGTGCACGGCGGCGACCAGCTCGTCTGCCTTGTAGAACTGCCCGTGGTTCATTGTGGTCACTCCTGGTCTCGAAGCTCGCCCAGCCATTTCAAGGCGGACAAGCTCGGCATGAAGAAGTACTCGCCGCCGCGAAGCACGTTGAACGTCTCGATGCCGTGGATGCGGCGCCTCACCGGCTCGTTCGGAATGGTGAACGTCGAGTCCTCCTCCTGCAGCCCAATGATCGGGTCGCGCTCGTCGCCGAGTCCCACGAAATTGCCGTCGTTGATCCACTCCTGCTGCAGGAATTCGATCGTGGCCATGGCCCGGGCGCTGATGAACATGAAGTAGGCGCCGCGCGGCTTTTCGTCGTCTTCTTTCGACAGCGCGTTGGCGTCGTACGGGGCTCCGTACGTCGTGCCGCGTCGGATGATTCGATGCAGGTTGACATCGGTCAGGCGTTGGAGCTGCGTATCCCGCGGGTTCATGCGACGGATATGGCACCCCAACGGGATCTGCCGCCCACGAGCGTCGTTGGAATAGTCGAAGTCGTTGTTTCGCCTGGGATCCGCTCCGAGCGCGGGGTTGTCGGCGTTCGGCGCCAGCGTCAACGGGGCGCCGCTGCGCCAGCGGCCGACCAGCTTGGCGGCGAGCCACTCCCGTTCCTCCTCGGTGCGTCCATGCGCGTGCAGGAATCGATTGAATGCCCCGACGCGCGATTGATATTTGCGCAAGCCCACGTAGGTGCCATTACGACCGAGGATGTCGGGTTGCGGCATCGCCAGCGGGACTCCGGACTCACCGGGGTACCCGAGGATGAACTCACCGGCCTTGATCGGCCTTCCCTGACCCGGTAGCGGCTCGACTCCGCTGCCCTCGATGGCCGGTTGATCGATGCCGTCTTTGTAGCCCAGCGGATTGAGGTCGCCCGGCTGCGCGCCGAAGTCCTGTAGAAGCAGGACGCTGACGCCCGAGAACCCCTGGTACTGCTCGCGAGCCATGGCGAGGGCGCGCCGCCACTTCTCCTCGGAATCGCTGAATGCGCTCACCCCGATGTGGACTTGACCCTTGGAGAACGGCAGCTCCCAGTTCTCAGGAGCGTTGAGACCCACGTCCCCGAGCTGCCGCGCGCGCGTCGCCATGCCCACGCGGAACGCCTCGGGAAAGCTCTGCAGCGTATCGTGGGGAACACCGAGCGCTTCGAGGCCCGCATAGCTGATGCCGACTGCCAGCCAGGCATTGACCGCGGTCCTCCAACCCGCGGAGGAGTCGACATGAGGTGCCAATCGGCTCAAGAACGCGCGTCCGGCCTTGACATCGTCGACGCGGAAGAGGATGGGAGTGCCGAAATACGGTGCAGGCCTCTGTCGGAGGACGGTGGCCTGGATCTCGTGCAATTCGAGCACCGGCGCGCTCGTCGCGAGAGTCCCGCTGACGACTCCGTGATCGGACATCGTGTCACCTACTCGATCTTGTCGAGGAATCCCTCGACCGCCTGGGCCATCGCTTGCGGTGCCACGGTGATCCTTCTCCTTCCCGCCTACGTTCCCTTGTTTCCGCTACGGACCAATGGGGCTAACCGATGTTGTCGATGAACTCGTCGACCGCCTTGCCGATGCGCTTCAGCCGCCGGGTCTCCGCCACCGTCAAATCAGGATGGGCGACGAACCACCCTTCCGCTGTGACCTGATACTTGGCGAGGTACTCCTTTGCCTTGGGACTGCGAATTCCCGGCCAGCCTTCCCAATTGCAGTCCATGAGGTCCAGGTAGTCGGGGATCTTCGTCGCGAAGTCGTCGATGTAGGCGTCCCACTCGCCGTCGTACGCGGTCGCGAAGAGCAGCTTCGTGTCGTTGTCCAGGAACACGAACCGCATGTCGTGGACCGTGCCTACCTTGTCAGCGCCCTCCAGGTTCCCTCCGAGCAAACGCAGAAATGCGCGCAGCCGCTTGGCCCCGCCAGGTATCAACGGGACGATAAGGGTCAACTCCGAGACCTTGCCCAGACGGCTGCCCGCCCGGCCGGCGCTCTCGATAGGCCGTGGCGGGGCTTCCGAAACCTGCGACGTCAGCTCTCGGAGCACGTTCTCCAGCGCCTTCTTCCCAATCTCCGGCGCGTCGGCGAACAGGTCACGCAGCTCCTCGAGTTTCTGCTGCCCGGTCTTCACCCGCACTTCCGTCGTCGAAGCCATCCTCGTCTCCTTTCGGTTGGACGCGTTGTGAAACTCACTCACACACCAGCCTTCACCGCGGACGTGGCGGCCGCACTGCCGTCGGCGGTGTCGGGTATGGCGGGCAGGAGCACCGCCCGCCCGAGCACTCGCCCGTGCTCGAAATCGTCGTACGCCTTCTGTGCTGCGCTCAGCGGATAGCGGTCCACGAGGATCTTGATCCGACCCAGCGCCGCCATCTCGACGACTTCCATCAACGCGGCGCTACCGCCGTTCAAGCTGGTCGCGAGCTGTGCCCCCGGAGGCACTTTGAAGAAGTCGAACGGGATCGAGCCGCCGCCAGCGCCGACCACGACCAGTCGGCCACGCCACGAAAGCGCTGCAACCGCCGTGGCGAGCGTCGCGTCGACTCCGACGCAGTCCAGAATGAAGGCTGCACCGACGCCACCGCTCAGGTCGCGAATTTCCTGCGTGGCGCCGGGACCCGCGGGGACGGCGTGGTCGGCGCCGCACTCGCGAGCCAGATCGAGTCTCGTCTGGCTCCGGTCGACGGCGACAACGCGGGCCGCGGTGAGCTGGCGAAGGAACTGAACCGCGTAGAGCCCCAATCCGCCGATGCCGAGCACGACTGCTGTGCTCCCCGGCCAGATCGCCGGGAGCGCCGGCTTGATCGCCGAGTAGGTCGTGATGCCCGCATCCGTCAGCGGCGCGGCCGAGACCGGGTCGAGATCGCCGATGGCGACGAGGAACCGCTCCTCGGGAACGAGGACGAACGGGGCGTGGCCTCCGTCATAGCCGATGCCGGGAGAGCGAATCGCCTTCTGGCGAAGGCAATGATTCTCTTCACCCGACCGGCACATGTGACAGCGGCCGCAGCTCGCCCACGATGGATTGACCGCGACGGCGTCGCCACGGCGGAATCTCTTCACTCCGGCTCCCACCTCTTCCACCCACCCGGCGATCTCGTGACCGAGCGTGAAGGGCGGCGCTTGACCCTTCCAGTAGACGGTCTCTCGAGCAATGAACGTGAAGTCCGTGTACCCGAGACCGGGGGCGGGCAAGCGGAGAACCGCTTGGCCC
>JACXTT010010433.1_pt1 | contig 12520 bp, 14 predicted proteins | sample 9270951 | NCBI WGS metagenome assembly JACXTT01 (sample SAMN15532306, study PRJNA645909) | rock metagenome | isolation source: weathered quartz diorite | place: Puerto Rico | collected 2017-06-21 | reverse complement strand
ATCGCCATTTGCTGGTTTCGCCGCTGCATCTCTTTGAGAAGATCGGACCCATGTTTGGTTTCCGGGACGAAGAAAGCTGGCCGCGCGAGTTCCCGCACCGTCCGCGTCGCGGATTCGCTTTCGTGAACCTGAAGCAAATCCCGCGCAAAAGCGATGCCGACAATGTCGTCAAGCGATTCTTCATACACCGGAATGCGCGAAAACTTCGTTTCGATGAGGAGGGTGCGTAGTTCGCCCACAGTGGCTCGCGCACGAATCGCGACCACCTCCGGACGCGGCGTCATGAACTCCAGAACGCGCTTGTCGCTGAACTCCACCACCTGCTCGATGATCTGCGCTTCTTCCGGCTCGAGAATGCCCTCTTGCTCAGCGGCGTCCACCAGCGCTTCGATTCCCTCTTGCTGTGCGGCTGCGCCTTCAGCGTGCGGTTCGTCGGAGATGCGCGCCACGGAAATGGCCAGCTCCAGAATCACGCGAAACGGCCAAATGACCCAGAGAAAAGCGCGAATGACCAGTGACAGCCGCACCAGCCAGCGCCCTTTCGTCCTGGCCAGCAAAAATTCCGGAATGAACTGGGAAAGCAGGAGCACTTCAACGAGCACGTAAACCAGGGCCTGCAACAGAGCGTCCCACGTGCCGGGCACAAAGACGATCACGCCCCGCGCCGTCTCCGCTGTAACCAGAACGAGCCACAGATTTGCGAGCAAGCGAAATCCGGTGGTCGCTCGCGCACGCTCCATCCGGAAGTGAGGCTCGATCTCGGCTTCAAACAACTCGAGATGCTCGCGGACCCGGCTCGTGGTCACTCGGCCCAGCTCGCGGTAGATCCGGTCGAGGTAGGAAAAAACGGCGAGGCCCACACCCAGCGCCAGGACGCCAAGGACATAGAGAAACGACATCATCGCGCGCCAACTCCCAACCGCTTTCGCAGTAGGCGCTCGAGGCGGTCCATTTCTCCCCGGTCGGTCTCGTGATCGTATCCGGCAAGATGAATCATTCCATGCAGGAGCAATATTTTCATTTCCACTGCCAACGAACGGGCGAAGCGCCGCGCGTTCCGCCTCGCCGTTTCCGGAGAAATTGCAATGTCGCCAGCGTATTGCGCACCTGGGACTGGGCGCGCGCCATTCACAGGAAAGGATAAAACATCCGTGGGCCCTTCGTGGTTGCGAAAGGCCAAATTGAGCCGAGCCATGGCTTCGTCGCTAACCAATTGGACCGTCACGGATTCCGGAGCAAAACCCAACTCGCCCAGAATGCGCTCGTAGAACCGCTGAAGGGGCTGAACAGCCACACGCACCCGGCGCTGGCGATTGACGATCATCGGGGCATCAACTAGCTGATAGGGAGGTCCGTCTTGCCATTCTCTGGCGAAGCATTGCGGCGCGCCTCGCTCGTTCCAAACTCTTCGTAAGCCTTAATAATCTGCTGCACCAAGTTGTGGCGGACGACGTCGCGCTCATCGAACTTGATGAACGCGATGCCTTCAATGCGTCCAACGACCTCGAGCGCCTCCACAAGACCCGACCGCCGCCCGGCGGGCAAATCGATCTGCGTGATGTCTCCGGTGACGACCGCCTTCGAGTTGAAGCCGAGACGCGTCAGAAACATCTTCATCTGTTCGCTAGTCGTGTTTTGCGCTTCGTCCAGGATGACAAAGGAATCGTTGAGTGTACGCCCGCGCATGAACGCCAGCGGCGCAACTTCCACAATTCCCTTCTCGAGAAACCGCTCGAGCTTGTCGGCGTCCAGCATGTCATACAGCGCGTCGTACAGCGGCCGCATGTAGGGATCAATCTTTTGCTGCAGCGTGCCAGGAAGGAAGCCAAGCTTTTCGCCAGCCTCGACCGCGGGCCGCGCCAAAATGATGCGGTCCACCTGCTTCGTGAGCAGCGCCGAAACCGCCATGGCCACGGCCAGATACGTTTTTCCAGTGCCGCCCGGCCCGACGGCGAACACCATGTCATGCCTCTCGATCGCCTCCATGTAGAGCCGCTGGTTCGGACTCTTGGGGGTGACCGTCTTCTTGCCGAATATTCTGGGACGAGTAGGCGCTCCCGGGTCGAGGACCTGCCGCAGCGTCACCTTGGGATCCTGGGTGGCGACGCGAATCATGGCCTTCACGTCGCCATGACTCATGCGGCGACCCTCGCGGACCAGTTGATTGTATTCGTTGACGATCCGGACAGCTCGATCAACCTGGGCCGCCTCACCCTCAATGGCGAGGCGATGGTCATCCTGCAATTGCGTGGTGATATGCAGCGCGGATTCCAGCAATTTGACGTTTTCGTCCAGCGTGCCGAAAAGAGACTCAATCCCGCCTGCAATTTGAACCGTGCGTCGCATGGAGATTTCGGCCGGGTAAGACTGCCTTTGCTGCCGGCCGATGATGCCTACACCTCCGCGATTCCAAGGGGAACCACGCACAAAAGCGTACTTGAATGGATGTTAGCGGTCAAGAATCCGCGCCACAACCTGTACGACAACGAGTTACCGAAGCCGCTCCGGTTCCAGCGTTCGGCGCGAGTCTGGTGGATCACTTCGCGGGAAAAACGAGCGCGTCCACTTCCGCGGTCGAAACTTCAATTCCCGAGCCGGCGGACTGAACATCTCCCCCGACGACGATAAATCGGTTGCCAACGACCCCAGCGGCAAGTCCGTGCCGGCTAACGGGCATGGACGGCATGATCGACCACGAATTGCTCGCCGGTTCGTAGGCCTCGACGGTTCGAAACGTCGCCATCATGTGCGGGTCCTGGAATTCGCCTCCGGCAACGTAGATGCGCCCGTCGTACACGCCATACCCCAAGGCGCTGCGCGTAGTGGGCATTCGGGAGCGAGGGGCACTCCACTTGTCGGTCGCGGGATCGTATTCCTCGACGACGGACACGTCGGAGGCTGCTGAAATAAAAGCGGCGCCCACGCGCCCGCCGATCACGTAGATCTTCCCGTTCACCGCGCCGATCGCCGCATGGTTGCGCGGCGTGGGCATGGGACTCCGTTCGCGCCACGTGTTTGTCTCCGGATCGTACTCCTCCACATTTCCCACAGACATCTGTGGAACGTTCGGACTCACAGCGATTTCAGTGGAACCGGGAAGAAGGGCGGCGCCGCCAATCACGTAAATCTTGTTGCCAACCGCGACAGCCACCGGCGAGCCCCTCTTGATCGGCATCGGCGCGAGCGCTTTCCACGTGTCGTTCACCGGATCGTACTCCCAGGCATTGTCGATTGGCACCCACGCCGGCGGTCCCGAGGGCGGGTAAACGAACCCGCCAAAGGCATAAATCTTTCCGTGATATTCAGTGAAGGCCACATGGTGAGACGGAAGCGCCATAGGCTTCTTCTTCGTCCACTGATTCGTGGCAGGATCGTACTCGTAGACCAATCCCTTCGGGTGCCAGACCGGAATCAACCCAGCGAAGACGTACATTTTCCCGTTTGCCGCCGCGCCCAGGATTTCTTCCGCCGGCTCAGGGAACGGCGCCAGCTTCTCCCACTTTGCCTGCGCGTTCGCCACGCGTGGCGCCAGTACACAGGCAGTCATCGCCAACGCAAGCGAAATTCCGAGGGCTACCCCAGGTCGGAAGCTCATAGTTGACTCCTCCTCGATTTCAGACGCGCTACTATACAACGAAGCATTCCATCCCGCACGTACTGCCCGACTCGTGAATTTCGCTGATCCCTTCGTCCAGAATCTAACCCACCGAGCCATTGATTTGCAGTTGAGAGGAGAGTAGGCTCGCCCCTGTCGGCTCACTAGAAACGGTCCCCATTTCCAAAACAATCGTCCAGAGACTGCTAGCTAAGGCGATAGCTAGGTGTCCGACAATCGGTTCAGGCGATGAATTTGGTCCGACACGGACCCATAGGAGGAACCTCATGAGCGAAACGTTACCAGCCACGATCGCGAAGGAATCAATAGGATGGTCCATTGGTCTTAGCGTCCTGATGATTCTGGCAGGTGTTCTAGCAATCGTCATTCCCCCCGCTGCTGGAATCACGGTGACGATATTCGTCGGCTGGCTGCTTGTTTTCAGCGGCGTCGCGCACTTTGTATTTGCCTGGCACACCCGCGGCACCGGCGGATTTGTCTGGGAGCTGCTGCTGGGAGCTATCTATGCTGTGGCCGGTGCATACCTGTTGTTTAACCCCGTCGCGGGGCTCGCGTCCCTGACGCTCGCCCTGGCGATTTATCTGTTTGCGGAGGGAATCCTGGAATTTATCTTGTCCTTCCGGCTGCGACCGATGCCAGGTTCAGGCTGGCTCTTGCTCGATGGAATCATCACTCTGATCCTCGCGATCATGATTTGGAGGACGTGGCCATCGAGTACCCTGTGGGTGATCGGCACTCTCGTGGGGATCAGCATGCTCTTCAGCGGCGTTTCTCGTCTGGTGCTGTCGTTGGGGGTGCGCCGGGTGGTAGCCAAGCTAGCTTAGGTGCAGCAGCCCGCAGGCGCGATGCGACATCCGCGCTCGCCGAGTAAATCGTCCACGCAAAGCTTCCGCACCAGCCGACGCTGCTGCTTGCCGTCAGAGCGGTGAATCTAATGACACCACCATCCATAGAACTCGTAGTTTGACAATGAGATGGCGCTTCGCTAGTGTATTTTGACTGCATTTAACGCAAACAGGAGAAGTGAATGGCGCAAGGTCAACCCACGAAGGTCAAGAAGCGCAAGAAATCGGTTCTGAAGCGGGCCAGACAATCTCGGGTGCGCGCTGAATTCAACCGCGCGAACACGACTCGCGTGCGAACCATCATGAAGCGGCTGCGCTCAGCGATCGCCGCAAAAGACGCCGCCTCCGCGGGGAATCTGCTCCGCCCTACTCTGTCCGCCATAGACCGCGCGATCAGCAAAGGCGTCCTCGAGGAGAACACCGGCAACCGCTACAAATCCCGCCTGAGCCTCGCCGTAAACGGCCTCAGCGCCGCCAAGGCCTGAAGTAGCACAGGCTTTAGCCTGGGGGTTTAGTCCTCGGAAGTTGAACGTGGAGGCTGAACCGTCCGCGGAAAAAGCTCTTAACCTTAGATTGTCATTCCGAACGAAACGAGGAAATCTGGTTTCGTTCGGCTCGCGAAAACCCGCACCCTTGAGGGGCACAAGCGTGCGGCACCTACATTCGTCAGTGCAGCGCACTTGGAAGTAACCTTTTGGCTCTCTGCGCACCCAATTCAGGCCGTGGTCTTGGCGTTTCCCTGCGCAGATGACGCCAGCTGCGACACCAAAAATTCCATCACCGCGCGCTGGCTCGACCCTCCCGACTTCAGCCGGCTGTCCGCCTCGTAAAGAGCAGCAAGCCCCTGCGTAAGCTGCGCTTTGGGAAATTTCCTCGATTGACGCACGGCCAGCTCCGCCGCCTCCGACCGCATCTTCAGGCGGTTTGCTGCCTGCCACCCGTGCGCACCAACGGGCAGCTCCTGAGCTTCCAGCAGCTTCCGGTACATCCAGGCCAGCGCGCCGAGCAGCGCGGGTGCGGCCTCCCCGTCACGCAGCAACCGGTCGAGAAACTCAAGGGCTCGCGCAGGCTCCCGCGCTGCGAGCATGTCCGCCAATTCCCACACCGAATACTTTCTCTCCGAGACAACAAGCAACTCGACATCGGCTCGTGTGATCGCACGGCGATCGCCCACATAACACGCTAGCTTCTCCAACTCCGTTCGAATCGCAGCAAGTTCACCATTAAGAATGTCGCAAAGTTCCTCCGCCGCATCGTCTTCCAGCCGCGCGCCCAATTCCTTCGCCATTTCGAACGACAAGGGCACAGCAAGGCGCGCGCGTTCCGCGGGCTCGCTGGAAAGCTCCACCGAGACTGTCAGCGTTTTTTCCATCAGTGCCTTGGCGAGGCGCATCCGCTGGTCCAGCGCCGCCGCTTCAAATACCAGCACCGAAAACGGCGCAGGGTTATCAAGGTATTCCGAAAATTCCTTTACAAGCGCGTCTCGCGAGTCGTCCCCGAGCCGCTCCCAGGCCTCTATTTCGCTCACGAATAGAACCTGCTGTTTCGCGAGCATGGGCAGCGTTTGCGCCTGCGCGAGGATCGCGGAAGCGTCGTCATCTTCGGCAGAAAATTTGCGAACTCCCCAATCGCGCGCTTCCTCCGGCACGTACGCCTCGACAAGTTTCGCGCGGCACAACTCACGCAAATAAGCGTCCCCGCCGAGCAAGAGAATCCCCGGAATCGGCTTCCCTTTTGCTAGCCGGGTGAGAAGCTGTTGTGCCGACACAGTTGCCATCAAAAATTCTCCAAGACATCGGAAACAAGTCGAGCCGCGAAATCGCGCGACATTCGATCCAGCGCCGGCCCTTGCTCGTCAAAGAACTTGGACGGATCGGTGGAGATCTCATAGGGCTCGCGAAAGAGATAGTTATCGCTCTTGTAGAGCACGATTTTCGTGTCCCGCTCCTCGAGCCGCACCTTCATGCGAACGGAAACGAGCATGGTCGTCGCCCGCGACGTGGTCGTGTTGACGCTCGGCCCGGTCGTCGTGTTCGTGGCCGGCGTGGTGTCAAACACCACCGGAGTCACGTCGATCGTCGTAATTTCGCCGCGCAATACCGCATCCGCCGCATCTTCCGTGGACACAATCCGATACTTCGTGCGAGCGAGAAATTCGCGCACCACCGCTTCGGTCATGATCTGCTCGATGCGGTAGCGCGAAGTGTCGTTCTGCAGCGCCGGAATCGCGATCACCTTCAAGCCAGGCGGCAGCCGAGACGCTGTCCCGCCCACATGGTATCCGCACGCGGAGAGGAACAAGGCCACAGAGACACAGAGGCACAGAGGAAGAATCTGAAATTTCAAATTTGAAATTTCAAATCTCAAATTTGAAATTCGCAATTCTGAGAACCGCCTCGATTTACGGGTTGCTCTCCAAATCCCATCGTCATTCCCGTCGATTCAACACACTCGGCACCACCACAGGACGTTGCGCACCCAATTCATGATGCAAGCAGCCGCTCCGCAATGGCGACAGCCGTAGCCGCCGGCACGCGCACATTATCCGCCGCGCCCCACAGCCAGACACCCGATTCGATGCTCGGATCGCGCTCCGGTTGCCCCAGCACAGGGCGCGATTCTCCCGCCACGCTCACATTTGTGGGCGGGCCGTCCTGCGCTGACGCCACCTTCAGCCCGGCGCGCTGCAGCCGGGCCGCCACATCTTCAAGCGACGGCGCAGCTTTGAATTCCGCGTAGGCCGTAAATGCGTGCGAAAAAAACACAGGAGCCTGCACGAGCGAAATCGCTGGAACAGGCGCTCGACCTCCAAGGTATTTTCTTGCTTCACTCGCAATTCTAGCGCGCGCGTCAGCCAATTTTTCGTTGCTCTCAGGGCCGTAGCGGGAAAGCAGATTGAAACCAACCTGTGCGTCAAACACGGTCTGCGAAACAGGTTGGAAAGAGAGCAGCTTCACCACTTGACCTTCCAGCTCCTCTACGGCTTCGTGTCCGCGCTCTGAAACAGGACGAAGAAACGTCAGAACCAGGCGCTCGAGCCCGACTGGCGCCAGCGCCGCCGAGATCGAAACGGCAATTTCGGCGGGCGCCGCTGGAACAACGAAGAGGCTTTGCGGTTCAAGGCGCGCGGCTTCTTCCACTGGCGGTGAAAGCGCCGTGTCCAGCGTGGGGATCCACAGCTTGGCATTCTGTTCAGCTATCAGCCCCCCGCTTAAGTCGATCACGACTGCGCCGCCGTGCCGCGCATCCGGCGCATGGCGCTTCGAGAATTCCGGCGAGCCCGTGAAGAAAGCAAATCGCACGCGCTCAAAGCTGTCTTCGCTTACAGTCTCGATCACCGCGGGTTCCCCACCAGCTTCCGTCAGCGTGCCGGCCACGAATTCTTCATCCACGAGCCGAATATCCGCGGTCGGAAAATTCGACTCTTCCAGCCACACTTTCAGTTCCTTGCCGAGCAGAGTCGACGCCCCTGCGATGGCAACGCGAACCGCTCCCTTGGTGGAAGTCATGTTTTGGCGGGATGCGATATCAGGCGATGGCGAAGCACACGGACCGCTTGCAGACTGACGCCGATAGCGACATAGGCGGTGGCGAACACCATCAATACGATTTGCGAATAGACCACGATGAGCCAGATAGAAAGACAAATCGGCACCACGAAAAGCGAGGGCTGCCGCCGCAGCATGGGGATGTCCTTGAAGCTCCGATACCGCACCGTGCTCGACATCAGCGCCGCATCCCCGATGACGACCAACATCCAAACCACTGACCAGCGCCAGTCTTCGATCGGCATAATTGCGTGCACCGTCGCAGCGATCAGTCCCGCGGCTGCCGGACACGGCAGGCCCACAAAGTAGCGCGAACCGGATCCCGGCGCCATTCCTTGAATGTTGAAGCGTGCCAGCCGCCACGCGCAGCAAATCACAAACGAAAGCGAAACCCACCAGCCAATCTGATGCAGCCGCCTGATATCCAGGAAGTCCGTTTCGGCGATTCCGCGCACTCCCCAAGAAAATGCAAGCGCAGCGGGAGCGATCCCAAAGCTGACCATGTCTGCCAGGGAATCAAACTGTTTGCCGAATTCGCTGCTCGTACCCGTGGCGCGCGCCACAAAACCGTCAAGGGAATCAAAGAGAATCGCAAAGCCAATGGCCCTGGCTGCATTGTCCAAATCCGTGCCGCCGCCCTTGAGAGTGGCCATGACGGCATAGAATCCGCATAGCATATTCGCCACGGTCAAAGAGCTCGGCAGAAGGTAAATCCCGCGGCGGAGCTTGAGATTCGGCTTTCGGCCGGGAAACCCGAGTTCGTGCTGTTCGAAGTTGTTCATTTCCATCGCGCCAGTGGGCTCGAGCCGGCCGCCACGTGCTGTCCGGGCCGCACCAGGGTTTCAGTCCCCTTCGGAAGCCAAATATCCATCCTCGAACCGAAGCGTATCATACCTACTCGCTCCCCTCGAATGAGGGAATCACCCGGTGATTTCCAGCAGACAATACGGCGGGCAATCCATCCGGCTATCTGTTTGAATACCACTTCCCCGCGGTCGGTCTGAACGTGGAAAGCGTTTTGCTCGTTCTCTTCTGACGCTCGGCCGCGCATTGCGGCATAGAACTTACCGCTGCGGTACTCAATCGACGTGATACGCCCGGCGACCGGGGAGCGGTTGACGTGTACGTCGAAAATCGAGAGAAAGACGCTGATCCGCCGCCCCGGTTTCCCGCCGCGCGCCTCCTCGACGATTTCCATGACCCGCCCGTCGGCAGGTGAAACGATGGTGTTGGGGTCAGGCGGCGGGGTCCGCTCTGGGTCCCGAAAGAAAAACAGAACAAAAAGTCCGAGGGCAATGAAAACGCCGCCAAGCCAAATCCAGTGCAGACCGAACGCCATGAGGCCGAGAGACAACGGCGCTGCGGCAAACTTGTAGCCGTCCTTAACCATCGATGTCCTTGTCAGGAGAGGAGACGGAGTGACACTCCTGTTGCATACACAAATATTCTATCGCAATTTGCAGAGGCGCCGTTGACTAGCGCGCGGCGGGATGTTGCAGGCGCTGCGAGATGTGTCTCTCCATCGCGTCTTTGACGCGCAGTTTTAATTTTTTGAGGGTGGCTTCTTTCTGCAGGTCTTCCAGATTCAGGTAGGAGGCTTGCGAGAGCTGTCTTAGCTGGCTTTCGTATTCCGAGTGAAGTTTAGCGAGCTTTTGAAACTCTTCATCATATGTCAGAAGTTGCTCGCGTATATCCCGGTTTAGAGTGGGCATTGCGTGCCTCCTGATCCGATTTGTGAATGGGGTGTTACATCTCGAGCCGAACGTAACACAAAGCAAAAGCCGCGCCAAGCACAATCCGAGCAAAATTATTTCAATGTTCCATCCTCGCCCTTGTACATCAGGACTGCGTCCTCTTCGGGCGATTGGTAATACTTCGGCCGGCGGCCGGAAAACTTGAAACCAAGCCGGGTATAAAAGGCCATCGCCCCTGTGTTGGAGGCCCTGACCTCAAGAAAGGTCTTTAGAGCGCCGACCGTGCGCGACCAAGCCACGGCAGCATTGACGAGCCCCGTTCCCACTCCTCGCTGGCGATAGCGTCGGGCGACGGCCAAATTGGCAATCTCAAATTCATCCGCAGCCGCTTGCCCTGCGAGAAATCCCACAACCCGCTCATCCAGTGCGGCAACCCAGGCGCCTTCTTTGGAAGCTGTTTCCAGCAGGCTCCCCGCCGTCCACAACGCCGCCTCTGGGCTTTCATTCAGAATGCTTAGGACCGCAGGAACATCCGCAGGAAGCATGCGGCGAATCATTACGGCCTCACGGTTTTGAAGATCCTCGCCCGGTATCCGCATCAGCGTTTCAGTAGGACAAGCTTCAGCCTGTCGCATTTGTCTTTTTTGCAGTCGCGTGACAAACCACCAGCCTGACCTTCCCCAGCAAACCCTCACGATGCCACTTCGGCGTCCGATCGGCGAACGTAATTAGCATCGAGCCGAATCGAGTCGACCAAATCACCGCGCTGCGCCCGCTCATACCCTAGTCTCCCGACAGCGTGCGCAAGAGCTGCCGGAACTCGTTCAATCCGTATCTTTGGAAGGATACTTCTAGCCTCGTCGACGGGAATTGCTCCCGGAGTCGGTGACACGAGGAGTGCTTGCTGATCAGATCTATTGGCTACAAGCTCCAAGAATTCTTCCACGGGAAGAATCGATTCCTCGCTCATGAGTTCGAGCGCGGCTCCGTCCTGACTCGCCCTTCGGTAGACTGCGCCGAAAACGTACCCTCTCCGGGCATCGAGAAATGGTGCGATGATGCATCCATTTGGTGAGTCAGCGGACGGCGAGCAGTGAGATTCCGCGGCGATAGCTTCCAGTCCGCTGATCGCCGCAATGGGTTTACCGTGCACTTCCGCCCAGGCCTTCACCGCCGTCAGACCGACGCGTAGGCCCGTGAACGAGCCGGGCCCCGCCGCGACGGCGAAGAGATCGACCTGGGCTAGGCTGTATTGCGCCTTCGACTGAAGTGCCACGACATCGCGAAAAAGCCGGGTCGAGTAAGGAGTCTCCTCCAGACCAGAAACTTCTGCCAAGACCTCCGAGTCCCGAAGTAGCGCGGCGCTACCGGCACGCGTGCTCGTATCTACGGCTAAAATCAGCATTTAGCTATTCTAGCTCAAAAGTGCAGTGATGCATTCTTCGCTCTCGGCGGGCAGGCGCGCGCGTGCGGGCTCCACTTCGAGCACGTCGCAAAATTGTAAAAACGAAGTAAAAACTTGCGTGCAATTCAAGGACCAATCTTGCAGCAAAGTGGCGTATAACTTGCTGATTCTAGAAGAAATATCTTGACTTAGCGCAACGTATGATTCAATATTTCTTAAGCTCACCTCTAGGGGGATTTTGGCCATGGATTACAAGATTGGGGATAAGGTCGTCTATCCAAATCACGGAGTTGGAATCATCGAGCAAATCAATTTCGGACTTTTGAATGGACGCACCGAAAAGTATTACATGGTGAAGATCATTTCGAGTGGGTTAAAAGTAATGGTTCCTTCCACAAACGCCGGGTCGGTAGGCCTGAGGCATGTGATTCGAAATGGGGAAACGCTGAAAGTGCTAAGTTTCCTGGAGAAGGGCAAGCCGAATTCGCACCACGACTGGAAACATCGATTCAAGGAAAACTCTGAAAGGATGCGGACGGGAGAACTGATCGAAGTCGCAGCCGTATTGAAGAGCCTGGTATCCCTTAGCCGCACCAAGCCGCTATCGTTCCGCGAGAAGAAAATGCTGGAACGGGCCAAATTCCTCCTCGTCAGCGAGCTCGCCACTGCAAGAAACACCTCCAACGAAAATATGGAAGATGCTTTGATCAAGTCGCTTGCAAAGGCGCGGCTGCAAATGCCGTCTCCGCTCGAACAGTCTGAGCTCGTCGAGTTCTAGGCAACTATTCCACTTGAAATTTCGCTGAAAGCCTCAAAGCCTCAGTGCTTTGGGGCTTTTTTCTTCCCTCCCCGCCTAACGGGGAATTCTCCTGCTCCCTGCTTTCCTGCCTCCTTGCTTGCTGCCTCCCTGCCTCCTTGCCTCTTTCCCCATCCTCCTCCGCCCGGAGTCTCGATTCGTACGATTGCACCCGCTGGGGCGCGGAACGTGCATTTCGAAGGAAGCTGCCGCGCCCGTCCGCCGACGATAATTTCATTCTTGCCGGGCCTACCAGGCGACCCGCCGGAAAGGCCATAGGGAGCGATCTTCCTCCGGTCTGACAGAATGCCCGCCTGAACCTCGGTAAGCATTTCAATTTCCCGCACGATTCCTTCGCCTCCAGGAAATTTCCCCTGGCCTCCGGAGCCGTTTCGTAAGCCGTATCGGTGCAGACGACCGGGGTAAACATGCTCCAGGAACTCGACAGGCGTATTGAGGGTGTTCGTCATGTGGGTGTGCGAAGCGTGGTTCCCCGGGTGGTCCGGGCTTCCTCCCGTTCCTCCCGCGATCGTTTCGTAATAAGCGAACGGTGCTCCCTTTCTTCGTGGGTCGATCCCACCGAACGTCAGGTTGTTCATAGTTCCCTGGCTCGCCG
>JACXTT010010432.1_pt1 | contig 12521 bp, 10 predicted proteins | sample 9270951 | NCBI WGS metagenome assembly JACXTT01 (sample SAMN15532306, study PRJNA645909) | rock metagenome | isolation source: weathered quartz diorite | place: Puerto Rico | collected 2017-06-21 | reverse complement strand
TCGTTATCTGACCAGTATTGAGAGAGGCCAATAACCCGGGAGCCGACGTAACACGCCTCTTCAAGGTCATGGGTGACGAAAAAGATGGTCATCCCATACGTTTTCCATTGTTCGAGAATGAGCAGCTGCATCTCGATGCGTGTGTTGTGATCGAGCGCACCAAACGGCTCATCCATCAGCAAAACCTTGGGTTGCATCATAAGGGCTTGGGCTATAGCCACTCGCTGCTGCATTCCTCCTGAAAGCTCGTATGGGTATTTATCGCCATCTCCAAGATCGAGCCCGATGCGACTGAGATAGCGCCGCGCCTCTTCGAGAGCCTGTCGCCGCACCTGACGATACGCCGGAGTGTGCAGAACGCGCTGAAAGATAGCGGTGGACTCCAGCAAAGGGCCATAGGCAATGTTCTCTAACACCGTGAGATGGGGGAAGAGTGAATACTTTTGGAACACGATGCCACGGTCACGGCTGACGCTCGTTATCGGCTGCCCATCAAGCAGCACTTGACCTCGTGTGGGAAACTGTGAACCGAGGATCAGCCGCAAGAGGGTCGATTTACCACAGCCAGTCGGTCCAACCACTGAGAGGAATTCTCCGGGCCGGATGTTGAGGTCGATGTTATTCAAAATGATGCGTCGCCCGCCATCACCGTTTGTTGGGTAGCTAACCTCCACGTCTTGAAAACTAATGAGATAGGTGCGGTCCGTCATGATCGTCCTTGAGGTGCAGCTTGCCTATTTGTCCAGCCATGCGTAGCGTTTCTTGATCACTAGTTGGATTAACCAATCTGTGAAGAAGAGCAACGCCGTCATCCACAGGACATAAGGGATAATAATGTCCATCGCCACATAACGACGGACCACAAAAATCCGATAACCAAGCCCTACGGTTGCCGCAAGTGACTCTCCAGCGATCAAGAGCAGCATCATCGATTTGAGGTTTAGCCGAACGGCGTCGAGCATCTTCGGGAAGATCTGGGGCAGCACGATACGATACGCGATTTCATGCTCCGAAGCGCCCAACGTATGGGCTTTCTGTATCTGCTCCTGTGGAATCGCCTGGGCGCGCAGGTACGCGTCGAGCGCCACGGTAGGAAAGACGCCGAGAATAATCAGGACGACTTTCGACAGTTCTCCTAACCCAAAAACGATAAACAAAATGGGCAAAACCGACAGGGCTGGGATTTTGTCGAAGAAAACTAAGAAGCGATAAAACAGCGCTTCTACATAGGGGAAGAGTCCCATACCAACACCGAGGGGAATAGCGAGAAAAACAATAGCCAGGGCGAGACAGAAGCGACGCGTACTGGCGATAGTATCTACCCATAGTCGGAGGTCGCCATTCCGATCGTGCTCGAACGCAGCGCGACGCGCGCCGTCGAGCAACTGGACGGCTGAGGGCATCAGGTTGTCCTGCGGATTGTCAAGATGACGATAGTAAGACCCGGCAAAGTAGCCACTGATCAGCACCACAAAGAAAAAGGCCGACAAGAGGAATCGCGCCCCTGTACTCGGTTGTGCATCCGTTTTGAAGAAGTTCCTCACGTTTCCTGTCTGCCCTTACTTCTGTTTGAGCTGACCAGCCTTCACTTTCTCCATGACGTCAGGAGTGAAACGCAGCTTTATGTTGTTTTTGTCGCCTTGTGTAGCGCCGTCAGGATAACGGATGCCCACCACATCCACGCTCTTCGCGTTTTCGCCGAGGAGGCCGTGCTTAAAGCAGAAGTTGCGGACGAAGTCCATCTTTTGTTGAATCTCCGCGCTACGCGTGTATTCAAGTGCGGCCTCAGCGGTCCAGAACATCGCCGTAGTGCGCAGCTGCGCCTTGTATTCGTTGAGCGAACAGTTCGAACGCTTCGCCATGTCGGTCAACACTTTGTCCGTCTCGGGTCCACGTTGCGACATCATCCCCATCACTTCATACCAAGCCCCAGCCAGGGCTTCGCCAAAGCGAGGATCGGCATTCAGGGTTTTCGTATTCACCACGAGCAGATCCAGGATCTCGCCAGGAATTTTTGACGAGTCAAAAATTTTGCTGACTCCTGGAGTTTGTTCGATACTCATCACCATGGGATTCCAGGTCACCACCGCTTTTTGCGCCTTATTGGCAATAAAGGCTGGAGCAATATCTGAATCAGAGGTGTTAACGACTTGCAGCTCCGACTCTTTCACGCTCGACATCTCAAGCGCTCTGGCTAAAAGATAGTGACTGACCGAGAATTCGGCGAGCGCAACTTCCGCCCCTCGTAATCCGGCAACCTCGGAAATCCCACGCGTTAAGATCGCATCGTTGCCGTTGGAATAATCGCCAACAACGATGACCGAGGTATCGATCCCTGCCTTCGCTGGCATGGTGAGGGCTTCCATATTGGTCATCACACAGGCATCCGCTTTGCCTGCGACGTATGCTTCGATGCTCGGGATATAGTCCATCTCCACGACCTCAATCGAGATTCCGTAGCGCTCTGCCCATTTCTTGATAATGTTGTAATCTTTCGCATAGTACCAAGGCATCCAGCCGGCATAGATACTGATGGCAAGAGTAAATTTGTCTTTTGCCAACGACAGCTCTGGGCGCAACATGATCGAGAGGGTAGCGATTACCAATGCCGCCATTATCACACGGAACTTTTGCATTACTCGTCTCCTTCTAGCCAGCTGTCTGGCGCCATCCTAAATCTTTGGGAGATCTTCTGTTTTCCTCAGCGCATCCGCCGCTCCGGTTTTCGTCTCACGTTCAGCCTTGCGAGCCGCGAGCAGAGCGGTGAACTCGTCGTCAATAGAAGAGGTGCGTCCCGCCGAGGCGTACTCATCGTCCTGTGCTCGTACGTCCGTGCCGGCCAAGCGTTCACTGACTCGCGCCTGCGCGGCGAGTTCTCGATTCGCTTGCAGCACAGCGTCGATCGGACCACGGTCCAGACTTTCTTGTAAACCATGAAGACGTCTATTGAGGTCAATGATCTTCTGGTTCGAAACAAAGTCAGCGACCGCTTGCGCTTTCTGCGCAGGAAGGTTCTGAATTTCTGACTGTAAGGCCGTTACTTGGATTTCAAAGCCTTGCATCCGCTCTTCTTGCACTTTCAGATCTGTCTCAAGTTCTCCCTGTCGGGCCTCAACCGCTTTCATGCGCCCTTGAAAGCGATCAAACGCAGCCTTGTGTTTTTCTTTCTCCGCCTCATCTACGGCTTTCTCGTACATTGTCAGTGCACCGTCCCGTTTGACGATGAGGTCTTTGTGCTCCTTCGTCAGCTTCTCCAAATCGATGCGTTTCTCTTCAACGACGGTTTCGAGTTGCCCAAACGCCTCGAAGAGATCGTTGTAGCGTCGCACCAGCTCATCACGGTGGATATCGAAGGCGTCAGCAATACCGGAAGTTGATCCCGTAAACATCCGGTCCGCCGCGCGGACCAAGCCGAGTCGTTTGCGTACGCCATAGAATGTCACCAAACGCCACAGGGCGCGAAAAATTCCCATTTGCTCATCAGCCATTGTTACCTCCTTACTTTTTCATTATCCGGCTGTTCTCCAGCTGTACGATACACCTCATCCTTGTCCATATCCGCATCGTCGAGTCCCCGCAATCGTTTTTCTACGCGATGAGCCGCGGCGATTGCAGTTTCCAACCGTGAGGCGGCGCCGCTTTCGAGCATGTTCCCTGTGGCCTCGGGTCCCACTAGGTCAATCACTTCCAGATAGGCAGTTTCCAACGCCGTTTCAAGTTCGTTCAGGTGCGCGACGAGGGCATCAAGTTCCTCAACGCGTTCGTGATAACGTTCAAGCCGCTTCGTATGCGCCATGACGTTGCGCTCCAGACTCTCAGAAGCGCCCTGGCGTTGTTGCTGCTTGACCCATGAGTCGCGCTCACGCTGAAGAGTCTCTACATCGATATGCTGGAGCGCCTGGAAAAGGGTCAATCCCTTACCCAGGAGGGAAACTCCCTGTCGGTATGTGTCTTCGGCCAGCACGCGGAAGCGTTCTCTACTCACGTCCGCACGCCCATCTTGTTGCTCAAGAAGAAATCGATGGAGCTGCTGATATGCAGCCGTCAATTCGCGTGCTTCCTTGGCCCCTTCGCGAAACCCCGCACCCTCACAATCGAGGACAAGCGTCTCCACTTCACGGCGTTCATAATCCGCACGTAGCGTTCGAAGCCGCTGGAGATACTGTTCCGTGAATGTTTCTCCACGCCCCACATAATTCACCACCCAGGCGGCGGCGCTTACGAAGCTCAGACCAAGCATGGCGATAAGCGAGGCTGGACTCAGGTCAATAGCGACGCTCCATAACGCAGCCACTGTTGCGAGTGCTCCAGGCAGAATCGTTGCCGGATGTTGGAGCGTTTCCTGGAGGACCGCGCGATGTACGGAGCGGGGAGTAAAATCCTCAGCCATGGGCTTGCGTCCCAATACGGGAGAGTCAGGAGAGCGGAGCATGTTGCGGAAACGTTCCCACCACACATTAACTACCTCGCGCTACAACGCGTTCTCTTCGAGGAGGACGAATTCGACCCTGGGAAGCCGATAGCGATAGGCGCGCTCGGATTCACCAGGTTTCCGCGGCAGGGGCTGAGACGATCCCCACCCTTCGACATGAAGTCGGTCTGGGTCAACTGCATGCACGGCAATGAGATACTGCGCAACAACCTCCGCTCGCAGACGCGAGAGTTTCAGGTTTTCTTCCTCGTCTCCTGGTCCGGTGTGACCTCGTACGGCCACACGGTACCCAGGATAATTGTTTAAAAGTAAGGTCGCGCTTTTATCGACTTGCTCCTTCCCAGTGTCGTCAAGTCGTTCTCCGCCGCTCTGAAAGGTGATGGGTTCAACCCGCAGGGCGCCAACTTCTCGTAGTCGCCGCCACGCCGCATCGTCCAGCGGTTGGAAGTCCGTGGGAGTGCTCCCTTGCTGCCCAAGGGTGGCAGGTGTTTTCTTCACGAGCTGCTCTACGATGCTGGAGTTAAGAATGAGGTAGGGATTCCCATCCAAGGGATCGTGAGACAATTTCCCCGTGCGTCTCAGCACGTCAGTGCACGCGATGATCGTTTTCACGAGACCATCGGTCGCCACGGCCCCAGTAGCCGTAGGGAGGCCAAACTGCTGGCTGGCGTTTTCGAAGAGGTCGTACCAGTCAATCTTGCGGAGCACGGCTTCAGCGCTTTCCCGCGGCAAGTTGGTGGATTGCGCCACGTCGGACAAGAGCCGCCCACGATCGTTGGCGTAATTCCGCATGACAGTAAAATAGACGTCGAGGAAATCGGCGAGCGCTTTCCCATTGGCCTGCAAGAAGTCACGACGAAAAACGAAAACATCTTTAATGTACTCCGAGAACTTGTCCGATCCCCAAATGTATTTCAGCTCTGGAATCTCTTGCAGGGCGCGCGACAGTTCCGGCTCCCACAACACGAAGAGATCTCCATCCTGTCGTCGCGCCCGAGCAAGGACCTCACTTGCTCCTCCGACTTCGACCCTCCACGTGGGCGAGGAGGCCAAGTGGAAAAGATCGAAGCTCGCGATCGTCAAATCGAGGAGGAACGCGCTCGGACTATCAGCCGTGTAGACAATCTTCAGCGCTGGGTTATTCAATTCTTTGATGGCGCCTGTCGGGAACTTGTCGGCAAAGCCGACGATGCCATCGGCCCCCTTCGATTCTGCGATGGCGGCAACGATGACTCCTGGAAACTTGTGAGCAGCCCCATGCTGCAAGTATGAATTCACCGGCAGTACGATCGCATCGTACTCGCGGTTGGCAAATTTTTGCAGTCGTTCCCCATAAGCGCCGCCATCGTCGTGAAACGCGACAGCCACACCGCGGCGAGCAACCTCTCGGCGAAAATCTGGCGAGTTCATAAACCAATAGCCTAAGTAACTATCCCCGCCTATATGAATCGTCGTCGTGATGGTCGCATCACTGGTCATGCGTTGTGTGTAGGTGGTGTACTGTTCCGTGGCGTAAGGCCAAAGGAACTTGGCCAGCAATACCGCGACTCCTCCGAGTAGGACGATGATCGCAGCGGCGAGCGTAGATCTCATGATAGATAGCACCCAAACAGAGCTATATGCAGAACATACTAAGATTTGGGTTTTTAGGCGCCACGGGTAGCTTGCTACCCGTGCTCACCGGCTTACACTGCTGGACAAGCCAGCAGTGGCGCCCGAACTCAAGAGCTGATTGGCAAATCCACATCTTGGTGTGTTTTTCCTACAATTCACTGCCCCGGAAACGTTTGTGCATCGAACAGCGGGGTCTCTGCCAGAGTTTCCTCAAGGCCGGCCTTGAGCGCCTCCATCGAATTCGCCGCACGATAAGATACCGAGTATTTGCGGAGTTCGTGCTGCTCGCCGAGACACAAGCCGATGGTATAGATGGGGATCTGCCGTTCACGAGCATAGAGCACAGCCTTGGGGAGAGGACGACCCGTGGCTTCTCCATCGGTGACAACAACGAGGCGGAATTCCCCATAGCCGAGTTGACGTTCACGTTGTCGCACGAGTCGGTTCACTCCTTGTTCGATAGATTCTGTTAGAGGAGTATTACCGCCTGCAAGCGTCGTTTGGATTGCCGTCAAGAAGCGTTCACGGTTACTCGCAGCCAGCGGGACTCGTTCTCGATTCCCTTGCGAGTCAAACACCCAGAGCCCCAGATTCACGTCGGACGGCACCTGGGGAATGAACTGTTCCACCGCCCACTTGGCGCCGGCAAGACGGGTGGCGAATTGTTTGTCGCCCTGACACTGCTGATTAAGGGACTCGGCCATCGACCCGGACCCATCAAAGATGAAATAGAAGTTTCGCGTCAACGCAGCTTCACCCTTCGTCTCGGCTTGAGGGACCCGTTCGGTCTGAGCTGAGACGGACGATATGTACGTGACGATCGTCAGGAAGAGCAACACGGCCACGGCGGGTCTTTGGTTACGCATGGCGATTCCTTCAGGCGCGTTATTTCTCCACTGGTTTGAACTCATTGAGTTCCGCTTCAACCTGTCGGATGACGAAGCGGACGCGCCGATTGGCTGTCCATTCTTCCTTGGTCCGCGGTGGGTTAAATTTTGGAGTCTCCACGCCGCGGCCAATGGCAATGAACTGCGACTGATCCATGGAGATGCCATGATCTTTACAATACTGCAGAAACGACGAGCGCACCGAATTGGCGCGCGCTAAGGAAAGGTTCTTTGCAGCTTGGCGCATCTGATCGAGCACCTCTTGCCGTTCTCCTTTCTGTTTGGCTTGCAAGATGCCGAGCGGATCACTATGGCCTTCAATCACAACCAGTGCGCCACCGTAGGCTTGGGCGATCTGCAGGGCCTTTTGGTAATCGTTGGCGTAACGATCCTCTGCGAACACGCTCTGGTTTGGATCAAAGTTGATTTCAATCAGGAAGAGAGTGCCCTCGGTCTCCCAAGCGCTGGATTCAACAGTCAGCTGCTTTTCGATCGCCTGTTGTGTTCGTCCCGCATCGAACTTGGGAGCGGCTGTGGTCGTGGTATTCTTCAGCCCCGCGGACAGCTGGCGGTAATCCCAGTTTGCGGACAATAGCGCCGTTCGTTTCGTCAACAACCCCATCTCGATAAACGCCGGCTGGATTTCCTCGGTCAGCGTGGTAAAGGTCCGAGTAGTGCCCACACCCGTGAAGAAAGCAACGTTACCAGAGTGGAAAACAAACTCACAATCGCCAAGCATTCCCTCGACATCTGCAGTGGCTTGCGAGGCGCCTAAAAGAAGATCCGCCGCCTTCGCTAGCATCTGGCGATACTTTGCCTGCTGTGTTTGTTTATTCGCCACGAGATCAGTTAACGCTTCCTGGCTGCGGAGAACAGCACGAACGAATTTTTCCACATCGGCGCGATGCGTGTCCAAGTAGTCTTTTCGCACAGCATAGACATCGGCGATAATGCGTGATGCCGTTTTGGTAGACAGGAGAACGCGTGCGCCTTTGACTGACCCTTCTGAACCAGTACCGACCGCACCACCAGACGTCAGTTTGAGTGCATCCGGAGAGATCGCCATAACCGCATCAATCTTCTCTTCAGCAGCAAACGCGCTCACAGGGTCAAGAATGGCGCCTTGGGTATCATAGGTCGGCAGCGTGAGTTCCTTGAACCATCGCAGCGTCAACTGGCTCGGCTTGACGCCGGCGTTGTTCAAAACGTTCGCCATGTAGTCCATGTGGGGACCGTACAACTGGAGAGCAAGTGTTTTTCCGCGCAAATCATTTGGCGTGCGAATGGACTCCCGCACAGTCATCGTATCGCCGCCAACGCTCCAGGTGAGCTGGACAATCACTACGAGTTCTGTGCCCGCTTCTTTGAATACCTCCGCGGCGGCATTGACCATTCCCAAAGTACCGCGCAGGTAGGGCGTTTTGCCGTCGAGCACTGCTTGCACCTGCTTGGCAAAATCGTTCTCAAGGACTGGCGTGACATCGACCCCCTCGGCCTTGAAGACGCCTTCTTGGACACCGTGGACCACACTTACATCGCCACCCCAGGTAATGACATAGACAGTCTTTGCGCCAGCTTCGACGGGCTTGAGTCGCGCCGTTACGACCTTACTCAGCGGTTTCGCCTCCAGATACGCAACTTTCCCCTGTGCAGCTTCCACGCGGCAGCCCAGCAATAGCCAAACAAGCCCAAGCAAGGAGATGATGCTCATTCGTCCCAGGCGCCAACCAGAACAACGAGAGACCTCACGTTCGCTACGTCGTAGCTCGTAGGCACAGTCTGCAGCCTGCGGCGCTGTTGGGGCCTGAGGATTTTTAGAGGGATACCAAGAGACGTTTTGCTTCATGCTTCCTTGTTCCTCGTGTCGAAAGACGTCCGGCTACACTCGCTATTGTCTGTCAACGTTATCGGGTTCGGTTGTAATCATATCTATTCGAGATGAGGGGGAGCAAGGCGAGCAACGTTCATTTCGCTGTCCCGGCTGAACGTGGAGGATGGCAAGCCCCGCTTCTCTTCTTTTTTCAGCGCGCAGAGGAGGGCCTCTTTACCGCAAAAAGGAGGCGCTGGGGATTTTCATAATAGATTTTCCTTAGCACTGTGGGCGGTAACGCTAAGCCTTGGTGAAGGGTTGTATCCTCCTGATGAAATGGGCTGCAGTATATCCTGGTTTGAAACATCAAGAAATCGGTGAGCATCCGGCGCCAAATCCAATCTGCATTCTTGCCCGGATTATCATCAAGGATCAGGTCCGTGCCCCACAGGATACGATCCTGATAGCGGAGCACGAACGCGCGCCAGAGTGCGGGATCCTCATCGAAATACCGCATATAGCGCTTCAGGCCACCGCCCATCGACATATCCACAGCGACATTGGGGAACTTATCAAGCGTATCCGTGCATAAGTCGAGTGCGGGTTTTTCCCCGGAAGCCGCTCGACAATAATGCGCCAGAATAAAGGTCACCTCGGGGAAGGCCGCGGCGACCCGGTCAAACTGTTGCTTCCAGTCCGGTCGTTTCTGAAAATCGATATGCAGCAGAACCGGCGCCCGGTAGCGTCGGGCGATCTCATACACGCGTAGCATGGTGGGGCTATCTACAGGGCCGGCTTCATCGGGATAGGCGGCGGAGGCGAGCCAATCGATAAATTTGATCCCTTGCGCCCCTTTCTTAAGGGCCTCTTCAATCCTCTCTGCCGCCGCGGGGTCCTTATTATACGCGGTGGCAAACACCACAATGCGCTTGGGGTATCGCCGCTGTAACGCGAGCAGCTCTTTAAGATTCACTTTAGCTTGCGGGTTTGAGGGCGGCCAATCGGTAGGAACAAAAACGGCTTTTTCCATATTGGCCCGGGCCATGACCGCCAGGTAAGGCGCTATATTGCCGCCAGTGCGATAATGCTCGTGGGTACTAATCTTCGTGAAGCTGCGTCCCTCCCCTTCGCCGAACGCTTCGGTCACCCAGCACGCAAATTTTTCTGTTGTCGCCTCAACTTGCTGAGAGGCTTGCTCGGCTCGTTTAGCTCCAGCCTCAGCCCGGACTGCTGCTACTTCGGCCTGTTGCGCCGCTGCTTCGGTCCGCTGCAAGGCGGCGCTAGCCTGCGACGGGATAGGAGGACGAGCCGAGTCCTGTGGGTGATGGGCGCTGCAGCCCATAGCAAGCGCAAAACCAACTACTCCAGCCCCCACGACCCACTTCATCTTCTCCCCTCTCTGCCTATGACTGCTGGCAACCATAGGCCAACGACTGAAGAGAGGTCAATAAAAGGGGCCGACCCGGCGCCTCAAGTCGGTGGTCAAGGAACTGCCCTTCAAAGGAAGAGGAATTTAATTCTAAACTGGGCAGAGACCGTGTCATCTGTAACAGCCCACGGACCTGCTCCAACACCTCATCAAAAATCATTGATGGGGTCCCATTATCAAGTAGTTCAATTTAATCCGCCGCCGCAACCAAAGGTTGCTTCACTTTGTTTCTCAGCGCAAGCGTCCCTTCGTGGTTCAGCGTTAATTGTTCAGGGTCGATCACGACCCCGTAGACCTCGCGAGCCCGTTCTGGGGAGATCTTTCCCTCGATCACATCAAGCACCACTGCTTCCGGGTCGCGTTCGTACGGGTCGCCATACCCGCCTGACCCATGGACTTTATGGTACACTCGATCCCCCGGTTGCACGTGGAGATGTACATGCGCCTGCGGCGTGAGGACAGTTTCTCGTTCGCCCGAGCGGTGAATGTTTACCGCGTCACCACCTCGTTTCCCCCCGGCGAGCCCTTCGGCTCCACGTAAGCCCACGGTGCGGAGCAACACCTCAGCAGGCTGGCGAAAACGCCACTCGCGGTACACCGAAACGGACCCACGATGTCGGCCTGCCCCTTCAGTGTCAGGCACGAAACCAAAGCCCTCAATGATAACTGGATATTCACGCTCTAACAGTTCCGCCGGCATCGACCCATAACCGCCGCCCATCACCATCGGTGAGGCGCCATCAACGCCGTCCGTCCGAGGTCGGCCACCCCACCCGCCAAAAAACACGTCCATAAATGATACAAATCGACCTTCGCTCTGACAGTTGAAGTGGAGCATATCGGCGCCCTCACCGACTCCACCCAGCCGTCCGGGCAACGCCTTAGCAATGACCCGATACACCAGGTTGCTCAGCGTCATCATCAGAGACGCCCGCCCGCCCACGGCAGCAGGATAACGGGGATTTAACAATGTTCCGGGCGGCACGACGACGTCGATGGCGCGGGCGAACCCGATATTCACGATGGCATCGGCTGGCAGAAGGGCTTTGAATGGCGCCCGCGTTACCGATTTGGTCGACACTAACGGGGCGTTGATGGACGCATTCACCTGCGGCGGACAGTCCGATAAATCAATCGTGGCCTGATCGCCGTCGATACGAACAACGACATGCAGAGGGATGGGACCACCGGTCACTTCGTTCTCGTCCTCGAACATCATCTCTTCCCGATACTCTCCCGAAGGAATCTGCCGGATCGCCGCTCGGGTGACACGTTCGGAATAGTCGACCAGGTAATCGCAAGTAGCGTTAAACTTCTCCGTGCCATACTTGTCGAGCAGTTTCGCCATCTGCTCCTGACCTTTCCAACAACTGGCAACCTTCGCGTCCACGTCGCCTACCCATTCCTCGGGCGTACGTACATTCGCCACAATTTGCTCAAGCAAGGCGTCATTCCGTTTACCGGCGTCGTAAAGTTTGAGCATGGGAATACGGACGCCTTCTTCAAAGCTGGATTGGCAGAGGCTGGAAATACCCCCGGCGAAACGGCCACCAATGTCGGTATGGTGCGAATAGGAAATGAGAAAACCAACCAGATGCTCCTTCCAGAAGGCGGGAGCAATCAACGTGATATCTGGCATATGCGAGATGCCGCAATAGGGATCATTCGCGATGATAATGTCGCCAGGCTTCAGCGTCTTTCCATGTTTCGCTAATATGTGTTCCATCGTGTCAATAAAGACACACATCTGGTAGGGCGAGCCGCCTTCGCCGATAAGACGTCCCTGCCGATCACACACGGCGGTAGCAAAATCACCGACCTTACACATACCAGAACGCCCAGTCCGGTAGACCGTCAGCGTCATCTCTTCAGTAATCGCTGCAATTTGGTTTCGAATCACTTCGACAAGAATCGGATCGAATGGTCGTTCCATAGAGCCTCCCTGTAGCGCATTCCGCTTTTGTTGCGCTTATCATCCACGACACGTGGATGCAAGGTTTCATGCGTAGCTGAGGCTGGCAGCTTCACTCATCGTCCCTCAGGCCTCAAAGGAATAGAAGAGGACTAGAGTCTAGTATTTCGTCACGCTCAAAAGTTGACCATCTCGTTCCCGGGCTCTGCCTGGGAACGTCATCCCCAACTGTGGGAGTGTCATAACCGTACGACGTGCCCAGGCAGAGCCTGGGCATGAGAAAGCCGTAGAGTTGAGAGCGTAACAGAGTACTAGTTGACGCGACATCTTGACGGTAAGGAGGTGGTTCGCTTATAGACCGTACAGATGGCAGGTCGTCAATTGAGGCCAAAAGGAGGGCCCGACATGTCGCGCCGTATGGATAGCGCACTGTACAA
>JACXTT010010431.1_pt1 | contig 12521 bp, 13 predicted proteins | sample 9270951 | NCBI WGS metagenome assembly JACXTT01 (sample SAMN15532306, study PRJNA645909) | rock metagenome | isolation source: weathered quartz diorite | place: Puerto Rico | collected 2017-06-21 | reverse complement strand
GAGCTATTTTTATCATCCTGCTCTACGCGTGAACCAGTTATATTCCGGGTACCCTTGGTGGTTAAAACTGCCGCGACATTCTAGATGTCGTTTTTATCTTTTGCCTGATCGATCAAGGATATTTGAGCCGATAACGCGGAAAGGCCGGATTTTTCGATACCTGCACTATCAAGGCCGCTGTAATAAAAATCACCTATCTTTTGTGTAGCCGATCCTTTGGGTGCATTGGTTTTAAGAGCATCTTCGTTGATCTTTCTTAGCCGTTCGCGGATCTCTTCCGAAACAACGTTACCAATGCCCCAGCTAGAATATGCGGGCGGAATAGGATTCCTTTTTAGCCAGCCACCATTGGCATATTTAAAAAAATCGTCACCAGGCTTAACGCTGTGATCGAGATTATTATAAACCGGGTCGTTGGGTTTACCGGTAAAATGTTTAGTTTGATATGCACACAACACAAAGGCAGCAAGTGCTGCTATATAAATAATCGGTTTTTTTTCCATATATACTGTAAAACGCTATTTGAAAGCAAACGTAATTAAAAATTAAACCTGCTTTTTTATGGCGGCAATAAAATAAATGTGCTGAATTCACCAAAGACGTTAGAAAAGAGAGCGCGGGACTTAAGCTTTAGGCAACTAATTAATGTCTTTTTTATTGTTTATTGTTTAAAAAAAAATACAAAAGTGTAGCAAAAACTGGAATAAAACTGATTTTTTATATTCCTGAAAAGCATACACTTTTAATAAATACCATGAAAAAAGCCAGACAGTGACACGTCAAAGTAATAGCAAACCTTGCGTAAAGTGTCTAATCTGATATCAACCTTGCCAGATTCGAGCCTCGCAATATTGATATTTGTTTCGCTGTAAAATTTTTCCTGAGTGACCTGATTTTGCCTGCGCAATGTCTTTATTTGCAGCGCAATTTTCTTTTTAAAGGCGTCTTCAGAATTGTTAAGATATTCAAAATCAGTAAGTAACATAATAGCTTAGGAGGGCTTAAGGATTGGCATTAACTGCAATCTAATTAAATTAATTATCAAACGAAGTAATTAAGTTTTAATAATGTTGTTACAATCTAATTACAAATCCTGACGTATTCGTCGTTGGAGTTGGCGAATTGTGGCTCTACTTTTGTTTGTAATTAAACGACTCTGCAAAACATCTGTGAAAAAAATAGAATTTCATCTACCTATGAAAAACTTTATTTAGAATTCTCAGACGCCCAAGCTGGGATATTTTGTTCTTTGTTTTGGGTTTAATCAATAGTTTAAATTAATTAGGGGAAAGAGAACTTTGAAAAAGGTTCTCTTTTTTTTTGTATCTATTTTTACTATGCTTGCATAATATTATTTTTGATCCGTAAGCTACTATTCCATGCATTTTGAATTATCCGAAGAACAAATAATGATACGCCAGGCGGCGAGAGATTTTGCTCAAACCGAATTGAAGCCCGGCGTTATTGAGCGTGATGAGCACCAGAAATTTCCAGCCGAGCAAGTAAAGCAAATGGGCCAACTGGGCTTTATGGGCATGATGGTTTCGCCCGAATACGGTGGCAGCGGGATGGACGCCGTATCCTATGTGCTGGTAATGGAAGAATTATCTAAGATCGACGCTTCTGCCTCGGTGGTTGTTTCGGTAAATAATTCGCTGGTATGCTATGGCCTTGAAAAATACGGCACTGAAGAACAAAAGCAAAAATACCTGGTGCCATTGGCCAAGGGTGAAAAGATAGGCGCGTTCTGTTTGTCGGAACCCGAAGCAGGCTCGGATGCCACTTCGCAACACACAACCGCCATCGACATGGGCGACCATTACTTATTAAATGGCACCAAAAACTGGATCACCAATGGCGGAACGGCATCCACCTATTTAGTGATCGCTCAAACAGACGCATCAAAAAAACATCACGGTATTAATGCATTGATCGTCGAAAAGGGCATGCTGGGATTTACCATCGGTCCAAAAGAAAACAAATTGGGCATACGTGGCTCAGATACGCATTCTTTGATGTTTACCGATGTAAAGGTCCCTAAAGAAAATCGTTTGGGCGAGGATGGCTTCGGATTTAAATTTGCCATGAAAACCCTTGAAGGAGGGCGTATCGGAATAGCTTCGCAAGCCCTGGGTATAGCATCAGGCGCCTACGAATTGGCATTGCAATACTCAAAAGAGCGCAAAGCATTCGGAAAAACTATCTCCGATTTACAAGCTATTCAGTTCAAACTAGCCGATATGGCAACTGAAATTGAAGCCGCACGCCTGCTTTGCTTAAAGGCTGCCTGGTTAAAAGATCAGGGTTTGCCTTATGCGCAGGCAAGCTCAATGGCCAAATTATATGCATCAGAAGTAGCGATGCGCACTACGGTGGAGGCCGTGCAGATACATGGTGGATATGGTTTTGTGAAGGAATATCATGTGGAACGACTGATGCGAGACGCCAAGATCACCCAGATATACGAGGGAACCTCTGAAATTCAAAAGATTGTCATTTCGCGGGAAGTGCTGAAATAATTGGATTGTTTTCGCGTACTTTGAAAAAGTATATCAATTTAATAGACTATCTAAAGTAATGCGTTCTAAAAATCTATTGTTTACCGGTTTCCTGGCTCTTCTCGTCAACATAAGTTCAGCACAATCTAAATTAAAAGAAGGCATTTGGCGCGGCGCTCTGAAAACATCTTCCGGAAATGAATTGCCTTTCAATTTCGAGGTAAAGGCAAATGCCGGCAAGCAGCAACTTTTTATCATGAATGGTTCGGAGCGGATAAAAGTAACCGATATAAAGCAGAAGAATGATTCCCTTCTCATCCATATGCCCTTATTTAATTCGGAGTTCAAGCTAAAATTTAAAGGGACTGCTTTAGAAGGCACCTGGATAAAACATTATGCCGATAGGGATATGGCTATGCCTTTTTCGGCCGAGCCAGGCCAATCATGGCGTTTTTTCAAAACGTCTGAAAAACCATCTTTTGATCTCAGCGGTAGGTGGGCAGCTACTTTTGGCGACAAAAAAAAGGATCTGAGGGTAGGGGAATTTAAACAAAGCGGATCGCATTTGACCGGAACTTTTTTAACCACTACGGGTGATGACCGTTTCCTTGAAGGAACTCTTTCAGGCAATAAACTATACTTATCAACTTTTGATGGCGGTCATGCATTTTTGTTTATAGCGGACATAAAGGATAACAAGACCCTTGAAAATGGTAAAGATTATTCAGAATATTCGGATTTGAGCAATTGGACCGCACTTAAAGACGCAAACGCAAAATTGCCCGATGCATACTCGCTTACCTATTTAAAACCCGGCTATAAAAAGATCGCCTTTACATTTCCTGACGTAAACGGAAAGAAAATTTCGTTAGGTGACGACCGTTTCAAAAACAAGGTAGTTATTGTACAAATGCTCGGCTCATGGTGCCCGAACTGTATGGATGAAACGCCATACCTTGTGAATTACTATAAAAAATTCCACGCAAAAGGCGTCGAGGTGGTGGGTTTGGCATATGAACGTACTTCTGATTTTGCCAAATCGAAACCATTGGTTGAGCAAGTAAAAAATAAGTTTAACGTACCTTATCCACTGCTGATCACCGGCTACACAATGTACCACGATGATCCGATGAAAAGTCTGCCTATGCTGGCCGATTATAAAGGTTTCCCTACAACCATCATCATCGATAAAAAAGGAGACGTGCGTAAAATACACACTGGTTTCAGCGGTCCGGGTACAGGCAAATACTACGTGGAGTTTACCAAAGAATTTGAAAAGTTGACGGATGATTTGTTAGCGGAAAAATAATACATATCTTCGAGGGTGGCCTGAACTTCGTCCCAGATATGATTATCCTTCTTAAAGCTTTTTACATTGTACTTTTCGGTTGCGCCGATATTATTCTGTATTCCTTACTGCATAAGAAGGGTTGGGTTAGCAGGAACCAGGTAATAATTTACGGCATCATATTTATCATTGTAGCAGTCTTGCACACCGGCATTATAAAAATGGATTTTTTGATGCCGAAAGACGGTTTTTTCGAATGCGTCGTGTTTTTGTTGTTTATTACAATAATGCATTTCTTCAGCAGACGCCAGATCAAAAGAATTGATAATCCCAACAATAGAGCAAGTGAAGATTTGAAAGAAATGTTTAAGAAGTTTGGATTTTTCGGTTCAATGGTTGTTCCTTACTTTCTATTTTTTATCATTCAAACCGTTTTCGCGATTACTTTTTAGAACGTGCTCAACAGTAGCATCAGGGCAATCCTTAAATCATACGAATCATGGTTCGGACAAATATTTACGCCTTCTCCTCCCAAATCATACACAAATGCAAAATGGTCTCAACTGCCTTTTGCATGTCCTGAACAGACACCCACTCGTGTTTGCTATGAAAGGCATGCTCCCCGGCAAAAATATTGGGACAGGGTAAACCCATAAACGAAAGTCTTGATCCATCTGTACCGCCGCGAATGCTGCATAAATGGGCTTCCATGCCGGCGCGGCGTATAGCTTCCATCCCGTATTCAACAATTTCAGGGTGCTGGTCTAACACCTTTTTCATGTTGCGGTATTGCTCATGTATCTGCAATTCATAACTGCAACCCGGAAATTTTTTTAATACCTCATCAGCTATAGCGCGGATCACACCCGCATGTTGTTTCAGTTTTTGATCGTCAAAGTCGCGGATGATAAATTCAATCTCCGCTGTTTCTATATGTCCGCCAATGCTTACTGGGTGCACGAACCCTTCCTTGTTTTCCGTTCCTTCCGGGGATAGATTATAAGGCAAGGCCGCAATGATTTGCCCGGCAATTTTTATGGCGCTTTGCATTTTACCTTTTGCAAAACCGGGGTGCGAACTTATGCCGTGAATAATGAGTTTGGCTCCATCGGCAGAGAATGTTTCATTCTCCATATTGCCAGCGCTTTCGCCATCCATGGTATAGCCCGCATAAGCACCTAGTTTCTTCAGGTCGGCTTTGTCAACACCTCGTCCTATTTCTTCATCAGGCGTAAATAAAATGCGTATTTCTCCATGCTTTATCTCCGGATGATTCATTAGTTGATAGCATGCATCCATAATTTCGGCAACGCCTGCTTTGTTATCTGCTCCCAATAACGTTGTTCCGCCGGCAGTAATTACATCGTTGCCTAACTGGTGCTTTAGTTCAGGATGATCACTTAATCTGATCACTTGTGCAGGATCATCAGGCAGTACCAGGTCCTGTCCCCGGTAGTTTTTATGAATGATAGGTTTTACATTGGTCCCGCTACAATCAGGCGCGGTATCCATATGCGAGCAAAAGCAAATCACAGGGATATCAAGTTTAATACTATTACCCGGAACAGTGGCATATACATAACCGTACTCATCTATGTGGGCATCTTGTAACCCCATGTCCAATAATTCCGTTACAAGCAAAAGTCCCAGGTTTTTTTGTTTTGCAGTAGATGGGCAGGTATCCGAGCTCGGGTCTGATTGAGTATCAATGGTTACATAACGCAAAAAACGTTCAGTAACGGTAAATTTTAAGTTCATAGCATGGCATTTATATGGATAGAAATTTTATTTTTGGGAGTCAAATTACGCCCCGATTCAAAAATTGCAAAATATTGACTAATATTTAAACTTTGAAAAAACTCATTTTACTTTTCATATTCGTGTCTTCTGCTATTATGGTTAAGGCCCAGATCGGCTATAACTATAAGGAATTTGGCATGGCTTTAGATATTTTTTATGAGCGGGGTTATACTAACCTGAACAGGCAGGATTATCACGTAGGGCAAAGTGTTAGCTTCATATACAACTATAGCCCATATGTCCCAATAACGGCTGAATTACAATTTGGTACTTTATCAGGCGGCGGTCTAACCCCAAAGTTGGACAAATACGGTCGTATGTATACCAATCATTTTGAAGGGCTTATTCTACACGGTGATTTCCAGTTAGGTGAGATACTCGATTACACTGAAAGTTATTTCAACAGCTATTTGAAAGGTTTGTATTTCGGCAGTGGCGCAGGTTTTATTTTCAACAGCAATACTGTACAACGAACCAACGTATATGATGGCACTAACGGTTTGCCGTACAATGGTCCACCTACTTATGTTTTCCCTGGCAGCAACAGCAGTATAAACTTAACTATACCGCTGCGTTTCGGCTATGAGTTTAAGATATTTAACGAGTACGAGGAACCGTTTATGGCCATCAATATCGGCTATATTCACAACCTGGTTTTTGGTGAAGGGCTTGACGGCTACGACGACCCACCCAGTAAATTCAAAAATAATGCTACCAACCAGTACAGCCAGATTGTGGTGGGGGTTAAATTCAACTTCGGTAACGTTACTTCTTACACTAAAGTCATAAGACAATTATAATATCTTGTGAATATTGAAGAGATACGAGACTATTGTCTCGCTAAGCCCGGCGTTACAGAGGATATGCCCTTTGGTGAGGACACCCTCGTATTCAGGCTCGGCGAAAAATTATTCCTGCTAACCAGTCTTTCGCGGGGCAACAGTTTCAATGTAAAATGCGATCCCGAACATGCCATTGAGCTCCGCGAACAGCACACCGAAGTTCAGCCGGGTTATCATATGAATAAAAAGCACTGGAATACAGTGTATACCGATGGCAACCTCAGCCATCGGCAAATTTGTGACATGATCGATCACTCTTATGACCTGGTGCTGAAAAGCCTTCCAAAAAATATTCGCGAACAGATAAAATGATCCGGATGTTCACGTTCACAGCGCCGTGAACGCTCGTGAACACAATTAAATATCTGATTATCAAATATTTCATATTTTAGAAATGGTAAAAAGGTTTGCCATTTTTTCGATTAACTACTTTGTAATATCCCTGCTATCCTATTTGTTAATCCACTGCCAAACTTATATTTGCTAAAACATTTCTCAATGAAACGACTCGTACTGGCAGTGCTGGCTTCACTGGTTTTCTTTCAAGCCAATGCCCAATTAACACCTTTCGAAAAAAGCAGCGATAAAAATTACACAGCAACCTACGCCGAGATCATCGCTTATTACCAAAAGTTGGCTAAGTTATATCCACGACAGATGAAGATGATCAACTACGGCACCACCGACGCAGGTAAGCCGCTAAGCCTGATCGTACTGTCAAAAAGCGGTGTATTTGACCCTGCACTAATCAAAAAACAAAACAAGCGGATATTGCTGATCAATAACGGTATACACCCCGGTGAACCGGAAGGCATTGACGCCAGTATGATGCTTACACGTGATATGCTGAAAAACAATAAACTGCCTAATGACGTGGTGCTTTGCTTTATTGCTGTATATAATATTGATGGCTGTTTGAACCGGGGGGTATCGCGTATCAACCAAAACGGTCCGCGGACTTATGGCTTTAGAGGGAATTATAAGAACCTCGACCTGAACCGTGATTTTATAAAAGCCGATAGTCAGAATGCATGGGCCTTTGAAAAAATATTGAACACCTGGCAACCCGAAGTTTTCCTGGATAACCACACCAGCGATGGCGCAGATTACCAGTATGTGATGACGCTGATCGAGACGCAAAAGGATAAGCAGAATGCTATACTTGCTGAGTACACCTCCAAAACGCTTTCGCCTGAATTATATAGACGTATGGCCAAAAGCGGTTATGAGATGACACCATATGTGGAAGAAGTAAAAGGGACACCGGATTCAGGCATTGTGAGTTTTTTGGAAATACCCCGTTTTGCCACAGGCTATACAGCGCAGCATAATATTATCAGCTACATTACCGAAACGCATATGCTGAAGCCTTTTGATAAACGGGTTTACGCTACTTATGATTTTATGCAGCACCTGATCGATATTTGTCAGCGTGATGCTAAAGTAATAGGCGAGGTAAAACATAAGGCTGACGAGCAGGTAAAAGCTCAAAAGACTTTCGCGTTAAACTGGGAAGTAGACGAAAATAAATACGATACCCTAACTTTTAAAGGCTTTACTGCCGGACATAAACCGAGTGAGGTAAGTGGGTTATCACGGCTATACTATGATCGTAGTAAACCGTACACCAAAACCATTAAATATTTTGATAATTACAAGCCTTCTGTTTTCGCAGATAAGCCCGTAGCCTACGTTATCCCCCAAGCCTGGCAAAAGGTAGTTGACTTATTTAAACTGAATAATATTGCAATGCAGCGTTTAAAGCATGATACCACTTTGGATCTGCAGATGTACTATATAGCTGATTATAAAACGCCGTCCAGGCCATACGAAGGACACTACCTGCACAATAATGTGAAGCTAAACCCAGTTGATATGAAGGTGAAGTTTTATGAAGGAGATTATGTAGTGTATACTAACCAGGCGCTGAACCGTTATATAGTGGAGACTTTGGAGCCGCAAGGGGTTGATTCATTTTTCGCATGGAACTTCTTTGATTCCATTTTAGGTGAGAAGGAGTACTTCTCCGCCTATGTTTTTGAGGACGATGCGGCCGCATTGTTAAAAAAAGACCCTGATCTGCGTAAAAAACTGGATGACGAGAAAGCTAAAAATCCGCAACTGGCCAACAGTGCAGCGGCACAATTAAATTTCGTATACCGTAATTCACCGTATTTTGAAAAAACCTATCTTAGGTACCCGGTAGGCAGGCTGTTAACCGATGCCAAACTCGATATTCAATAATTAATGGAGCAATACATTATTTTTACTACTTCGCCAGTAGCTTGTATTATAGCAGTGATAACTCTTATAGTTACCTTTATTGCTTTTTATAATGAAGATGTCTATAACAAGCTAATCTTACAACCTTACAGTGTATCACGAGGCAAGTATGTTTATACGCTAGTTACCAGCGGTTTTATTCATGCCGACTTCATGCATCTATTGTTTAATGGGATGACTTATTATTTTTTTGCATTTGATCTGGAGAGAATTTTAGGTCACTGGGAGTTCGGATTGCTTTATATTTCTAGTTTGATTTTAAGTGACTTACCATCGGTAATTAAGCACAAAAATGACTTTTGGTATCGTAGTTTAGGAGCATCAGGTGCAATCAGTGGTGTGGTATTCAGTGCGATATTATTTAGGCCGTTAGGCGAAATGGGATTAATATTTATACCAGGAATTCATATTCCGGCAGTCCTTTTCGGTGTATTATATCTCATTTACTGCTCTTACGCATCTAAAAAAGGAACCGGAAACATTAACCACGACGCCCACTTTTTCGGTGCATTGAGCGGTATTTTGATCACTGTTATACTAATCCCGCAGGTGATTCCCTATTTCTTGCACTCGGTTACCGAGGGAGTTCAATCGTTGATGCATTAATAAAGTTACCGTCTGCATCCAAAAGGAAGCTCATGGGGTTTTCAGGATCTTTAATGATCTCGAACAAAACATAGCCCCATTTTTTCCAGAAGTTTTCGAGCACCTGTCCGTATGTTTTATTCTGCCAGAAATCGAAGAGCGGCTTACTGCTCATCCCGCGCAGCGGCATAGCTTCAATATAGGTTTCATCACCCGCAGGCAGCACATTGTATTCAGGCAGGCGGTTGAACAGGTAGGCCGAGTAAAATATCCGCGCATTAAACTCTTCAAACTGAATGGGGTGAAGAGGCTCTCCTTCAATTTTTGCCAGTATTTCTTTATGATAGGCACGATTAGCCCCATTATCCTGCAGGCAAATAATCAGACCGAAGTCTTTTATCCGCAGCGAGAAGGTTAAAGTATTGATCTCGTCGCGGTAGCCGAACAAGTCTTGTTCATTATCCACCTTAAACAGGAACAAGCTGAACGGCTTAAAATCTTCAAATACGATAGGCTGACAAATGCTTTGCAACATCAGGTGCAGGTTGCTGAATTTGTGAATAAGCGCCTGGGAAATATTGAATTCCTGTCCCTGTGCATGTTGCTGTTTAATGCCCGCCTGCACTTCGTTAAATAAAATACCATACAACAACTTGCCCGCCCATTGAAAAAGCTTTACCTCATCCACTTCTTTCACCGCGTCAAAACCGGCATCAAACGCTGCCGCGATTTCCGCTTCCAATGGCTCCAGGTATTGCTCGTTGATTTGGGCCGCACACGGAACTTTCATGTCCTTGTACGTGGCATAGCTTTCGTCCAGTAATTTAAATGGTTGCTCTTCCAGGTTATAGTGCCGCATCAGCCACGTTGGGAAAACCTGTATCTTTTCTTCTTCGGAGGATAAAGTTTGTCCCGATAAAAAGCAGACGCGGTTGCTAAAATTGAATTGCTGGAAAGGGTAATAAATTTGTGCCGGCATGGCCGCAAAGATAAGAATGAAAAATTAGCGCGATGGTTTCTGGTTTGACGGAATAGTGTTGCAAGGGTAAAATTTACTTGCAGGTGTTTTAAGCATTGTTGACGAGTTGACTCAGCCGGCCTTATTCCGCCAGTCAGCAGATCAGCCAGCTATTCTGCTGCTTGCAAAAAAAGGCTGGCTCATGGATCCTGTTTTTTTACCCCATCGGGGTAACATATTGGTAGAAAAGAGATATAAAAATCATTTTTGCGCCGTAGGTGCAAGATGTGATTCACCTGGTGATATGTAAGAAATTTCCAACGCTTAATATTGCACCTACGGCGCAAAAGATCATTTCAATTATTATTTCTACCAACATTTAGCTTCTAAAGGAGCCAATTTTTTTTGGGGAGTTAATTCAAATGCAGGTGCATAGTAATTCCAATCGATAAATACCGTTTCAGCAAATTTGTTTCCTATCGAAGGATGACAAACGTTGAAATATCGGAGGGAGTCTATACAACATGATAAAGGCTTTCTGCTTTAACCTTTCACCTTCTCCGCAAATATTTTAGCTTTGATTCCTAACATGGAACTCACTTACCAACCTTTTGAACTCGAATTAAAGCACCCCTTTACCATTGCTAAATTTTCGCGAATCTCTACGCCTTTAATGCTGGTGCAGATAAAACACGAAGGATATACCGGTTACGGAGAAGCTTCCATGGTACCCTACATGGGCGAAAGTCACCAAATCGCGGCTGAATTTTTAAATAAGATCGATATATCACAGCTCAAATATCCTTTTGATTTTGATGCCATTATTCATTACCTGGATAGCATTGCCTCGGGTAACCCTGCGATAAAAGCAGCTGTTGATATTGCATTACACGATTTGGAAGGCAAGATCAAACAACAACCCTGCTGGCAGCTATTCGGCAGCGATCCTGCAAAAATGCCTATTACAAGTTTTACAGTAGGCATCGATACAGCTGAAATGATTATTAAAAAAGTAAAAGAAGCCGAAGGCTGTAAGGTGATCAAGGTAAAATTGGGCCGGGATAGCGATAAGGAGCTCATTGAAACCATACGCTCAGTTACCAATGTGCCGCTTTATGTAGATGCGAATCAGGGCTGGACCGACCTGCAGCAAAGCCTGGACATGACTCACTGGCTGTATGAGCATGGTGTAGTATTGATCGAACAGCCCATGTTAAAAACCGATCTGGACAGTAATGCCTGGCTCACCGAGCGCAGTCCGATTCCAATTATCGGTGACGAGGCTGTACAACGCCTGCCTGACGTAGAAAAAGCCAAAGGCGTTTATCATGGCATTAATGTAAAATTGATGAAATCAGCCGGAATGCATGAGGCACATCAAATGATATTAAAGGCGAAAGAGTTAGGCCTGAAAATATTGATCGGTTGCATGAGCGAAACGAGCTGCGCCACCTTAGCTGCTGCCGCTCTCGCCCCACAATGCGATTGGGCTGATTTGGATGGACCGCTATTGACCAAGAACAACCCATTCAAGATGCCGGAGTTTAGGGATGGGAAATGGGTGTTGAATGATGATGCGGGGTTAGGATTGAGGGTATAAAAAACGGGTGTCGTAGAGGCCTTTGCGCACTATGCTTCGAGTGCCTCAGCATGACACCAACCAAAATTCAGTTGGCGAATAGGTCGTAAGCATAACATAGATCAGTACGCATTTGCAGGAGTAAACAGCAAAAGGATTATACTTATAAATCCGGCGATATTAATAACAAGCATAAAGATAATATCCAGTACAGGTGCCGTCTTCTTAAAAATATGGACTAAAGTTTTACTAAAGAATAAGGCGTTGACGAGCAAATAAATAAGAAAAGCGGGAACGTCCAACCCCGGCCCCGCCATATTTGTAGGATCTAAATAATGCGCGCCGATAACTAGACTAAGGCCCAGAACATAGTAAAGAAGAATAAGGAATGCGTTATTTGTCCTCCAAAATTTGAACATAGTCCAGATATCCTTACATCCCTCCCCGCTTCAAAATCACGATGTTTTGCGGATATAAAGGATCGAAATTGTTCGGCCGGTTACTGCCCGGGAATATCTGGAACTTGATGGTATTGTTATCAATAAACTGCAATAATCCTTTTAAATTCATATGACCGCCGTTTGGATTTTGTACAGATAGATCGATCTTTACAGGGTTACTGGCAAAATCAGCGGTATAATTCATCGCAGGCGAATAACTGCCGCGGGCGTTAACAATAGCCTTGTTA
>JACXTT010010430.1_pt1 | contig 12521 bp, 14 predicted proteins | sample 9270951 | NCBI WGS metagenome assembly JACXTT01 (sample SAMN15532306, study PRJNA645909) | rock metagenome | isolation source: weathered quartz diorite | place: Puerto Rico | collected 2017-06-21 | reverse complement strand
CGACGGACCCGTGATCCAGAAAGCCGGCCAGGTCGCGCTGGACCACGGCATGACGGTCGACGCGTGCCTCGAGCTCGCCGGCGAGGTCTCGGGGGTCGGTGCGCCGGTGGTGCTGATGTCCTACGTGAACCCGATCCTCTCCCACGACGCGCGGCGCTTCGCGGCGGACGCGGCGCAGGCAGGCGTGGCGGGCGTGATCGTGCCCGACATGCCTATCGAGGAGGCCGAGCCCGTGAGCAGCTGGCTGCGATCCGCCTCGCTCGACACGATCTTCATGGTCGCACCGACCACCGCGCCCAACCGCATCGGCGCGATCTGCGAGCGGTCGAGCGGATTCGTCTACTGCGTGACCCTGACCGGCATCACGGGCGCGCGCAAGGAGCTGCCGTCCGGGCTGGCGGATCTCATGCAGAGCGTGCGCGAGCGTACGGATCTCCCGCTCGCCGCCGGCTTCGGCATCTCCCGCGCCGACCACATGAAAGCGCTGCGTGGCGTCGCCGACGCCGCCGTCGTGGGCAGCGCCGTGGTGTCTGAGATTGACGCCGGCCGCGACCCCCTGCCTGTGATCAAAGACCTGCTGCACGCATGCCGGTGAGGGGAATCCGCGGCGCGACCACCGCGACGGCCAACACCGCCGACGCCATCACCGAGGCGACAGACGAGCTGTTGCGCGAGCTGATCCGCGTCAACGCCCTGGACGTGGCGGAGGTCGGTTTCGCGTACTTCACGACCACGCAGGACCTCAACGCCGAGTTTCCCGCGTACGCGGCGCGGCGCCTGGGCTGGGTCGATGTGCCCCTGCTGTGCGGCCATGACATGAACGTCAAGCTGCCGAACCCGCGAGGCGTGCCCATGTGCATCCGTATCCTTCTGCTCTACAACACCGACCGCGCGCAGTCCGAGATGCAGCACGTGCACCTCCGCGGCGCCAAGGCGATCAAGGCCGACCTGGATTCCTGGAGATCGATGATCAAGTGATCATCGTCATGGGTCACACCGCGACCGAAGGCGAGATCAACGCTGTCGTCGACCGAGTCCACGAGATCGGCCTCAAGACCGAGCTGTCACGGGGTGAGGAGCGAACCCTCATCGGCGTCATCGGAGCCAACGCTTACGCATACCGCGAGGCGTTCTCCCACCTCAGCGGCATCCACGAGATCATCCCGATCACCAAGCCCTTCAAGCTGGCGAGCCGCGAATTCCGCGCCCAGAACACGGTCGTCGACGTCGGCGGTGTGAAGATCGGGGCCGACGAGGTCGTGGTCATGGCGGGACCATGCTCGGTCGAGGGCGAGGAGATGCTGCTCGAGACCGCGCGGCACGTCGCTTCGCAGGGTGCGAAGGTCCTGCGCGGGGGAGCATTCAAGCCACGCACCTCGCCATATTCCTTCCAGGGACTCGGCGAGGCGGGACTGAAGATGATGGCGGCCGCGCGCGATGAGACGGGGCTGAAGGTCGTGACCGAGGTCGTGGCGCCGGGCGACGTCGACATGGTCGCGCGCTACGCGGACATCCTCCAGCTCGGCACGCGCAACATGCAGAACTACGCGCTTCTGCAGGAGGCCGGGCGCTCGGGGAAGCCGGTCCTGCTGAAGCGCGGGATGTCGTCGACCATTGAGGAGTGGCTGCTGGCCGCCGAATACGTGCTCTCACAGGGCAACCGCGGCGTCATCCTCTGCGAGCGCGGCATCCGCACCTTCGAGACCGCGACCCGATTCACCCTCGACCTCAACGCGGTCCCGCTCGTGCGCGAGCTGTCGCACCTGCCCGTGATCGTCGACCCGTCGCAGGCGACCGGCCGCCACTCGCTGGTGGGACCGATGTCGCTCGCCGCGGTGGCCGGCGGCGCGCACGGATTGATCATCGAAGTGCATCCCACGCCCAACCAGGCGCTGTCGGACGGCGCGCAGTCGCTCGACTTCGCCGCCTTCGATCGCCTGATGGCCGACCTCAGGCGTCTGCTGGGCGCGATGGCCAAACAGCTCGCCTAGAGTGGCGCGGCCCCGGAGTGCTTTGCATCTTCGCGGCCTAGGCAGCCGGGCGGCTTCGCCGCGGAAGCCGGCGTCATGGGGCCCGGCGCAGCGGCGTCACGAATCGGTCGATGCGCTCCTGGCTGCGCCACCCTTTCCTTGGCTCCGGCCGCCGATGCCGCGAATCTTGCTACAGCCCCCGAGGCCGCACCACTAGATTGGCCACCGTCGCTGTAATTGGGCTCGGTCTCATGGGCTCGTCGTTCGCACTTGCCCTGAAGGAGGCGGGCGGCCACGTCGTCGTGGGTAGCGATCGCGATGGGCGCACGGTGCAGAAAGCGCTGGAGCGCGGCGTGGTCGGCACCGCGAGCTCCGACCTCGACGTGATCGACATCGCGGACGTGGTGGTGCTGGCGGTGCCGATCCTGGCCATGCGCGAGACCCTCGCGCACCTTGCCGGGCGCACTGCCGGCAAGGCCGTCACCGACATGGCCAGCACCAAGGCGGAGGTGATGCGCTGGGCGGCCGCGGCCGGCGTCGAGCTCGTGGGCGGTCACCCGATGTGCGGCAAGGAGGCGTCGGGCGTCGATGCAGCCGACGCGCGGCTTTTCCAGGGCGCGCCGTGGATCCTCCTGCGGGATGAGCCCGCGATCACGTCGCTCGTGAAGAAAGTGGGCGCGCACCCGGTGTTCCTGGATGCGGAGACGCACGACCGGCTCGTCGCGGGCGTGAGCCACAGCGCGTTCTTGCTGTCGGTCGCATACGTGCTTGCGGTGTCGCACGGCGACGACTGGCCCGCGGCCGCGAGCCTTGCGGCATCCGGCTTCCGCGACATGACACGCCTCGCCGCCGGTGACCCCCAGCTCTACGCCGGCATCGCCGCGACCAACTCCGCAGAGCTCGTGCGCCATCTCGACGCGGTCTCGGAGGCGATCGCCAGGCTCAGGCGCCACCTGGAGGCGGACGACCCGCGCCTGGTCGAACTCTTCGAGGAGGCCCGCGCGGTCCGCGAACGCTGGGCTCGCGACCACGAATGAACGCGACGGTCCGTTCGGCGAAGCGGCTTCGCGGGGAGGTGCGACTGCCGGGTGACAAGTCCATCTCGCATCGCGCCCTCATCCTCGGCGCCATCGCCGAGGGAACGAGCAACCTGCGTGGGCTCTCCGAAGGTGACGACGTGCGGTCGACGGCGTCGTGCCTGCGCGCACTCGGGGTCGAGGTCGGCGAAACCACAGTGGTGGGCCGCGGCGTCAACAGCCTGGAGGCCGCGTCGGGTCCGCTGGACTGCGGTAACTCCGGCACGACGATGCGCCTGCTGTCAGGCCTCCTCGCGGCGCAGGCGTTCGAATCGGAGCTCACTGGTGACGAATCGCTCCGCGCACGGCCGATGGATCGGGTGGTCGAGCCACTCACGAGGATGGGTGCAGTCGCGAGCTGGCCGCCGCTGCGCGTCGGCGGCGCCAGACCGCTTCGCGGCATCGAGTACCGGCCGCCGGTGCCGAGCGCACAGCTGAAGTCGGCGGTGCTGCTCGCCGGCCTGTTCGCCGAAGGAGTCACCGAGGTCGTCGAGTCGGTGGTCACGCGCGACCACACGGAGCGGATGCTGCGCGCCATGGGGGCGCCCGTGACCCCGAAGGGCGGCGGCGTGATGCTGCAGAGAGCGGCGCGCCTGCGTCCGCTGACGCTCGCGATCCCGGGCGACATCAGCGCCGCGAGCTTCTGGCTCGTCGCTGGCGCGCTGGTGCGCGGTTCTCGCGTGCGCATCCTGGACGTCGGGCTCAATCCCACCCGCACCGGATTCCTGGAGCTGCTGAGGCGCAGCGGTTTCGGCGTCACCGCCGGGGCAACCAGCGAGGTGGGCGGCGAACCGGTGGGGTGGATCGAGGTCGCGGGCGGCAAGAACCTGGCGCCGGTGTCGCTCGGCGCCGCCGATTCGGCGGCGATGATCGACGAGCTCCCCGTGCTCGCGGTCGCCGCGACGCAGCTGCCCGGCGTTAGCCGCATCGCCGGCGCGCGCGAGCTGCGCGTCAAGGAGTCGAACCGCATCGACGCCATGGCCGAGGGCCTGGCCGCGATGGGCGCCGACATCAAATCCCACGACGACGGCTGGGAGATCGTCGGGCCATCACGGCTCGAGGGCGCGAGAGTTCGCTCGCGCGGCGATCACCGGGTGGCCATGGCTTTCGCCGTGGCGGGCCTCATCGCGAAGGGAGAGACCACCATCGAGGGCGCGGAATGCGCGTCGATCTCGTACCCCGGCTTCTTCGAACAGCTCGACGAGCTGGCCGGCTGATGCTCAAGGTCAGCACCGACCTCGACGTCGAGTTCGCTGCGCTCGAGCTGTACGAGCTGGAGGTCACCGAGCCCCGCGAGGACTTCGAGCTCGAGGTGGCGCGGGCGACCCAGGCCGCGCGGGCGGGAACGGTCGGCGACGTCGGCCGGGCGCGGGCGCTGTACCGACGTTTCGGCACGGACCCGACGCGCATGCGCCCTTCAAACGAGGCACTGCTGCGGCGTCTGAAGAAGGGCGAGCCCCTGCCGCGCGTCAACTCGTTGGTGGATGTGGCCAACGCGCTGTCCGTGCAGCTGCAGGTCCCGGTCGGCCTGTACGACCTGGAGAAGGCGCGCGGCGACGCCCTCACCATCCGGCTCGGCGGTGAAGGCGAGGCCTACGCCGGAATCGGCAAAGAGCATGTGAATGTGACCGGCCGGCTTTGCGTCGCGGACGCGGAAGGTCCCTGTGGCAATCCCAGCGCAGACTCCGCGCGCACGATGATCACGACGAGCACCGAGCGCGCGGCGTGGATCTACTTCCTGCCGGTGAGCGACGACGACATCGACCGCACGGCGGAGCTGGTCGCCGTTTTCGGCCGCGGGCTGGTGCGTATGGCATGAGAGTCGCGGCGGAGCAGGTGCTGTGCGTGAAGCGCGAGGACATATTTCCAGACGGGGCGTGGCACGGCTTCATCACCGACGACCTCGACCGCGCACACGAGGTGATCCGTACCAAGCATTTCTTCAAGCCGCGCGCCGAGGTCGAGGACGACCCGGCTTACCAGCAGATCATCCCGTACGTCGTCTTTCGGCATCGCGATCGCTATCTGCTCACGCACCGGCTGCGCGCGTCGTCCGAGCGGCGGCTGCGTAAGCAGTACTCGCTGGGTGTGGGCGGCCACATCAACCCCGGCGACCTGCGTGCGGGAGACCCGCTCGTCGACGGGCTGAAGCGCGAATGGGCAGAGGAGGTCGTGTACGACGGGCAGTTCGAGGCACGACTGCTCGGTTTCCTGAACGAGGAGTCGTCGCCGGTTTCCAGGGTCCACCTCGGTGCGGTGTTTCTGGTCGACGGCGACAGCCCGGCCATCCACATCCGCGAGATAGACAAGCTCGCCGGCGAGCTGCTCACTCTCGACGAGATGCGCATGTACTTCCTCGAGATGGAGTCGTGGTCGCAGATCGTGTACGAGCGCCTGCGCGCGGGTGTGGATTGAAGTACGTCGAGGCAGGAGGGGTCCGTGTCTCGGCCATCGGGCTAGGCACCTGGCAGTTCGGCTCGCTGGAGTGGGGCTACGGCAGCCGGTACGCGAACGAAGACGCGATAGCGATCGTCCACCGGGCCCTCGAGCTGGGGGTAAACCTGATCGACACGGCCGAGATCTACGGCCAGGGCCGGTCGGAGCAGATCGTGGGCGACGCGATCCGGGATCGCCGCGAGCGAGTCTTCCTGGCCACCAAGATCTTTCCGCTCGGCCTGCCCGCCCAGATCGAGTCACGCGCCCGGGCGAGCGCCCGGCGGCTGGGTGTGGATCGCATGGACCTGTACCAGCAGCACTGGCCGAGCCCGTTGTTTCCAGCGGGCGTGGCGATGCCGCGTTACAGGCGCGTGGTCGATTCCGGGCTGGTGGGCCACATAGGGGTGAGCAACTTCTCACTGAGGTCGTGGCAGCGCGCTGAGCGCGCGCTCGGCGGTCCGGTGCTGTCCAACCAGGTTTCGTTCAGCCTCGTCCGCCGCGGCCCGGACCGCGACCTGGTGCTGTGGGCCCAGCGCGAGGGGCGCATCGTCATCGCCTACAGCCCGCTCGGACAGGGCCTGCTCTCCGGCAATTACCAGGACGCGGCGCCGCGGAACTTCCGCCGCCTTCGAGCCAACTTTCGCGCCGCCAACCGGGTCACGGTGGCGCCGCTCGTCGACGCCCTGCGCGCGATCGGGTCGAGGCACGGCGCGACACCGGCCCAGGTGGCGCTGGCCTGGCTCATCCGCAAGCCCAACGTGGTGGCGATCCCGGGCGCCTCCAGCGTGAAGCAGGTCGAGGAGAACACTGCAGCGGCGGATCTCGAGCTTGGTGGCGACGAGGCGGCCAGGCTGGATAGGCTGAGCACGTGAGGCTGGAGGCCGTCGAGCTGCGGCGCATCGGCATCCCGCTCGTGGCGCCCTTCGAGACGTCGTTCGGCGTGCAGCTCGATCGCGACATCCTGCTGGTCAAGGCGATCACCTCCGAGGGCGAGGGCTGGGGCGAGTGCGTCGCGGGCGAGGAGCCGACCTATTCGCCGGAATACGTCGACGGAGCCCAGCACGTGCTGACCAATCACCTGCTGCCGCGACTGTTCGAGCGCGATGAGCTCCACGCGGAGGACGTTTTCGACCTGCTGCGCCCGGTGCACGGCCATCAGATGGCCAAGGCCGCCATCGAGATGGCGCTTCTCGATGCTCAGTTGCGAGCGCGCGGCGAATCGTTCGCCAGGTATTTCGGCGCGGTGCGCGAAGCAGTCGATTGCGGTGTCTCGGTCGGCATCCATCGCACCGTCGCCGAACTTTTGCGTACCGTCGGCGGTTTTCTCGACCAGGGCTACAGGCGCATCAAGCTGAAGATCAAGCCTGGTTGGGACATCGAGCCGGTGCGCGCTGTGCGCGAGCGCTACGGCAACGTTCTGCTGCAGGTCGACGCCAACACCGCGTACAGGCTCGCTGACGCGAAGCTCCTTGCAGAGCTGGATCCATTCGACCTGCTGCTCATCGAGCAGCCGATGCCCGAGGACCAGGTGCTGGCGCACGCGCAGATGGCCGAGATCGTGGGGACGCCGATCTGCCTCGATGAGTCGATCCACTCGTTGCAGGCGGCGGCCGACGCGATCGAGCTGCATGCGTGCCGGATCATCAACATCAAGCCCGGACGTGTCGGCGGCTACCTCGAGGCACAGCGCATCCACGACCTGTGCGCGTCGCATTCGATCCCCGTGTGGATGGGCGGCATGCTCGAGACCGGCGTCGGTCGCGCGGGCAACGTGGCGATGGCGGCAATGGCGAACTTCACGCTGCCGGGCGACACGTCAGCGTCGGACCGCTACTACCGCCGCGACGTCATCACCGAGCCGTTTCTCCTGCACGACGGACGGCTGCGCGTGCCTGCTGGGCCCGGGTTGGGGGTGGCTCTTGACGAAGAGCGGCTTCGCGAGGTGACGACTTCGACCGAGCGGATCACCCGGGAGATGAGCCGGGCTACAACGCCAAGCCGCTGATCAGCAGCTCGCGCAGCGAGTTCGCCTTCGCCGCCTCGCCAAGGCGCTCGACGCCCAGCAGGTCCTCGATGGTCGCCAGGAGTGAGTAGTGGTCGTGATAGACGCTTGATTGCTGCGGCACCCCACCGGGGCGGATCACGATCGTCAGCACATGGTTGGAGGTGTCGTACCCCTCGTCCCAGGTGATGAAAAGGACGCCGCTCTGCTGCCACGCGGACGTGGCCATGATCAGCGGCACCAGCATCGAGAGGTAGCGGTCCGCCACCGCGGTCGAGCAGTCGTGCCCGTCGTTGCACAGCCCGGGGCTGATCCACACGAAGCGGGGTGGATCGTTGGACGCAAGGTCGGTCGCGAAGCTGCCAAGCGCCTCCACCTCGGCCGGGCATTTGCCTCCGTAATAGGGAAACGGGTTGTGCTTAAGGGCGTACGGATATGGGCTCGCGAAGCACGTGCCTGACATGCCTTCCATGTAGGCGCGCCACACGATCGCCGCCTTTGTGAGCTCCTGGCCCAGGCCGTCCGGTGGCAGCTTGTGATACCCGTCGTCGGTGATGCCCCACGTGCTCCCGGACGTGAGCGCCAGGTAGTTCGGGAGGCTCGGGTGGGACACGGCGTGGTAGTTGGTGGCGACGCCGAACTGCCGGGCGAGGTTGGCGGTGTAGGTGCCGGCGAGGGCCTGCTCGTAGCTGCGGTTCTCCATGACGATGACGAAGACGTGGGACGGTGACGGCGAGACGCTCGGCGTGGGTGCAGGCTGGGTGCTTGCGCTCGGCGTCGGCCGGGAGGTGACGTAACGCCCGCCGGCGGAGCTGCAGGCGGCGACGGTTACCGCGACTAGCATCGTCATGGCGATGAGGCTGGCTTCGGAGGCGTGGGCGATGGAAGTCCGGCCCGAGCGAGGCGGGCGCATCACGTCGCTCCGACTCCGCGGGGAGGAGCTCCTGGACCAGGGCATCGGAGTTGACCAGCCTACCGCGGAGGGATTCGTCGAGGGCGGGGCGTGGGGGTGGGACGAGATGGTGCCCACGGTGGAGGCCACCGGCACGCTGCCCGACCATGGCGAGGCGTGGCGCGTGCCGTGGTCTGTGGTCGCGACCGCCACGGCGTCATGCGTGATGCGCGCGGAGGGCCGTGCACAGCCGTGGCGCCTCGAGCGGAGCATCGCGCTCGGCGACAACGTGCGTGCCGAGTACGTCCTTTCGAATGCCGGTAGCGCTCCAATCCTGGGTTACTGGTGTGCGCATCCGCTGTTCCGCTACGAGGCCGGGATGGAGATCGACGTAGGCGCGCGCCTTATGGGCTTCGCCGAGGGCAAGAGCGGCAAGTTCTTCCTCCCACGCGGGGAGATCGACCGGGCGCGGCTGCGGTGGCGCGGAGGCGCCGGTGTCGAGATCGGGTGGGACGGCGCGGTCGCGCCATTCTGCGGCGTGTGGATCTGCAACGGAGATCTCGGTGGGTACAGGCAGGTGGCGATCGAGCCGGCGACGGGCGGCGGCGACCGGCCGGATTCGGACGAACCTCCGCCCCTGCTGGAACCTGGTCACTCTTTTCGGTGGTGGCTGGAGATGCGCCCTATCTAAACTGAGCGGAACCCCATGCCGAAGCTTCTTGGTTTGCGCTGTCGCGAGTGCGGGACGGAGTACCCGCTGCAGGCCACGCACGTGTGCGAGATGTGCTTCGGTCCGCTCGACGCCGTCTACGACTACGCGGCGCTCAAGAAGGTCGTCACCAAAGACCGGATCGAGTCCGGACCGAAGTCCATCTGGCGTTACCGCGACCTCCTCCCGGTCGAGGATGCGACGCCTGTGGTGACTCTCGGCGAGGGGTTCACGCCGCTGGTCAAGGCCGATCGTCTCGGCCACGAGCTCGGCCTGCGCAACCTCTACCTGAAGAACGACAGCATGAACCCGACCAACTCCTTCAAGGACCGGGTCGTGTCGGTCGCGATCAGCTGGGCGCGGTCGCAGGGCTTCGAGACGATGGCGTGCGCGTCGACTGGCAACCTGGCCAACGCGGTCGCGGCCTACTCGGCGCGGGCCGGCCTCGACTGCTTCGTCTTCATCCCCTTCGACCTCGAGCCACAGAAGATCGTGAGCATCGGCGTGTTCGATCCGAACCTGGTGGCGGTGCGCGGCACGTACGACGACGTCAACCGCCTGTGCAGCCAGCTCGTCGAGTCGACGCCGTGGGCGTTCTGCAACCTCAACATCCGGCCCTTCTACGCGGAGGGCTCCAAGACGCTGACGTTCGAGACGGCGGAGCAGCTCGGCTGGAAGCTGCCCGACGAGATCATCATCCCGGTCGCCAGCGGCTGCCAGTTCGTGCGCCACCGGCAGGCGGTGCGGGAGCTGACGGACTTCGGGCTCGTGCGCGGCGATCGCGTGCCGGCGCTGACCGGCGCCCAGGCGCTCGGGTGCGCGCCGGTCTACAACGCGTTCAAGTCCGACACGCCCGAAAAAGTGCTGCCAGTCAGGCCCAACACGATCGCGCGCTCGATCGCAATCGGCAATCCGTCCGACGGCATCTACGTGAACCGTATCGCCTTGGAGACGGGCGGGGTGGTGGAGGCGGTCACTGAAGAAGAGATCGTCGACGCCATGCGCCTGCTCGCGCGGACCGAGGGCATCTTCACCGAGACTGCCGGCGGCGTGACCATCGGCGTGCTGACCAAACTGGCCCGCGCAGGCCGCTGGCGGGGTGATGAGGTGGTCGTCGCCTACGTCACGGGGCACGGCCTCAAGACAGCCGACGTGCTCGCCTCCGCCAACGGCCACGGGCGCCGCATGGAAATAGAACCGACGCTGAAGTCGTTTCGCGAACAGGTGACTTTCTAGCCGATGCCGCTGTTTCGCATTCCTGGGCCGTTGCGACGGCTCTCCAACGGTGAGATCACCGTCGAGGTCGGAGGCTCCGACCTGGGCGCGGCGATCGTCGCCCTCGACGAGAGGTACCCAGGCTTCCGGGACCGGCTGCTCGACGACAAGGGCGACCTGCGCCAGTTCGTCAACGTGTACCTGAACGACGAGGACGTCAGGCTCGGGTCGGGCCTGGAGGCGAAGGTCAAACAGGGGGACGAGATCTCGATCGTCCCGGCTGTCGCCGGAGGCTAGCCTCCCCGCTCGCGGGGAGGTACGCGCGCCGCGCGGGGTGGGGACATACACTGCGCGCCACATGGCCCGCAGGCGACTCAAGCTCATCTTCGGCCCTTCGCTCGTGAAGGAGCCCGTGATCTACCAGCTCGGCAAACAGTTCGCGATCGTCACCAACATCCGGCGCGCGGATGTGGCGCGCGACCAGGGCTGGGTCCTGCTGGAGATCACCGGCGAGCCGGACGAGCTGGAGCGGGGCATCGCGTATCTCGAATCGAGGGGCGTGAAGGTCGAACCGGCGGAAGGCGACGTCGTCGAGTGACGACTATCCCCACGAAATCAGAGGCTCGGCCGTGATTTCGCGGGGGCCCCTATGAAAAGCGAGAAGGTCAATGTCGCCATCATCGGAGCGGGCCAGGCAGGCCTCGCCACCAGCTGGTTCCTGAAGCAAGCCGGCGTCGAGCACGTCGTGCTCGAGGCGGGCCGCGTGGCCGAGACATGGCGGTCGCGCCGCTGGGACTCGTTCTCGCTGGTCACGCCAAACTGGTCGGTGCAGCTGCCCGGCGCGCATTACGCCGGCCCCGACCCCGAAGGATTCATGCTCCGCAACGAGCTAGTGGCTCAAATCGAGCGCTGGGCCGAGACCTTCGGCGCACCGGTCCACGGCGATTGCTCTATCGCCGCGATCGATCCAGATGATGATGCCTTCGCGCTGACGACCCCTACGGGCAGACTGCTTGCGCGCACGGTCGTCGTCGCCACCGGCGGCTACCAGCGACCGCATCTGCCACCAGGCTCGCGCGAGTTTCCGCCCGGCGTCACCCAGCTGCTGGCCGAGAACTATCGCCACCCGGCAGGTGTCGGCCCGGGCGCGGTCCTCATCATCGGCAGCGGCCAGACCGGCTGCCAGCTCGCCGAGGAGCTCCACCTGGCCGGGCGCAAGGTCATCGTCGCGTGCGGACACTGCGTCTGGGCCCCGCGCAGGTTCGGCGGGCGAGACCTGGTCTGGTGGATCGTCGAGTCAGGCTTCGGCGACAGGACAGTCGCCGATCTGCCGTCGCCGGCCGCGCGCCTCCTCGGCAATCCGCAGGCGTCCGGGCGCGACGGAGGGCATGACCTGCACTACCGCACGCTGCACGCGATGGGCATCGAGCTCGTCGACAGGTTCAAGGGCGCGAGTGATGGTCGGGCCGCGTTCGGGTCCGACCTCAGCGCGACCATCGCCGCCGGCGACGCGCTGAGCGGGTCCTTCAAGGAATGGGTGGACAGGCTCTGCGCCCAGCGCGAGCTTCCTATTCCGTGGGAGCTCCCGCCACCGCTGCGCATCGATGCCCGCACCGAAATCGACCTTGCGGGCGAAGGCGTCGAGACCGTGATCTGGACCACCGGGTACCGTCCCGACTACTCCTGGGTTCATTTTCCGGTCGTCGACGACATGGGGTTCCCCAACCAGGTCGACGGCAGGAGCAGCGTCGATGGCCTCTACTTCATGGGCGTGCACTTCCAGCGCCGGGCGCGCTCGGCGACCCTCTACGGTGTAGAGAAGGACGCAGAGGTGGTCGCCCAGCACATCGTCAGGAACCGCGCATGAGGATCGCAGTCGCCATGTCAGGCGGCGTCGACTCTTCTGTCGCTGCCGCACTCCTCCAGGCCCAGGGTCACGATGTCGTGGGCATCACGTTGCAGCAGTGGCCACGCGAAGACCTCGAAGAGAGCGCAAGGCACGGCGGCTGCTGCTCGCTCTCGGCCGTCGAGGACGCGCGCCGCGTCGCCTCGCTGCTCGGCATTCCTTATTACTGCTGGAACCTCGAGCGAGAGTTCGGCGAGCGCGTGATCGAGCCGTTCCATCGCGACTACCTCGAGGGCCGTACGCCGAACCCCTGCGTGCGATGCAACGCGTTCGTGCGTTTCGACCTGATGTTGAGCCGCGTGCTCGAGCTCGGAT
>JACXTT010010429.1_pt1 | contig 12523 bp, 11 predicted proteins | sample 9270951 | NCBI WGS metagenome assembly JACXTT01 (sample SAMN15532306, study PRJNA645909) | rock metagenome | isolation source: weathered quartz diorite | place: Puerto Rico | collected 2017-06-21 | reverse complement strand
TCGGGAACCGGGAAAAAGTCAATGCCAATCCCGCTGCGTTGCCTCATGTCAGCAAAATGGATTCAACCGAGACAAAATCGGTGGCGCCCCCTTGTCCCAGAGCAGGTATGACGTAAATTAGCGCAAGAAAAGCACCAACGCCCATCGCCGCCGCGTTGACCGCCAGCGTCAGGAGCATCCCGCCAAATTTTCCCAGCAGGAATTCCCACCGTCGCACCGGCTTCGCCAGCAGCGCGTACAGAGTACGCTTGTCCATTTCCTTGGACACCAGTCCGACGCCGATAAAAATGGCAATAAGCAAACCGATAAGCTAGATTGCGCTCAGTCCCAGAGTCGTAATGACAGTTTCTTCGATCCCAATCGAGATCTGCCCAGCGACGATGGACGCCGCCATCATTACCAGCGCGAAAAACAAAAGGTTGTACAGCACGCGATCGCGCACGGCTTCGCGAAACGTATTTAATGCCACTACGCCAACGCGCCTCATTTGCCGCTCACCTCGACCGCGGCCGCTTGCGCGCGGTCTGCTTCCACAAGGTTCATGAAGAATTCTTCGAGCGTCGCCCTCACCGGAGCCACGAACAGAATTCTCGCTCCCGCCCCGCGTAACTGCTCAATCGCCCCGTACAAATCCTGCTCGGGCACTTGCAAGCGGTAGCGATCTCCCGTGCGCGTGGCCTTAGCTAGCAATGGCGCGGTGCTCTGCCCCGCCAACTCAAACAAGATTTCCATCCCTTGCGTTTTCATGTCCACCAACTGCTCGGGAGCGCCCATTCCGCGCAACTTGCCGCCGACAATTACGCCGACGCGGTCGCACAACATCTCCGCGTCGCTGAGAATGTGCGTGGAAAACATCACTGTCTTTCCGTCGCGCTTCAATTCCAGAATGATGTCGCGCACTTCGCGCCGCCCCACCGGATCCAATCCCGACATCGGCTCGTCCAGAATCACCAATTTCGGGTCGTGCAAAATCGCCTGCGCCATTCCAACGCGCTGCAACATTCCTTTTGAATATTTGCGAAGCTGTATCTTGCCAGCCGTTTCCAGCCCCACTTTCATGAGCATTTTCTGTACGCGCTCTTTCCGGTCCGCGGCGCTTAAGTCGTGGATGCGCGCGAAATAATTGAGTAACTCTGCCGCGGTCAGATAGTCGTAAAAGTAGGGCTGCTCCGGCAGGTAGCCAATGTCGCGGTGCATTTCGATGTCGCTGATGGGCTTGCCCAGGATGCGCGCGCTTCCCGCAGTAGGGAAGATTAGCCGCATCAGCAGCTTGATGGTGGTGGATTTCCCCGCCCCGTTTGGGCCGATGAACCCGAAGATTTCGCCCTCTTCCACCTGCATGTTCAATCCTTCGAGCGAAGTTCTCTTCTTCAGGTTCAGGAATCCGTGCGGATATTCCTTGGTCAGATTCTCCGTTTCGATGGCTGGTGAACTCATACTTTCATTTTTTACAAGGAGCGATGCAGCGTCAATCCTCCACAAGTGGAGATGTGCGTGGAGTGAAAACAGGAAAGAAAAATCCTGAACTCGTTCAAGCTGGCGCGGCGGCTCCGTTTCCTGCGCGAATCAGGAATCGCTGCGCGCTTGCCCGATTTGCACAAGTTCCGGCGCGGCCGCGGGCGGCGCCATCGGCATCGGCTTCAGCGTTTGGGGCGCGCGCCAGTTGTCCAACATCCCCACTTGCTGCACGCAGGAAACGGTGCACATCGGCGCGCAAAACTTTTCGGTATAAAACTCCCGATGCCGCATCTCCGGCGTGTACTGCGCCAGCGGGATTCCGGGATAGCCGCGCTGCTGCGAGCACCAGTGAACCAGGCCGTCTTCGCAAATGTACAGATAGCGCGAGCCCGAGCGGCAGCGCCAGTTGTGCACCTTTCCACGCGCGACGTTGTGCTGAAACTGGTTGAACCGCGAAAACGAACGCTTGCTCAGCGTCATGATCTCTTCAAAGATTTCGATTTCGCGCGGCCCCAGCGGCTTCAGTTGCCCGTTGTGATCGTGAATGATTCCCACCGTGCTGGTCAGCCCCAGGTCCACGGCGCGGTGTGCGATTCGCAGCGCATCCTCAGGATCTTTCACGCCGCTGCCCAAGACCGAGTTGATGTTCACCTGGAAATAGGCGAAATGCGCCAGCAGTTCGAGTTTTTGATCCAGCGTCTTCAGGCTCTTGAGCGAGACTTCGTCGGGCTTCGTGTTGTCAATGCTGATTTGCAGGTGCTCGAGCCCCGCGCGGTTCAGCCGCTCGATGCGCTCCTGGTTGAGCAGGAAGCCGTTGGTGATCATCCCGGCGATCATTCCGCGCCGGCGGATGTGGCGGATGATGTCGTCCAGCTCCGGATGCAACAGCGGTTCGCCGCCGCTGATGGTGATGATCGACGTTCCCATGCCCGCGAGAATGTCCAGCCGCATCTTCATCTCCTCGAGCGGTACCGGATTCGAGAAATCGTCGAACTCATTGCAGTACGTGCAAGCCAGGTTGCAGCGCCGCGTCGGGATGATGTGAACGAGGAAGGGATGCTCCGTCGAAACCAGCGCTTTGGCGATCGAGCGCACTTCACGCGCGCGCGTGTGGAAAAAGCGCTCAGCGCGCCAGAACCACACCTTCAGCGAGGCGTGTGATTTTCCGAACCCACTTGGCATGAAACTAAGGAATCCCCCAGAGTGCTCATTATACACAACGTCACTTTGACGGCTTTGCTTTGTGCCCTCAAATGCAGGGCGGTCGCGTCGAGGGCTTCGTGAAACGCAGCGGTTCCGCCGGCCCCCCCCTCTCCCACCTTTTTTGTAAGTGCGCATTCTAAAGGAGTTACGGGCACGCCTTTTCGTAAGTGCGCATTCTAAAGGAGTTGCCGGCGACCAATTTCGGCCAAAACAAGGCAAAACACGGTGTTTCCTTGTAAGTGCGCATTCTAAAAGACTTAGTGACCCGTGATTGGTGACTGGTAACTCGTGGAACAGAATAACGGGTACTGCCGTTCTTGGCTTGCCCCTGTCGAAAGCCACTATCCCAACTAGAAATCCTTATATCATAGAATAGGATATTTTACAAGGAGTAAATAAGTCTTTTGGATGCAGGGAGTTAGAATGGGAAAATATTTCCCGGATCAGCCAGTTGTCGCAAAAGTTTTAAGTCGTTTGGATAGCGTGAGATAGAGGGCGCAAAATCCAACAGCGAGGTGAAGAATAGCCCACCTTTTCGTGAACCAAATGCGAAAAGGTGGGGCACCCTCGCGACCAGTTAAGGGCCGGCCACGCGCCTATTTGCCTTTTATTTCGAATCCACTCAAGGCTAGTTCTTCAATCACGTAGGGCCAAGATTCAAATGATACTTTTCCTGCGATAACGGGTACGACAGAGGTGTTGGCCCTCTTGTTCTTAGAGAGCAGGCGGATTTCTGCCTTGTAATGCAGGTTCTTATCGAATTTGTTTTGTACCTGTAGCATGGTTCCATGGATTTCTTTGAGTGGAGACATCTTGAGAACCAGCTGGGCTGCTTTGTCGGCGGCTTTGCTGACATGGACAAACATGAGGGAGTCACCAGCTCTTTGAAACGTAACGTAAAGGGTTTCGCCGGAATGGATTAGCACGGTGTCAGGCTTCTCGATGTTTTCTTGGGCTAGCAAGAAGATAGGGGCTAGGACAAGCGCAATGGTTGCGACGTACTTCATGGACGTGACTCCTTCAGGGCCATTCAACATGTCGCAAGTCACTGCTCCTGTCGTCCATGACCTCCAACCGCGGGTGGGGCCCTGATTTTGCTTCTTTTCGTTGCCCTTTTTCGCGGAACGATGCGGCGGCACGCTCTCTCACCATGCTACAACACAAGACGCGAGGGTGCCCCACGCTTTCGAGTTTGGTTTTTGAAAGAGTGGGCATTTCTTCTCTTCCACGGATTCCATTTGGCCTCTCGGCCGCCGATTGATGTGTAAAAAAAGAAAGACCTGAAAGAAGAGAAAAGCCCCACCCTTTGCGAAAAACAAAACCGCAAAGGGTAGGGCACCCTCATCATTTTGAAGGGTGAGAATGGCGAAGACCGGGACGTCCGATCGTTCTCAGCTTTCGCAAGGACAAAGAAAGAATTTAGCCGGTGTAGTCTGAAAACGAAGGATGAAGTACAAAAATGGAAGGTCGAAAAGTGGAAGAATGAAGAGTCCACACACCATCGCTTGATAGTCCCTAATCGTCCGTGCGAAAATGAAGGCTCGCGCTGGGAATTTGCTGGCGAGGAAATTCCCTGTTACACCAAGGCTCTGGCGATATCGTCTAAGGGTTAGGACGTAGCCCTCTCAAGGCTAAAATCCGGGTTCGAATCCCGGTATCGCTGCCAACTCTTGTCGCTTTAGACCCTCTTTCCTGTCCTTTACCTTTTCTGCTGACCGGCGTTACAGTCTCGTCATGCGTCTCGATTTTTTTGCTTAAAGGCGAGCCATGAAAAACTCTCTCAGGGGCGTTCTTGGCCTCTTGGTTATCAACCTTTTTTCTTACACACTGGCGGCAGCGCCTCGCGACGTCTCATTTAGCGTTCCTCGCAGGGCCGTCGAAGCTTACGAGGTTTTCGAATTGTCCGCGTCCGTTTCTTCCCCGGATGCCGCCAATCCCTTTACGGACGTCTCTTTCGAGGGCGATTTCTCTTTGCCAGCCGCGGGAAAATCCTGGCATGTCTTCGGTTTTTGCGACTCCACTGACGGTTCCACGTTTCGTGTCCGTTTCATGCCCCCGACTCCGGGGGCCTATGCGTTCAATGTTGCCTTCACTCAGGGTGTCTTCTCCAAGACCTTTCGCGCCGAGTTCCAGGCGATGCCCTCGCATCGTCGCGGTCCTCTCCGCATCGACCCGCAATACCCTTGGCATTTCATCTGGGAAGGCACGGGCGAGCACTATTTCTTCAACGGCACAACCGCCTATTGGCTCCTCGGGTGGAAGGAAGACCGCACGGTGCAGTATTCGGTGGAGCGTCTCCACCGCCTCAAGGTCAACCGTCTTCGCGTAACTCTCGCTGGCCGCACCAATGTCTACTACGGTGAGCCCGTTATGCAATCCGGCAATTTCAGCATGGAGCCTGCTGCCTGGCCTGCTCGCGACGCCCACGATTTCCTCCATCCTGATTTCGATTATTCCCGATTCAATATTCCTCACTGGCGACGCTTTGAGTCCATGCTTCAATTTGCCCGCGATCGCGACATGATCATCTCCATCGTTCTGGACATGAACGATTCCCGCATCCACCCCGTTGCCGGCAGTGAGGACGAGCGCCGCTTTCTCCGCTATGCAGTTGCGCGCTTCGCCGCCTATTCCAACATCACCTGGGATCTCGGGGACGACCTCGAACGCTTTCGGGACGATGCCTGGACCCACGACACCGGTACCTTCCTGGTGCAGCTCGACCCCTACCATCACCTCGCTACCAGCCATCCCGTCGATGTTGTGGTGGATGGAAAATCTGTTCACCAGGATCGTGCCTCGGCCTGGTTTGGGTTTACGTCCTATCAGGAATGGTCCCGCAACCAACACGCCCTCATGCTGCAATCCCGCAAGTTCCAGGAAGCGACGGGGCGCATCATTCCCCAAACCAACGAAGAGTACGGCTACGAAGATCACTATCCCCTCTGGGCGATTCCAGGCCAGGAATCCGCCGATTCTCTCCGCCGCGTTGCCTGGGACATCGTCATGGCCGGTGGCTATCAAACTGCCGGCGAATCTGCCCGCCGCGGCTCGAATGTTTGGCCCGACACCGGCGGCGGCTGGGTCAACGGCCGGGGTGATGACTCCATGACCATGTTTCTCGGCTATGGCCACATCGTCAAATTCATGACCAGTTTTGAATGGTGGAAGAGCAATCCGCACGACGAGCTCGTCGACCACGGGAACTATTGCCTCGCCGATCCCGGCCACATTTATGCCGTTTACCTTCCCCAAGGCGGGCGTTTTACTCTTCAACTTCAACCTGGCGTTTATTCCGTGGAATGGTTCAGTCCTTTGACCGGCGAGCGCATTCCCGGCCAAGATGTCTCCGGACCGTCCTGGCCCTCTGCTGCTCCACCGGACTCCAAGGAATGGGCGGTCCTGCTGCTGAAGAAATGAACCTGGAGACCACAGGTGTTTCCACTCCAGAGTTTTCCACAGCAATCAGTTTCTTCCATCTTTAGCATCAGGTCTTTCGATTGACGCTCGCATTCCCGCCGCGATAACCTAAGGTTCGTCGATGGCTTCATCTGTCCCCATAAGACTACGACTGAGCGCTCCTAATCCGAACATGAGGAGATCCTGATGGCCGCGTCCGCCACAAAACTAACCCACGAACATGCGTCTGATTCCAACCCGAGGAGATTCATGTCCAACGAACTGCGAAATTTTCTCACTCTCACTTACGACGAGCTCGAGCAGTGTAATCTGAAAGCCAAGGACAGGGGCAAGAATCGGGGGCCGGTGCACAAAGTCCAGGAAGAGCGGCTGAAGTATTTGACGGACGAAAAGCGCATCAAGGCGGTCACGGTTCTTTTCAGCGACCTGGAAGGCCGCCTGCACATGCTCGACTACGACAAGAAATTTCTGATCAAGAGCTGGGACAATCTCACGTTCGACGGCTCCTCGATTCGCGGCTTCACGGCGCAGCGCGAGAGCGATCTTCGGTTGGCGATGGACTGGCCCTCGTTTTATTGGGCGCCTTCCGACGTGTTCGGGTCGGGCAAAGTTCTCGTGTTTGGTCACGTCATCGACAAGGACGGCACGCCCTACGCCGCGGACATTCGCGGCGCTTTGAAGGGCTACGCCGACGGCCTTTTCCAGAAAAAAGGCTACACCCTGAACGCCGCCAACGAAATCGAAGGCTTCCTGTTCGCCGGGCCCGACGCGGAGCGCCGCTATCACGAAACCGGCAAATTCGATTACGTCAACACGGGCGGCTACTACCACTCGCTTCCCGGCGATCCTCTGCGCTCTTTCATTGACACCACCGCCGAAGTGCAGCGGTGCATGGCCTTCCAGAACGAAAAGGACCATCCGGAAGTGGCGCCTTCGCAATTCGAAATCAACTATGGCTACGGGGAATGCGTGCAAGCCGCCGACCAGATTCAGCTTTACAAGCTCGTTTGCCGCCAAGTGGCTACGAATATGGGCTTCACGGCAAGCTTCCTGCCCAAACCCATCGTAGGCGTCAACGGCAGCGGCATGCACACCAACGTTTCCGTCAGCAAGGACGGCAAGAATCTTTTCTGGGATCCCAAAGGCGAGGAAAAACTCAGCAAGTTTGGCTGGGATTTTGTGGACCGCATCCTGACGCACGGCAACGACATTTGCCTGCTTATCAACTCGAGCGTGAACGCGTACCGCCGGCTCGACCCGCACTTCGAGGCACCCAATCAGCTCAACGCTTCGCCCACCAACCGCGGGGCCATGGTGCGCATCCCCATCGGCAACGATCGCAGCATGCGTACCGAAGTGCGCGCGGTCGCTCCCGATTCGAATCCCTACATGGTGATGTACTCGATCTTCAAAACGGGTTTGGATGGCGAAACCGCCAAGATCAAGGATTTGCGCTCCGCGAAGCGCTTCCTGCCGGACAACATCTACACCGCGATCGAAAACTTCGAGAAGGCCGAGTGGACCACTACGCTTCTAGGCGAGGACGTAAAAAACCGCTACGCCGAACTGAAGCGCACCGCCGCCGACCGCTGCCCGCGCGCCCTCGGCACCATCGTCAAGGCGCAGGAAGTGCAGTTCCACCACGAGGTTTACAACCAGTTCCTTTGGAACCAGTTTTAACCGCCCTTTGAAATCCAAAGTGTGACTTAAACGGACCTGGCAGCCAGCCTGCGATCCAGGTTCATCGCCAGGTTTTGGTCCAGGACCACTGCGGCGTAGCGAGAGCAAAGCTGCATCTCACAGCTTGCCCAAGTGGATAGAGCGGGAAGTTTCTCAAGCAACGCGATAATGCGGTAGTACACGGATACTTCCGTAAGCCACGAACCTGTCTTTTTCGTTTCTGGAGACAACTGCTCAAGAAAGCATTTCAATTTCCCGAAATCTCGTGGCCCAACGGTCGCCCGGTTAAAGCCTGTCGATAGCTGTAGCAAGTCTGACAGTTGGTGACTCGCGGCGCTGAGCAAGATGAGGCGCCACTGCGCTATGCCGAATTTGGCCAACGCGACGAGCGAGAAGCCGAGAATGAAGATCGGGATCATTTGAACAAACCAAAGTGTGCCCGTGGGATTCGCCCCGGCCAATAGGACAGGGGTACCAACCCGATAGACCCTTCGGCGGAATTACACGCCAGCTAAGCCATTGATAATAATAGTGTTACACCAGCAAGCAAGGTTTTTCTCTTCTTCCTAGTTCCTACTCTGCCCATGGGTAACTGAATTAGGAACACGCGCCCTAAATGCGCTTGACCAAGCGCATCCACCCCCCTAACGTGAATAAACCAGGATTTGCGTCCGTCCTTAGCGTGTGCCCATGAATGACGACCCCCTAATCCCTTCCCAGCAGGCTACTCCAAAAGCGGAGGAGCCAGGACTCGACCGCACGCCCCCGCACCTTGAAAACCAGAATTGGTGGCTCTTGGGCCATTCGATCTTCGTTATTGCCCTACTGACGCTTGTGGTCATTCCGTTCAGTATTCCCGGATTGGCAGATAGAGTGGAAACACAGTTCGGCATCGGACCGATCGATGTTGTTTTTGGCTTGGTAATCCTTGTCGTCCTCTTTGACCTGTTCGCAGCGTATCAGCAATTCCTTATCCGGCGGCTGCGGCGCCAATTGGCCGAGAAGCAAGGGCATTCCGACCTGTTGCGGAATCTGGCGATGATGGATCCCTTGACGGGGCTCTACAACCGCCGGTTTGCCGAACAACGGCTGGCGGCCGAGGTGGCGCGATCCGAGCGCAAAGGCCATCCCCTGACCGTGCTCACGCTGGACCTAAACAATTTCAAGGAGATCAACGATACCTACGGCCACGCGGCGGGCGACTTGGTGTTGCAGGAATTTGCGGTTCAGCTCAACCAAGTTATCCGCGGATCCGACCTGGCGGTGCGTTTGGGAGGCGACGAGTTTCTCGTCCTGCTGCCCGAGTGCACAGTGGAGCAACTCGAACTTGTCGTCGGGCGCCTGGGCGTCCTGGAAGTTGACTGGCAAGGCCATAAAATTCCCGTTACTTTTTCAGCCGGATGGAAGCAGTATCAGATCGGTGAACGCCCCGAAGAAATGCTGGCGCGTGCCGACGAAATTCTGTACACGCGAAAACGCGCCAGCAAGAAGGTTCAGGCGACCTCAAACAGCAACAACGAAAATGGAGTCACCGTGGAGCACGACTTGCACGTTGAAGCGAATCAACTGCCGCTTCACGTCTTAGTGGACCTCACCTGCCCTCATTGCCAAAAGAAGAATTCGTTTGCGGTGGTGCAAGACTCCGGGCCTAATCGAGCCCTCAACGAAGAAGTAGTTTGCGCTCACTGCAAAAAAGTCTGGCGGCCCGTGATTCCCGGACCTATCATGGCCGGGCCGTTTCCAAAATAGACCGGTTGGCGGAGCGTTGCGAGTCTCATGCCGGAACAAAAACCACAACCTGTTGCCATCTGTACGCGCTGCGGAGCGGTCTCTTATTCGACCGAGATGATCAGTGGCCAATGCGGCCAGGTCACCGCTGGAAAGCGGTGCACCGGCGTCATTGGAAGCGCCGCAAACAAAGCGGATTGGGAGGCCTGCCCCGCCTGCCTGGCTACGGGAACGCGCAATGAGAAACCGTGCGGACAATGCTACGGGGCCGGCTGGCTTTACGTCCGCAACGGCAAGCGCTAGCTGCTCATCACTCTTTCGTCTCCGAGACGGCGGGAAGGCACAATTCCGGGGAACCAAAGCATATTAGAATTCGTATAGATCAAGTAAGACGAACGGTTGCGTCTATTCGTCAATTCAGGTGAGGCGGGGCTTCCCTTTAGCCGCTGATGGAGGGAGACAGAGCATGAAGCGTTTTAAGAGTTCTGCACTGTGGTGGATAGCTGGGACGATTGGATTTGTAATATTTTCCTTGGCGGCCAGCGCGCCGGCATGGGCGCAGGGCGAGAAGCGCGCGGTATTTACCGAGCGCGACTTTCATTGGCAGGGACACCTGAAGGCAGGGCAGACTCTGGAGGTCATTAATCGAAACGGAGAAATTGAAGCTAGCGCTGCTTCGGGTGATGAGGCGCGAGTCGGAGGCGCGTGGAGAGGCGACAATGATGATCGCGAACCCTTTGTGGAGGTCGTGGAATACACGGATGGCGTGACCATCTGTGCGGTTTACGCCAGGGAAAAGACTCCCGGACGCTGCCATCGCGGCGGAGTCTCCTCCGAGTCCTCGGGGGGATGGTGGCATGGAAACCGCGCGAGGATTAACTTTGACGTGCAAGTGCCGCGCGGCGTGCGCTTCAGCGCCTTGACCACCAACGGAAACGTAGTCGGCCACAACCTGGCGAGCATTGTAGATGCGGCGACGACAAACGGCAACGTGGACGTTTCGACCAGCGAGTGGGCCTCGGCGTCCACCACGAACGGGGGAATCCACGTGACCATCGGCAACGCGAAATGGAGCGGCGAGTTGAAGGAGAGGACGACAAACGGCAGCGTGGATATAACGCTTCCGGCCGCGGCGGAATTCACGCTGGATGCGGCCACCACGAATGGGGGGATTAACACGGATTTTCCCATCACCGTTCAGGGAGGCTTCAATTCGAAGCGACTCTCGGGGACCGTGGGTGCAGGCGGCCGCGATCTAAGAGTCTCAACGACCAACGGCGGAATCAAGCTGACGAAAAGCTGAAAAGAAGAGGGCGTGCTTCCACTCACGGCCTGCCGAACTGGCGGGTGGCGGTGATGCCTTTGGATTCGGTGACGGTGAGGGTGGCGCCAGCGGGGACGGAGGAGAGGCGGTCGATTTGGCCGCTGGGCCAGTGGATCTCGATGGAGTCGGCTTTGTCGCGCGGACCGAGGCCGAAGGTGAGCACGAGTTCGCTAGCGGAGAGATAGCTGGAACCGCTGCGGAGCATTTCGGTTTGCCTATCGCCGCCGGCGGTCAGCTTCACGATGGCCCCGATGCCGTCGCGATTGGACTTCGTGCCGATCAACTTGAGACGCAGACTGTGATTCGCTGCGGCTGCTCCGGACGCTTCGTTGCGGAAGAGATAGACAGGGCCGCCGTTGGTGGAGAGCAGCAAATCAAGGCGGCCGTCATTGTTGATGTCCGCATAGGCGGCTCCGCGACCGACGCGTGGAGCTGCGAACGCCGCGCCCATAGATTTCGTCACTTCCTCGAACTTCCCTTTTCCCACGTTTCGGAAAAGATGAGGCGGCATAGCGTATTTCACGCTGGCCTGCACGCGCTGAATGTCCGCGTCAATGTGGCCGTTGGCGATTAGGACGTCGGGCCAGCCGTCGAGATCGTAGTCGAAAAAGAAGCAACCGAAACCGAGTGTGAGAAGCGTGCCGCGGCCAATTTCCGAGCGAGGCGCTTCGTCGACGAAGAGACCTTTGCCTTCGTTGTGATAGAGCGAAACCATTTGGTTCGAGAAATTTGTGATGAGCACGCTGGCGAAGCCAGAATGATCGTAGTCGGCGGCGTCCACGCCCATGCCCGCGCGGGCCACACCGTCTTCGCTGAACGCCACACCTGCCACCACCGCCTTTTCGCTGAATGTGCCGTTGCCATTGTTGCGGTAGAGCTTGTTTGGCTGCGTGTCGTTGGAGAAAAGCAAATCGGGCCAGCCGTCGTTGTCGTAATCGAGAACGGCAATGCCAAGAGTTTTTGAGGTCGCATCGCCGAGGCCGGCTTTCTGCGTCGCGTCTTCAAACGTGCCGTTGCCGCGATTATGCCAGAGGCGCACGGCCGTGCCTTTGTACGATTCCGGCGTGCAATAGGATTTGGCCTTGCCGTCGAGCGTGCAGTAGAGATCGGTTTCGGGAGTCCACTGCACGTAGTTGGCGACGACCAAATCCAGATGGCCGTCTTTGTCGTAATCCACCCAGGCGGCGCTGGTGCTGAATTCTTTCGGGCCTTGCAATCCGGCTTTTTGCGTAACATCCGTAAAGGTGCCGTTGCCGTTGTTGTGAAAGAGGCGGTTCTGCCCGTACGCCGTGACGAAGAGATCGTCGTAGCCGTCATTGTCGTAGTCGCCCACAGCCACGCCCATTCCAAGCATTTCCACGTCGAGCCCAGCTTTGTGGGTTACGTCGGTGAACGTGCCGTCGTGATTGTTGTGATAGAGCTTCGGCGTCGAGTGTTTCTGTCCGTGGCCGGGCCAGTCCATTCCGTTCACCAGAAAAATGTCAGGCCAGCCGTCGTTGTCGTAGTCGATGAACGCAACGCCGGGACCCATCGTTTCGGGGAGATATTTCTTGCCGTATGCGCCATTGTTGTGGACGAAACGGATTCCGGCCTGTTGTGTGACGTCGCGGAATTGAATGGAGGAGGTTTCAGGCAGAGCGCCAAAACCTGTTTTTGCGATCAAAATAATCGCAAGTCCAAAGACAAAAAGTTGGGCAATGGGAAGCTTCC
>JACXTT010010428.1_pt1 | contig 12524 bp, 12 predicted proteins | sample 9270951 | NCBI WGS metagenome assembly JACXTT01 (sample SAMN15532306, study PRJNA645909) | rock metagenome | isolation source: weathered quartz diorite | place: Puerto Rico | collected 2017-06-21 | reverse complement strand
AAAGTAGTATTTCGGCACATTCGTGTCCATTTTTTTCGACCGACTGCCCCAGACGTCGGTTTTACGTCTGGGTCTTTCATTCTCTTGGCTCGTCACGTCACGATACCACCTGCTCACCGGCTTACAAGAAGCACGCGCTTCTCTGTGTGAGTTCGAGAGCCGATACCGGATAGAAGCCGCACATACGCAGCCGGATAATCACACTTGTACGGAGCGCTCGCCTACCGCTCTAAATCCGAAAGGAACTTGAGGAGAACATTCATGCTGCCCATTCGCATCGTAGCCATTCCAACCGAAATCGCCGAGCAAGTCCGCGCAACTCTGCGCGCGCCGTTCTATGATTTCCCGGCCCACGCGGAAGTCGCCGCCGAACCCGCCCCTTGCCGCCATTGCCTCCGACTCATCACCCCGGGACATGACCGGCAGATCCTTTTCACCTATGATCGTTTCACTGGCCTGGAGTCACTTCCGCAGCCCGGCCCGGTCTACATCCACGCGGACAATTGTCCCCGCTACCCCGAGAACGGTAGTTTCCCGGAGGAACTGCGCGGAAGCCCTCGCACCTTGGAAGCCTACGCGCGCGGCCGCCGCCTGCTGGCCCAGGAGTATGTAAGTAATGGAAAATTTGAGCTTGCCATCGAGCAACTCTTCGCCCGTCCGGATGTCGACTATCTTCAAGTGAATAGCACCACGGCAGGCTGTTTCACCTTCCGCATCGAACGCGCTTCCGCGGCATATGCAAAATGAGAGTTTCAGTCTTGCAGGGCGTGGCCTGCCATACGCGGTCGCTCTGGGTCACCAAATCGTCTTAACGGCCTGGAGGCCCCGATCTTCGCGTCCTTAGTCACAAGAGGTATACCTTCCGCAATCGCCGTCGAACCGATCAGCCTGTCGCACGGATCGCCGGAATGGTCGACAGAAAACTAGTTCGCGGGCACCGCGACCCTCGCCGTGGTCGGCCGAATGGCGGTGCGCGAACTTATTTTCTCTACGAACGCCTCGACCGTTCCAGCTATCTCTAGGTGTCCATAAGTTGCCAGCCAGGCCAGTTCCCGCAGCGTAATCGCTGAAATCGCGATTCCTTCCCCTTCGCTGGCATTTCGGATCGCCTCGCTGGCCTTCTTCGACAATTTTCCTGGCTCGCTGGCCAACCAGATCAGAACATGGGTATCCAGCAGGATCACTTCTTCATGATCTCCCATTGTTTGAGGGGAACGACAGGCGACTCGATATCACCGGTGATCTTGATCTCCCCGGCCATAAATCCGAAGATGTCTTCACCACCATCGACGATCGGCACGACCTTAACTACCGACGCCCCGCGCTTGGTAACGATTAGCGGTTCGCCGGTTGCTTGAACATCCTTCATAACCGACAAGCAGCGCGCTTTAAATAATCCTGCAGCCATCCGCTTAACGGTAACTTTGATACCTCATAGTCGTGAATCATGACACTTTGTGTTGACCAGCCTAATCTCGCCTTAGGCGACTCCCTCCCATCGTCCACGTCGACACTTATTTCAGATACTTGTCATACCAAGCCATGATGCGGTTGAGCCGGTCGAGCAGATGTTTTTCCTCGTGAAAACCGTGCGGCTCCCGCGGATAGACCACCAGCTCGGTTTCCACGCCATACCGCTTCAGCCCGCGGTAAAGCTCCTGGCTCTGCCCCAGCGGATCGATGGGGTCCGCGTCTCCCTGCAGAATCAGCGTCGGAGTCTTCGCATTTTTCAAATGAAGAACCGGGGAACTGTTCAAGAACCCCACCGGATTTTCATATGGCACGCTGTAAAACCATTCATCTCCTGCCGGATAAATTTCCGTTCCGTATTCCGAAATCAAATTCGCCATTCCCGCTCCGGAGACGGCCGCCTTGAAATCATTCGATTGCGTCACCGCCCATTCCGCCATGTACCCGCCGTACGACCATCCTCCAATTCCCAATCTCTTGGGATCGGCGAAGCCGCGGTCCACAAGGTCTTTCACCCCTTGCATCACGTCCCGGTAATCGCCTCCCCCCCAATCTCCCTTGTTTGACTCGACGAATTTTTGCCCGTACCCGATCGACCCGCGAATATTCGGATAAAAAATCGCGTACCCTCGTGCCACCAGCAATTGGCCCCACGTTTCGATCCTGTCTTCCCAGTTTCCCGTGGGGCCTCCGTGAATCAGCGCAATCAGCGGTACCTTGGACTTGCCGTCGAAGCCCGCGGGTTTCAGCAGCGCCGCTTCAATCTCCATTCCGTCGAAACTCTTGTATTTGTAAATCTCCGGCTTCACCAGGTCGTATTGTTTCCACGCGTCGTTCACGTGAGAAAGTTTTCGCTGCGCTCCTTGTTGGTCCCATAGCCAAACCTCCTGCGGTTCCGTCGCCGTTTGTCCCACGTAAGCGATCTGCCCGCCGCTGCTGATCGCGAACTCACTAGGATTGTTTTCCAACGGAGTCGGATCTTTTCGATCGTGGTCGGCTGTGTAGCCGACGAATATATTTCGGAATCCGTTCGCGGCCACGGCGATGACGCTGCCTTCCTTCAACCACTTGTATTCCCCGATGGGTCGGTCGAGGTTTGCACCTGTCAGGTTTCGCGCCGCGCCCCCGGACACCGGTTGAAGCCATAGATCGTGCGGTTCCGGCCCATCTTCCCGGCTGCCGATGTACGACACCATTTTTCCATCCGGGGTGGCCTCGATGCGCTCAAACGGCCCCCGCGGCGCCCCAATCTGCTTTGCCACCCCGTCCCCGATCGCAACGCTGAAAATCCGCTCCGTCAGCCGGTCCGACGCCGGCGTATCCGTGGCCGACACGTACACGCGATCCCCGGTTGGGTCCCAGCAAAGTTCACTTACTTTCCATGCCGCTGGTGTCAGTGCCCGGACTTCCTGGGAAGCCATGTTGAGGACCCACAGCCGCGCGTGTTTGTCTTCCTTGTCCACCACGTGCGCGTCGTCCTTGTCCTTTTCTTTTTTTTCTTCGGCCTCGCCCTTTGCATCGGGCGCGAGAAATGCTATCTGCTTGCCGTCCGACGACCATTCGAAATTCTTGATATTCCGCTTGCCTTTTGTCAGCGTGGATGCCTCGCCGCCATCCATTCGCATCGTGTAAATCTGCTCAAATTCCTCGCGATTCGAAAGAAACGCGAGTTGCTTTCCGTCTGGAGACCAGCGCGGCGAACTCTCTGATTTTCCCGAAAAGGTAATCTGCCGCGCGCCGTCGTTTTTTCTTTCCCACAGCCAGATGTGCCGCGCCCGGTTCTCTCCCTTGGCCGGTTCGGTAACGACAAACGCCAGCCTGCTTCCATCCGGCGAAAACTGCGGATCGGCGATCGTCCGCAAGTTCAGCGACGCTTCCGGCGTGAGGGTTTTGCTCTTGTCCGTCGCTGTTTTTTCTTGCGCGGAAATTGTTTCTTGCGCTGAAATTATTACCGCCAGCGCAAACAATAGCAGCGCGCCGACAATGGTAAGCAATCGATTCATGCTTGCCTCCCGAGACAATGTAGCCAAAAGATAAGAACGCTACTTTATCCGCCGCCTACACTCCGGTCAATTGCCGGCTGCAAGGTCATCTTCATGGCTCAACCGCGTGCTATCATTTCTTGATTTTCTTGGGGTTATTCTCTGAAGATTTGCAGTCGACGATGAAATGATGCGCTGCCATCGCTTTCGGTTCGCTGCACTCGTCTTTGTCGTATTGCTCAGGATACGCCGCCGCTAAAACTGGTTCATAAGATCGAGCTGTTGGATATTCGCAGCGGCGAACCAGAGGTTTCGGCGGATCAGTTGGCGAAGAACCTGACAACGACGCGAATGCCCGGCGTTCGGAATCATTTTGACCACTTGGCCGCCGATCTGAAAGGCAAACGGCTCTTCATCGTCCCCGAAGACAACAAGTCGATTGAAGTCTATGACATTCTTTCCGGCAAATTTATTCACAGTATCAAGGGAATCGGCGTCGGGCATTCGGTGGTCTACCGCGCCGATATTGACGAGATTTTTGTGACTGATGGTTCTGAAGGCTCTCTGCACATCTTCAATGGAACGACCTATCAACCTCTCAAAACCGTGAAACTTTTGGCGGACGCGGACGCGACGGGGTATGACCCCGTCTCCCACTATCTATATATCGCAAACGGGGGCTTGGACGCCGGACTCAGCTATGGCCTGTTGAGCATCGTGGACACGAGTACGGGGCAGCGTGTGGGCGACATCAAAATCGATTCCAATCGCCTCGAAGCCATGGCGGTCGAGAAATCAGGACCGCGGTTATTTCTGAATGCGACTGAAAAGAATGCAATCGCAGTGATCGACCGCAAAAAGCAGGCCGTCGTGGCGACCTGGCCGGCAAAGGGATGCCATGTGAACGCGGGCGTCGCGATAGACGAATCCCATCATCGGCTCTTTGTCGCGTGCCGGGACGGAAATCTGGTCGTACTTGATTCCGACAGCGGCGAGGTGCTGCAGACCCTGCCAATCTCGACCGGTGTCGACTCTCAAGCGTTTCGATGCGATGGATATAAGCATCGTTGTGCCCGGCCACGGTGATGCTGAACATGACCGGACCTACTTACATCAGAACCTCACGCTTTTTCTTCATGTTCTTGGCGATGTCAAGGACGCTAAAGCCAAAGGCCTCACTCTCGATCAAATACAGAAGCAAATGGCCACCAACGCGCACACGTACGCAGCCGATCTGTCGCTTCCCGACGGCCGGTTAGAAGATTTCGCGAACTACTTTCTCACAGTATTTGTGCGGCGCTCCTATTACGAACTGCAAGGCACGCTGGGGGATACGCCAACGTCGTAATCCTTCCTGAGCGGCGTTCTTCATTGCAGCTATCTCGACGCCTCGGCTACAATCGGATGTTTATTTGCGCGCAAATGCGCGCTCCAGGCGGCGATGCACGAAATTCATCTCCATAACACGCTTTCAGGCAAGACCGAGCCGTTCATTCCGCAGAAGCCCGGCGAAGTGCGCATGTATACTTGCGGCCCGACGGTCTACGACTTCGCGCACATCGGCAATTACCGTACGTTCGTATTTCAGGATATTTTGCGGCGCTTCCTGAAACTTCGCGGCTTCCGCCTGAACCACGTCATGAACCTGACCGACGTAGACGACCGCATCATCGCGAATTCCGCGGCCAAGGGCTTGAGCATTCGCGACTACACCGAAAAATACGTTCAGGCTTTTTTTGACGACTGCAAAACCCTCAGTATCGAAGCTCCCGAACGCTGGATCCGCGCGACCGATCACATCGGCGATATGGTGGCCCTGATCGAACGCCTGCGTGAAAAAACTTTTACCTATGACAGTGAAGGTTCCATCTACTACCGGATCGCCAAATTTCCAGACTACGGAAAACTTTCGAAAATAGATCTCAGCGGCATCCAGGCCGGCGCGCGCGTGGATGTTGACCGTTACGAAAAAGAAAGCGCGCGCGACTTCGCGCTCTGGAAATCCCCCAAACCCGGCGAGCACTTCTGGGAAACTCCAATCGGCAAAGGACGCCCCGGCTGGCACATCGAGTGTTCCGCCATGGCCATGAAGTATCTGGGAGAAACCCTGGACATCCACACGGGGGGCATCGACCTGGCCTTTCCGCATCACGAAAATGAAATTGCGCAGAGCGAAGCCGCCACCGGAAAACATTTCGTGCGCTACTGGCTGCATGCCGAGCATCTTCTGGTCGAAGGCGAGAAGATGTCTAAATCTCTCGGAAATTTTTATACCCTGCGCGATCTCTTCGCAAAAGGGTATAAGCCTTCCACTCTCCGTTTTCTTCTCGCCAGCGTACCCTACCGGAAGCAGCTCAACTTTACCTTCGATGGTTTGCAGCAAGCCGCGAGTTCCGTCGAGCGTTTGCGGAATTTTTCCGCTCGCTTGCAAGAAGGAAAATTCTCCCCTGGAAAACAGAAAGGCATGGCTGCACGCATCGAAAAAGCCGCCAATGAATTCGACGCCGGGCTCAGCGACGATTTGAATACCGCCCGGGCGCTCGCCGCGATATTCGATCTCGTGCGCGAGGCCAATATCGCCATGGATAACGCCGAATTTCGCCAGGGTGATGTCACAGTGGTGCAAGCTCTTCTCACCACTTTCGATAGGGTGTTCGCCGTCCTTGAAGATACTGATGCGGGACGCCTGCGCGTGTTGGGATATGGCAACGATGACGGCGGCCCGAGCGACGCCGAAATCGAAAAACTCATTGCCGAGCGTGAAGCCGCGCGCAAACGCCGCGACTTCGCCAATGCCGACCGCATCCGCAAGGAACTCGCTGATCGTGGTATACTGATTGAGGACACACGTGACGGCAGTGTCCGCTGGAAGCGTAAATGACGCACATCGAAATCCAAAGATTCCCGGGTAGTTTCTCTCCCGCCGAGTTGCGTCCCAACCTTTTCGGCGTCGACTAACTTTTTCCCTTCCTGGCAGAGCGCAGCCCGCCCGCAGTCCGTCTGCGCGCCCAAAATCTGCCCCGCGGTGACCTATCCACACTAACCGCCGAGCACGCCTGAAGTCAGGCCATGAGGAGAATGAAATGATTACCGCAACGGAAACGAAACTTCCCCGGCTGCAAACGCAATTGCCGGGACCTAACGCCAAACGCGTTCTGGAGCGCGACGCCAAATTCATGTCGCCCTCCTACACGCGCGATTACCCGCTGGTCGCCAAGCGCGGCCACGGCGCCATTGTCGAGGACGTGGACGGAAACGCGTTCCTCGATTTCGCGGCCGGCATTGCCGTCTGTTCGACGGGCCACTGCCACCCCAAAGTTGTCGAAGCCATCCAGAAACAGGCCGCCGAACTGATTCACATGTCGGGTACGGATTTTTATTACGAAAGTTTGCCGCAGCTCGCGGAGAGGCTCGTTCGAACGATGCCGGGCGCGGAGCACAAAAAAGTTTTCTTCGGCAACTCCGGCACCGAAGCCGTGGAAGGCGCCATCAAGCTCGCGCGCTACGCCACACGGCGCGACAAACTGATCGCGTTTTACGGCGCATTTCACGGCCGCACGATGGGTTCACTCTCACTCACCGCATCGAAGTCCACGCAGCGCAAAGGATTCGGCGCGCTGCTCAGCAGCGTCGAGCACATCCATTACCCGAACGCCTATCGCTGCGTCCACGGACATGGACCGGAAACCTGCGGCGCGGAAATTCTCGAGATGCTCCAGAATGACATGTTCAAGCGGCTCTTCGATCCCGAAGATGTCGCCGCCATCATCATCGAGCCCATTCAAGGCGAGGGCGGTTACATTCCCGCGCCCAAATTCTTTCTTCAGGAACTGCAAAGCATCTGCCGCAAGCACGGCATCATGTTCATCGCCGACGAAGTGCAATCCGGCATGGGGCGCACCGGGAAATGGTGGGCCTACGAACACGCAGGAATCGAGCCCGACATTATTACCGTCGCGAAGGGCATCGCCAGCGGCCTGCCGCTCAGCGCGTTTATTGCCAAGGAAAGCGTGATGAAGTGGGGTCCGGGAGCGCACGGCACGACGTTCGGCGGCAATCCCGTCGCCATCGCCGCTTCGCTTGCCACCATGGACCTGATCGAAAGCCAGTACCTCGCGAATGCGGGCCGCATGGGCGAATACATTTTCGGCCGCACCGCGGATTGGCCAAAAAAGTTCAAGATTGTGGGCGACGTTCGCGGACGCGGACTGATGATCGGCATTGAAATTGTGCGTGATCAGCGGACCAAGGAGAAAGCCGCGAATCTCCGCAATGCCATCGTCGATCTCGCGTTCCACAAAGCATTGCTTGTCTTAGGCGCGGGAGAAAACTCTATCCGTCTGTCGCCGCCGCTTCTCATTGACGAGGAGCAGGCTGGCTTTGCCGTGAAAACGCTCGAAGAGTGCTTCCGCGAAGCCGAGGCGAAAATCTAACTTCAACGCCTCCTTCAAATCTAGACTTGCGGCGGCCCAATCCAGAAGTGTGGCAGCTGCGGGATTTTTATTTAATTTTTGTCTATACTGCGCAAGAAATAGTTGCCGTGACAGCAGAGCCATGCCGATCTTCTCCCAAATCATATTTCAGGCGGTGCGCTGGGCCGCCCGCAAAGGTTTGCGCGAAGAAGAGAGCTTCGCCTCCGAAGCGAAGAAGCACGAAGCGCAGCGCACCGGCGTGCGCGGCAAAACTTTTGCCTGCTGGTATCTGCGGGGGCACGGATACGTTTTCGTTGCGCGCAACTATATGCCGGGCGCCAAGGGCGAGCTCGATCTCGTGGGCTACGATCGTCCCACCCTCGCATTCGTCGAAGTGCGAACGCGCACTACGGCCGACGGCCAAGCCGGCCTACCTGAAATGAGTGTTACTCGAGACAAGCAGCACATACTGATTCGCACCGCGAAACGCTTTCTTGCTGAGTGCCACGCCGGCGATTGTCCGTGTCGATTCGACATATTGGCCATCGACAATCGCCCGAGACATCCGCCTGCGGTGCGCCTGCATAAGGATGCGTTCAGCCCACAGCAATAATACGTTTTACACAGAATGCCCGCTCGACGGCCCGGGAAGCGGTACACTCTAACTGTTCGGGCTTTCATTCCCTGGGCTTCCCAGGGGAAGCATCGTCGAGGAGGATTGCATTGCCGGAGTTGCGAAAAGATCCGATCGTGGGCCGCTGGGTGATTATTTCCACCGAACGGGGCAGACGTCCAAACGAGTTTCTGCGCGAGAGTGTGGTTGCCAAAAATCTTCCCAATTGTCCGTTCTGCCCGGGCAGCGAAACGAAAACCCCGCCTGAAATTCTGGTTTATGGAAGGAATGGCGGAGGCGCGAATTCCCCCGGCTGGTCGATCCGCGTCGTGCCAAACAAATTTCCCGCCCTCGGCATCGAGGGAGACCTGGACCGGGAAGGCGAAGGCCTCTTTGACAAGATGAACGGCGTCGGCGCGCACGAAGTGATTATCGAGTCGCCGGATCATCAGGCGACGCTCGCCACTTTGCCGGAGCGCGCTGTCGAGGACGTCTTGTGGGCGTACCGCGATCGCATGCTCGATCTGAAAAATGACAAGCGTTTCCGCTACGTGCTGATTTTCAAGAATCACGGCGAAGCGGCGGGCGCTTCGGTCGAGCATCCCCATTCGCAACTGATCGCGCTGCCCATCGTGCCGCGCCGCGTGCGCGAAGAAGTGGACAGTTGCTGGCACTACTACGACGAAAAAGAGCGCTGCATTTTCTGCGACGTCATTCGGCAGGAACGAGACACCGGGGAGCGCGTTATCGGGGAAAACGAGCATTTCGTCACGCTGGCGCCGTATGCGTCGAGATTCCCGTTTGAAATCTGGCTGCTGCCGAAGATGCATGGTTCGTCGTTTGAGAATAACCAGAGCCCCATTTACGCGAGCCTGGCGCGGATGTTGAAGGAGACCATGATGCGCCTCGAGGCTGTTCTCGACCGGCCGGCGTACAATTTCATGATCCACACCTCGCCAATCGGTGAAGAGACCAACGACCACTATCATTGGCACATCGAGATCATCCCCAAACTGACAAAAGTTGCCGGATTCGAGTGGGGCACGGGCTTCTATATCAATCCCACGCCGCCGGAAGAGTCTGCGCGCTTCTTGCGCGAGGCGAAAATCGCAACTCCCGCGCAAACATTGAAGAAGTAAAGCAATCCTGCCGAGTCTGGGTCGCGCGACACCCTGACACATGCAGGTGTTTCCGATATAATTAAAAGTTCGGCGCGGTACCCAAGTGGCCCAAGGGAGAGGTCTGCAAAACCTCCATTCGTGGGTTCGAATCCCACCCGCGCCTCCAACAATCCAAAAAACTTAGCGCAGGGTTAGCTCTTGCCGCCGTGCGCGACTGTAGCGGAAACTGTAGCGGGTCGCCGTCGGCACGGATACCTTCGCCACATTGTAGCAGGTATCTCTTCAAGGCAACGCGCGGCAAATCCGGTAGTGGGATCATCTCCGGCATGTAAGAGGATTCGTATTTGGCAGGCGCGACCGGAATAAGCATGCTTTAGCTCGGACAGATTTTCTAATTTTTGAGATTTTTTGTAAGTCGTGCTCCAACAACGTGTCACCTATTTTATTCAGCACCGCCCAGGGATGAGGGCAACCAGCAGGAGCCTTCATCTTCGGCAACCTCCCTGCTGGACTCACCCACCTCAGTGAGGTCAAGCTAAAGCAGGCATGTTAAGGACGAACTACTGTGAGTTTTCGGTAGGCGTGCGTGGACGGCGGCAAGAGCGCCGCAGCATCTTGGCGTGGGGCTTGCACGTTTTAGGTTTTTGCCCACCAGCGTTGGATCGGTGCGAGTCGCCGGTTGGCATCCTCCACGGAGAAGCCTCGGGATCGAAGTCGCGGCCATATCGTGCCCAGGAACCGCCGAACGGTCCCTCGTGGGGCATGTGACCCATTGCGAGCGAGCCAGCCAGCCTTCTTGCGTTCCTTCGGAATTCGTTGCGGCGGGCGACCTTGTTACTGAATGCGCGACCTGGAGTTTGATCGTGTGCTCGACAATCGTGGTATTGTTACTCGCCAGAGTTCTTATGGAGGTGCGCCCATGCACTGGCGCGTTATCAGCCTTGCAGTTTTGATCGGGTTCATCGCGGCGGGACAGGCGGGGGCGCAAACGGACGCCGCTTCACATCCGTGCTCGCTCCTGACGGCGGCGCAAATCAGCGCGGCGGTGGGAAGCGTCGGGGAATCCCGCGAAGGGGACATGCCTGGCACGGGACACAAGAGAGCATGCTCGTGGAGTATGCCGGGCGGGTACTTCCTTCTGTTGGCCGAAAAGGTGGACCCGAAACTGAGCACGCGGCAGGTGCTGGACAACATTAACAAGATCTACGATCTGCTCATCAAGGTCCAAGGTTGGAAGTACGAGAAGAAGGATTTCGGGAGCACGAGTTGCTCGCTGCTGACGCCGCCGGCGGGAGAAGCGAATGGTTCGCCTATGACGAGTTGTGCGACGGTGGTCAAGGGGATGGTTGTGATGACCTCCACGTCATCGAAAGCGAGCATCCCAGCGGAGAAGCTCAAGTCCCTGGCTGAGACAGCGGCGGCGCGACTGCCCTAGAAACCTTGGCGCGAAGAACTTCTGGCAAGAGCCTTTGTAACAGGAGCACGCATCTTACCTCCGCTCGCGGACTCGAACTCGATGACGCACCCCTCCAGCGTCGCCGGATGCGGCGCGATCAGTTCGACGAATGCTGGTCTGGTTGCCTTCCGTCGGAGGCCCGGAACTCCCCCGAGTCGTTTTTTTAGCCCCATATAGTCCAGCCGTAGCGGGTGCGCGACGGAATATACACCGTGTCGCCGGGCCAGCTCGACCGCACCCTTCCACAGCCACTCCGGCAGCTTCGTCCGTCGCGACTGAGTGCTGCGAAACTGATCCAACTGGCGTTGCAACTGCACGATTGGCTCCGGAATCGGTAGCGTACTTTTGCGCTTCACTCTCAGTCGCCCCCGGCGACTGAATGAACTTAACAGGGCAGCCTAGCTGGCGTCACGCACCCGTGCCGAAAACTCACGAACTACTGACTTCCGCACTTGGAATTACGGTACTCCCGTAGTTAAATTGGCCTATCGAAGCAAGGGTAGCTTTATGCGTGGTGCAATTCTCGTTTCATGCTGTGCCGTTTTGTCTATGATTTGCGCTGGCTGCGGGGGTGGGAGTAGCAGCCTGCAACCACAACCACCACCGTCACCCCCGCCTCAGCCGGTAGGCACGCTCGCACCACCCAGTCTCAGCTTCGGGAGTACCATTGTTTCGACCACTAGTGCTGCTCAAGCCTTAACTCTAGCCAACAACTCGACGCCAGTCCTCACGGTCAACAGCATCACCGCGACCGCCCCCTTCTCTCAAACCAACAACTGTCCAGCCTCGCCGAGTTCAAATGCGTCTTGTACTATCAACGTAACTTTTGCCCCCACCACAGCTGGCAACTCTACGGGTTCAATCACAATCGTAGACAATGCTAGTAACAGCCCGCAAACGGCCAGCTTGAGTGGCACGGGAATCGAACCGCCGGTCACGCTTTCACCCGCCAGTTTGAACTTTGGTGACATCGTTGTGGGGAACTCCAGCGGAGTCCACCAGGTCGTCTGTGCACTGAGGGAAAGGGATTTTAGGGATTGGGGTGGGGGTGTGATTACTCCGGGCAATCTCTATGGCCTCCATGCGCAGTCACAATCGGCTTCTATATCCTCTATAGTCTGCTCAGTATGCTCTTTACGCTCTGTGTGTGGCTCCCTCTGTAGTAGGTGTAGTAACTCAGAGCGGGGGAGGGGGCTCGTCAGTGGTCTACCTGAGTGATCTTGGGGCGGCGCACCCCCCTCCAGGGCCTACTACAGTTACTACAGGGCAAGCCAAAGAGCCCTTGGCGTTGGGTCCATGAGCCAGGTGGAAAGCCCTTGGCTCGCGGCTATCTGACCGTGTTCGGTAGTAACTAGTGTAGCGTCCCATAAATAAGTGGTATTAGTATTGCTGGGAATACAGGCATCTCCCGTGCACAATGGAGGTGCCTATGACCATGGGACGGCCCAAAGCGACGTTGGTTTTGGATTT
>JACXTT010010427.1_pt1 | contig 12525 bp, 11 predicted proteins | sample 9270951 | NCBI WGS metagenome assembly JACXTT01 (sample SAMN15532306, study PRJNA645909) | rock metagenome | isolation source: weathered quartz diorite | place: Puerto Rico | collected 2017-06-21 | reverse complement strand
TCGCTCTGAAGGTCGTTTTCTTTGGGTTACTTTTCTTTTGGACCCGCAAAAGAAAAGTGACTCGAGCTCCGGCAGGAGATCGAAACGCCCGCTGCGTAAGCGGCAACCTGGCCGCAGCGTGGCTACCGGAGGCAAACCCAGCCTCTCCCAAAAGCAAAAAACATGAAGACCGAGGCGATAGGCCTCGCGCACTGGGTGCGCTCCTACAAGGGAGCGAACGTGAAAAAGAGAGGGCCCGCGAACACCTCGCGAGCCCTCTCCCCACTCTCCCCAAACGGGGAGAGCACCCGCTACCCATAGCGACTACTGCCGCGCCGGCTTCACATACGTATTGAACAACTCATCGATACGGCGGTACTCGTCGTACCACGAATCCGGATGCTGGAAACCATGGCGCTCCATCGGATACAGCGACATCCAGAAGTTGCTCTTGTGCAGCTCGATGAAGCGCTGGTACAGGCGAATGGTGTCGCTGGTCAGCACGTTGTCGTCGATCAGGCCGTGCTGCATCAGCAGCGGATCCTGCAGCTTGTCGGCGTACATGATCGGCGAGCTGGTGGCGTAGGCATCCGGATCGAGCTGGGGATCGTTGAGGATGTTGGAGGTGTACTCGTGGTTGTAGCTGGTCCAGTCGGTCACCGGGCGCAACGCCGAACCCGCCGCGAATTCGCCCGGGGCGCGCAGCAGCGCGATCAGCGTCATGAAGCCGCCGTAGCTGCCGCCGTACATGCCCACGCGCCTGGGATCGACACCGCGGTTCTTCACCAGCCACGCCTTGCCGTCGAGCAGGTCTTCCAGTTCCGGATGGCCCATCTGGCGGTAGATCGCCGTGCGCCAGTCGCGGCCGTAGCCTTCGGACGCGCGGTAGTCCATGTCCAGCACCACGTAGCCCTGCTGCACCAGCAGGTTGTGGAACATCTGCTCACGGAAGTAGTTGGAGTACGACATCGTGACGTTCTGCAGATAGCCCGCACCGTGCACGAAGATCACCGCCGGACGCGATGCAGCCACGCCGGCATCGGCGGGACCGTAGTACTTCGCCCAGATGGTGCCCGCGCCATGCGAGGACGGCACCGGCACGATCTGCGGCTGCAGCCACTGGCGTGCGGTGAACTCCGGCTTCATCGTGTTGGTGAGTTCGCGCGGCGTGCCGCCGGCGGCGTCCTGCACGGCCAGCTGCGCCAGCATGTAGGGCGAGGAATGCAGCACGGCGAGCTGGCGGCCATCCGGCGACAGCGCGAAATCGTCCATGCCCTGGTACTGCGTGAGGCGGGACAGTTCCCCGCCCGCGCTGGGCACGCGATAGACGTCGTAGCTGTACGGCGCCACCAGGTTGCTGCGCAGGTAGAACCACTGGCCGTCCAGGCTGAGCACCGGATGGCTCACCTCGAACCTGCCGCTGGTCAGCGCCTTCGCCTTGCCGGCGAGCGACTTGGTGTAGAGCTGCGAATAGCCGGTCTCCTCGCTGAGGTACCACAGCGTGCGGCCGTCCTTGAGCCAGCCGAAATCGTTGAAGTTCCAGTTGATCCAGGCGTTGTCGCTGAGGCGGTGCTGCGGCACCAGCGCGTGCTTGTCGAAGTCCACGCTGGCGATCCAGCGATCCTTGTTGTCGATCGCGCGCAGCTGGATGGCGACGTTCTGGCCGTCCTCGCTCCAGGCGATGCCGCCGCCACCGCCGTCATCGGCGTTGGAGACGATGCGCACGGCGCGCAGGTCGGGCGCCTTCAGCGCCTTGGCCTCGTCGGCCTTGCCGTCCTTCTGCAGCGCCGCGATGGTCCTGGCGCGGATGTCCTTCAGCGGATCGTCCTTGATGCCGGGCAGGCCGTCGGTCTTCAGCGGAAAGAACTTCGCGGCCTTCAGGTCCACCAGCACCAGCGACTGCGGCGCGGGGTCGTCGCGGCCCACGTAGCTGCGCGTTTCCTGCTGCTCGGCATAGCCGGATTCGGTGACGTAATGGGTGACCTCGGGACGCTTGCCGCCCTTGGCGCCCTTGGGCTTGGTGACGATCACCATCCAGCGGCCATCGGGCGACAGCTCGGTATCGGCCGGCTCGCCGCCTTCGCCGAGGTAGATCGGCTTCGGGGCACGACCGGCGTCGGCGGCGACCAGTTCGTCGTCGCGGCTGCGCTGGGCATCCTTGTCGGACTTGTTCTCTCGCAACGACTTGAACAGGGCCAGCTGGTCGCGACCCAGGTCGTCAGGCTGCTTGGCCTGCGGGTCGTCGACGAAGCGCAGCACGGCGGCCGGCGCGGTCACGCCGCTGGCCAGGTCGTAGGTGAACCAGCTGATGCCCTGGCGGTACTGCAGCGTGCGGCCGTCGCTGGAGAAACGTGGCGACGATTCCGTCTCCGTGGTCTGGGTCACCTGCACACGTCGGCCGCTGGTGAGGTCCAGCATGAAGACATCGCCGTGGAAGATGTAGGCGGCATGGCGACGGGAGCGGTCGAACACCGCCGGGCCCTCCGCCTGGACCATGGCGGCCGGATCGAGTTTCACGCCCTGGCCGGTGGCCGGGTCGACGCGGTACAGGTCGCGCACCTTGCTGCCGTCGCGCTTGAGCGCGTAATACAGGCTGCGGCCGTCCGCGCTCCAGTAGGGCGACTCCACCGCGGCGCCGATCCAGTCCGGATTGGCCATCACGGTTTCCAGGTCCAGCAGTCCGCCCGGCGCAGGTGGCGACAGGGCAGCCGCGGGCAACGCGGCGAGGGCGGCAAGGCCAGCGAACAGCATTTGGCGCATGGAGGGCTCCACAGTCAAAACGCTCGAGCATAGCGGCGCGCGCCGGGCTGACAAGCGCCGTTGGTATGGGTTCAAAGTAGCCGCCTAGACAGCTAGTCTTGCTGGCTAGCCTGGCTGCCTGTCCGCTGCCCCACAGCGCCGCGCAGCCCCAGCCGAGGGCAAGTTCCCTGTCGGCTGAAGTGCGGGTGGTGCGTTGAGTGAGTTTCGTGGCGTGCCGTCCGGCAGGCTGTCCAGACCCCCTTCCCCCGGCAGAACCCCACACATGTCCCTTCCCACCGTCGAGATCGAAACTTCCGCCCACCCGACGCATAGCGTGATCTGGCTGCACGGCCTGGGCGCGGACGGCAACGACTTCGCCCCGATCGTGCCCGAGCTGGTCGCGCCGACCTGGCCGGCGCTGCGCTTCGTGTTTCCCCACGCACCGGTCCGCCCGGTCACCGTCAACGGCGGCATGCCGATGCGCGCGTGGTACGACATCGTCGGCGTGGACCTGGTCTCGCGCCAGGACGAAAGCGGCATGCGTGCCTCCGTGGCCAGCGTCGATGCGCTGATCGCCCGCGAGAACGAGCGCGGCGTGCCCACCGGTCGCATTCTGCTCGCGGGCTTCTCGCAGGGTGGCGCCATCGCGCTCTCCGCGGGCCTGCGCCATGCCAACCGGCTGGCCGGCATCATCGCGCTGTCCACCTACCTGCCGATGCAGGGCTCGTTTGCGGAGGAGCGCACGACGGCCAATGCGGTGACGCCGATCTTCTGGGGCCATGGCACCGGTGATCCGATCGTGCCGCTCACCCGTGGCGTCAGTTCGCGCGACCTGCTGCAGTCGCTGGGTTACCAGGTGTCCTGGCATACCTACCCGATGCCGCACTCGGTGTGCGCCGAGGAAGTGGCCGACCTGCGCACCTGGATGAGCGCGCGCCTGGCGGACTGAGCCCGCTCGCGCAGGCCATGGCAGGCCGCTCCACGCGTTCCATGCGGGCTTGCCGGCCGTGGCCCGCCCGGCGTTCGCGCCGTTCACCGGCGCGCGGCCCGAGCTCACAGCCAGGCTCCCGGCGCATGCGGCATACTCCGCGGCATGAGGGAGTCCACCGACGATCCGCACGCGCCCATCCGCAAGGGACATCACCCGCTGCCCGACTTCTGCAGCGCACCGGTGATCTTCGCGCTGCTGGTGGTCGCCGCGGTCACCGTCACCGTGATGTGGCTGGCACCCAACAACAGCCACGGCTGGCGCGGTTACAGCGTCGGCACGCTGTTCGCCGAATGGCTGGCGATGGTGATCGGCGTGGCGCTGTGCAAGCTCAGTCCGTGGCTGCAGCGGCTCCCCGGCCAGGGGCCTTATGCGGGCGTGTGGCTGGTGATCGTGCTGATCGTCGCGGCGGGCAGCGCGGTGGTGCACTGGATGGACGGGGCATTGCAGATGCAGCTGCTCACCGATACCACCGGCGACTTCGTGGGCAACAACATCGCGATCGCGGCGCTGCTCGGCGCGGCGATGCTGCGCTACTTCTACCTGCAGGCGCAGTGGCAGACGCGGCTGGCGGCGGTGACGCAGGCGCAGGTCGCGGCGCTGCAGGCGCGTATCCGCCCGCACTTCCTGTTCAACAGCATGAATACCGTGGCGGCGCTGGTGCGCGTCGACCCCGCGGCCGCGGAACGCACGGTGGAGGACCTGTCCGAACTGTTCCGCGCGGCGCTGGGCGAGCACAGCACGCGCGACGGCACGCTGGGCGAGGAACTGGGCCTGGTCGAGCGCTACCTCGACATCGAGCAGCTGCGCCTGGGCGAACGCCTGCGCGTGCGCCGCGAGCTGCACGACCTGCCCGCCGACTACCCGCTGCCGCGCCTGCTGCTGCAGCCGCTGGTGGAGAACGCGGTGCGCCATGGCATCCAGCCGCTGCGCGAGGGCGGCGAGATCGTCCTGCGCGGGCATCGCGAAGATGAGGGCATTCTGATCGAGATCGACAATCCGCTCGCCGGCACGCCCACGCCGGGTGGCAACGGCCACGGCCTGGACAACGTGCGCCAGCGCGTCACCTATCGTTACGGTGCGCGCGGGCGCGTCACCGTCGGCCCGGTCGGCGACCGCTTCGTGGTGCGACTGCAGCTTCCCGAACAACCAGGTTCCCATGCGCGTACTGATCGTTGACGACGAACCGCTGGCGCGGGCGCGCCTCGCCTCGCTGCTCGGCGAATGCAGCGACGTCGAAGTGGTCGGCAGCGTCGGTGACGGCGATGCCGCCCTGGCGGCGCTGGGCGACCTGCAGCCCGACCTGCTGCTGCTGGACATCAACATGCCCGGCCTCACCGGCACGGCGCTGGCGCAGCGGCTGGCCGGGCGCAAACGGCCCCTGGTGGTCTTCTGCACGGCCTACGAGAACCACGCGTTGCACGCGTTCGATCTCGGCGCGGTCGACTACCTGCTCAAGCCCGTGCGGCTCGAACGGCTCAACGAGGCTCTGCAGCGCGCCAGCCAGCGCCTGTCGCAGATGCCGCGCGAGACCGTGAGTTACCTGCACGGGCGGCTGCGCGGCGAGCAGGTGCGGGTGGCGCTGGGCGACGTGATCAGCCTGCTCGCCGAGGAGAAGTACGTGGTGGTGCAGCACCGCGGCGGCCAGCTGCTGCTGGAGGAATCGCTGCGGCAGCTGGAAGAGGCCTATCCGGACCAGCTGATCCGCCTGCACCGCAATTGCCTGGTGCCGTCGCAGCGGCTGGTGGGCCTGAAGACGCTCACCGACGGCCGCGTGCTGGCCCGGCTGAGCGGCACCGAATTCACCCCCGAAGTGAGCCGCCGCAACCTGCCCACGCTGCGCAAGCTGCTACGCATGGGGTAACCCGTGCGACCTCGTGCAACGCGCGCGGGCACTGCGTTGGCGGCCTGATTACGCGACAATGGCAGTCCCCGACGACGCATCGCGCGCCGCCTCCACCGAGAGCCCCATGACGCCATCCATCCTGCGCATCGCCACCCGCAAGAGCGCACTCGCCCTGTGGCAGGCCGAGCACGTCGCCGCCGAGCTGCGCGCGACCCATCCCGGCCTGGTGGTCGAGCTGGTGCCGATGTCCACGCGGGGCGACGAGATCCTGGACAAGCCGCTGGCCACCATCGGCGGCAAGGGCCTGTTCCTCAAGGAACTGGAAGTGGCGATGCTGGAAGGGCGCGCCGACCTGGCCGTGCATTCGCTGAAGGACGTGCCGGCCGAACTGGAGCCAGGCTTCACCCTGCCCGCGATCCTGCCGCGCGCCGACGCCGCCGACGCCTTCATCAGCAACGACTACGCCGACCTCGCGGCACTGCCACTGGGCGCCCGCGTGGGCACCTCCTCGCTGCGCCGGCAGGCGCAACTGCGGGCCGTGCGGCCGGACCTGACCCTGCTGGACCTGCGTGGCAACGTGGGCACGCGCCTGTCCAAGCTGGATGCCGGCCACTACGACGCCATCCTGCTCGCCTGCGCGGGCCTGGAGCGGCTCGGCCGGGCGTCGCGCATCCGCAGCCGCCTCGCCGCGCCGGACTGGCTGCCGGCGCCCGGCCAGGCCGCCATCGCGATCGAGGCGCGCGACGACCAGCCGGCCGTGCTCGAGCTGCTGGCCGCGCTGGACGATGCGCAGACGCGCCTGGCCGTCACCGCCGAGCGCGCCATGAACCACGCCCTGGGCGGCAGCTGCACGGTGCCGGTGGGCGCCTGGTGCACCCTGACCGAGCGTGGCCTGCACCTGCGCGGCATGGTGGGTGATGCCAGCAGCGGGCGATTGCTGCTGGCCGAAGCGCAGGCCGAAGGCGACGGCGCCGTAGAGCTCGGCCAGCGCGTGGCCGAGGCCTTGTTCGAGCAGGGCGCCGGCGCGCTGCTGAACGCCTAGAAAAACTCCCTGCAGGAGCGCACCCGGTGCGCGAAAAGCCGACGGAGCGGTGACGCCGAAGCGCCGCGATCGCGCACTGGGTGCGCTCCTACGGGTGGAGGCGCCTTAGAAGTTGTAGACCAGGTTGGTGGTCAGCAACGTATCGGTGTTGTCCGTGCCCGGCTGCACGTCGCTGTTGTAGCGCACCTGGTAGCCCAGCTTGAGCGCCATCTTGCGCGTCATGCTCACCGACAGGCCGATGTCGTTCTGGTAGTACTTGTTCTTCGAGCCCGCTTCCAGCAGCAGCGTGTCTTCCAGCGCGGTGTTGTCGGTGAGGCGGTACTTGTAGTTGACCAGTCCGCGGCCGACCACTTCGCTCTGCGAGTCCTGCTTCACCTTCACCGTTTCGCCGTTCACCGTCTCCTGGAGATCGGCGGGGCGGTACTCCTTGTAACCGGGGCCGGCTTCGAACGACAGCTCGGTGCGGTCGGTCTTCAGCGCGATGTAGCCGTAGCCCACCGAGATGATGCCCTGCCACAGGTTGGCGCCGAAGTCGTCATGCTCGTAGCGCGCGGCGGTCACGATGTAGCTGCGCGGGTCGAGCTTGTAGCCCACCGAGGCGCCCGCGTCGTAGCGGTTGGCGGTGGTGGTGAGGCGGTCCACGGTGTTGCCCTGCTGGTCCACCACTTCCACCTGGCCCTTCGAGCGCAGGCCGTTGAGGAAGAAGTTGTTCTTCCACAGGTCGTTTTCCTGGCTCAGGCCAAGCTTGGCGTTGGCGTTCTCGGAGCGGGAATTGCCGTGGGCGGATGCAAAGCCGAATTCGCCTGAGCCCGTCCAGCCGCCGTTGTCGGCGGGGTTGGTGGTCGGTGCGTCGTCGGCCTGCGCGCCGAAACTCACCAGCGCCGCGAGCAGAGCGCCCGCCATCAGGGTGTTCTTCATGGTATTCGTTCCATTTTCGTTAAAACAAAGCAGCCGCCACCTTAGCGGAGCGGATTGAACTGCCAGTGAATCGGGCGCCTCTCGAGGGGCGGAAATGGCGCCACAGAGCCAATCAGCGGCTATCGGGGAGGGCCGCCAGGGCTCCATCATACAAAGTTAGCTCGGTGGCCATGCCGATCACGCAGCTGACGGCCGCCACCAGGGCGATCGGCATCAGCCCGCGGCCGAAGCTGGCCAGCACCAGCGCCAGGCACGGGACCACATAGGCCAGCAGGGCCCCGAGATAGCGCCGCGGCTGCAGTTCGAAGCGCGTTCGGGGCCCGGGCATGCGGGGCAGCACGGCCTGCCAGCGCAGGTTCTCGATCAGGCCGCGCAGCAGGGCGAGCAGCAGCAACCCGAAGATCCAGGCCAGGGGATGGCGGCTGGCGTCTTCGCCCGCCTGGCCTGCCTGGCCTGCGACACATAACCACAGCCACAGGCCTCCGCCGTAGGTGGCCGACACCACCCGGCTGAGTGGCAACTGCGTCGCGAGGCGCTCGTCGATGCCCGGCGCCTGCCGCCGGGCGTCGCCGCGGGCCGTGATGATGATGCTGGCCAGGCTGCACAGCGCGAGCACCACGCCAGCGAGCCGCGTGGCCCAGAACGCGTTGTCGCCGCGCACCAGGCCCGCCACCGCCATCACCGGCAGCAAGGTGGCCAGGGCAATCAGCGCATCGCGCGTGGGCCATACGCCACGCCTGATCGTCCAGCCGTGCCAGTTGGGCATCCACGGCGAGCGCAGGCTCGCAGCGACCAGGCCGGCGATCGCCAGCACGCCGCCCAGGGCCAGCGCCACCAGCGCATCACCACGCCCATCGGGAAACACGCCGACCGCCAGCGCGAGCCCCGCCAGCATCCACAGCCCGAAGCCGTCGTGGCCGGATACCACCAGCAGGGTGCTGCCCAGCCGACGGGGACGGACGAGTGGAGAGCCTTCGTGGGAGTCGAAGACGGCGTGCTGCCTGATCGCGCGGCGCTGCTTCATGAGTTTTGTGTCTTTTGTGCGTGAAGGGCGGATCATGGATGCATCACTACGGCGTGATGCCATCCACTTCCACCATCCGATGTACTTGCGGCAGTCGCCAACGGTGCGCATGCTACGCGGAGACTGCCGGCGAAAATCATTTCATGGATCGTTACGAGCGCATTCTCACCCTGCACCGGTTGCTCAAGTCGGCGCACTATCCGGTGGCCCTGCCGCGCCTGATGGACGAGCTGGAATGCTCGCGTGCCACGCTGTATCGCGACGTGGCCTTCCTCCGCGACGCGCTCGGCGCCCCCATCGAAAGCGCGGGCGGCGAGCATGCCGCGTTCCGCTATGCGGTGGGCGAAGGCGAGCGCTTCGAGCTGCCCGGCTTGTGGCTTACCTCCGACGAACTGGCCGCCTTGCTCGCCTTGAACGAGCTGATCGGACGCAGTGGTCCCGGTGTACTTGCGGGTGCACTCGCGCCGTTCAAGGCACGCATCGAACACCTGCTGTCCGACCAGGGCAGCGGCAAGGCGTTGCCGATCGAACGCATCCGCGTGATCGCCTGGGGCGAGCGCAAGCTCGACCAGCAGGTGTTCCGCATCGTCGCCGGCGCCGTGCTCGAGCGGAAGCAGCTGCGATTCCGCTATCGCGCGCGCACCACCAACGCCGACAGCCATCGCCGCGTGTCGCCACAGCGGCTGACGCACTATCGCGACAACTGGTACCTGGACGTGTGGGACCACGACCGCGAGGCGCTGCGCAGTTTCGCGGTGGACCGCATCGCCGAGCCGCAGGCGCTGGAAGACCCCGCCCGCGACGTGCCCGAACCCGAGCTCAACAGCGCGCTGGCCTCCAGCTACGGCATCTTCGCCGGCGCACCCAAGGCCTGGGCCACGATCCGCTTCTCGCAGCATGCCGCGCGCTGGGTGGCCGACGAGCACTGGCATTCGCAGCAGAAGGGCGAGTGGTTGTCCGACGGGCGCTACGAGCTGCAGGTGCCCTATTCCAACTCGAAGGAACTGCTGATGGACGTGCTCAAGTACGGTCCGGACGCGGAAGTGGTGGCGCCGCTCTCGCTGCGCGAGGAAATGAAGATCCAGCTGCAGCTGGCTCTCGGTGGATACCAGCAGGCGCCGCGCTGAGCGCCTGCTTCCTGCTGGCCTGAGGTAGACCCGGCCCCGGCGTACCGGTGGACCTGCGCCGGCTATTGCCATCGTGTCGCGGCAGGGCGAGGCTAGGGCCTTCGACCGTCGAGATGTTCCGCGTTTCATGAAGCCCACCGACATCGCCGAATCCCCGGCCCTCACGACCGATAACGTCACCATCCGGAAACCGACCGTCGCGCTGGCACTTGGTTCCGGTGGCGCCAAGGGCCTGGCGCACATCGGCGCGATCGAGGAAATCGTGGCGCAGGGCTACGACATCGTCGCCATCGCCGGCACCTCGATGGGCGCGCTGATCGGCGGCATCTACGCGGCGGGCAAGCTCGAGGTCTATCGCGACTGGGTATCGGCACTGGCCAAGATGGACGTGCTGAAGCTGGTGGACTGGACCTTCTCGGGTGGCGGCCTGATCAAGGGCGAGCGCATCATCGAGACCTTGCGCGAGCTGATCGGCGACGTGCGCATCGAGGACCTGCCGCTGGCCTTCACCGCGGTGGCCACCGATCTCGACCGCGAGCGCGAGGTGTGGCTCACGCGCGGCCCGCTGTTCGACGCGGTGCGGGCGTCCATCGCCATTCCCACCGTGTTCCGCCCGCACGTACTGTCGGAACGTCGCCTGGTCGACGGCGGCCTGCTCAACCCGGTGCCGGTGACGCCGCTGATCCGCGAGACCTCCGATTACCTTTTCGCGGTAAGCGTAGACGGGCCGCCGGACATCAGCACGCCCGAAGTGGTGCCGGCCACGCCCACCGAGGGATCGGACAGCTATCGCTCTCGCATCGGCGACTTCATCAGCAAGCTGATGCCCCCGGGACTCGACAAGCCGCGCGAACCGGGCGTGTTCGAACTGCTCACGCAGTCGATGGACCTGATGCAGGCCAACCTGTCGCGCCTGCGCCTGGCGGCGTACGAGCCGGACCTGCTGATCCGCCTGCCGCGCAACGTGGCCTCGGTCTACGAGTTCTATCGCGCGCGTGAACTGATCGAGCTGGGGCGCCAGCAGGCCCGCACGGCGCTGGCCGGCTGGCAGCCGAACCATCGCCTCAATGGGGCCCGTGCGCCTTGAGCCAGGCGTCGAGGTAGCACTTCAGCGCGACGGCGTTGTTGTGGTCCTCGTCGCGCGCGCCGTACAGCAAGGTGATGCGCCGGCGCGAGGCCTTGCTGGCCAGAGGTTGCCAGTATTCCGCGGCATCGTCCAGCTCCGTCGCGTAGCGATGGCGGAAACCTTCCCAGCGCGCGGGATCATGGCCGAACCATTTGCGCAGTGACTGCGACGGCGCCAGCTCCTTGGGCCATTCGTCGAGTGCCGCGTCTTCTTTATTGAGTCCTCGCGGCCACAGGCGATCGACCAGCACCCGGTAACCGTCGCTCTTGGCGGCGGGCTCATAGACGCGCTTGACGGCAATGCTCATGGGCGGGCGGTCTCCCAAAGCGAAGATCATCAGCATACGCCGATGAAATACGCGTTGACGCCGCGTTACCCGCCCGCATCGGGCGAGATGAACGCCGCCCTAGAGCTCTTCGACCTGGGTGACCTTGCCACGACGCATCAGCCACGCCACGCCGCGCAGGTCCGCGATGCCGACCCACAGGCGATCGAGCATGCCGTACTTCGAGGTGCCCGCCGTGCGAGGCCGATGGCCGACCGGCACGCTGGTGCTCTGGAAACCCGCGCGCTTGACCAGCGCGGGCAGGTAGCGGTGCATGTGGTCGAAGTAGGGCAGGCGCAGGAACACGTCGCGGTCGAACAGCTTCAGGCCGCAGCCGGTATCCGGCGTGGAATCCTTGAGCATGCGCGAACGGACCGCGTTGGCGACCTTGGACGAGATGCGCTTGTTGAAGCTGTCGCGGCGCGTGGTACGCCAGCCGGCAAAGAGGCGCACATTGGCCTGGGCCTTGTCGCGTTCGGCGAGCAGCTTGGGGATGTCGGCCGGATCGTTCTGGCCGTCGCCGTCCAGCGTGGCGATCCACGGCGAACGCGCGGCGCGCACGCCGTTCCACACGGCGGTGCTCTGCCCGCTGCGGCTCAGGTGGCGCACGATGCGCAGCTCGGGGTAGTTCGGCTTCTGGCCGGCAAGCACCGCCACGCTGTCGTCGCTGGAGTCGTCGTCCACGTACACGACCTCGAAGTCGACCTTGCCGCGCAGGGCGGCGGCGATTTCGGCGAGCAGCGGCGGAATGTTGTCGCGCTCGTTGAACACCGGCACGACGACGGACAGTTGGGGCATGGGGAAGGCCTAGTCTGAAGCAGGGGGCGCTTGGCGCCAGGGCGCCATTCTAGTGGGTGGAAGGCTTGGCGTCAGGAGTGGGGTGCGCCGGGCCGGCGCCGTGGGTCGCTTCCCGGTGCCGCGGCGCCTTGCTGCCCGGACCTGCCTACCGCTGTGTAGGAGCGCACCCTGTTCGCGAGGCCTTTCGCGCCAGTCTTCATGTTCTTGGTGCTTGCGAGAGCTAAGTGTCGCCTTCGGTAGCCCCACTCCCGCCAGGGTGCCGCCTCCGACCGAAGGAAGTCCCCGTGGGACGCGGCGGACATGTCGAGGGCCTGCCTACCTCTGTAGGAGCGCACCCTGTGCGCGAGGCCTTTCGCCTCGGTCTTCACGTTCTTGGTGGTTGGGAGAGGTTGGACATGCCTCCGGTAGCCCCGCTGCCGCCAGGGTGCCGCCTACGCGGCGGGCGTTTCGATCCCCTGCCGGCGCTCGAGTCACTTTTCTTTTGCGGGTCCAAAAGAAAAGTAACCCAAAGAAAATGGCCTTAAGAGCGGAGGCTTCTATAGCGGTATGGGGATAGAAGCGTCGGAAGACGGCGGCAAGCCGAACGCGGGACGTGCTACCTCGCAGGGCGCGG